>Ga0164242_10009975_pt1 | contig 10200 bp, 8 predicted proteins | sample OricomgcompostMG_FD_108783 | JGI IMG/M metagenome (GOLD analysis project Ga0164242, IMG submission 108783) | Miracle-Growth compost microbial communities from Emeryville, California, USA - Original compost - Miracle growth compost (MG) ... | reverse complement strand
GAGCACGCCCTGTCGGGGCACTCGATGGCGCCCGGGCACGACATGGAGCCCGGCGAGGACACCTCGGCGCCGACCGACGCGCGCGGCGCGGACCTGCGCCGCCGGCTCGGCGTCGCGGCCGTGCTGACGGTTCCGGTCGTCGCGCTGTCGATGATCCCCGCGCTGCAGCTCCGCGGGTGGCAGTGGGCCGTCGCTGCGCTCGCGCTCCCGGTCGCGACGTGGGCGGCGTGGCCGTTCCACCGGGCCGCGGCCCGCGCGGCACGGCACGGCGCGTCGACGATGGACACGCTCGTCTCGCTCGGCATCGTCGCGGCGACCGGCTGGTCGCTGTGGGCGCTGCTGCTGGGCGGCGCGGGCGACCTCGGCATGACGATGACGCCGAGTCTGTGGCCGCGCGCCGCGCACGAGGGCGCCGCCCCGGAGCTGTACTTCGAGGTCGCGGCGGTCGTGACGACGTTCCTGCTCGCGGGTCGCTACCTCGAGCACCGCTCCCGTAGGCGCGCGGGCGACGCGCTGCGCGCGCTGCTCGACCTCGGCGCGAAGGACGTCGCGGTGCTGCGCGGCGGCGTCGAGCAGCGCATCCCCGTGTCGGAGCTCGCGACGGACGACGAGTTCGTCGTCCGCCCGGGCGAGAAGGTCGCGACCGACGGCGTCGTCGTCCGGGGTACGAGCGCGCTCGACGAGTCGCTGCTCACGGGCGAGCCCGTCCCGGTCGACGTCGGGCCGGGTGACGCCGTCACCGGCGCGACGGTCAACACGTCGGGCGCGCTCGTCGTCCGGGCGACGCGGGTGGGCGACGAGACGCGGCTCGCGCAGATCGGGCGGCTCGTCGCGCAGGCGCAGACGGGCAAGGCGCCGGTGCAGCGGCTCGCCGACCGCATCTCCGCGGTGTTCGTGCCGGTCGTGCTCGTGCTCGCGGTCGTCACGCTGGCGGCCTGGCTCGCGAGCGGTGCCGGCGCGCAGCAGGCGTTCACGGCGGCGGTCGCGGTGCTGATCATCGCGTGTCCGTGCGCGCTGGGGCTGGCGACGCCGACCGCGCTGCTCGTCGGGACGGGCCGCGGCGCGCAGCTCGGCGTGCTCATCAAGGGCCCCGAGGTGCTCGAGCAGACGCGCACGGTCGACACCGTGGTGCTCGACAAGACCGGAACGGTGACGCAGGGCCGCATGGCGCTCGTCGACGTGCTGCCGGCGCCCGGCGAGGCCCGTGACGACGTGCTGCGCCTCGCGGCGGCGGTCGAGTCCCACGCGGAGCACCCGATCGGCCGGGCGATCGCGGCGGCCCAGGTCGACCACCCCGAAGAAGTCGAGCATCTGGTCGCGGAGAGTGACCAGAACCTCGACTTCTTCGGGTCCGGGACGGCCGGTGGCGAGCCGGCGCGGGGGGCGGACGGCGTCGTCATCGGGTCCGACCAGGTGCTCGACTTCCGTGCCGAGGCCGGGGCGGGCGTCCAGGGCGTCGTCCGCACCGCGCACTCGGGGCTGGGCCTCGCGCGGCGGGTGCTCGTCGGGCGGCTCGACTGGCTGCGCGCGCAGGGCGTCCCGACCGACGCGGTCGAGGCGGACGTCCGCGCCGCCGAGGACGACGGAGCGACGGCGGTCGTCGCCGCGTGGGACGGCCGTGCGCGCGGCGTTCTCGTGCTGCGCGACCCCGTCAAGCCGTCGTCCCGCGCGGCGGTCGACGAGCTGCGCGCCCTCGGCCTGCGTCCCGTGCTGCTGACGGGCGACAACGAGGGCGCGGCCCGGGCGACCGCCCGCGAGGTCGGCATCGACGACGTCGTGGCGCGCGTCCAGCCCGAGGACAAGGTCGCGGCCGTGCAGCGCCTGCAGCGCGAGGGTCGGCGGGTCGCGATGGTCGGCGACGGCGTCAACGACGCCGCGGCGCTGGCCGCCGCGGACCTCGGGCTCGCGATGGGCACGGGCACCGACGTGGCGATCGAGGCGGCGGACCTGACGCTCGTGCGCGGCGACCTGCGCTCGGCGGCGCAGGCGGTGCGGCTCTCGCGAGCGACGCTGCACGTCATCAGGCAGAACCTGTTCTGGGCGTTCGCGTACAACGTGGCGGCGATCCCGCTGGCCGCGCTCGGGCTGCTGAACCCGATGATCGCGGGCGCCGCGATGGCGTTCTCGTCGGTCCTGGTCGTGACGAACAGCCTCCGCCTGCGCCGCTTCACCTGACGACGGCGCCCTTCGGCCTCCTGCGAGACCGTCGCTCGGGTCGAGGATCGCGGCTGGATCGACTGGCTCGCCGCGCGGGCGAGGCGAGGCGCGGCGCGGGGGCGGGGCGTCCGCGTCAGCCGAGCAGGGCGCGGAGCTGCTCGGTGTAGGCCTCGAACGCGCGGCGGCCCGCCGGGGTCAGCGCGACGTAGGTCGCGGGGACGCGGCCCTCGTGGGTCTTCGTCACGCCGACGTAGCCGGCGTCCTCGAGCTTGCGCAGGTGGGTCGACAGGTTGCCGGCCGTCATGTCGAGCAGCTTCTGCAGCCGCGGGAACGAGATGCTGTCGCCCGGTGCGAACGGCGCGAGCGTCGCCACGACCCGCAGGCGCGCCTGCGCGTGGATCACGGGGTCGAGGTCCTCAGGCACGGTCGGCCCCCCGCCGCAGCACGGCCTCGAGGCCGGACGCCACGAGCATGCCGCCACCGCCGGCGAGCGCCATCACGAGGTACGACCCGGGCAGCCCGACGAGCGCCGCCGCGCCCGCGACGAGGCACATCCACGCGCCGAGCCCGTACATGCCGGGCGAGCGCCACATCATGCCGCCGGCCAGGAACAGCAGGCCGACGACGAGCGCACCCGACGCGTTGGCGACGAGCTGCACGACGTCGTCCGACGCGCCCGCCCGGGCGAGGCCGCCGATCGTCATGCCCTGCGCCGCGTAGCCGACGACCCACGCGCCGGCGAACATCGCGCCCGTGCGCGGGCCGCTGCCCACGATGCCGCGCATGCGCCGCGTGACGTGCCAGAACGTCGCGACGAGACCCACGAGCACGCAGGCGCCGAAGACGAGCGCCGACGCCGGCGACACCTCCCCGTGGCGTCCCGACAGCCACAGCGCGCCGTACCCGACGAGCCATGCGAGCCCCCACACCGCGAACAGCACCGCGTTCGACACCCGCGTGAGCCCGGCCTGCCGGCGCTGCTGCTCGATGATCGCGAGCGCGGCGGCCGGGTCGGGCGCCAGGTCGTCCCTCTGGTCGTTCATGACGGTCCCCTCGTCGATCGGCTTTGCGCGACAAACTACTTTGCATCAACCGATGACGCAAGCGCCCAGGTACCGTCCAGCGCTCCGGCCTAGGCTCCCGCTCATGACGACGCCTGCGGCGCAGCCGGACGCGCCCGACGCCGCGCCCGCGACCCCCGCAGCGCCCGCAGCGTCCGCGGCCGCCGGCCCGCCGGCCCGGCCCGGGTCGGCCCCGCCACCCGGCGACCGCGCGACGCGTCGCCGCCTCACCGCCGAGATCTGGATCGTGCTCGGCCTCTCGCTCGGCCAGTCGGCGGTCTACGCGGTCGTCTCGCTCGTCGCGAAGCTCACCGCCGGCACGCCGCTCGCCGACCAGACCGCGACCCTCAACCCGAGCGTGTCGCCGCGGCCGTACCTCGACCTCACGTACCAGCTCCTCGGCATCGCGTTCGCGCTGGTCCCCGTGGCGCTGGCGCTCTACCTGCTGTCCGCGAACGGCCGCTCCGCGTTCCGCCGCATCGGCCTGGACGCGACCCGGCCGCTGCGCGACCTCGGCGTCGGGGCGGGCCTCGCGGCGCTCATCGGAATCCCCGGCCTCGGCCTCTACGCGGCCGCCCGCGCGCTCGGCATCTCCGTGCAGGTGCAGGCGTCGGCGCTCGACGCGGCGTGGTGGACGATCCCCGTGCTCGTGCTCGCGGCGGTGCAGAACGCGCTGCTCGAGGAGGTCGTCGTCGTCGCGTACCTCATGGAGCGGCTGCGCGAGCTGCGGTGGAGCACGCCGGGGATCCTCGTCACGAGCGCGCTGCTGCGCGGCTCCTACCACCTGTACCAGGGCTTCGGCGCGTTCCTCGGCAACGCGGTGATGGGTCTCGTCTTCGGCGAGTACTACCGGCGCAAGCGGCGCGTCATGCCGCTCGTGGTGGCGCACTCGATCATGGACATGGTCGTCTTCATCGGGTACGCGCTGATCCCGGCCGACGTCCGGGACGCGCTGCACCTGTCGTGACGCGCCCCGGGCGCCGGGCGGGCCTCAGGTGCGCTGCGCGGGCGCGATCTGCTGCGCGAGGCTCCTTGTCGCGAACCCGCTGACGATCAGGACGACGCCCGCGACGAACGCGAACAGGCCGAGGATCACGATGATCACGGTCAGCGACGTCTGCTTGTTGACGAGCAGCAGCAGCCCGAACAGGAACGACACGAGCCCGAGCGTCAGCACCCAGTACCAGCTGATGTCGCGCGCCCGGTAGAGCGTCACGGCCCCGATGATCCCGAGGATGCCGAGCACCAGGATCCAGATGGTGATCAGGTAGAACACCACGTTGACCGTGACCGTCGGCCACGCCATGACGACGACGCCGATGACGATCTCCGCGGCACCCGTGGCGAGCCACCACATCGACCCGTCCACCGAGCGGTTGATCCACCAGTGGACGAGCGACACGACGCCGTCGATCACGGTGAAGACCCCGAACACCCAGGCGAGCGCGTGCACGGTGTTGATCGGGTGCGCGAGCATCAGCACGCCCAGCACCACGAGGATCGCGCCGCGCAGCACGGGCAGCCACCAGATGCGGCGCAGCCCGGCGGACAGCTCGGCGGCGAGTTCGTCGGCCATCGGACCTCCCGGCGGGACGACGCGCGGACCCGAGACCGCGGTGGACGGCGTACCCGACGTTCGCACCGTATCGACTCGGACCCACACGCACCGGGCGAATCGCCAGCCCAGCGCCGTCGCGTCGCGCCGCCCGCTGTGACGGACGACCTCGCGCCCGCGGCGCGACCGCCCGGGATGTCGCGGTCGCGCTGCCTAGACTCGCCCCTATGTCCGCGACGCCTGCCGGTCGCGCGGCCGCCGACGGCGCGACCGCGGGCACCCCCGCGTCCGACGAACCGGTCTCGCCGCACCGGGCGCGCGACCTCATCGCCGAGACGGCAGGTGCGGTCGACATCGTCCACGCGGCCACCCGCACGGGCGGCACCCCGCCCGACGAGACGCCGCAGGCGCTTCTGGGTCCCGTGGACGACGGGGCGGACGAGGACATCACGGTCGACGACGTCCCCGCGCTGCGCGTGCACCACCCGAGCGACCTGCTCGGCGTCGTGCTGTCCGTCGTCGGCGCCGTGCTCGTGATGGGCGTCGCGACGTTCGCGCCCAACACGACGACGGGCGTCGCCGAGGACGTGCACGGCTTCGCGGCGGTGCTGCAGCGGATCCTCTTCGTGCCGGTGCAGCTCCTCGCGGCGCTCGTGTTCCTGACCGACATCATCCTGGTCTTCGGCAACCTCGCGGTGCGCCGGCTCGGCCGGCAGGTGCTCGAGGCGCTCGCCGCGACGGCCGCCGCGGCCGTGCTCAACGAGGTCGTGCTCTGGGTCGTCAACGAGTTCGCGGGCTCCGAGCTGCAGCGCGGGCTGTCGATCCACCGCGGCGGCGACTGGGTCACGACGCTGCCGCTCTACGTCGCCATCCTGTCCGCCCTGCTGACGGTCGTCGGGCCGCGCGGGCGTCGGCGCGTCGTCGCGTGGGGCTGGAACCTGCTGTGGATCGCGGTCGGCGTCGACCTCATCACCGCGCGCGTCTCGCTGCCCGGGCTCGTGGTCGCGCTGCTGATCGGTCGCGTCGTGGGCCTCGCCACGCGGTACGTCTCGGGCGTGCAGTCGGAGCGCGCCTACGGGCGGGCGCTCGTCGCGGGCGTCCGCCGCGCGGGCTTCGACCCGGCCCGCCTGACGCGCGTCGCGGACCAGGCGACGGACGAGGCCGCCGAGCGGCGCGGCACGCCGGCACCGGCGCTCGGCGACGCGCCCGCGGCCCGCGCCCTGACGCGCTCGACCGCGCACCGCGTCTACGAGCTCGAGACGACGGACGGCCAGCACCTCGACGTCGTCGTGATCGACGGCGACCGGCAGGTCGTCGGCACGCTCAGCCGGGCCTGGCGGTCGCTGCGGATGCGCGGCATCGAGGGGCGCTCGGTCGTGTCGCTGCGGCAGGCCACCGAGCGCGCCGCGCTGCTCGCGTACGCGGCGCGGGCCGCGGGCGTCCGGACGCCCAAGCTGCTGAGCGTCGCCGAGGCCGAGGACTCGATGCTGCTCGTGCAGGAGCGCCCCGGGAACGCCGTGCCGCTCGTCGACATCCCGCCCGACCGGCTCACCGACCGCGTGCTGGGCGAGATCTGGCGCCAGCTCCAGCTCGCGCACGACGCGGGCATCGCGCACCGTGCGCTGACGAGCGACGTCGTGCTCGCCGAGCGCACCGAGGACGGCCCGCTCGTGTGGCTCACCGGCTGGGAGCAGGGCGACGTGGCCTCCTCCGAGCTCGCGCGCCGCATGGACGTGACGCAGCTCGTCGCGCTGCTGGCCCTGCGGGTGGGCGCGCAGCGCGCGCTCGAGTCGGCCGCCACCGTGCTCGCGCCCGACGACATCGCCGCGATCGGCCCCCTGCTGCAGACCGTGGCGCTCCCGCGCGAGACGCGCGACGAGATGCGCGCCCACAAGGCGGTGCTCGCCGACCTGCGCGCGGCGCTCGTCGCCCGGCTGCCGCAGGCGGAGGTCCAGCCCCAGCAGCTCGTCCGGTTCGGCGCGCGCACCGTCGTGACGATCCTCATGACGACGATCGCCGTCTTCGTCGTCCTGGCCACGATCAACGTCGACCAGATCGGCCACGCCCTGACCACCGGCGACTGGCGGTGGATCGCGCTCGCGTTCGCGCTCGGTCTCGTCACCCTGGTCGGCGCGGGTCTCGCGGTCGTGGCGCTGTCGCCGGTCAAGGTCTCGGTGTGGCACGCCACCCTCATGCAGACCGCCGCGACGTACCTCGCGCTGGCCGTCCCCGCGGGCATCGGGCCGGCCGCACTGCACCTGCGGCTCCTGCAGCGGCGAGGCGTGTCCTCGACGCTCGCTGCCGCCACCGCCGCGCTCGTGCAGGTGCTGCAGTTCGTGGTGACGGTGCTGCTGCTGCTCGTGCTGTCGCTCGCGTCGGGCCGGCCCGACTCGCTGCCGATCTCGCCGCTCGTCCTCCTGATCCTCGGGATCGTCGTGGCGTGCCTCGCGGCGACGATGCTGTTCCCGCGGGTCCGGACGTGGGTCGTCGCGCGGGTCCAGCCGATCCTCGAGCAGACGTGGCCGCGCCTGCTCGAGGTGCTCGGCCAGCCCCGACGCCTGCTGCTCGCCGTCTCCGGCAACCTGGTCAACACGCTCGGCTACGTCACGGCCTTCTGGTGCTGCATGGCGGCGCTGGGCCAGGGCAACGAGGCGGACCTCGTGCAGGTCGCGATCATCTACCTCACGGGCAACACCGTGGGCTCGATCGTCCCGACCCCGGGCGGCGTCGGCGCCGTCGAGGCCGCGCTCGGCACCGCGCTCGCCACCGTGACGGGCATGAACGCCGGTGTCGCGTTCTCGATCGCCGTGCTGTTCCGCGTGCTGACCTACTGGCTGCGCATCCCCCTCGGCTGGACCGCGATGCGGTTCCTGCAGCGCCGCGGCGAGCTGTAGCCACCACCGCACCAGGCGGCGACCGCGGCAGCGCCGGTCCGGGCCGGGCCCGGACAGCCGACCGGCCCGGTGCGGCGTGCGCACCGGGCCGGTCGTCCTCGTCAGCGGGTCAGGCGAGCGCCTTGGCCTTGAGCTGGGCGAACTCGTTCGCGTCGATCACGCCCGAGTCGAGCAGGGCCTTGGCGTCGGCGATCTGGTCGGCCGGCGACTTCCCGGCGACGCCACGGATGTAGCTGTCCGTGTCGTGCTTGGCCTGGATCGCTGCGGCCTGACCCCGCTCCGCCATCCCCCGGCCGCGTGCGATCACGTACACGAGCGCGGTGAGGAACGGGAAGATGATCAGGAAGATGATCCACACCGCCTTCCACCAGCCGCTGAGCTGGTGGTCTCGGAACAGGTCGCTGAGGATCTGGAAGAGGATGACGAGGTAGGCGAAGAAGAGGAACCACCAGATCAGCAGCTCCACCCAGTTCCAGAAAGTCATGGGGCCCAACCTTCTCTCGATCAGTGACCGGACCGAGGGCGACCCGGTGCTGCGAGGCTAACGGAGAAGGCACTAACCGGCACGTAATGGACGCCCTGAGCGGCGATTTCATTCCTCGGCCGCCCGGGTGTCACCTGCGGGGACGACGATCGCCGGCCGACACGTGGTCGACCGGCGATCGGTGAGGAGTGCCTTGCGCGGCGTCCGCGCCGCTCGAGGCCTCAGGCGGCGGCGTGCTCCCGCTGCGTCGGCACGTGCTCGACAGCGCCGCGACGCGACGCGAGAGCGGCCCAGTCGCGCAGACGCGCGGCCGGAAGAGCCGGGGCGAGGGGGGAAGCCGTGTCGGACGGGTCTGCGGAGAACCCACGCTGGTCCATGTGACGTCCTGTCTGTTCGGTAGCCCGGCTGACCGCGTGGGTCCCGTGGCTTTGCGTCCCCTCCTTGCGGAGGGTTTGCCGTTTCGCTGACAGGTCAGACAGTAGAGCAGGGCGGATCCCGACGGAAGCCCGCGCAACACCTAAATTCGGACGGTCGACCAATTCACCCGCTCGGGTGGGTATCTGCCCGCGCGAAGGGCGCCGTGGCGTCCATGGCCGGACGAGCAGCGGGGGCACCGGCCGCATGGCCGGCACCCCCGCCCGAGTCCCGTCGCGGCTCGGCGCCGCGCGGGTCGTCCGTCAGTGGAACGCGTCCTTGACCTTCTCGCCGGCCTGCTTGAGGTCGGCCTTGGCCTGGTCGACCTTGCCCTCGGCTTCGAGGCGCTCGTCGTCGGTGGCCTTGCCGGCCGCCTCCTTGGCCTTGCCCTGCGCGTTCTCGGCCGCGTTCGAGATCTTGTCGTCGAGACCCATGGTTCCTCCTGGTGTTGAGGGACCTCCGACGCTACGTGCGTGGCGCGTGACCCGCACCCGGAGCGTTCAGCCGAGGCCGCACGTCGTGACCGTGCCGGCGGCCGGCTCGACCGCGGCGCGCCACGCGAAGTCCTCGTCCGTGACGAGCGGCTCGTCCGGCACGAACGTGACGCCGACGATGCCGGGCTCGACGGCGACCACCCGGACCGACCCGCCGTCGGAGCTCGCCTCGCCCACGTCGCCGAACATGTCGACCGCGACGCGCACGTGCACCGAACGGGCCTCGTCGGGAAGGGCGTCGGCGTCCGCCCGCGCCGGGCCGAGCACCGCGGTCAGCGACCTGACCGGCCCGCCGTAGGCCCACCAGAGCTGCGGCTCCTCACGCTCGGTCCTGCGGCGCTCGATGCCGAGGCGGCGCTCGCTGGTCCAGCCGCCCGTGATCAGACGCGCCTCCAGGAGCCGCGGCGTCGGCGAGTGGAGCCACTGGAGGTCGACGTCCGTCGTGGACTCGGTCCACCCGCCGTCGGCGGTCGGACCGATGTCGCCCAGCACGGCACCGCCCGTCGCGCTCGCCTGGATCGAGGGGTCCCCCTGGCACGTCGCGTCGGCACCCGTGCCGGTGGTGCGGGTCACCGGCAGCGCCAGGACCGCGACCGTGCACACCGCTCCCGCGAGCGCGGTGGCGACCGCGCCGGGGAGCAGCCGCACGCGGTGCGCCGCGAGCCACTCGACCGCGCGATGCGGCCGCGGCGCGCGCGTCAGCAGGGCGTCGCTCGAGGCGAGCGAGTCGGCGAACGTGCGGCGGCGGCGGTGCCACAGCGGACGCAGGTAGCCGATCAGGCACAACATGTCGACGAAGTGCGCCACCTCGCGGCCGATCGTGCGGAGCAGCCCCAGCGGCCGCCCGTCGACCTCCCGCACGATCGAGATGCCCATCGCCCGCTTGCCCGGCGTCGCGCCGGTGTAGGCCTGCAGGACGAGCAGCACCGCGACGCACACCCACCAGACCGCCGTCGGCGCCTGCACGCGTGGCGTGCCCGTGATGTTCACGCCCCACGACGTGTCGAACGGGCCGCCGCACAGGAACGTCACGGTCGCGACGACCCAGCCGTCGAGCAGCGAGGCCGCGACGCGGCGCCACCAGTGCGCGAACGGCGGACGCGGGTCGGGCACGCCGGCGGGCTCCGCCGCCGCGGCCTCG
>Ga0164242_10009974_pt1 | contig 10200 bp, 10 predicted proteins | sample OricomgcompostMG_FD_108783 | JGI IMG/M metagenome (GOLD analysis project Ga0164242, IMG submission 108783) | Miracle-Growth compost microbial communities from Emeryville, California, USA - Original compost - Miracle growth compost (MG) ... | reverse complement strand
GCCCAGGATCAGCATCACCAGGATCGGGAATACGTAAATGTATTCGGCGATCGCCTGGCCGCGCTGGCGCTGCATGCGGGGATGGCGGCTCTTCATTTCTTCGGTTCGCCGGGTGCTGCGTGTGCTGCGGGCGCGGCAGGGGAGGCCGGGCGCTTCAACCCTTCCAGCGGCATCTTTTCCATCGCGCCGATCAGGGCTTCAGCCTTGTCGTGCAGCGGATTGCCGGGATGCGTCAGGTCGGCCGTCCGAATGAAGGCGGCCCATGCCTGGCGCAGCCGCACGATGCCGAGGTTGTGCCAGGCGCGCGGGTCGCCGCGGTTGAGCATCAGCGACTTCTGGTAGGCGTCGACCGCCTCGTCGGGCCGGTTGGTGCGCGCGTACAGGTTGCCCAGGTAGAACCAGGTTTCCGCGTCGTTCGGCACCTCGCGCGCCAGCCCCAGCAGCAGTTTTTCCGCGCGCTCGTTTTCGTTGCCTTCATAGGCGGCCCGCGCGTCGCGCTGCATGTCGTACAGGTTGCCGTGCTGCGCCGGCAGCATCGCGCAACCACTGAGCAGCAGCATCGGCAGCAGGAGCAATAAGCGTTGCAATAAGCGTTTCATGCGCCGATCTCCCGCCAGCTCAGGCAGTCGCCTTCCTGCAAGCCGATACGCGCCAGCGTGCCCGGCGCCAGTTCCAGCGTCGCTTGCGCCGGCAGGCTGCCGGCGAGGCGCCCTGGCGCCAGCGCGGCTACGGTCTTGCGTACCCGTCCCCGTCCGTCGAGGAAGGCGAGATCGAGGCGATAGCGCATGCCGAAGGTATGCACCAGGCGGCAGTCGGCGATCAGCATGCCTTCGCCGGCCTGCAGCGGCGGCCGGCCGAGCAGGCCGCGCGTTCTTTCCCATGGGCTCAGCGCGTTCCAGACGCGCGCCACCACGCATTGCTCCCGACGATAGATCGCGCCCAGTTTCACAGCATGCCTTCCTGCATGAACTTCACCACGATAGGGAAGGCCAGCACGATGAAGGTCACCGGAAAGATGAAGGCGATCAGCGGCAGGATCAGCTTGACCGGCGCTTCCATCGCGAGCTTTTCGGCGCGCTGGAAACGTTCGATGCGGCGCTGCTGCGATTGCACGCGCAACGCCGCGCCGACGCTCGCGCCCATCTTTTCCGCCTGGATCACGGTGCCGACGAAGCTGGTGATGGCCTTCATGTTCAGGCGGTTTTCCATGCGCCGCAGCGCGTCGGCGCGCGGCACGCCGGCGCGCAGGTCGCGCGTGATCATCTGGAATTCGTTGCGCAGCGCGCCGGGCGGCCCCTTGTCCATCGCCTGCTTGATCGCGCCAGTCAGGTTCAGCCCGGCTTCCACCGCCAGCGTGATGAAGTCGAGGTAGACCGGCAGCGCCTTCAGGATTTCCTTCTCGCGGCGCTTGCGCACGTCGTTCAGCCATATCTGCGGGTAGAAATTGCCGAGCAGGGTCAACCCGACCAGCAGGGCCGGCGAAAAACTGTGCAGCGCGTTCATCGAGAAGGCGGTCAGGGCGAAAGCGACGATCGTGGAAAACACCCGCACCGCATAGTACTGCTCGGCATTGAGCATGTAGCCGACGCCGGTTTCCTGCAGCCGCTTGTGCGCCTTTTCCAGCCAGGCGGCGGGAAAGCGCGAGCAGAAATGGTATTCGATGAACGTGATGACCGGCCAGCACGCGCGCAGCATCGGCGGCAGCGGGTCCATGTATTCCCGCTCCTCCTTCGGCACCTGCGACTTCAGTTTCGACAAGCTGTAGCTGATCAGCAGCACCGAGATGCCGGTGGCGATGCCGATCAGGAGCGCAATCAGGGAATTCGAGAATTTCATGTCAGACGTCGATCGTGGTGATTTTGCGGATGAACAGGTAGCCGATCGTGATCATCACGATGATCACCGCCAGCGTGGCCCAGCCGAACAGGGTGGTGAACATCGTGCCCATCGCCTTCGGTTCGATCCAGTTGAGCGCGGCCATCATCAGTATCGGCAGGCCGGACATGATGATGCCCTGCATCTTGCCCTGCGCGGTAAGGCTGCGGATCTTGCCTTCCATCGTCGCCTTCTCGCGCAGCGTGTGAGCCAGCGATTCGAGGATCTCGGCCAGGTTGCCGCCGACCTCGCGCGAGATCCGCAGGCCCGACACCACCAGCGAAAAATCCTGCAGCGGATTGCGCTTTTCCATATTGACCATCGCGGTATCGAAATCCATGCCGAGGCGCTGTTCGCGCAGCATCAGCTCGAATTCCTGGGAGAGCGGCGGTTTCTGTTCCTTGATCATCGATTCCAGCGCCACGTTCAGGCTGGCGCCGGCGCGCATCGCGCCGGACACCATCAGCAGCGCGTCCGGCAGCTGTTCCTCGAAACGCTTGAGCCGGCGGCTGGCCAGGCTCTTGATGTAATACTTCGGCAGCACCAGCGTGGCGACCGCCGCGACCGTGACGAACACCGGGTTGTTCGTGAACAGCCAGACCAGTGTCGGCAGGATCACCAGCGCGGCGACGTTGTAATAGAACAGCTTCGTCGGGTCGATGAAGATGAACATGTCCGCCAGCGTCGTCCTGGACGACGTTTCCAGCTGGGACTTCTGGCGCGACAGCAGCGTGCGCACGGCTTGCAGCGCGATCCAGATCGCCATGAAGGCGGTGACCAGCGCCACCGCAAGGAGCAGTCCCAGTGTATTCACAGCCGTTTGTCCTGTGATGCAAACATGTTGAAATCGATTTCCAGTCCGCGGCTGGCGAGCTCCTCGTAGAACTCGGGAATCTGCCCGGTCGCGATATGCTGGCCGCGCACCTTGCCGTCCGGCCCGAATCCTTCGCGCTTGTACACGAAGATGTCCTGCAGCTGGATGATGTCGCCCTCCATGCCCGTGACTTCGGTGATGTGCGTGATCTTGCGCGAGCCGCAGGCGAAGCGGTTCTGCTGCACGATGAACCGGACCGCCGAGGCGATCTGTTCGCGGATCGCGCGCACCGGCAGGTCCATGCCGGCCATCATCACCATCACTTCGATACGCGCCAGGCAATCGCGCGGCGTGTTCGCGTGGGCGGTGGTCAGCGAGCCGTCGTGGCCGGTATTCATCGCGGTCAGCATGTCGAGCGCCTCGCCGCCGCGGCACTCGCCGACCACGATGCGGTCGGGCCGCATGCGCAGGCAGTTCTTGACCAGGTCGCGGATGCTGACCAGGCCCTTGCCTTCCGCGTTGGCGGGCCGCGATTCGAGGCCGACCAGGTTCGGCTGGCCCAGTTGCAGCTCGGCCGCGTCTTCCACGGTGACGATGCGCTCGTCGCGCGGAATGTAGCCCGACATCACGTTGAGCAGTGTGGTCTTGCCGGAGCCGGTGCCGCCGGAGATGATGATGTTGGCTTTCTGCTCGACCACGGTCTTCAGGAATTCAAGCATCGCCGGCGTCATCGAACCGAAGCGGATCAGGTCTTCGCCGACCAGCTTCTTCTTCGAGAATTTCCGGATCGTGATGTTGGCGCCCTTCAGCGCCAGCGGCGGGATCACCGCGTTTACCCGCGAGCCGTCCTTCAGCCGCGCGTCCACCATCGGTGAGCTTTCGTCGATGCGGCGGCCGATCGGCGTGACGATGCGTTCGATCGCACTCACCACTGACTGGTTGCTGGTGAACGTGATATCCGACTTGCGCAGCTGGCCACCACGCTCGATGAAGATTTCGTCGTAGCTGTTGACCATGATTTCCGACACCGTGTCGTCGGCGATCAGGTCTTCCAGCGGGCCCAGACCCACCACTTCGTCCAGCACGCGCTTGACCAGCATCGCGCGATCCAGGTGCGGCGGAATCTTCTTGTCGGCGGCGACGATTTCTTCCAGCATCGCGCGCGTGTTTTCGCGCAATTCGTCTTCGCTCTGGCGATTGACGTCTACCCGGCGCAGGTCCATCTGCTTGATCAGCAGCGCATGAACGTGCTTGAGTGCGGCGATCATTTCCGCCTTCGCGGCTGCGCTCGCTTCCGCCGCCGGCTCGGCCACCGGGGCCGCGGCCGCAGCAGCAGCCGGAGCCGGGGCGGGCTCCGCTGCTTCCGGCTCGATGTCGAGCACCGCCAGCCGGTAGTCGCAGATCTGGATCTCGTCGGTTTTTGCAAGCGGGCCGTGCACGCCCGCAATCTTCTGGCCATTGACCCGGGTGCCGGACGAGGCTCCATGGTCCTCGACGAACACGCCGTCCTTGCGGCGGTGGATGGTCGCATGCTTGCGACCGACCGACCAGCCCTGCAGGATGATGCGGTTTTCGTCGCTCTTGCCGATGGTGCAACTGTCGATCGTGCACTCTTCCTCGATGCGCTGGCCCTTGGGGGTGATGACGGCGATGTTCAGCATGCTGAATCCTTGTCTCTTAATCGACGATGTCCTTGTTGCTCAGCTTGTGTTCAAACTGTTCTCGAATGTCCATGCCTTTTTCGATACGCTCCCGGTTGATCGTGGAAGCCGGATCGATGATGGTCGGCGTGACCAGGATTACCAGGTCGGTGCGGCCCGACTTGAAATCGTTGGAGCGGAACAGTGTGCCCAGGACCGGAATGTCGGCCAGTCCCGGCACCTTGCTCGCGTCGTTCGACATGTCGGTGTTGACCAGGCCGGACATCACGATGGTCTGGCCGTTCTTGACGTTGACTTCGGTTTCCGACTGGCGCGTCAGGAAGCCCGGAATGCCCTGCACCGACACCGAAGGATCGATGCTGCTGATCTCGGTCTTGATCGACGCCATGATGTTGCCGTTGTCGTCGGCCACCGGCTTGATCGACAGCCGTACGCCGTAATCCTTGAAATCCACCGACCCGGCGCCGAGCGCCGAGGTCGACGGCAGGGGAATCTGGCCGCCCGCCAGGAACTTCGCTTCGCCACCGCTGCGCGCGCTCAGCTCCGGCTCCGCCAGCGTGTAGGCGTCGCCGTTGTCCTTCGCGATGTTGAGCGTGGTGTTGATCAGCGTCGACACGCCGAGATAGGTCAGCAGGCCGTTGTTCGGCACCGGCAGGATGCCCTTCATTGCGCCCTGGGTCTGCGGCTTGTCGCTGCCGAAGTTGCCGGAGAAGCCGAGCATCGGGCCGGCCACCGATCTCGGCCATGGCAGCCCGAGGTTCTGCATCAGCGACTTCTTCATCTCGATGATCTGCACTTTCATGTAGACCATCTTCTTCATCGACACTTCCTCTTCGCTCACCAGGCTGGTGACCTGCGGATACATCTTGACCGCGGTCGCGATGCGGGCCAGGTTTTCCTTGCTGGCCGAACCGGTGACGACGACATTGGTGCCGACCGGCGTAATGCGGATGCCCGGGATGTCGCCGAGGATGGCATTCACCTTGCGATACGCGTTGGCCGCGTCGCGCGGACTGATGCGCACCGTGTATTCGACGCGCTGGCCGTGGCCGTACCAGATGATCAGCGAGGAATCGCCGGTCGCCTCGGCGATCAGCAGCAGCTCCCTGTTGCCGACGGCGGAGGTGCTGAACAGCTTGCCGTTGCCGACCGCGATGCGTTCGATGTTGGAGATCGGCAGCGATTTGACTTCGCCGACGTACATGATGAGTTCATGGTCCTTGTTCGGCGCCGCACTTTCCTGCGCATGCAGGGTTTGCGAAACGGCCAGAAGGCACCAGAGGCAGATTGCGAGGAGGCGTGTAAGCATTGTTGTTCTCTTATCTCTCTATCTCACTTGGAGGACGCGCCAGCGCCGTGGCGGTTGGCGACACTGAGCTTGAGCAGGTCGTTCAGCGTAACCGGCGGCGTGGTGCCGGGGACGGCGGGAGATGCGGCCGCCGCGGTAGCGGCGCCGGCGGCCGGCGTCCCGGCCTGGGCGGCGACGCCGAGGCCGGCCGGGGTCAGCGACAGGCCGGGCGCCAGCGGCACGTTCACCGCCGGTGTGGCCGCGCCATTGTTGTTGCGGCCGCCGATGATGTATTCGATGTAGCTGGTGTCGGACGGGTGCTGCGGCCGCGAACGCGTCGCGCGGCGGGTGCGCTCGCGGATGTCTTCCAGCATGTTGCTGGCAGTGACCGCTTCGAAATCGACGTCCTGCTTGTCCTTTTCGTTGCGCAGCACCGCGCGGATCTTGCCGAGCTCGGTCGCCAGCGCCAGCCGCGCGGCCTGGGTCGGCGTCACCTGCAGCGTCAGGTTGCTGTAGGTGACGCGGCGATGTTCCGGCGAGACCGGGTTGGCCGGGTCGTCATGCGTAATTTTCTGCCCGGTCGCCAGCACCTTGATCCGGTCCAGGAACGGCACTACGGTCTGGCTGTCGGTGCCTTCGCCGGAACCCTGCAGGACCAGCAGCAGGTCGACGCGGTTGCCGGGTTCGATCATGTGCGACACCGAGTTGATCTCGTCGACGTTGATCGTCATTGCGCGTTCGCCGGGCTTCAGCGAACCGGAGAAATCGGCGAACACTTCCTGCACGTCGGTGCGGCGCAGCGGCTTGCCGCGCTGGACCGGCCGCAGCAGCGCCTGCCCCTTGTACTTGTCGAATTCGCTGACCGTGATGGTGTCGTCATAGACGAGATCGGCCGGAATCCGGCGCGCCGCCACCAGGTTTTCGGTCAGCAGCGCTCCCGGTTGCAGCGAGCGGGTCGGCACTACCACGGACACCGTGGTGCCGGCCCGTTCGCTGGCCTTGGCCGCCAGTTCCGCCTCGATGCTCTTTTCCTTGAACCGGAGGTATTGAAGGGTCAGCCAGGCGGTCAGCAAGCTCAACACGATGGCTACGATCAGCATCAACCAGGTTTTGTTGATCTTTATGTTTGGGCGTTGGATTTTCAAGTTGAATGACCCTGCAAAAAAGTGAAATACCTTATTGGCGGCACCTGCCGGCGATCATTTTCCCGGCGGGCTCCACTCCGATTTCGCGCTTCAATAATCAAACGAGACTTCCACCGGCCACTCCGGATTCTTCACGTCGATGCATTTGTCCAGTGTTACGGTCGCCGATGCTCCGCCGGCGCTCGCGCTCTTCGATTCGTAGCAGTCGGGCATCGATGAGATCGACATAGCAAACGAATAATCGGTGTAATAACCCTGGATCGCGGTCGCCAGTTTCTGGATCGGCGGGTCGTCGCCGCTCACCAGCACGATCACGCCCACCATCAGCACCACCAGGTATTCGATCAGCGACTGGCCACGCTGGCGGCGCCGGCCGTGGCTCCGGGGCCGGAATACACGGGTCTTCATGGGCGGTCCACCATGTTCGCCAGCACCGTGGTCTTGCCGTCGCTGTGGGTGATGACCAGGCTGGTTTCCGCCAGCCCGCGTTTCAGTACTAGCGTGATGCCCGGGCCGCGGGCGGTGGTCATCTCGTAGCCGCTGACGGCACGCCAGCCCTGGTCGGCCAGCGTCTGTCGGTAAAAGTCGGCATTCGACTGCGCGGAAAAGCCGTTCGTCAGCAGCAGCGTGCGCGCGTTCTTGCCGTCGTCGCGATGCTGGATGTCGTTGAGGATGGTGCTGCCGGACATCATCGGCAGGTCGGCATCATGGCTGATCAGGCGCGGACCGTCCGGCGCTTCGGTCGCGCTGAGCAGACCGGTGGAGCCGGAACTGCCGGCCGGCTGGACCTGGACCGTGAAGAAGCACTTGCCGCGCGCGACGGCGATCGTCTGCCACGGCGCGACCGTGTATTCGATCGCGGCCGGACCGGCGCCGCCGGCGCGCCAGGCGTTGCGGTAGAACGCGAGGACCTGTGCCGGCGACAGCTCGCTGTCGAAGTGCTTGATGCTCATCGGTACGCCGTTGTAGACGATGTACTGCGCAACCCATTGCAAGCGCGCTTCCGGCTCGGGGAAACGCGGACAGTCGAGCGCGCTGCCGGCAGCCGCGTTCGCCGCGACGCCCGCGCAGCACAGCAGTCCGGCAATCCAGCGGGCGGCGGCAAATCGGAATGTGCTGTGCGCGTTCGTCATCACGATCTATTTCAGGCGGTCGGCCGGAACGTTGTCCGGTTCGATCTTGCCGAGTTCAAGCTTGGATACTTCCGGCAGGAATACGGATACCGCGGTCTGGATGTAATCCATGACCGGAACGCCGGCGATGGTCGCGGTAAAAATCGAGAACGGCACCAGGCCCTTGGTCTGCTGCTTGACGCTGGTCTTGCTGCTGTCGTCCGGACCGTTGGCGCTCCAGCCATTGGCCAGCAACACATTGGTCTCGCTGAAGCTGGAGGTCGAGGAGGTGGTCAGGAAATTGTCGTAATCGATGTCCCTGACCTTCATCGTCACCGTCGCACCGTACTCGCCGTTCATCTCCAGCGTGAACGGCCCGAGCGTGGACGCGAAGTTGGCGATCGGGTCGAGAATGAGGTTCAACGTGCCCGGCGCCCGCTTGTTGGCGACGCTGTCCTGCAGGTCGTCGTAGTCTGCCAGCATCTGCTGGCCATTGCGGTCCTGCCACAGCGCTTTCGAGCCGCCGCTGAAGTCGCCGGCGCTGCGATCATTGCTGGTGAAAGCATCGGTGGGGCCGGTTTCGGACAGTTCCCGTACGCCGACTTCACGCCGGATCTGGTCATCGGTCTTTGCATTCGCCTGCCACTGGCGATTGACACCGAACCAGCCGAGACTGGACGCGGCGGCGCCGCCATACCAGACGGTCCGTTCCCAGGCGGCGTAGCGCGCGGTCTGCACGGCCGCTGCGCGCATGTCGAGGTACTTGCCGAGGATGGGAATCGCCAGGAAAAGCGGGATCAGCACCAGACCGGCCACGATCAGCAGCTCGATCATCGCTTGTCCTTGGGCTTTCGCAGGGGCGGTTACCATAGGTGGAACGAAAGTGACGCGTATTGTTCAAGGAAGCTGTTGGGCTGGAGCCGGGCCTGCCAGTACGGGCTGTACAGGCTGCCGAGTTCGGTCTTGCCGTCGCCTCGCGCCCACAGCTTCGACGGCCGCGAAAAGTAGATCTCGGCCTTGGTCAGGCTGCGCATGTAGCCGCTCTGGGTGCCGTTCGTCAGCGTGAACTGTCCGCCCGACACGCTGTTGCTGCTCGGTATGGCGGCGGCCGCCTTTTCGATCTCGAGGATCAGCGGCGGTCCTTCCAGGTTTTCCTTGTCGGTTTTCTTGACGTCGAAGTAGGTGCGCAGTCCGGCGCGTGAATCGAGCGTGCTGCCCGCTCCTTTGCCGCGCTGCATTTCGGCTGCCAGCGCCGTGTCGGCGCGCTCGTAGACGCCGCCGTAGGCATCGCCGGCTTCGGTCCCGAAGTTGTTGGTCGGGCTGAGGTCGCTGCTGGTGCCGGCCTGGGCCGCGCCCCAGCCCATCGGAATCAGCGGTACCGGGATCGGAATCGGGATCGGGATGCCGAGGATGCTGATCCAGAAGATCGCATAACCGGAGAAGCCGGTCGCATCCATCGCGCTCCAGGTCTTCTTCGTATTGTTGACATTCTTCAGTTCGGTGCCGCCGCGGTGCCACAAATACATCAGGAAGGCGCCGTCCTGGTACGGAATGAAGCGGGTCGGATCGACCACGAACGGGGTCAGGTACATCATTTCCGGGAAATTCTTCGCCGGACCGCCATTCTTGGTGCTGCGGTCGCGCGAGAATTCGTCCAGCGAGTCGACCGTGACCTGCGCCATCCGGTCGCCCTTGTCGCCGTCCTTGTCGGCGGTGTTCGGATCCTTCTTCTCGGTGAACAGGAACCACTGCGCCACATGCACGATCGCGGCCAATGTGCCGGGCGTGCTCAGGTCCGCATTCGGATCGTTCAGCTTGATGACGTTGTAAGCGTCGTTGAAGGTCAGCAGGTCCTTGACCACGCCCAGCGAGTCTTCGTTGACGCCAGCCAGTTTGTCCAGCACCTTGGCCGGCGACAGGCCGATGGTCTGGGCGACGGTCAGTGCGGTGCCGTAGTGGTAGACGGTCTGCGCCACGGTCAATACGTCGATCAGCCCGTCCAGCAGCTTGGTGGTCACCGGCCCGATCGAGTCGAACGCCGATTTGAACGTCTTCGATACGGTTTTTGACGCATTCCATGGCACGTCCCACAAAACCTTGGCCAGCGGGCCCCCGAGCGATGACAGCACCTTTGGCACCCACGAAAAGGGGCCGCTGTAGGTCGCCGCATAGTTGCGCGACCATGATGTCAGTCCGACCACCTGCGCAACCGCCACCTGGTTGGCGATGATCGCGCGGTTGGTATAGGCAGAAAAGTTGTAGTCCCGCGCCTCGGCCAGCACCGCGCTGTACGCGGCGGCATCGG
>Ga0164242_10009973_pt1 | contig 10201 bp, 6 predicted proteins | sample OricomgcompostMG_FD_108783 | JGI IMG/M metagenome (GOLD analysis project Ga0164242, IMG submission 108783) | Miracle-Growth compost microbial communities from Emeryville, California, USA - Original compost - Miracle growth compost (MG) ... | reverse complement strand
TCATCCACAACTCCCACCTCCTCACCTCGTTCCTCCACCAGATTCCCTCAGTCCCCGAGTCAGCCGAGGTACCCCTCCCCGCATCGCTGTCTGAGATGCAGCGCGACGACATCCGGGCGCCCGCAAACCCGTCGTTCGATTCTCTAGATCTTGCCATCGACCCGGTGCTCGAGAAGACATGCGACCTGATGCTAGAAAGCATCGAGGCACACTACACGGACCTGAACAACCACCAATACTACCAACGGCAACTTGGCCGTGAGCAGGCCAAGATCACGGCGTGGCAGACGAAGCGGAAGGCGGAGAACGCAGCTCGCGCGGCCGCGAAGCAAACACCGCTCCCCGAGGACGAGTGGCAGAGGCTGTTCAAGCTTCCTCAAGAACCGAGCCGGCTTGAGGGCATGTTGAACGCGCGGCAGGTTGAGCAGTACAGCAAGCAGATCGACAGCTTTACTGCTAGCATCAGCGCAAAGATGTTTGCCGTCCGTGGCAATTTATTGCCCGAGTAGGTACATTGTAGCGAGGGAACATGGAAAAAGAAGGGGTATCTTGTGGTTAATGGCATTTGGCTCGGCGTTCGGGTTATGAGCTCGGTCAATCCTCAAGTGGTTCAGGGGATGTTTGGGGGGGGGGATAGGATCAGCTTCCACTGTATACAGATGAAGTAAATCAGACCGAGGTGAAGACAAATTTATCTCGTTTCTAGTTCAAAGTTCACGCCCTTCGGCGCCACTAAGCTCGGGATAATCGCGATCTCCGGTTGCGTCGGAGAAGTTACAAGGTAATCCGTATGAGGACGGCAACCAGCGGCCGAGTGCGTAGCAACTGCCGCCAGGGCGTTGTTGCCTTGTAGAGGGGCAGGTGGGGTCCATCTGCTAAAATAGGCTTAGCGCATCCGTTTCTTTCACCGCTGTGCTTCCCGTGCAAAACAGTTCCATCCTATCCCCCACCACAACTTCTCAACCCAACCCATATTTTATCCCTCCTACCCATAACAATCATCTTCCTTGCTCTCCCCCGTCATCTACAGCCTTCCGAGCAGTTCAATTGACTTCTAAAGGTGAGAATCAGCAATATTCTAGCTGAAGAGTGTGCTCGTCTCCTCGCATCTTTACTAACCTAACCCCGCCAAAGTCCCTCTCCGTTCCATAACCCCTCTTTTTACCCAATCTTGTAAGCACTTCGGCTACTTTTTTCCCCTCTCCCCAAATCTCTGTCTTCAGTCCTTCAAATTCTTTCCGCCAGAAGAACTTCGAGCTGATATATTGCCTACTAGCTCAGATAAAGCTTCTCTCACAATGGCTGCTCCCGCACACAAGTTCAAGGTCGCTGACCTGTCTCTCGCCGCCTTTGGCCGCAAGGAGATCGAGCTGGCCGAGAATGAGATGCCCGGTCTCATGGCTACCCGGGAGAAGTACGCCAACGACCAGCCGTTGAAGGGTGCCCGCATTGCTGGCTGCCTGCACATGACGATCCAGACTGCCGTCCTCATCGAGACTCTCACTTCTCTCGGTGCCGAGGTTACCTGGTCATCATGCAACATCTTCTCCACACAAGACCACGCCGCTGCGGCCATTGCCGCTGCCGGTGTTCCCGTCTTCGCCTGGAAGGGCGAGACCGAGGAGGAGTACAACTGGTGCCTCGAGCAGCAGCTTGTCGCCTTCAAGGACGGCAAGAGCCTGAACCTGATCCTTGACGACGGTGGTGATCTGACCCAGCTCGTGCACTCCAAGTACCCCGAGATGCTCAAGGGCTGCTTCGGTGTCTCGGAGGAGACCACCACCGGTGTCCACCACCTGTACCGCATGCTCAAGGAGGGAAAGCTTCTCGTCCCGGCCATCAACGTCAACGACTCCGTCACCAAGTCCAAGTTCGACAACCTCTACGGCTGCCGCGAGTCGCTGATTGACGGCATCAAGCGTGCCACCGATGTCATGATTGCCGGCAAGATCGCCGTTGTTGCCGGCTTCGGTGACGTCGGAAAGGGTTGCGCCATGGCCCTCCACACCATGGGTGCCCGCGTCTTGGTTACCGAGATCGACCCCATCAACGCCCTGCAGGCCGCCATGGCCGGATACCAGGTCACCACTATGGAGAAGGCCGCCAGCATCGGCCAGATCTTTGTGACCACCACTGGTTGCCGAGACATCCTCGTTGGCAAGCACTTTGAGGCTATGCCCAATGACGCCATTGTCTGCAGTAAGTTTTTCCTCCCATACCTTGTTCCCAAGGACCTGCCTACGTTCGTCGATACTAATCGTTCCCTCTTTAGACATTGGCCACTTCGATATTGAGATCGACGTTGCATGGCTCAAGGCCAACGCCGCGAGCGTTCAGAACATCAAGCCCCAGGTCGACCGTTTCCTGATGAAGAATGGCCGCCACGTCATCCTGCTCGCTGAGGGCCGTCTTGTCAACCTCGGCTGTGCTACCGGCCACAGCTCCTTCGTCATGTCCTGCAGCTTCACCAACCAGGTCCTGGCCCAGATCATGCTCTACAAGAACAACGATGCCGCCTTCGGCAAGAAGTACGTCGAGTTCGCCAAGAGCGGCAAGCTCGAGACCCAGGTTTACGTCCTGCCCAAGATCCTCGACGAGGAGGTCGCCCGTCTCCACTTGGCCCACGTCAATGTCGAGCTTGCGACTCTCTCCCCAGTCCAGGCCGAATACCTTGGCCTCCCGGCCGAGGGTCCCTTCAAGAGCGACCAGTATGTTTCCCACGCGTTCCCGCTTCTTCTCGAGGCTTACTAACATGGTTACAGCTACCGCTACTAATTTATTTTATCCGCCATCCTCGCAACACCAATATGGACCCCTTCAACAAACGGGACTCCAAAATCATCTCAACGACATGAATGCAATGATCTGTGGCGTTTTACGGCACAGAAAAAAAAATTTGCAACAAAGACATCTTTGACACATTCAACAGGCATGGCTTGCATAGCACGGGTACGGCAGGGTAAAAACGGTGGGGGATAAGGGGGGTCCGGAGGGAAAGGGGCTCTCTGGTACACGTTTTTCAACAAAAAAGTACGGCGTTGGCTTTGTGAACATGATATCCCCCAAACGGAAACTCTGGGTCTTTTTTTTTTAACAACACCACAACAAGTAAGGGTAGGATGGATGATGAAATGGTTCATTTTACGATAGCATCCCTCGTCTCCCCACGTAGGGACGAGATGGGATTTTGACTAGCCCGTCAACCGTGGCTGCTGATAGACTGATATATGATGGAATAGAAGACGTGCGTGTTGTGCGCACCGCAATGCTGACCCCCTTTCTTGGTCCTTGTGATATAGTCTTGGTTTATTTATCTGCTCTATGGACCGTTCCCAGCGAAACTCAATGCCCTGGCAGGCATGGGCCACTTGCTCCGCTCTTGTTTCTTCTTTTCTAGGTAAGAATAAGGAGTGGTGAACCCCAACCGTCTATAGCTCGCTCTCGGTCGAATAAATTACCTCGAGCTCTTTACCGGTCTACCGTCATGGTCAATTTCCCCGTAGCCCTTAAGACTTCAACTACCTAGTTAGCCGCCCCCCACCCCTTCTCCGCGGGACAACACAAATGCGTCACAATACGGAAAAGCAGAATACAGACCACATCTACCTCAAATCCCTCTGTTCCGGTACGATACTCTTCAGCTTCCCCTCCAGCACCGCAGCACGCACATTGGAGATGGTCCACTCCTCCATCTTGGTCTGCGTCTCGACGGTGTAGGTGCCCATGTGCGGCACGAGAAGGACATGCGGGTTGGCAATCAGGCCCGGGTGGACCTGGGGCTCGTCCTCGTAGACATCGAGACCGGCCGAGGCGACGCGGCCCGATGCTAGGGCTGCTACAAGAGCGGCCTCGTCCATGACGGCGCCGCGGGCGGTGTTGACAACCACAACGCCGGGCTTCATCTTTGCAAATTCTGCGGTTGAGATAATGTGACGGGTGTGTTGCTGTTCTTTTTGTTAGAGGTGTTTCCATAGTTCACATCTAGTCGGTCCGCTGAAAAAAAAACGAGGGTGGAAGTTGCTCACGTTTAGGGGCAGGTTCAGGCTTAGCACATCACTCTCCCGCAACAACGTCTCAAAGTCCACATACTCGGCATCTATCTCAGCCTCCACCTCCGCAGCCAGCCTCGTCCGATTATAATACCGGATGCGCATCCCGAACACGGCCGCCTTGCGGGCCATATTGCGACCTATGCCGCCCATGCCCAAAATCCCCAGGATCTTCCCCTGCGGATCGTGGCCCAGCGCCGGCAGCGCGTCCTCTGGGCCCCTCCACAGGCCCGCGCGCAAGCTCGCCATGCCGACGGCGAGGTTGCGCAGGGCGCCGAGGACGAGGAACACGGCGAGGTCGGCGGTGGCGTCGTCGACGGCGGTCGGGGCGTTGGAGACGCGGACCCCCCGCGCCGAGCAGGCCGCGACGTCGACCTGGTCGTAGCCAGCGCCGTTGTGGCAGACGAAGCGCAGCGAGGGCGGCAGCGCCGCCACCAGCTCGGCGTCGATGCGGCCCGTCGTGCTGAAGGAGTCGAAGGTGCGGTAGGCGACCGTGCAGCCGTTGAAGGCGCCGGATGCGGACTCCGCGAGGAAGCCTGCGCGGTCGGTCGACTTGGGGGTTACGATGTCGGCGATGTCGGCGATTGTGGCCCAGGCATCGTCGGCGCTAGATGGGGGTGAGTGAGTGAGTGGGAAGGATTGTAGGTAGGTGGCGAGGAGGGAGCTTGTTATAAGGGGATATATATATGGCCACAATGTGAGACGGACCAATACACTTTGTACTGCATCGAAACGAGTCCACTTGCTTCTTATACGTCTCTTATATTGGAGGGGCTATTACCAAGTTGAACAATAAAAGCGCGTACTCACTGTTCAATAATTCCCAATAGCAGCACTTTTGGCCGCGAGCCGCCGGTGGTGGCAGCTACGTCGCCTCCCATGTTTGGCTATATCGATGACGGGGCGTTGGATATAGTCGTATAACTGACAAGTTATTGGGGGGGTATAAGTTGATATTGCGATTAGGCACCGCGGTACCGAAAACACAGTCCCGTGGGTCGGCGTGTCCCGTCTCGAAGCACGGTAACAAGTAGCTATATCTCGGGAAGGATCGAGTAAAGATTAACTGTGACCTGCAGCTTTCACGTTTGCCGGGATCCGGTCCGCCACACGAGCGCAGGTCGCAAACGTCGAAGAACCCCTAGTCTCTGGTGATATCTCAGGTCCCTTCAAAGCGAACCACCCAAAGGAGAGCTTGACTTTCTTTCTCAGTGTATGCGTATATCCCCTCAGTGTCTTTTTTCTTTTTGCGGGGTTTTGGGTGGTGTGCAGGATGCTATCTCGGAGCAGTTCGCGGGGTCCTCCCCAAGCTCTGCGGGCTTTTCCAAAGCAAGGTAGCGCGAAAAGTGTGGAGACTCCGGGTTCCGAGTCCGGGGGTCTCGGCGTGGGGGGGGGGGAAGCCAGGAACACGGCAATTTGGGTAGGCTCGCAAAAAGAAAGTTCGGTTCCTGGTCTCTGGCGAACTATTAATCTAAATGTATGGGGTATGGGCCACGAGGCATAGCGGACCCGGGAAGTCGGCACCGGGAGGGGGGAACTGGTATGTAAGAGGGGGGCTCTTTATTATGTCGCTTTCTTGGCCCCCAGATCAAAGACACCGCTGGAGTGATGCGATAGATAGTGAATATGCGGACCGGGACTTTTGTCGGTGCAGGGATGCAGGCTCGGGGAGAGGTCGGATCCAGGCCCAATAGGAGCGACTGCCGGGAGAGACAAAACTGTTTCTCGGTGTTTGACTGGAGAAATAGTAGGTCTCAGGGCCAGGGTCTTTGGGGGCTTTTCCAGAATGTCTCATGATGTGGAAACTAGCAGCATGCGGTGGCTCGGTGACGGTGTGAGACAAATACCGCAGCCTGCTGATCGCAGCAAACGGGGCAAACTCGAAAACGACGTGTAACATTCACCGAGTGCACACCTCGCCGGTATCGCGGCCTCCCCACTCGGAGCGGGCATCGGCTCCCCCCCTGCTCCCCTCAAAGTAGAGTGCCTGATCTCGAGGGCCTGTCCCTGTCACAGATGCATCCTGTGGGTGGTGTCCCAAAGGTAGCCAAAGGCAGGTTCCGCCGAAGACGTAATATGAGGTACGCCATGCGTACTTTTACGTTTACCCGGCAGATCACCGAAGCCCACCCGACATATGTGTTGTCGGTACCTCGATACAACTTTGGCGGAGCTGGGGTGCGGGGTGTGATATCAGGATGGAAATAAACGGGGGAGGGGAAGAAGCCAACCCAATCCGGTGGGAATTGTCCCGAGCAGCTGCTTAAAGGGAGGGAGCGTTTCGGGACATTCTCCAACTTTCTCCACAGATATAACTGAAGAGGCTAGACATATAGGGGAAGTCTAGTTCTTTTGAACTTTGGGTTGGGAGATCGAGTTTGTTGTTGTTCCTGTTTGGCTTGGAAAGGGCATTATATGCCCGCCCGCTTTACCTCCTGGGCGGGCCGTACCAATCCAATATGACCTGTCACACTGGCTGCCACACACCGCCGGGCGTGCTGGGGCAGCTCAGCCTCATTGGAACTCGACGACCTCGGTCTCGAATGCAATATCACCAAACAGGCCCGAGTGCGTTTTGTGTGAATCGCTGCCTCGTCCTGTATCAAATTCACTTGAGAATCGCTCAACAGCTGACGGACCAACCGGCTGGTTGTCTGCCAGTTCTGGCCTTCGCTGTAAATGGGGTTGCCGCTGGGCCAAGAGGTTGGCTCTCCAGGGACAACCCTTCCATTTCACCATGCCTCCCCCACACACTTTCCCACCCCCACCTCTTTCCGCCTGGAACTAACTCCCCTCGGAAAGCCATTTCCTCGAATGCAAAGATCCAGTCGTGAAGTAATAGTACAAATATACAACGGTATTACCCATTCCCCCGCCTCATCACGCCTCGGCCAGTCCCCGGAGGCAGCCCGTCACTCGGTGCGGACCTGGAAATCGATATACCCAGGAATCAGGAATCCACCGCTTGCTCGGATGAATGCAAACAAAGAGAGAAAAAAAAATGCAAAAAGTTTTGTAAACCCCCCTCCCCCCCGCCATGTCCCTTCCCTCATGCACCGTCTGTTGTTGAATGCCCTGCCTGCCAGCCAGATAAGAAAAACCATCCGCCGATATACTGCTCTCGTCTTCCACCCTCGATCAGTGGTGCCCGTTAATCCCTTGGAAACCAAGGATAGGCCATGACGACCACTTTCACGTCTCCGCCGGGTTTCCAACATCGGGCCAAGGAAAAAGTTTGCATAAAAATAGGAAATGGGTTTCAATGGGGTGGTAATAATACATCGGTCTCGTAGTAGCTTCGCCGGAACGAATATGCGGTCGTTAATGCTGGAGAAAGGTGGGAAATTGGAGGCGATTGTGGGTAAAAGTGGGCGATGTTATTGCAGCTGGGAAACGTGACCATGACTTTGTCATGTCTGCCGCTTGGGTCGGTTCGGGTCCACCTATCTGGCAGCCCGAGTTGATCAGGGGTATGCTCTTCAATGATGGGTTTCCCAGGGTAACGACAAGTCACTCTCCTCTCCTCCCGCTCACATCAACATTGACGGCAGGGCGCACAAAGGCACGGTAGGCTAGGTCTGCAAATCGCCGAACCACATTTGTCGTCCCCCCCGTGCTAGCTGCCTCGTCACGGATGAACCTTGTCGCCACGGCCAGCTTGCTACGCGGGTCCATCTCGTCAAGGTGTGCGGGGACGGTCTGCTCGTTGAGCGTGGCATCGAACTGCGGCGCATACTCGCGTAACACGGCGATACTGTACAGCACATCCCGGTTTTCGCGACCGTCGAGGACGGAGCGGATGCGAGCGAGGCAGTGCTCCCTCGCACCGGCGCCGGCGGGGGATGCAGGGCTGTGCGCCTGCAGGATATACTGGGCTAGATGATACCAGAAGTCGAGCTCGTTCGCCCGAACCTGGTTGAAATTCTTGTCCCCTGATGGCGGTGGGGGTGGACTGAGCGGGTTGCTCTGCAGGGTCTCGCCCGAGAGGAGTGTCTCAAACACAAAGAGACGATTACACAGCTCCGCCACGTCGTTGTCGGCCGGGAAGGGCCCGGTGGTCTGGCGGGAACTGCTTGAGAGGGAAGCAAACGGTAGTGTACGCGCCAACGCCCAGACGAGGCAACTTTCCAGGTGGCCCGAGTACATCATGTCGGCGGGGTTGGTGGTTTTGACGTCGGTGATGGTGTGGAGGAATGAGGTAAAGAGGTTCACGACGGGTGTGTTCTCTCGTAAGATACGTAAGGGGTTCACCGCCGTGGGCTGGTCACTCTTCAGGTCGTACCAGCTGGTTTCGAAGAACATGGTGAGGCCGGGGACGTAGACCTCAAAGTAAAGGCGGACGATTTCTTCGACGGTCTTGGGGGAGGGTGGCGAGCTTGGTGGGGGTGGTAGCGCGCCCCCCAAGGCGACGAGCTCATCGATCTTCATCTTCTTTGCTGGTAAACCTGCATAAGTCAATGTGATCTCCTTGGGAAGACGAGAGGGGCTGGGCAGATGCGAACGGTTTGCTGGCAAGGGGTCAAGGGGAAGGGGAATGGCAAGGGGAATGGCAAAGGGGGGAAGGGGGTGCCACCTCTCAGCCCAGGATGATCCCCCGGTTTCTGGTCCTCAGCGAACTTGTGCGCTGGTTGTGATTGGTAACGGGCAGGATTGCCCGCCGCGGCAAGGTCGACACCCCCAAGGGCAGGATCGATGGCAGCAGAATATTCAAACCCACCTTCACTCTTTACCGATTTTGCGTTCGGTTGTAACGACTGCTCGAAGGCGCTGTTTGTATGAATCGTCGTTGGCGGGTAGGAGCTCGGGACTATCGGTGGTTGGAAGGGATGTGTGGCGGAGGAGGGTATGGTTGGTGGGGACACGAGAGTTGTCGGTGAGCCGCCCTGGCTATTCGGCGCGGGTTGGATTGCAGTGGGGCCGGGCTGCTGCTTGAATATCGGATCGTAGCCTAAACACTCGCGCTTCGACTTCTTGCAGTTGTTACAAGTCGGGTGGGTTTCGTCGCACTGGAGATGAGGTGGGGTGTTAGGAGGCTGGATGTTATAATGATTATGACGTACGGGGCCAAAGACGAGAGAGGGTTATAAAAAAGAAGAGAGCGGTAGCAATCGGCAGGTTGGGTAGGCTGTCGGTAAAGGCTGTGGGTTTGTGGATTATGTGTGGCCTTGTGGGGGAAGTGTTGTGCGCTGTGCCGCAAACTGGGCGGACCGCAGATCGGAAGGCAGTTTTTGGTGGTTGGTGTTCAATGCCGCGGTGAATGGAATGTGTGGTTCTGGTGGCTCGATGGTGACTGGGGACGGGGGGTTTCCTCGCTCGCTTCAGAGTAGCCCCAAAGTCAAGCGACATGAGACCATACGGTTCCAAGTGGAAGCGAAAAATGCCCTGACTGACTCAAGCGAGAGCGACCACTTCTCCCATCCCTTTCTTGCTTTCTTGCTTTTCTTTCCCTCTTCATCAATTGTGGTAAAATGGCAGCAATGGCAACGGCATTGCATCCACAGCCCAGCATTTCCTGTCGCCTCTACCGTCTGCCACCATAACCCGACCGAATAACCTCGCCGTGGTGTAATCTGGGCTTGAATTGGGGAGTAAGAGAAGAGAAAAAGAAAGAAAGATGAACACACCTTTATCCTCCGCTTGCGGCAAGTCAGGCAGCCGGTCTTGGTTCGACGTTTAATTTCCTGTCAATCCACGACAATTCCGCAGTCAGCAACGAGCACATCAAGCGACGATGTGGTGTGTGGCGCGTGGCCAGCCAGCCAGCCAGCCTGGGGGGGGTTATGGGTTTGCGCACTTTCTTATGTCTCCCTCCGCTTAGGGCGATCCGCGGGTCCGGCACGTTAGGGGGAAGGGCATATCGCATGGTATTGGGGTCGGGGTGCATGCTGTAGGCATGAGGGGGCATGTTGTAGTAGAGCTGGGCTCCGGCGGGCATCGGCGCACCCATGGCTGCGCCCATGGCCATGTTATGGGCCTGCTGCGACTGGTGAGGGTCGATGGTCCGCATGCTCGGGAGCGACATGGAGGTGTTGACCGAGGTCGGGCTCGCGCGGTAGGGGTCGACATGCTGCTGGGCCTGCTGGGGCGGGTACGCGTACTGGGCACTCGGGGGCATGCCCGGCGAGGGGAAGGAGGTCGGGCTCGGGTAGCCG
>Ga0164242_10009972_pt1 | contig 10202 bp, 4 predicted proteins | sample OricomgcompostMG_FD_108783 | JGI IMG/M metagenome (GOLD analysis project Ga0164242, IMG submission 108783) | Miracle-Growth compost microbial communities from Emeryville, California, USA - Original compost - Miracle growth compost (MG) ... | reverse complement strand
TGGCCGGATCACCGCCATAAATCATGTCCGCTCCTTTAAAGGCGGTACCTACTTGCTTAGTACCATCCGCATATGGCTTCAGATCCATGGCTGCGGTGTCCAGATCCGCAAAAAAAGCATTGTAGGCCTCTTGCTGGGTGTCAAAATCGACGGAGAGATCGGCATTAGGCTGGCCATACTTGGTATAAATGATGGGCCCGAAAATATCTGATACCTTATGCATCTCGATCACTTGCAACACCTTGGCCATGCCATTGACATCGGAAAAATCTACACCCTCATAGGCCGCCGAAAATTTGTGAAAATCGGTGACGCCCGCCATCACATCATTATAGGCAATAGTGGTGATCTGCACATTCCACCCATCCATCATATAGTAATTGGCATTGTTGGCATTACTGTTAAATGGCGTAGGAGTCATCATGTAACCACTATAAATATCGGAATTCAGATTTTCCTGCAACTGGTATTCCCAGTTCACATGATGTACGAGTGCTTGTTGCACATTTCTTAGTGGCTGAATTACCTGTTGGTAATCTGCCCGGAACACATCCTGGGTCACACCTGCTTGGTTGGTATTGATCTTTTCAAAATTCTTGGTACAACCTGACAAAATCAGGCTACCTGAAAAGAACATGACCAGGAGTTTAATATGAGTCTTTTTCATGATTAATCTTTTTTTCTGATCCTCAAAGCAGATCAGGGTTGAAAAAATCGGTCATTACAGCGTTAAAACGAAGCCTTTAAAGTAAATCCAAAGCTCCGGTAAGCTGGAAGGCCGAAGACATCCTGACCCACTCCACCGGGGGTTACGCCTGACACCTGTTCTGGATCAAAGGGCGCTTTCCGGTAAAAGAAAAACAGGTTGCTTCCGATTAAACCCACACTGAGGTTCTTCACGACGTTGCTTCGGATTGGCAGGTTATACGAAAGGGAAACACTCCTGAGCCGCACGGCAGTGGCACTGAACATATAAGCCTCGATCACCGGAGTTTTACCGCCTATGCCTTTATAGTAAGCCATTGCATCCGTTTTTTCCGTATACGGCTTGCCGGATTCATCTACCGCATTGGGAATAGACACCCCACCATTATCCCGGGCCGCCGCGGACCTTTCGCTTACACCCATCTGGTCCAGATAACCGTCGGTGATGCTGATCACCTTGCCGCCAAATTTACCGTCGATCAGGAAACTCAAGTTAATCCCTTTAAAGCTCAGGTCATTGCTCCATCCGGCAATCCAGTCGGGATTGGGGTTCCCCAGAAGTACATCATCCTGAAATAGGGGTACCCCGGTCGCGGCGTTGACGACGATATGTCCCTCGTCATCTCTTTTAAAGGCCCGCCCATAGAAGTCTCCGAAGGATCCGCCTAACTTCAGGTATGACAATCCGCCACCCCCATTAAGGCTGTATTTTTGGTTGGGATCCGGGTTTGCTAAAATGGCATAATTATAGAGCTCGGTGATTTTGTTCTTATTATATGAGGCATTCACGGTCGTAGCCCACGTAAATGCTCCAGAGTTCAGAACCCGGTATGAAACGGATACTTCCACACCCGAGTTCCGGATATTACCGCCATTGATGTCAGCCAGTCCTCCTTGACCTAGTCCCGAACTGGTTCCGATGCTACGATAAAACTGATTGGTAATATTGGACCTATACCAGGTAAAATCTAAAGACAGGCGGTCTTCAAAGAAACGCCATTGGGTTCCTACCTCCAGCGATTTATTCTTTTCAGGCTGGAGATAGTATCCGGGTTTGTTAATGGGTAAGCTTCCCGGAGGGGTAGCAAAAGCATTTGGATTACCCCCATTCAGTGAATATAGCGGATAGGTAGCAAACTCGCCGATGTCGTTACCTACAATCGCATAGGAAGCGCGAATCTTGGCAAAACTGATCGCCGAAGGCAGCTTAAAGATGTCGCTTAATATGGCGTTGGCACCTACAGACGGATAGTTATATCCTTTCTTCATGGAAGGGGTAAAGGCGAGGGTAGAAGACCAGTCGTTGCGATCGGAAAGGCTTAAAAAAATCTTATTCTTAAAGCCTATCTCCACATTGCCGAACAAGCTCTGAATTTGTCTCCTTGGAGCACTTGTGGTGTAGGTGGCTTTAGAGGTATTTGTCCAGTTAATGGCAGACTCCAGGAACACATTAGGTGTCAACAACGCTCCTCCCACTGATGTGCCATGCCCTTTCTGATCCTGTATAGAGGTACCCACTGTAAAGTTCAGGTTGAAATTTGAACTCAGATCTTTATTACCTATCAATAGTAAATCTCCGTACAAGTCGGTGGACGTGTTCTTATTCACCGTGATTTGTCCATTGGGATCGGCAATGGTATTTTGCGTGGTGGCCGCAGAATTACGCTGAGACTGCGTCGCAAAGTAATTAATATTTCCACGTGCCTGGATACTTAACCAATCGTTGATCTTATACTTTAGGTCAAGGGCCACATATGCATTCCGGTTTTGACCGGTAACAGGATCCCGATATTGGATCCAATAGGGATTCTGCTGGTAATCCTGTCCGACAAACCCTTTATCTGTATTGATATCCCACCAGTTCTGCGCATTGAGATAACGGGACTGGGAAAAATACTCGAATTTTTTGAAGGTATTGAAATCAAATCCTCGCGGCAGCATGTACAGGCCGGAAAGCGGATTAAAGTAAATGCCCGGAGTCACACGGTTTAGAGTTTTCTGAATTGATCCTAAAAACGTACCGTCGATGGTTAACCGGTCATTGAAGAAACTGCCGCTTTGCCGAAAACTCAACGTATTTTGCTTCAAAGAGGTATTGGGTAAGATCCCTTTGTTATCAGTATTGGAGTACGAGAAATAACTGCTGGAGTGTTCGGTACCTGAAGAAAAATCTACGCTGTTAATCCAGGTATATCCCGTATTGAAAAAGTCCTTTACATAATTACGGCCCGCACTTGACAGCTTTGCACCCCAACTGTCTTCGCTTCCTTCGCTTTCATCAGTGGCTGGTGTGCTTTGTCCATACTTAAATTGTAATTTGGGTAAAATGGAAACCTTGTCGATCGTAATGGAACTGGTATAGTTCACCCGCATCACGCCGTTTTTCCCCTTTTTGGTAGTAATCAAAATAACCCCGTTACTACCCTGACTGCCGTATAGCGCTGAGGCAGAAGCACCTTTCAGCACGGAAATGCTGGCAATGTCGTCTGGATTGATGGTACTAAGAATATCTCCTTGGTCCGGCATGGTGTTATAAAGCCCCGCATCCGGCCCGCCGGTGGGATTGGAAACCGGTAAACCATCAATCACAAATAAAGGCTGACTATTACGGGTGGATTTATTCCCCCGCAATACCATACGAACCGATCCACCTGGACCGCCCGAGGTGCGGTTGATTTGTACGCCCGCTACACGGCCGTTCAGGCTGTTGACGACATTGGTGCTCTTCACCGCATTAAGGTCGTCTCCGTTCACCGTCTGCTGCGAATAGGTCAGGGTCCTCGCCTGGCGAGTAATACCCAAAGCGGTCACCACGGTTTCTTGCAGCATCCGTGTGTTTTCTTCCAAGGTAATCTCCAGGGATGCTCCCTGGCCGACCACGACCTTTTTAGGAAGAAAATTCAGGCTAGATACCAACAAGGTGTCTCCCGGGGATGCCTGGATGGTGAAGTGACCAGTCGCATCCGCTATGGTACCTGTCGATGTGCCCACCACCTGGACGCTGGCTGCCGGGACGGGATTCCCTGACTGCGAGGCGATCGCTCCGGTGATGGCCTTTTGCTGTGCGCTGGCAAGCCATGGACACAGCAAACCGACCAAAACAAGGAATGTAAGTGTTTGCTTCATGATGTTTAATTTATAGATTTAGGGATAATCTTACTTTTAAATCACGGCCTGATCTGTCGCATTCAGCGTCTTTACAGAACCGGAAGTTTCTGAGTAGCTTTTGCCGAAATTCTCCATGACCAGGGCGGCAGCCCCGATCAGTTCGGACTCGAAACCCAATTGCGATACCCGAAATTCTGTGTTCGCGGAAAGTCGAGGAATACAATATTTGTTCAGTGCGTGCTGGATAGGTGCCATAAAGATTTTGCCCACACGGGCACCGCGCCCGCTGAGAACAATCATTTCCGGATCAATGAGATGAATGAGAATAGCAATGGCCTTACCGATTTTAAAGCCCATATCGCTCAGTAATTCGATCGCAAATTGGTCTCCACGGCCGGCCGCGGCCATCACCGCATCACCCATTAATATCGGATCATCCTGGGGGACATTCTGCAAGCTAGATACCCGACCATGCTTAATTTCCGCAATCGCCTTTTCAGCTACGATTAACAAAGAGGCTTCTGTCTCCAAACATCCCCGCTTTCCGCAGGTACACAATTCTCCATTTTCTGTGATCGGGATGTGGCTGAACTCGCCGGCATATCCGTTATGTCCGCGAAAAATGGTACCATTCAAAATCATACCTAACCCAATGCCCCAACCGAGGTTGACCACCATCACGTTTTGCTTACTCCGTCCTATGCCAAAGCGTAGTTCGGCGAGGGCAATCAAGCTGGAATCATTGTCCACCCAAACAGGAAGGCCTATATGTTCTTGAAGATAACCGCGCAGATTTGTTTCCCCTAGCCCTAGGTACGAATAGTTGATTCCTTCCTTATGATTGACAAAGCCGGGCGTACCTATGCCCATCCCGATAATCGCGTGGCGATCTACGCCTGATTCGGTAATGAATGTGTTAATATGCTTGACGAGGATATCTAAGGCTTTGTCATTGTGCAAAAGAGGAAGCTCCAGGGTTTTGGGTCCCGCCACATAATTATTCAGCAGATCCACCACGGCAACACGAGTAGCCAGTTGATCCATGGCCACGGCTACGATAAACCTATTGCCCGCGGGCAAAGTATAAATCATAGGTCTCCTGCCCCCGCCTGACGTAGCATAGCCTTGGGTGATGGCTAATCCTTTTTTGATGAGTTCGTTCAGCGCGCGAGAAACAGACGGAATACTTCTGTCCAGTCGTTCACTCAACTCTGCACAAGATTGTGCCTTATTAAAATAAAGTTGCTTTAAGACTCCGCTTTGCAGAAAATCCTTCTTGATAGACTGTTTTTGCATACCCTAACGAATAAACAATAGGTTCCAAGTCTTCCAAAGGAAAAGATAGCAGATCGGAAATGATTACATATGCGATAGGAGTAATTGAAAAACGTGTCAGGGATAATCAACTACTCGCTTTCGTCAGGCAAACTTAATAAAATTAATTAAAAAACAAATAATAATTTTAAAAACCTTGGACTATTTAAATAATGAAATGAAAACTTATAATATAAACTCACGAAAGTAGGCCTTGATTTGGCAGGACCGGGCGACGGTGGCATGAAGCGGCAAGTAATCTCCGACAATCACCTGTCGAGGAGACAGATTGGAGCGCAAAAACCTGCGCAAAATGGGGTCAGGCAAAAATACTGGCCGGGAATACTGCGCTCGTTAAGCCAGGGGCCGGATAGGCTTTCTTTGCTGGATTTCAACATTCTCCATCACGTAGGCAGCGGCACCGATGATGCCGGCATCTTCCTGAAGGGTGGAAACCTTAATTGTAATCTGCTCTAAAAGTCGAGGGATGCAATATTGAGTCAGGGCCTGTTGGATGGGGGCCACCAGGATCTTTCCGGCTTTGGAGCCGCGGCCACTTAAGACGATCAGCCTGGGATTCATGATGTGAATGAGAATCGCGATGCCTTTCCCCAACATATAGCCCAGATTTGAAAGCAGATCGATGCTCAACTGATCTCCCTTATTGGCCGCCTCTAAAATGACATCGCTCATGAAAGGAACGTCTTTGAGGGGAAGGTGGTGCTTTTTGAGTTTTTTGATTTCGGCCACCGCTTTCTGTGCCATAATGTAGAGCGAAGTTTCCGTCTCCAGGCAACCCTTTTTGCCGCACTCGCAAAGTACTCCGTTGTCACTCAGTGGAATATGGCTGAACTCCCCGGCGTAGCCGGTATCTCCCCGAAAAAGCTCTCCGTTAATGATCATGCCAAGACCCGTGCCCCACCCTACATTGATGATCATCGCATTACCATGGCCACGCGCTCCACCAAAGGTCGACTCCGCCAATGCGGTGAGCCTGGAATCGTTGTCCATAAACACCCTTATGCCCAGTTGCTCTTCTATATAGCTGCGGTGATCCTGGTCCATGTCCTGCCGGAAAAATGTATGGTTTACCCCTTTATCTACATTGACAAAACCCGGCATGCCGATTCCCACCCCCAGTATCTTGTTCCGATCGATTTTGGAATCCGTGATATACTGTCCGAGCGCTTCAGTCAAAGCGGCCAAAGCATCTTTATGCCGGTGCAGATCCAGGTTAATACTCCGCCGCGGAAATATCGGACAATTATTCAAATCCATGAGGACCATGTTGGTAAACAACTGGTCCATACAGACCGACAGAATATAGCATTTGTCCGCCTTGAGGGAATAACGCATCGCCCGGCGTCCGCCGGTAGAAGGTGCATAGCCGCTGGCTACGACATAACCCGCATGCATCAGTTCATTGAGTGCCCGGGCGATGAGGGGAATACTCTTATCCAGCCATCGGCTTAGTTCAGCGCACGACTGGGTATGTTGAAAATATAATCGCCTCAGAATTCCATTCTGTAGGTTATACTTACCCGATTTTTTTGCCATGATTGCAAGCCTTGCAATGGTTTAACAGCTGCATTTGCCATAAAAATATTAAATTTCTACACAAATACATACTCTTTCGGCACTTGGGGTAAGCACCCCGAAAATCGCGCAGGAATAACCGGTCCGATTGGATTACTTGGCCGTATAGCCAGGGGTACTGAACCGATGTGCGGGCACTGGATAGATTTGCTTACCCGGAGCAGGCATGACCGCGCTCACCGTTTCTGTTTGCCGGGGAGAAACCTTATTGGCTTGTGACGGCTCGGCATGGTGCATGTTGGCAAGCGTAGGTGCGATAACCAGAGAGACAATAGAGGTTAGTTTGATCAGGATATTCATCGAAGGGCCGGAGGTGTCCTTAAAAGGATCTCCCACCGTATCGCCGGTGACTGAAGCTTTGTGATGGTCGGAGCCCTTATAATGGGTTTGGCCATTGATCTCGGCACCTTTTTCAAAAGATTTTTTGGCGTTATCCCATGCCCCTCCGGCATTAGACTGGAACATGCCCATCAGCACCCCTGATACCGTAATGCCGGCCAGCACGCCGCCGAGTACTTCGGGACCAAATACGAACCCGACCACCACCGGTACAATGATCGCAATCGCTCCGGGAGCCATCATGGCCCGGATGGACGCATTGGTCGAGATGGCCACACACTTTTCATACTCCGGTTTGCCCTTGCCTTCCAAAATGCCAGGGATCTCCCGAAACTGCCGCCGTACTTCCTCAACCATGCTCATCGCCGCACGGCCCACGGCTGAAATGGCCAAAGCAGAAAAGATAAACGGGATTACCGCGCCCACGAACAACCCGGCCAGTACCTTAGCCTGATAAATATCAATATGTTGGGAACTTGGATCCGGCATCGCTACGCCCACGAAAGCCGCAAAAAGCGCCAGCGAAGTCAGAGCTGCCGATGCAATGGCAAATCCTTTCCCCGTCGCCGCAGTCGTGTTTCCTACAGCGTCCAGGATATCGGTCCGTTCCCGCACTTCTTTGGGAAGTTCACTCATTTCAGCAATTCCCCCGGCATTGTCCGCAATAGGGCCAAAAGCATCAATGGACAATTGCATTGCCGTTGTCGCCATCATGCCGGAAGCGGCTATGGCCACCCCATAGAGGCCCGCGAAAGCAAACGAACCGTAAATGCCGGCCGCCAGGACCAGCATAGGAAGCAAAGTCGATTCCATGCCTACAGCCAGTCCGCCGATAATATTGGTGGCATGGCCCGTGGAAGATTGCCGGACGATGGACAGTACCGGACGCTTACCCATGGCGGTATAATATTCGGTAATGACACTCATTAGTGCGCCGACCACCAAGCCCACGATCACGGCTCCGAAGACTCCGGTCGAAGAAAAGGTCCGTCCCCGCAATACCATCGTGGCCGGAAGCATATTGACGATAATGAAATAAGATACAATAGCAGTGAGGATAACCGCAATCCAATTCCCGATATTCAGGGCACGCTGTACGTCTTCGCCACTTTTGATCTTGACAAAATAGGTACCGAGCACTGACAACAACGTACCTACCCCGGCAATCACCATCGGAAGGATCACCGGCGAAAGGCCACCGAACGCATCCTGTACCTGGATCTCCCGTCCCAATACCACCGTTCCGATTACCGTTGATACAAATGAGCCGAACAGATCGGCACCCATGCCTGCCACGTCCCCGACGTTATCGCCGACATTGTCTGCAATAGTAGCCGGGTTCCTGGGATCGTCTTCGGGAATACCGGCTTCTACTTTACCCACCAGGTCCGCACCCACGTCGGCCGCTTTGGTATAAATTCCTCCACCCACCCGGGCAAACAAGGCAATACTTTCTGCGCCCAGGGAAAATCCCGTAAGGGCTTCCAGGGCCTTTTCAAGGTTCTCCTTAGACTGCAGACCGCCAAACCAGTGCAGGAAGATAATAAGCAGGCCACCCAGGCCCAACACGGCAAGACCGGTGACGCCGAGGCCCATTACGGATCCCCCTTTGAAGGAGACATTCAAAGCTTTGGAAAGGCTGGTCTTAGCGGCTTCCGCAGTGCGGACATTGGCGCGCGTAGCGATGCGCATCCCGTTAAAACCGGCGAAGGCCGACAGTACGCCGCCGAGAATAAAAGCGACGGAAATGACCCAGCTGGAACGGGGATTCACAAAACCCATATATCCCAGCAGAATAGCCGCGATGACGACAAAATATGCAAGTATCTTATATTCGGATTTGAGAAATGCCATGGCCCCATCTGCGATGTGCTTCGCGATCTCTTTCATTTTCGGGCTGCCTTCACTTTGCCGCGTTACCCAACTGCTCTTGATGGCCATAAAAATCAATGCAACCACCCCCATCGCAGGTATCACATATAAAAATTCACTCATACGTAAAGATTTGCAAATTTTAAGGACGGCAAAAATAGCATATTCACTCCATATTTTAGAGCATTTTAAATGCCTGGCCAAGATAGGCGGCAATGTCTGAGGCCAGCAAAGATTCCTCGCCGAGCGCATCAGCGGCCAGATCACCGGCCAGCCCGTGAAGATATACACCCAATATCGCCGCCAGTCCCGGATCATAACCCTGGGCTAACAATCCGGTCAGAATTCCGGTGAGTACATCCCCACTACCCCCAGTGGCCATCCCCGGATTTCCCGTGGAGTTAAAAGTACATGTGCCCTCGGGGGTGCTGATGCAAGTGTAATGTCCCTTCAGCACAATGTAGACCTGGTGTTGGCAACTTTTTTCTCGCAGCAGGGCCAATTGGGCAAATCCATCGGACGTCGGGCCAAAGAGACGGGCAAACTCTCCGGGATGGGGAGTCAGCACACATCCTTTCGGCACGATATCCCAAAGGTTCTCCTGGGCGAGCAGGTTCAGCGCATCGGCGTCCAATACCATAGGGCAGGCCGCTTCCCGAAGCAAGCGAATAAACGCCTCGCGGGTGGCTGGCGCGGTACCCAAACCCGGGCCCAATCCGATCGCCCGATAGCGGGAAAGGTCGTCAGGCATCTCGGTCCAATGACTGGCAGAAGCGTCTACACTACACATGGCCTCTGGTACGGCGGTCTGCAGGACCTCATAACCACAGCCGGGAATTTGACAAGTCAACAAGCCTACCCCACTCCTCAGGCAGCCCTTCGCCGACAATACCGCGGCGCCCATTTTACCCTTGGAGCCGGCACATAACAAGGCGTGGCCAAAGGTTCCTTTGTGAGAAAAAAGATCCCGTTTGCGGTAAATTGCCCGGATATCTTCCGGACCGGTGAGCGAGTATGGGCTATAAGCCGCATCCAGATAGCCGGGATGAAGACCGATGGGTAAAATGGATATCCGGCCGGTGAAGCGCTCATTGTCGGGCACCAGAAAAGCCAGTTTATAACACTCGAAACTCAAGGTATCGGTAGCCTCTACGATGGCTGCTTCGCCGGAGGATTCATCGGCCTTAAGCCCCGAAGGCATGTCAATGGCAATCACAGGACAATCCCGGTCATTAATCCAGCGGATAACGGCGCCGGCTAACCCATCA
>Ga0164242_10009971_pt1 | contig 10202 bp, 7 predicted proteins | sample OricomgcompostMG_FD_108783 | JGI IMG/M metagenome (GOLD analysis project Ga0164242, IMG submission 108783) | Miracle-Growth compost microbial communities from Emeryville, California, USA - Original compost - Miracle growth compost (MG) ... | reverse complement strand
GGTGATTACATTGACAAATTTATCTCCCAGCATCGACTCCAATTCATTTTTTAGGATAATATCGGCTTCTGTTTTATTGGAAAAGTAAAGCCGGTTATTACCGATCTGCCCTTTTTGATGGAGGTCACGGAAAATGGCGATAAATGGTGTAATGCCGGCACCACCCGCAATAAAGGTACCTTCACCTTTATAATGAATGGCACCCCATTCGTCATGGAGCAATAATGAATCTCCGGGTTTCAGGCTGCGTAGTTCATTGGTCACGCCAGGATGATCTGTGTAAGTCTTTATAGTAAACTCCAGATGATCCCAATCCTTGAGCCCAGTAAAGGTAAATGGCCGCCGTTCAGTACGGAAGCCTTCTTTATTAATAGCCACTTCGGTGGCCTGACCCGGTATAAATTGATAGTTTTCCGGTTTTTGAACGGCAATTCTAAGAACGTTGTGCGTCACAGGTTCTATTTCCAGGATTTTAACCTCATGTTCTTCCGCAGGTTGGTTTTGTTCAGGGTCTTGTATATTATCTGCCATAGCTAAAAGCGTTTTTGTAATTTTTGAATGTCTATCTTATCACCTTAAAGTTACAAAAAAACTGGATAGCGTTGCAGCTTCCTGTTACATTCCTGCTTATGACGGTCTTACATCAATCACTTGTCGCGTGTGGCTTTTAAAAAATCAATTTTTGGTCATATCTCCTTTAGGCACACGGCCGGCAGCACGGTATGCTTTTCTCCAATAATAATCTTCCAGATCGCTGATCATGACACCTGCGCTGGTAGAGGCATGGACAAATTTTCCATTCTGTAAATAAACGCCTACATGTGTAATTCTGCTGCCTCCTGTGGTGTGAAAAAAGACCAGATCGCCTTGTTTTAATTGACTTTTTTTAATGTGGTCGCAATAAGAATATTGCTGTTCGGCGGTTCTGGGTAGTGACACATTGAAAATATCATTAGAGAGTGACCTGGAAAAGGCGGAACAGTCAATTCCGTTTTTGGAGCTACCGCCATATCGGTATGGAGTACCATACCACTCGTCAATTTCCTCCAGTAAATCTATATTGTGGAGTTTGTTATCCTCCACGCCAAGGATCGCTGCGTACTTTCTTATCAGGGTCGTTTCATTGAGACTAAGGCCCGCATTATTGTTTTCTGCTTGATTGATTTCCTTTTCCGGGGCCGTTTCACTATAGCCATAGCTTTTATTTTTGGAGGAAACCCGGTCGCCCGGATTGACACGTATGTTATCTAAGAAACGGGGACCATTGGTAACCGGTCTGGACGAGCCGGCAGTAGCTGTACTTTGGTGCATACTGCTACAGGAAAACAGTGCGGTGCCAGCCATGGCCAGAATCAGATATAAAGTTATCGGTAGAGAAAATCGGCTTAATTGTCTGGTTTTCATCCTAAGGAAAACGATTGATTATAATTATTGAAGGCTTTCTTTATATATGGGCGTTATTTTGAAAGGTTGAACCTGAAAATGCCCTTTGTCCATTTATAACCCAACTTTATTGAATGTTACTGACGGGTGATTATAGGAAGGTTGCAAAAATCAATGATGATGAGGCCTAAGTTTTGAGCGCCTTATTCTGTCTTATTTTGATGCTTAAAGCCTTGCTATTATAACTTCGTCATTTTGCTGTTGCCTGCAGCAAATAATCTGCCGACTTCCAAATATACAGCGTTTAATTGGTTAAATTCTATCCAAAATAACATTAATTGCCCACCCATTTATTGTTACTGCGGTCCATTTCCGGGAGCAATGCTTTAGGATCGATCTCAACACTTTTCAATTTCGAAGTGGTATTCGCCCTGAAAGTCCAACTGTCACCTCGTTGCCAAATCTCAACGGGCAGTTTTACCGTGATGGGTGCTCCGCCGTCCTGACGGATTTCAACGCTCACGGGCATGGGTAACTTTTCTTTATTTTTCAGTGTAATCAAGGCGCCTTTGGTCGGATCATCATCTACATAAGCAACGTCTGTTACTGCCTGGTCAAGCTGCCAATTGTTATAAAACCAACCACGCCAGAACCATCCCAGGTCTTCTCCGGCTGCATTTTCCACGGTGCGGAAAAAATCTGTTGGCATAGGATGTTTGTATGCCCATTTAGCGGTATAGTGCCGAAAGGCGTAATCGAAGCGGTCTGGCCCCAGGATTACTTCTCTTAATAAAACCAGACCGAAAGCTGTTTTGAAATAACTCATCGGATGGACATATTTGTAATCCTGCCAATCTGCAGGCGTCATAAGCGTAGGACCGTTTTGCACCGACGCAATGACCGGCACGATTTCATCTGCCGGGTTGCCGCCCCCCGGAGCATATTCTCCATCACGTTTTGGCGCAAACTCTCCATGATTAAAGTCCTGCTGTGCGTAAATATCAATAAAGGTATTGAAGCCTTCATCCATAAAAGGTGCTCTTCTTTCATCTGATCCGACAATCATGGGATACCAGGTGTGTCCAATCTCATGGGAAATCAGCATGAACAGTGATTTTCCGCTGGCCGCGTGATGGTCAAAAGTGATCCCTGGATATTCCATGCCCCCAATCGGCCCGGCCACATTGGTCGCTTCCGGATATGGGTATTCAAACCAGCGGCGGGAAAAATCTTCTACCGACGCTTTGAGGTATTCGGTTGCCCGAACCCAGCTGCTGTCGTTTTGTGCGCTGGAGATGGGGTATACCGACTGGGCAAAACTGGTCTTGCCGCCAGCAAGGTTGATTTTCGCTCCATCCCATATAAATGCACTGGACAAAGCGAAAGCCACGTCACGTGTGTTTTTCATTTGAAAGTGCCAGCTAACCTGTCCTGATTTCTCCTTAGTGGCAATGCCGCTTTTAATATCTTGTATACTTCGGATCAGGACTGTTTTATCTGAACGTCTTGCTTTTTGTAATTGGTCATAAAGTTTATTATCCAGTACGTCCTTTCCATTGACCAGCGTGCCACCGCCAACGGCCAGCATGCCTGCGGGTGCCGTAATGGTATAATCCATATCGCCGTACTCAAAATAAAACTCACCCCCGCCTATAAATGGTAAAGTATTCCAGCCCCTTACGTCATCATAAACACAAACTCTTGGAAACCAATAACCAAACTCATATATGGTTCCCTGTGGTGTCTGCATATAACCGGCACGGTCTGCGGCAGAGGATTTTTGCAACTCAAACGAATAGTCGAGCCTTAACTGCACCTTGGTACCTGAACCTTTTAAAGGAACAGGTAAAAAAAGCTGCATCCGGGTTCCCAATACCTTATATTGTGCGTCCTGCCAATGACCAGATTGCAAAACCTGTACTTTGGCAAACTGGAAACCCATTTTATCAGATAGTTTTCTGTTGTTGGGCTGGAGTATATTGGCCAGCGCATCGGGCTTTTCTGTATTCTGATCGAGTTCCAGCCAGATATAGGGCAATGGGTCACTACTGTTATTTGTATAGTCAATTTCAGCAATGCCTTTCAAAATATGACTGCTACTGTCAAATGAAGCGTTTAGTGTATAATCCGCCCTGTTCTGCCAGTAATCTGGCCCCGGGTCGCCACCTGCACTTCTAAATGCATTACCGTTTTGTGTATACAGTGTAGGAGCAAACGCGGCGTGCGCATCATAATGTTGTGCATGGAGGTTTCCGGCAACCAGCAGCCCTGCTGTTATTAAACAAACCAGAGGACTCTGTCTGTAGTTGTACTTGCGCATGATGAAAAATTAAGTACCGAATGTAGGGATTTTTAATAAAATACAGGACGGGTATTTCGGTTTTTTGTGCACATGAGCGGTTTTGGCGCTACGGAGCCGGCGTTATAGGGAAAAAAAGAGTTGCAGGGAGGGAATTATGCGTAAATACCGTACTTTTAGCCAAAGTGCGGTAAAACGCAGTAAATTATTTCAATTAAAGAATAATAAATCATTTTAATATGGGAATTGCGGATATCTTATTCCAGAAAAATCAAAAAAAGGCCGCTGAGAACCTGGAAGCTGGCCAGGCTTTTCTTGCGGAAAATGGCAAAAAAGAAGGCGTAGTGACTTTAGAAAGCGGTCTTCAGTATCAGGTCCTAGAGATGGGAACGGGCGACAGGCCTACGGTAACCGATCAGGTGAGCTGTCATTATCACGGCACGATGATCAACGGAACTGTTTTTGACAGCTCCGTCGAACGTGGTCAGGCTGCCAGTTTTCCGCTCAACCGGGTAATTAAAGGCTGGACAGAAGGATTACAATTAATGCCGGTTGGAAGTAAATTTCGTTTTTTTATACCACCTCATCTGGCCTATGGTGAGCGTGCTGTTTCTGCCGTGATTGGCGCTAACAGTACCTTGATTTTTGATGTTGAACTACTCGGTATAAATTAAAAGCTGCTTTTCCGATTGAATAATTTCAGTATTAATGCGCTGGAAAGCAAAGCAGTTTATAGGGGAAGTTCCATTACGTAATCATTCATATAATACCCCTGGCCAATAGGGTTATCCACTTGCTGCGCAATCTTAAAGCCAAGGCGCTGATAGAATCCAAGAGCCTTATTGTGGCGATTGACATTTAATTTCAATTGCGTGGCTTCCATTTGTCTGGCTTTGTGGATGGCATAGTCCAGCAGGGCCTTTCCATAGCCCTTGCCCTGATGGGCGGGAAGTAAATAAATCTTGTGCAATTTGCAATATGCTGCATTTATCTTTTCGATATCCATAAAACCAATGGCGTCCTGACCTTCGCTTAAAATATAAAATTGATGGCCTTCGCTGAACTGCTTTTTTAAAGACTGATCACTATAAAATAAATCAACCATATAGGTGAGCTGTTCAGGGGAAAGTATTTTCCCATAGGTTGCCGGCCAGCTTTGGGCAACAATAGCCTGGATTTGCGCTATGTCCTTCTCGGTGGCTGGTAAAATGTTGATCCGCATAATTGGTAAAGTCATGACGGTTTTTCTAATTACAGATTACATAAAAACAGACAACCGACCAGCCGTTTTGCCGATTTACCAGTTGTCTGTTTTTATTTTTGTTGCCTATTATTGTTTTTAAGACCTGACGCTCTTAAGCTTAGGACAGGACTGCAAGGCTTTCTTCAAGCGTTTTAATACGGGCCAGTGCATCTGCCTCTTTTTTGCGTTCTTTGTTGACGATTTCCGGTTTGGCATTTTGTACAAAACGCTCATTGCTGAGCTTTTTTCGAACACTGGCCAGAAAATCCTGTTGATAGCTTAACTGTGCGTTCAATTCAGCGCGCTGAGCCTCCAAATCGATTTGTTGATTTAATTCAACGTAGTATTTATCCTGCTGCAGGGTGATAACCACAGTTCCCGCCATCGGCGCCTGGGTAAACGCTACCTGCTCAGCATTAACCTGTTTTTGTAAAATGGCGATTAATGGTTGATAAGGATCTGGCTGCGCAGTTTCTATAAACAACTTAATCGTCTCTTTGGGCTTCATGTTGTTTTTGCCCCTTGCGTCCCGGATCTGGGTGATGATATTTTTTAACAGGTCGCCCTGTGTTAAAAGGGCCGGATCAAATTTTTGCGCGGGGGTGACTAAACTGACACATAACGCCGCTGTCCTTTCTTTCAGGGTGGCGTAAATCTCTTCCGTAATAAAAGGCATATAAGGGTGCAGCAACTGCAACAACTCTTCGAAGAAAGTGATTGTACGGTTGAGCAGTGCGGGCCGGATGGCTTTGCCATAAGCTGGTTTTATCCATTCCAGGTACCAACTGCAGAAATCATCCCAGATTAATGAATATAATACCTTTAAGGCTTCACTTAATCTGAACTGATCCAGCATTTGTTCTATTTCGGTTTTTGCCTGTTGCAGCCTGGCATCAAACCACTCAGCGGCAAAGTCCGTCGTCGTTTCATCCAATTGTGTGGCCGAGGTGGTTTCCCACATCTTTACCAGCTTCATTGCATTCCAAAGCTTATTATTGAAGTGGCTCCCTTGTTCCAAAGAGCGCTCGTCAAACAACAGGTCATTGCCGGCAGGGGAGGAGATCATAATCCCGAAACGTACCGCATCCGCCCCGTACTGATCAATCAGGCCGATGAGATCCGGTGAATTGCCCAGGGATTTGGACATTTTTCTGCCTAATTTATCTCTTACCATGCCGGTAAAGTAGACATCCTTAAAAGGGATTTCTTTTTCATATTCCAGCCCGGCCATGATCATGCGCGCCACCCAGAAAAAAATAATATCCTGGCCGGTGACCAGCACAGAGGTTGGATAGTAATAATTAAAGGCGGCATTGCCTGGCTCCGTAATACCCTTAAACACTTCCATGGGCCAGAGCCAGGAGGAGAACCAGGTATCCAGGACGTCCTCGTCACGCCGGATATCTGTGGCCTGAATATCAGGGAATTTATCCTTAAACTGTTCAAGTGCCTGCTCAGCGGTGGCGGCTACCTCCACAGTGCCTTCGGGCCCGTACCAGGCCGGGATCTGTTGTCCCCACCAGAGTTGCCGGCTGATGCACCAGTCTTTGACGTTTTCTAGCCAGTGGCGGTAAGTGGCCATAAAGCGGTTGCCAGGATGAATATTGATTTTGCCTTCAGTGACAGCCTTCAAGGCCGGTTCTGCCAGTTTTTCCATTTTGACAAACCACTGTGTTGAGATCCTGGGCTCCACAACGGCACCTGATCTTTGAGAATAGCCCAGGCGTGTTTCATATGTCTCTTCTTTGATCAACAGTCCGTTTTCCTGAAGCTGTTGTACAACTTTACTTCGGGCTACAAACCGGTCCAGGCCGACAAAAATCTGCGCTGCTTCACTAAGGGTGCCATCCGGGTTTAAAGTATCAATGACTTCCAGGTTATGTTTCATCCCGATATTATAGTCATTGATATCATGGGCAGGCGTCACCTTTAAGGCGCCAGTCCCAAAACTCCTGTCAATATAGGTATCATAAATGACCGGTATCTGCCTGTTGATCAGGGGTACAATGACTTTTTTGCCTTTTAAATGCTGATACCTGTGGTCATCAGGATGGACACATATAGCGACATCACCCATGATGGTTTCCGGACGGGAGGTCGCTACTGTGATATAGTCACCAGGATTATCTACGGCCTGGTAACGTACATAATAGAGCTTTCCCTCCTGGTCTTTATATTCGACTTCTTCATCACTTAGTGCCGTCTTTGCAGCAGGGTCCCAGTTAATCATACGGGCGCCCCTATAAATGAGTCCTTTTTGGTACAGATCGATAAAGACCTTAATCACCGCTTCATAATAATGGTCATCCATGGTAAAGGAAACCCTGTCCCAGTCAACACTGCAGCCCAGTTTTTCAATCTGTTGATAGATAATACCGCCATATTTCTCCTTCCACTGGAAAGCATATTCTAAAAATTCAGCCCTGGAAAGGGAGTGTTTGTCGATCCCTTTTTCTTTAAGCATGGCGACAACTTTGGATTCCGTAGCTATGGAAGCATGATCGCTTCCCGGAACCCAACACGCGTTTTTTCCCTGCATCCTTGCGCGGCGAACAAGGATGTCCTGGACCGTTTCATTGAGGGTATGGCCCATATGAAGTACACCCGTTACATTGGGTGGTGGTATCACTACCGTAAAGGGCGTTTTATCGTTTGGCGTACTGTTAAAATATCTTCTTTCCTTCCAAAGGGCAGTCCATTTACGACTGGCCTGGGCGGCATCAAAAGTTTTGCTTAATTCCATGGTGCAAATATAGTATTTGGCAAGTAATAAGTTTAATTTATGGGCAGCCTTCTATGAAGCTTTTCTTCCATAAGTCTTGTTATAACTTTATTTCTTGGCTGCTTACAACGATTGGCTACATTTATCAGGTATCAGGATTTGTTATTTACTTTATATGGTATTAAAACATAAAATGTAGGTAAACAATCCAAATAAATGATTTTCAATCCTAGTTAGGGAATTTTAACCGCTTGGATGTGGATTAAAAAACAGCGTGCTCACCTGGAAATGAACACGCTGCCTGTATTAATTTATATATTTTGCTTAAATACGATGCGGTTTACCTGCTGCCGAAAATGGCTTTCAATGCTGCAGTTGTCTGTTTGGCAGGATTATGCCGAATGTCTTTTTCAGCAGTCTGCATCTGAGAGAACATGGCATCTATTGCTTTTGTGGCCACATAATTGCTTAAGTCCGGATTTAATTTATTTTGCACCAAGGGAACTTTATTATAGGTTTCCGCGATCTGGTTATAATATTTTGTCGCATCGTTTTGTTGCAGGGATTTTTGAATCACAGGAGTAAAAGCGCTCATTAACTGACTGGTTGTCTTGGTCTTGAAGTAATTAGTGATCGCGCCGTCGCCACCGGTAATCAGGTTGGTCGCATCTGTAATGGACATGGATTTTACTGCATTAATAAAAATGGGCTTAGCCAGGCTTACAGCGCCCTCGGCAGAATGATTGATTTGCGTCACTGCCTTATTGACCACGCTTCCAAGACCCAGGGACGTCAGTGTGCTGGCTACTTTTTGGGCTTCCGGGGGCAATAGTATTTTATACATGGCATTATTCAGGAAGCCGCCGGAATTGCCCAAATTGCCAATGCCGGCAACGACCGCATTGGTCAACAGGTCTTTGATAGCCGTATTCTGTGTATTGCCGGTGGTGGATGCCATACCGGGCAAGGAAGAGGTTATCTGATTTAAATTGCCACAGGACATGGCGGTAAGGCCAAGCGCCAAGGATAAAACCAGGAACGGTTTTTTCATGTACGTAATGTTTTTGATTATATGGATTAAAATGATTGTGCTTTAATATAAAAATGGATTATGGCCAGTTTTTAAGGTAGCTTGATTTTGCCTTCGAACACCAATTGAGCAGGTCCGCAAAGCAGTACGTTTTCAAAGTGCTCCTCGCTGGCCCGATCAAATTCCACGGCTAGTTTGCCGCCAAGTGTTTCTACTTCAATCCGGTTAAAACCCCTGTCATTATGCGCCGCAACAATGCTTGCTGCAGTAACACCGGTACCACAGCTGAGTGTCTCATTTTCCACGCCTCTTTCATAGGTACGGACAAAAATACTGGTATCGTTTACGGTCTGTACAAAGTTAACGTTGATGCCTTCCTCTTTAAAAGGTTCACTGTTGCGGATCTTTCGGCCTTCCTCTACGACATTGAGGTCTTTTACATTATCCGTCATTACAACGTAGTGTGGGCTGCCCGTATTAAGAATAAAGTCCGTACCATATGTCCTGACCTGGCTGACATCTTTCATTTTAAGGTTCACCCAGCCATTTTCTTCAATGGTTGCTTCATGCGGACCGTCAATGGCTTTGAAATGATAAGTGGGGCCAAGCAGACCCAGCTGTTTGGCAAATTTTACGGCACATCTGCCGCCGTTTCCACACATGCTTTGTGATCCGTCAGCGTTGTAATAATCCATTTCAAAATCCAGTCCTGCTGCTTTTTTTAAGATGATCAGCCCGTCGGTAGCTACGCCAAAACCTTTACTGCATAATCTTCGGATTTGTTCCAGGGAAAGTTCCACAGCGTGGGTGATGGCGTCAATCATTACAAAATCATTTCCCGTGCCCTGATACTTATAAAATGTTAATTCCTGCATTCTTCTTATTTATGATAATTCTGCCATTCCTACTACAAACTATATTCCACTAAGTACATTGAGTACTTTTTGGATAGCTGATGCGACCGCTTTTTTCCCGTCGGGAGAAAAAGTCTTACTGATACGGTTCGCGACAACGGCACTGATGCTCAGACATTGATGGCCCAGTGCGCTGCCCAATCCGTAAATGGCACTTGTTTCCATCTCAAAATTAGCAATTTTATGCGAACCATAGGAAAATGAAGTCAATAAATCGATAAAATTGGGATAATGTAAACCTAATCTGAGTACCCTTCCCTGGGGCCCGTAAAATCCCGGGCAGGTGACGGTCATCCCATGATGAAACCCCTCCACAAAATGCATCCGGAGAGAACTGCCTGCACTATGTATATAGGGTCTTGAGAAATGCTCATCAATGCGTGTATGTTGGATGAACCGTTGCAAAAGTTCGTTTTCCTGCTCCGTATTATCATGCTGATAATAGTTCATCAGGTTATCGATGCCTACCCCATGGGAAGAGACGATCATGGAATCTACCTCGTATTCTTCCTGCAGAGCACCGCAGGTACCAATACGGACAATATTGAGCGAGTTAAGGCTGGGCCTTACTGTGCGGGTATTAAAGTCAATATTAACCAAGGCGTCCAGTT
>Ga0164242_10009970_pt1 | contig 10202 bp, 9 predicted proteins | sample OricomgcompostMG_FD_108783 | JGI IMG/M metagenome (GOLD analysis project Ga0164242, IMG submission 108783) | Miracle-Growth compost microbial communities from Emeryville, California, USA - Original compost - Miracle growth compost (MG) ... | reverse complement strand
TGGAGCCCGGTCCGGCACCCCTCGGCCGCACCAGCCACCCCCAAGCGCCTGCAGGATGAACTCGTTCACCGGCCGATCCGGACTGATGCCGAAACCGAAGGGAGTCAGCATCAACACCAGCGCGTCCGGAGCGCTGGTGCTGATCGCCTCCGGTTGGAATTCCGGCAGTGCCGCCAGCGCAGAGCCGGCAGACCAGACGACGGCGTTCGCACCTGCCAGCAGCCCGTGGACGAAGGCCCGGTCCGACGCGCTGCCCGGATCGACGACCACGCTCGTCTTCGAGGCCCCCAGGAACTGGAACAGCGGGCTGTCATCGACCGGCGGCGGCTGCTCGTAGAGAGCGCGGCGACGCAGCGGATCACCCTCCGGATCCTCGACCTTGATCACCCGGGCGCCGCCGTCTGCGAGCAGCTTCGTGCAATACGCACCGGCGATACCCGACGACAGGTCGATCACCGTGAACTCGTCGCCCAACGGCAAGGTCGGATCGGCCACGTCGTCCCCCCGAGGCTAGCTCGTCCTTGGTCCTGCCGGTCAGTCGTCGCTGCTGTCCGGAGCCGGCGGCACGTGCGGGAACAGCTCCTCGAAGGCGCCCACCGTGATCCGGCGGCGGCTCACTTCGTCCACGTCGTCGAACAGTTCGTGCAGCGTCTTCTGGGTGTGGCCGAAGGTACCTTCCACGTGCGGGTAATCGCTGCCCCACAGCACGTTCTGCCACTTCATCGCGGTCAGCGCCGCGGGCGCGGACCGGTCATGCTGGAAGGACGCGTACACATTCGAATAGAGATACTCGCTGGGCAACCGGTTGAGCATCGGCCGCACCTGAGACGCATGCTGCCGGTAGCCCTCGTCCAGCCTGTCAGCGAGGAACGGCCCCCAGGTGGCCCCGCCCTCCGACACCATCACCTTGAGCTCCGGGTAGCGGTCGAAGACCCCGGAGGCAATCAGCTTGGACACTGCGCGTTGCCCGCCGTAGGTGGTCTCGACGTAGTTGAGCAGCGCACCGCCGGGACCGCGGTAGTACAGGCCGTTCATGGTCGACGCGTCGTGCGGCTCAGTGCCGATGTGATAACTGAGCACCAGGCCGGTCTCCTCCAGCACTGCGTACACCGGGTTCCAGATCTCCGCGTGCCAGTCGTCCATCTGCGTGGGAGGCGCGACCGGGAAGAAGGCCGCTTTGAAGCCCAGCCCGGCGGCACGTTCGATCTCGGCGACGGCTTCCTCCACCCGCAGCAGGGGGATCGACGCGGTGCAGACGTAGCGAGGGCTGACGTGCTGGTACTCGATCGCCCAGTCGTTGATCGCCTTCATACCCTCGCGCAGCAATACCGGGTCGTGGATCGAGGACGTCCAGATCCCGATCGACGGGTACGTGAGCTCTGCCCAGATACCTTCCTGGTCCAGATCCTTCAGCCGCAGGTGCGGGTCATTGGCGCCCGGCGCGCGTTCGTCGACCGTCAGGCCGGTCTCGGGGTCCGTGAGCTGCCCGGCGCGCGGCATCCGACGACGGAAGGACTGGCCATCCACGTGGATGGTCTCGTAGCTGCCGTCCTCGTCCTTCTCACTCCGCGGCATCCGCGCGGCGAGGTCCGCTGGCAGGCGCGTGGTGAACAGGTCTTCGGGTTCGACCAGGTGAGAGTCGCCCGAGTTCGCCCAGATCTTCGCCATGGTGTCCTCTGCTCCATCGAAAACGAAAGTATGACTTTCAGTTACTCAACTTGCCATCGTGTCCCAACAGTGTCAACGCAGAGCCGACGGCGGGAGACTGCTCGCAAACGCGGAGCCGGTGCATCAGGCCTCCCGCCGCTCGATGAGCTCGAAACAGTTCCCCTCCGGGTCCGCGATGACGACGTAGCGGATGCCGTTCCCAGCATCCTGCACGCCCTCGGCCGTGGTGGCTCCCCCGGCGAGACAGATCTCCAGCAGCGCGTCGAGGCCGGTGACGGTCGCGGTCCAGTAGCGCAGCCCGGTGGATGCATGGATCCCGCCGGTGGCGTGCCGCGTAGCCGGCGGGGTATCCGGCACGGACAGCTTGAATACTTGCGACCCCAGCCCGAGGACGTGCAGGACACCGTTCGGCACCTGCATCTTCCGCAGATACGGCAACCCGATCACGTCCCGGTAGAACCGCAGCATCACATCGATATCCCGGACAACGATGCCGATGTCCGGTGCGCTCTGCAGCTGCCAACCGGGACCGCCTTGCACCGACGTCATCACGTACCTCGCTTGATTCGCACCAGTTGGCAAAGACATACCGCTCCCACAGCGGCAATCATCCGCTCGATCGAGGCTAGTGGCTTGACGGTAACGCTCATACGCCGAGTTCGCGCTCACCCCTGTACGCGCCCCGGGTAAAAAGCCTCACCGCATGGTCACGTGCGTCCTCGAACGAAACCCTGCTGTCCACGAACAGGTGCATGCTGACGTGATAGGACAGCAGGGCGTGCAGGGCGCGGGCGTCCGCGACCGGCTCGGCCAACGGGAACGCGCCCTCCTGCAGACCCTGCTCGAAGATCTTCTCGAGGGTGCCACGCGTGATGGCAGCTTCCTCGGCCTGCACCTGAATGAAGCCCGCAGACCGCGCTGCTTCCGCCGAAGCCAGTACCCGCGCCTTCGCACTCCGCCGTGGGTCATACGCAACGAGCAAAAACTCACCCACCCACGCCTCGAGCGCCTCCAACGACGTTCTCGCACCGGCGACAGCGGCTTGCAGGGCACCGTTGACCCCAGCCGACTCGGCTCGATACATGTGCAGGATGAGGTCGTCCTTGGAGGGAAAGTAGCGATAGAAGGCCCTCGTGGACAGCTCGGCCTCGCGGAGGATGTCGTTCAGCGACGGACTGGGGCGGTCATTACCCAGCAAGCGGTATGCGGCGCGCACGATCGCTTCCCGCTCTTCGCGATATTGCGCGAGCCTGGCGAGGGAAGGACGCCTGCGGCGCACCGGGCTGGTAGACAGCGTGCCCCTCCTCGAGCTAGCTCGTCACGTCCACTGGTCGTGACGATCCTATGTGGCGACCGGCTCCTTGCCCGCGGCCTCCGCGATCGCCTGGAATACATCGAGGTTCTCGACCATCCGGTCATGGCTGAGCTGCGGGCCGTAGCGAATCACCAGGCCAGTGAGCCCGCAATCCAGCCACGGCGCGACCCGCTTCGCGATCCGCGCTACCGGACCGACCAACCACGCCTCGTCGATGTACTCATCCGGAATAGCGGCCAGAGCCTCCTTCCAGAGCCTTTCGCCGAGGATCGGCTCGCCACGCTGCGTCCGGATCTCCGCTTCACCAGCGTCCTCCGAGCTGATCAATTCTTCCAGCCGATCGGCCAGTTCCTGATAGCCGCGAGCGATCATGAACGACCGCTGCATCCGAGCCCACGTAACCGCGTATTCCTTGAACGGCCGCATCGCCGCCTGGACGTCGTCGTCGACGAGCACGTCGACATGCGCCCAGATCTTGAAGTCCTCCTTCTTCCCGCCGGCCCGTTCGAACCCGGCGTCGAGCAGCGGCTGGAATGCAGGCATCAGCCCGGGCGAAAACTGGGGCGGCATCCAGCCGTCGCCGATCTCGGCGGCCAACTCCGTCATCTTGGGACCCGAAGCAGCGACCATGATCGGGATCGGCGCTATCGGGGCAAGACCGATCGCGTTCGGTGGCACCCCGTGGTTTCCCGGGCCGCGATAGGGGGCGGACCACTCCTCGCCCTGGTACTCGACCGGTCGACCGTCGAGGGCCTGCCGCATGATCGCCACATAGTCACGCATCCGTGCCAGTTGACTGCCCCACGGGCGGCCCTGGAAGCCCTCGGCGGCCTGTTGGCTTGCGCTGCCGATACCAGCGATCACCCGGCCACCTCCGGTGAGGTGATTGAGCGTCTGATACGTCATCGCGGAAAGCACCGGCGGCCTTCCGGTAACCTCACTGACGCGTGTCCCCACCTTGAGACTCTTGGTGTGCGCCGCGATGTAGCCGAGCGGAACGAGGCCGTCCGAACCGAAGCCCTCCGCAGTGAAAACGGCGTCGTAGCCGAGTCGTTCGGACAAGAGAATGCGCTCCATCGGCAATTCGAAGTAACGATCCTGCCAACGGACTTCGGTCGCGAGCTCGATCACGAAAACTCCTCCTGTCAGTGCCGAGTTACGTTCAGTCGGATGAGCGCAGCATTGCCATCAGTGCCTCTAGCTCGTTCTCCCGCGTAAGCGGTCTCATGCGTGCCCCGCCAAATGCCCTCCGTCGGCGGCCAGGATCGCACCGGTGATGTAGCTGGACCAGTCCGAGAGCAACCATGCCGCCGTGGCAGCGATCTCCTCCGGCCGGCCGAACCGCGCAAGCGGGCAGATTGCCTTCATCATGTCCGCCTGGTAGACGTCAGCTTCGCGGGTGTGCTGCTTGGCCGCCTCGGCGCGTTCGGGGGTGAGAATCGCACCCGTCGCGATCATGTTGATCCGAATGTTGTCCTTGGCGTACGTGACGGCCGCGACCCGGGTCAACCCGAGCACCGCGGCCTGTGAAGACGCCGGGCTCGGGTAATCCGAGAGCGTGTGCTCACTTACCACGGACCCATGGTTCACAATGGCGCCACCGCCGGTGTTCATCATCGCGAGCGCCGCATACTTGGTACACAGGAATGTGCCGTCCACCTTGACGGCATGCACCGCACGCCATTGCTTGAGGTCAACCTCGTGCAACGGCCCGGGCGGAACCTGATCGATTCCGGCGTTGTTGAACGCGCCATCGAGGCGGCCGAACTCGCGGACAGCCCGGTCGATCAAGTGCTCGACACTGGCCTCATCGGCGACATCCGTTTCAACCGCGAGTGCCTGCCCGCCGCCGGCCACGATGCGGTGCGCGTGACCTTCCACCACCGCGCCGCGCCGGGCGGCCAGAACGACCGAAGCGCCGGCACGCGCGAAGCCGAACGCCGCGGACTCGCCGATGCCCTGGCTCGCGCCAGTTACCACGATCACCTTGCCGTCCAGCATGCCGTCCGGACAGACCGGCGTCACGTCCTGCAACATCAGCGAACTCCTCTCACGTGCTCCTGGCAGGCGGTCAGGTGAAGGTCCAGCCACGAGTGCGGGCGCCCTCGGCGGGAAGCAAGCGACCGAATCGCAGACCAGGAAAGTGCGAGCCAGCACCGACAACGTCGCCGCCCTCGAGTTCGCGTACGTAGATCTCGCGGGTCCGCTTGGCAAGTGCCGGATCGACATCGCCGATGCACTGCCACTCGTCATCTTGCAACTCGACGGGGCAGTGCACCATGTCACCGAGCACCAACGCCCGCTCACTGCCGGACGAGAGCACCACGACGCTGCTTCCTGGTGTGTGCCCGGGCGCGAGGCGCACGTCGATGCCCGGCGCGATCGCGGAGTCGGCGTCCCAGGTCTGCAGCTGACCGAACGCAGGCGCCAAACGATCCCGCGCACTGAGCGTTCCCCAGACCAGCATGGAAAACGCTTCATCCACGTCCGGACCGAGGAAGTAGTCCAGATCGGCCTGCGAGCAGCGATAGGTCGCGTTCGGGAAGTACGCCTTGCCATGCGCCGAGGCCCAGCCGACGTGATCGGAGTGCAGGTGCGTGAAGACCACGTCGGTGACGTCCTCCGGCGCAACGCCCGCGCCAGCAAGGGAACCCGGCAGGCGACCGGTGTCGAGCTTGGTGGTGAGTGCCAGCGCGACGGCACCGTCGAGCTGATCCCCGCTCAGGCCCTTCTGCCGGAACATGGCGGTGAGGTGCTCGCCCAACTGGTCCCCGGCCGGTGCGACCTTGCCCGGCGGGCCCCCACCGGCGTCCACCAGTACGACCCGATCACCGGTGCGTACCAGGAAGCCCCCGGTCTGGCTGACGAGTTTGCCGTCGACGATGTAGTGCCGGTACGGGTCCCAGTCCGCTTCCGACTTGTCCGGGAACCCGGTCGCCGGAGCACCAGTGATCTGCCCGTCGACGATCGGCGTCACGGAGATCGCGCCCAATCGCATGCTGTCTCGCCTCCCACCGGTGCACGGTTGCTGTTCGTCCGCTCTGCTTCCCGGTCTGTCGGGATCCGTCCGCTCATTGGGCCGGATCCCGACAGAGCGAGGCCTAGCTCGCCGGGATGCAGACCCGCTTCGTGCCGTGCGGTGCGCTCCACTTGCCGTCGGCGAGCGTCGCGTACCACCCACATGGCTGCTGGACGGCGGGCTTGCCTTCCGCATAGGTGACCGGCGCGATGATGCCGTCGAGGTCGAAGTTGGGTCCGAGCGCGTAAAGCCCCTTGTAGACATCCGCCGACGTCGGGACACCCTTCGCACCCGACGCCTCGATCGCCTTCTTGAACACCTCTAGCGAGTACCACCCGGTGGTCCCGGTGCTGTTCAACTCACCGTTGGGCTGGTACTTCTGCATCGCCGCGAGGTAGTCCGCGGTCCCCGGGCCGTCCCCGAACCAGAGAGGTCCCTCACCCACGAACAGCACACCGTCGAACGCGGGCTCGTTCAGCTGGCTCTTCACGAAGCTTGCCGGGTCGTCGATGAACAGCGGCTCGTACCCCTGGGTGTGGCACGAAGAGATGAACCGCGGGACCGTCCCGGACGAGAAGGAGGTAAAGACCGACTGCGCACCCTTGCTCTTCAGCGAGAGGCACTGAGCGGTGTAGTCCGGCGCCGTGGTCGAGACCGCGACACCGCCGGTGTAGGTCAGACCAAGACCCTTTGTAATCCCGCTGTAGATCGGGTCGGACTGCTTGCAGGAAGGATACTCGGCACAGTAGGCGAGACCGAAGGTGCTTTTCTTCTCCAAGACCGCACCGTATGTGACCATCTTTTGGACGTTGTTCTGGTTATTGGCGACTGGGAAGAAGTTCGGATCGGTCACCCAAGGTTGGGAGGATGCGGGACCCCCGATCACCGGGATCTTCTTGCCGTCGATGTACGACGCCCACGTCTGCTCGACTCCGAAATCGGCCACGCCAACGATCGCGATCACGCCGTCTTTCTCGACCAGCTTCTTGACGGCGAGCACCGACTTGTCCGGAACCCCGCCGTCGTCCTCGACGAACAGTTGGACCTTGTGGCCGTTGATACCGCCGCTGGCGTTCGTCTTGGCGACCCATGCCTCCTCGGCCGCCTGCTCCGCCCTCAGCCCGTCACCTGCCACACCGCCGAAGGACCCGACAACCCCGATCTTGATCGTCTCGCCGCTTGGGGCGCTTGCGACCGAACCGCTACCTGCCGACGGCGAGGTCGCGCTCGACGAACTCGAGCCACATGCCGCCAGACCCAGCACGACTCCTATGGTGGCCACCGCGCCCACCAGGACCTTCGACTTCCTGTTCACGTGTCTCCCACCCCTGCCGACAGTCGCAAGCGAGCAGACGCCCAGGGACTACCAGGCGGCGCTCTGTGATGGGCCTCACTCTCATACCGAAAGTGCTACTTTCGCAAGAGCCTGAGACACCCGTTACCTAACCGTTACCCGCGTACCCATATCGCCCTGTCCCGCAAGGGCCGGACCGTTGACACAGTTGGGCTCCGGTGCCAGGCTCGGTCGGCAAACGAGATCACCACTTTCGTTTGTCGTCGTGCACGGTGATCGGCAGCGACTATTTTCCCGGGAGTAAGCACGTGGAACTGGCAACCGCGTGATGCGCAGCCGGGGAACGGCGCCCCTTGACCTGACCGGCAAGCGGGCCTTGATCACCGGAGCGTCCGGCGGCCTGGGTACGGCGATTGCCCGCGCACTCGCCGAGCGTGGTGCCTCCTTGATCGTGACCGGGCGGCAGCGCGATGCGCTCGACAACCTGGTGCGCGCATTGGACGCCGAGATGATCGTCTGCGACGTGGCCAAACCGGACGAGCTCGCTCACGTGCTTGATGCTGCCGTGAAAGTCGACGTGCTCGTCTCCAATGCCGGTATCCCCGCCAGCGGGGCGCTGCAGGACTTCTCGGTCGAGCAGATCGATCGAGCGATCGCCGTCAACCTGCGAGCACCCCTGCTGCTGGCCCGCGCCGCGTCCGCGGCCATGGCGGATCGCGGCTTCGGCCACATCGTGTTCGTCTCCTCGATCTCGGCGAAACTGCCGGGGCGCGCTCAGGCGCTCTACAGCGCGACCAAGGCAGGCCTGCGCGCCAGTGCGCTGGCGATCCGGGAGGACCTCCACGGGACGGGGGTCACCGTGTCCGTGGTCCTTCCCGGCCCGGTGAGCGATGCCGGGATGTGGGCCGAGACAGGCCTCGCCGCACAGGCGGGGAAGATGAAACAAAGCCGCCCGAGCGACGTCGCCGACGCGGTCCTCGCCGCGATGACGCGCAACCGCGCGGAGATCGACGTGATGTCCGCCCAGCTGCGGTTCATGTCCGCCTTGGCGCTGTTGCGCCCGAGCTGGGCCGCCGCGATGACGCGCAAGGGATCGAAAGAGTTCGCCGCGGCGATGGTGGAGGCACACCGCCACAAGTGGTGACGCGCAGACCGCCGCGCTCCGACTTGTGTGGGAGCTATGGGTCAGGGCACCGGCCGTGGGTCAGGCGGTCGGGTCCTCGCCACGGTCCAAGGCATCCCAGGCGGCGACATCGGTGTCGACCCGTTTGGCCCGCCCCTGCCTCGTCGCCGGTCGCTCGTACCGGCTAGACATCCCCGACCATTGCCGGCCCCGCACCGCAACCAGCGCCCCTACCAGGACCAGCAAGACGCCGCCGACGACTGCCATCCAGGGCCAGTTCGTCGCATGCGTGACCGCGTCCTGCGGGAGCTTGTGCCGCAGGTCGTGCTGCGCCGTAGTCCGCCGCAACAGTGCCTCGACGGTTGCTCCGACGCCCGCCAGTACCAGCAGCACGCCGGCGACGGTCCGTCCCCACCGGCGTGTCGCCGGGATCGCCACCGCCCCGGCCACCGCCACCAGCGCGGCCGCCGCGACGAGCGGCGCCACGTCCTTGCCGGATACGTGCTTGTCGATCACGATCAGCGCGTTCGCGGCCCGTCCCCGGCCGGACGCCCAGCGCTCCCCCACCGACCAGAACAACAGGCCGGCAGCAGCCAGCGCCCCGACGAAGGCCGTCACCGACTCGCGGACCGCGTTGCGGGGGCCGCTGCCGCCGGCCGCCGTGCCGGGATCAGTCACCGTGGCCCACGCCCTCGCCTGCCGCCGGTGTCAGCGTCGACGCGGCCACGAGCGCCCCCAGCACCGCGGCCGCCTTGTTCCGGCATTCCTGCTCCTCGGCGTCCGGGTCCGAATCGGCCACGATCCCGGCGCCGGCTTGCACGTACCCGATCCCATTGCGGATCACGGCGGTGCGGATCGCGATGGCCATATCCAGATCGCCGGCGACGTCCACGTATCCGACCACCCCTCCGTACAGGCCCCGGCGGGTCGGCTCCAGCTCGTCGATGATCTCCATCGCGCGGATCTTCGGCGCGCCGGACAGCGTCCCGGCCGGGAAGGTGGCCGCGAGCGCGTCCAGCGCGTCCCGGCCCGGCGCCAGCTCCCCCACCACCGTGGACACGATGTGCGAGATGTGCGAGTAACGCTCGACAGCCATCAGCTCGACCACCTCGATCGAGCCCGGCGAGCACACCCGGCCGAGGTCATTGCGCGCCAGGTCCACCAACATCACGTGCTCCGCGCGTTCCTTCTCATCTGCCAACAGCTCCGCGACCAGCCGCTGGTCGTCAGCCGCGGTCGCGCCGCGGGGACGGCTGCCGGCGATCGGATGCATCACCGCACGACCGCCGGACACCGTTACCTGCGCCTCCGGCGACGAGCCGACCACCGCCATGTCCTCGAATCGCAGCAGGTACATGTACGGCGATGGGTTGGACGCTCGCAGCGCGCGATACACGTCGAGGGGGTCGGCCGTGGTGGCCAATTCGAAGCGCTGGCTGGGCACCACTTGGAAGACATCGCCCGCCCGCACGTACTCCTTCGCCCTGCGCACCGCTTCCTGATAGCCGCCCTCGGGGGTGCGCCGGCGCACGCCGGTAGGCGCCGGCCGCTGCAGTACGTCGACTGCGGCTGGCGCCGGGGCACTCAGTCGCGCGCTCATCGCCTCGAGCCGGCTCACCGCCTCGTCGTAGGCGCCACCCGGGTCGACGTCGGCGCCCGGGGTCAGAGCGCGGATCACGTTGGCGACCAGCAGGATCGAGCCGTCCCGGTGGTCGAGCACCGCCAGATCGGTGGCGAGCAGGAACTGCAACTCGGGCAGCTGCAGGTCGTCGACCGCGCTGTC
>Ga0164242_10009969_pt1 | contig 10205 bp, 10 predicted proteins | sample OricomgcompostMG_FD_108783 | JGI IMG/M metagenome (GOLD analysis project Ga0164242, IMG submission 108783) | Miracle-Growth compost microbial communities from Emeryville, California, USA - Original compost - Miracle growth compost (MG) ... | reverse complement strand
GGACTACGCCCAGCTCCAAGCCGTGATGCGCGAGCACCGCTACGCATCATGGCGCACCGCGCTCTCATCAGTGATGGGCGTGTACCTCATCACCGACACCCGCGACGGCCGTCACTACGTCGGCAAGGCCGACGGCGAAGAGAACATCCGCCAGCGTTGGAGCGCCTACGCGGCGAACGGGCACGGCGGCAACGTCGAACTGCGTGGGCTGGACCCGAGCACATTCAGATACTCACTCCTGCGCGTGTTCGACCCCGCGGCGCCCGACCGCGACATCGACGCCGCCGAGAGCCACTTCAAGGACGCTCTGGACAGCCGCAGACACGGGCTCAACCGGAACTAGAAAGCGTTCGCTCCAGCACCCTGTCTGTGACTGAGAGTATCCCTCGAGGTGATGGTCCTTTCAGCGCCTTGAGCATCAGAGGCAACTCCCGATGGCCGACGTTAAGACGCAAGAGAACCCAGCCGGCAGCACAGGCGCAGATTGAATAACGCAGTCGCGAAAAGCGACCTCTCGATATCCGAGCGAATTTCGTTATTGTGTTCGAGTGCCAGAACCTGGAGCGCCCGCCGAGAGGCCGAAGTCCGGCGCGGGCACCCCGACCGCAGGCGGTCAGGAATTCAGCTTTCAAGTCGAGTGCCGGTTGGGCCGCGCCGAGACGCGCGGCGAGCGGCATGCAGTAATCGTCCGGCCCGACTGGAGCGTTGCAACACCGCACGACATGGCCGCCGAGCGCATTGCTGCTGCATTCGGCGGCTACACCTCGTGCCTCGATCTCGTCGACAAGACGATCCCAGCCTTCAGAGCCGCGCTTCCCTTGCTTTCGCGACGGGCGCGAGCGGCGATCCGCCGGGACAAGCGAGGCGACTGGCGACTGGCGGTTGAACAGCAGACTGATGGCTGCTGCAAAGGACGAGCATTCCGAAGCCCTGGAGCCGCAGCGAGGCATCTGCGCGATCCGGGTCACATCGCGCATGCGACCGGATGCCCACGTTGGCAGCTGGTTGCTTTGATGAAGGCTGCCGAATCAGCTTGGGGGCAGTGGGAAGGCGTTGCTCCAGCCGCGGCCTCAGAAGAAGATGAGGCAGGCGACGAAGCCACCCTGGACGAGCTGTGGGACGCTGGCATTCACCCGGATGAGGTTACGGCTCTCGCCGCCGAGGTCGCGGCGCAGTTGCCAGACCAAGCTCTTCCTGCGTCCTACTTTCTGAATGTCGTTTACGGGAGTGCCGATCCGTCATGGATAGCTGAGGTGCTTCGGTATCGACCGGATGCGAACACTGCTGCATGGTTGTCCCAGCTCAGCGGGCCCGCTGAGCTCGCAAGCACCGCCGAATGGGGTGCTTGGCTCGCGTTCGGCGTTCCGCGCTCAGACGTTCTCGCAGCCATCGAAGCCGGCATTCCGTCCGAAAAGGTTGCGACGACAGTCGGGATTAGCGGATGGCGTCCCGGCACCGCTGCAGCCATCCTTATCCGATGGGCAAAGACCGGCTGCTCCCCCACTACCGAACACCTGCAGCTTCTGGCGCGGCACTGGATCGACTGGGCGCCGTCCAATGCAGCCATCGATGCCCTTGAGCAGGAAGCTCAGACGGCAGCCGCCTTCTCTCCGGTTCGTTTGCAGTCGCCTGACCGTACGGAGCTGGGTGTCATGCTCGCTTTGCTCGGTACCCGTCGGGCGGTACTTCGGTCACTCGCCAGCGGACACGTCACCGCAGCAGCTCTGGATCTCCCCCTCAGCCGATGAAAGAGGCAGCATGACCATTAGAACCCGAGCCGAATACGAGAACGCGCTCCAGGCCCTCGGCATCTGCGTCAGCACCCGCATCCCGGTCCTGCTCTGGGGCAACCCGGGCGAAGGCAAGACCGCGGCAGTCGAGTCTGCGAAGCGTCGGGGGTGGCTTGTGGAGACGGTCATCATTACCCATAGCGAACCGTCCGATTTCGCGGGCCTTCCGGTCGTTTCCCCCGACGGCTCGGTCCGGCTTGCGCCGCCCGCGTGGGCGAAGCGTCTTGCCGAGCACGACGGTCCCTCGATTGCATTCTTCGACGAGTTCTCGACCGCCTCACCATCCCTTCAGGCAGCCGCGCTGCGGCCCCTGACCCACTATGAGGTTGGCTCGATCCAACTTCCTCCGAGCGTGTCGTTTGTCGCTGCCGCAAACCCTGCCGACGTCGCTACGGCGGGGTGGGAGCTCGCCGCTCCGACTGCCTCCCGATTCGTCCATCTGGATTGGGGTATGCCGTACGAGGTGTTCGCAGAAGGCCTCGTCACGGCCACTTGGCCGACGTTGCCAGTGCACGAGCAGCCAACGGACTATGCAGCGGTGCTCAACCAGGAGCGAGTTCTGGTTTCCGGATTCTTGCGCGCACGCGAGTCTCAGCTGAGTTCGATCCCGACCAGCGCTGCAGGCCGGGGCCGTGCCTTCCCCACGCCGCGCACATGGGACTACGCCGCGCGGCTTTCCGCATTCGCGCGGGCAGTGGGGGCGAACGATGATGTCCGTCGGCTGCTCATCAGCGGCTGCGTCGGCGACGCTGCGGCTCATGAATTCCTGCGTTGGGTCGCCGCCCACGACCTCGTAGATCCAGAGCTGCTACTGAACGACCCCACCTCCGCGGACTTCACCGGGGCCAGGGCGGACCGGGTATTCGTGATGCTCCAAGCGGTGCTGGGAGCCTTCGCGCGCCAGCCAGACACTTCTCGGTGGCTGGCTGCGATCGACATTTGCGCAACGGCGGCAGAGCAGGTGGGCATCGACCCGGCAGTTCCCGTCGTGCGATCGCTCATGCGCCCTGAACTCCGACCCGGTGGCGCACCAGTGCCAGCATCCATCAAGGTCTTCGCACCCGCTCTGGCTTTGGCCGGCCTGCTGCCACAGCAAGCATGACGCTCGACCTCCAGAAGCTCGCTGCGGCAAAGCTGTGGCTCATCAGCACGCCGACCGGCCAGGTAGGAGCCGAGAGTCCGCGAGATCTGCCCTACCTTGCGCACGCGCTCTATGCGCTGATTCCCGTTGCCAGCGAGGATGTGCAGCGGCTTGCCTGTGACGAGTGGTGGCGCATCTACGTCAACCCGGAGTGGCTTATCATGGCCACCGTCCGCGAGATTGGCGAAGAGCTCGCTCACATCTGTTGGCACCTTCTGGCTGAGCACGCCGAGCGGGCACGAAGCCAAGATGTTGACCGCGCCAGCGCAGCAGATTGGAAGCTTGCTGCCGATATCACCATCGCCCACACGCTTGAGCCAGACGAGCTGGCACCGGATGAGCTGCCAACCGCGAAAGACCATCAGCTAACACCTGGCCTGTCCGCCGAGCAGTACTTTGCAATGATCGGCCGGCTAGCCGCGTCCGCGCCAGGAGAGACGACCGAAAGGCCGGCCGATGAGCCAGAAAGCAGTGAAACCTGCGGCAGCGGCGCCGACGGAATTGCCCGACCCTACGAGCTCGGACCGTCTTCGGACATCGCAGCCGTTTCAACATTCGATGCTCGAGAGATCCGCCGCAGAGTCGCCATCGAGTACAGGGAGACGGCAACGCGACGAGGCGACCAGCCCGGCGATGCTCTTCGATGGGTTGAATCAATCCTCGAGCCGACGACCTCCTGGGAGCCCCTCTTGACCGGTGCCGTCCGACGCGCTGTCGGCTGGGCAGCCGGGCGCAGCGACTTCACCTACGCACGGCCGTCGCGTCGCGCCAGCTCGACGCCCGGGATCATCCTTCCCGGTCAGCACCGGCCACTCCCCCGCATCGCGATACTGGTCGACACCTCTGCCAGCGTCGACGACGAGCTGCTCGCCCGCGCGCTCGGTGAAGTCGATGGCGTCATCGCCGCGCTCGGCGTTCCCGACACGAGCGTCACCGTCTATGCCGTCGATGCTGCCGTACAGTCGGCTTCCAGGGTGAGACGTGCTCGTGACGTGTCTCTGGCGGGTGCCGGCGGCACTGACCTGCGTGTCGGGCTCCGCGCCGTCGAAGCCGAACGGCCGAGACCTGACATCGTCATCGTCTTTACCGACGGCTTCACCCCGTGGCCGACAACCCCACCACCGGGCGCCACGCTCATCGCGGCAATCCTCGGGCGACATGCCCCCGACCTGCCGCCGACCCCGGAGTGGGCGATCCGCGTCGAATGCATCGCGACACGATAGGAACGGCTAAAGCAGCGGTCTCTCGGCCAGCGTCGTTCTCAACCGGTGCGGTAGAACGGTCACATGGAGCAAGCCGTCACCCGCATCGAGGGCAGCATTACTAACAGCTACGGGCTGTTCAAGTCCGAGTTCGGAATCGTCGAGGAGCATCTCGCGAAAATGACTGGCGAGGGCTGGCGCCTCGTCTCGACGCAGATGGTGCAGGGGCTCACCACCACACCCATGATGTTCTTCTGGCGACGCGAACAGTAGGACTTGGCTACTCTCGCGGGAATGCTACAAGCAGATCGGCTTGCCCAGGTCAATCGTCTGGCCGTTGAGTGTGATGCTGCCCACCGCGCAAAGTTCTGTTGCTGAGCTCGGCCGAACGATCAGCGTCGTGTAGGCGCTTTGCGCATCTGGCTCGGTCGTGCTCTGCCGGTCTTTCGCGTTTGGAGCGATCTGCCGGTAGATGCTCGTGGAGACCTCGTTGCCGGTCGCCTGACCGTCGTACCTGTTGATCCGCGACCATGCCGCGTGACAGGCGCTCGAGTAGATGATCTGCAATTGAGTGTCGTGCGCCTCGGTCTGCGAGGCGACGACCTTGGCGTCGTTGACTCACTTGGTGTCGGCGGGATCCGTGCCGTTCTTCACCACAATCTGTGGAGCATCGGCAACGACCGCCGCGGATGCCGTTTTCAGATGTCCACTGGCTGAATGCCCGATTCCCCATCCGCCAAAGCCGCCGGCCAGCGCGCCAACGACAAGACCGGCTACCGCTACCAACGCGAGGACGCCGGAGCCGAACCTCCGCCTGCCCTTGCCCTCTTCGGGCGAAAGCGGTTGCGGCTCGAGCGCCCGCCGCTGTCTGACGAGCTCAGTTCCGTCGACACCGAACGCGTGAGCAATGGCGAGCAACGTCCGCTCGCTCGGAACCTTCTTGCCAGCAAACGCCTCGGACAGCACCGATTTGCTGACCCCTGAACGCTGTGCAAGCGCCTGCAGCGTCGGGTTGCCGTTCTCGGCGCGCAATCGTCGCAGCTCGTCAACGATGCTGGGCTGGCTCGGAAGGTCAGGGGCGACAGGCTCACTCATTGGCCCTCTTCGGTACGGTAGGCACGCTGGGGGGGGTAACGAGAACTAGATTTACCACAGCTGAGGGCCGCTCAAGCACCGCCGCCGCCACAGTCGGTCGCACACGTGCCCCAGCGTCGCAAATGCGCTCGCCCGACCCTAGACCCAGAAGGCGTTACGAGCGGGTAAACCCGCCGAGTAGGGGCACATCAGGCCGCACTTGGATGAGCCCTTCGTCGACCGCCAAACGGAAGATCTCTGCCCTGTTGCTCGCGCTGCGACCCGCCATCAGGCCCTTCGTGCGGATTCGCTTCAGGTAGGCGCTGACCGTACCCCGCGTGATACCCAGTTCGACCGCAATCTGTGCTGCCGTCGCTCCCTGAGCCATAAAAGCCAGAACGCGCCGCTCCTGTGAACTCAGCGCGACTTGGCCGGTCGGCTTATTCATCGAGACTTTCGGCTCAAGTTCAATGTCGCCGGCAATGCGATCGAGAAGCTCGACAACTCCACGAGGTCCACGACTGCGCTCTACAAAGTGGACACCTCCAGACGCGTTCGCTGCTTCCAAGTGCGACCGCGTCAGTTTCGTCACAAGCACTACTCGGCATCCGATGTCTGCCAACGCTGCGAAGTCCAGCGCTTCCGTCCAGGACCCCTCGTCAAACACCACGACGTCGGCTCGGCTGCGGACCTCGCGGCTAAGGCTGCTCTGCGTCACGACCGTCCAGCCGCGCCGGCCGGAAAGCTCATGCGCGAGCGCCGCTTCAAGCCAGCCGTCCGACGCAATGACAACGACCCGCAACCCGCCCCTTCCGCTAGTGCTCCGCGTGTTCACCGGGGGGCAGTCAACTAGCCGGGACGTCCGTCCGCAGCCTGAGCGAACCGAACCGGAAAATTCGGAAAAGCTGGCGCGTGGGGAAACGCCTGCGGTACGCCAATTTGCTGCTCTTCCTGGACCGGAGCACGAGCGAGGACATCGGGCTCTGACCGCAGCGGTCGCCACATAGCTATCTTTGGTCATGCTGACTTCTACTCATGAAAGGACCGTGCCGTGGGTCTACTGGACGATGCGCTGTCAGACCAGCACGCGGCGGCATCTCGCGAACAGCGCGACCGCAAATGGCAACTGGAATACAACCCCGTGTCCGCCCTGCACATCAAAGGGCACGCGCCGGCGTGGATAAACCGAGCGGTCCCGCGGCCTCTGCTCCGGCTAGCTGACCTCGAGTCCGCCCACGCAGAGGTCATCGCCGAGTTCGTCACACGGCTACGGACATACCCGGACGAGGGCAGCGCTGCGGAGCACTGGGTTCTTGCGGGGCCAGACGGCGATACGCCAGTTGCCCTGACTCTACGCGCGGACCACGGTGAGCCAGGCGAGTTCGCGCAGAAGTGGGCGCCAGCACCGGACGTCTATGGCAGGACTCCTGCCTACGCCGTCGCCCAGGAACACATTCAAGCTGGCGTGACGGCATATCACGAAGCACTGGCGAATCTTCAGCGCGTTGGAATCCATTGCCGAATGACCGTGCTCGACGACAACGTCTATGACGCACGAGACATCGGCATTTTCTTCAATGACGACAGGGTGTATGTATCCTCCGGGTCACTCGGGCTGAATCGCCGCTCGGCCATCGATTTGGCGCAGCGCGCGGCGGCCCAACTCGCCAGACTCGGCGCATGAGTACCAGCCAGCGTTTTCAATTCCAGTGGATTGAAGCGCCCCGGGTCTGATGTCCCCTACCCGGCATCTTGGCTGGGCAGCGAAACGAGAACGGGGCGCAGCTATGCACAACCTCTTCATGCCTCGTTGTCGCGACGAGGGACTTGACCGACGCGCTCTGACCGCGAAACGATTCGGCGACGCAGAAGAGCCAGATGCCTCTACCCGATCCCCAACCAGCGCGCCATGCGATCCAGCAGCCCCTGGCTGACCTTGTAGTTGCGAGCATCGGTATACGGGAGCAGCGTGGCCAGTTCGTCGACGATGGCCTGGTTCGTCGGCTCATCCTTCGTCAGAAATAGCGCCAACGGCGGCCGACCCGGAAACGCGAAGAAGAGGACCAGCATCGGTTGAGGTCGCGGCTCGCGCTTGGTCGGCTTTGGCTCGATGAAGGTGAACGAGTCGAACTGATCGAGCGGGTACTCGATTCGGGAGCGCCGCCAGCCGTCGATGCGGCCGACAACCTTCTCCCGGCTGACGCCAAAACGATGCCGCCGCGGCCCGCCGCTATTGACGATGATCAGCGCGACGGTGACGACAAGAGCAAGCAAGCCCAGCAGCCAAGCGCCGGACGTAGCGGAGCGAATCGTGAAGTAACCGCCGATGATCGCCACGATAGCAAACCACCACCAGGGCCGTCGAGTCGGCGCAACCGTCGTCGACCAGGTCAGGCTGCCTCGCCGGTCAGCCTGACCTGGTCGTACGGCCGTCCTGCGCTTCTTCTTCGTTCGATTGCTTGTTGGCATCCACTGTGATCTCCTCCGGTCAGGCCGGATTATGTAACCCATCCGACTGCTTTGTTGCCGAATCTGGGCATCAGCGGGCGGCTCGACAACTCACTGTCGTATAACTGCATTATACAACCGTTATATCTTGGTGCGCAAACAGTGGCTACGTAGATTGAATAAGTTGGTTCAGCGCATTTAATAGCCCGACACCCTTTGCATGAACTAGCAGCTTCTTACTGGGGTCACGGTTGGTTGAGACGAATAGGTCGCCATCTCTGCGCTGATAGTAGTGCGGGGCAAAGTCGAATAGCATCACGTCTGAATCGCCGAATGACCCTCTCCGCACATTTCCGGCAGCGGGGCGATAGCTGGTTCCCCTCTCACAAATCTCTTCCCACGAAGAATATTCGACTGTGAGTTCTCCATCCGGATCCAGGATGTATAAGTAGCGTGCCTCGTCGATGAACTCGATGCCCCTGCCGGTTCGTTTCTGCGTCCAATAGCGAGAGCTCAGAACGTGGGGAGCAGGGACTTCTCCCTCTGTGCGCGCGCTTAGTTCCGCAGCGACTCGTCTGGCGTAGTTGCGCAGACGTATCCAGTCGATAGTCGAATCCTCATACTCGCGGCGACGCGCTGCCCAGTCGACCGGTTGGAGCTCGTTAGCGACGCCGTCGAGAACCAGGTCGGGATCATTGCCCCGCGCGTTGGCGTTTTGATCCTCGTTGGCGGCACGGGTCAAATTATTACCAGTTCCAGCCTCCTTGTCCCGCACTAGTCGGTCCTGGAGTTGCTCTAGCTCTGGGCCCGCCGGATATTGCGTCAACCCGGCTGCCGTGAACTCTCTCCTCGTCGTCAGCATGCTGCACCTCTACGCATTCCTCGTCGTCACAATCGAGCTTGATGCGCCGCTCCGGCACGGGCGCCTCCCACGAGTTGGGCATACAGCCGCGGCCTGCGGACTCCTGGACGATCGCCGTTGCGACTTTCTGCAGTCACGAATATCGCGGATCAAATCATGCCCAACCTAAGGCAGCAAGTGCTCAGCGGAGCATTCTGGCTCACTCACTCGCCAGGTGGTCCGACTGGTACCGGCGAGTGCTGCCGCAATGCCCTCCCTGTCTCCAGGGACCCTCGCGACTAACTGATCTTTCCGGTCCTGCTATCTATGTATCCGAATGCCGGACCGAACTCGGCAAGCGCATCAGCTTGGAACGCCGCGTAACTCGGTGCACGAGCTGGATCAAGCCATGATGGCGCCGTCGTCCTCACGAACGCGTCGCGGAACGCTAAGCCCACGTCTCCGTCGAAGCGACTTTTCAGCTCAGGGGTGGCCTGTATGTGTTCCAGAACGGTCCGGGTGTTCAGAAGCGCGCGCTCATTTGCAGCTTGGGCGTCGCTGTGTGCCTGGGCGGCCGCGAGATACTCAACCGAGCCCGGCGCCGAGATTGCCAGGGAGGCTTCACGCGCGGCAGCGGCGTCGACAGCAGCGCGGCGCCCCTCCAGCCACCGCACGTATTGCTCCATCGTGCCTGCGCTGTAGCCCGCAACCTGATCTGCCGTCGCAGACGCGAATGCCGCATCCGCGGATCCCTTGACAAGATCTGGCGCCTTGCCGGACAGCTTTACGGGGTTCGCAGCGATCGCACGTTGCATGCTCACCAACCGATCGCCTGCGCCTGTGCGGTCCTTAGCCGATCGCGCCGTGTCGTTGGCGATCACCTTCTGCTCTTCCTGGAACTGCCTGATGACCTTGTCGCGACCATCCTTCGCAGCGAGGTGCATCGCCGCATCGCGCTCCACCTGGGTCTTCCCGGTGCGCATCTGAGTTGCGAGCACGGCATCCGTGTCCCCGCCGGCGGCGCGCACCTGTGCGAGTTCCTGCTCGAGCGCAGTCATCGCAAAGCCGAGCTCTTCCGCTTCAGCTCTCTGCACGACGCCAGCGGCTTGACGAGCAACGGCCTCCCTCCCGGCGCGCTGCTGCGGAGTGATCGCAAGCCCACCGGCAACCAGTCCGGTCAGACCGCCCTTCGCGACACGCTCGGCGTATCGCCGGTCACGGTACGCCTGGCGCCCATGACGGCGAGCCGCGGCCGAACGGCCCATCACGCTGTTCTGATACGACTGCTTTGCCTTGTTAGTGAGATTGGAATTCGCACGTCCCGCCCATTTCTGCGCGAACTGCCCGACCATCGGGACGGCGCTCAGTGCGCCCTTGAGGAGGAACGGCACCGCGAACAGCGGGACAACCATGACGGCGGAGGCCATGAGCTGTCCGAGCCAGTTGGCGTTGTTGTTCGCTGCGTCGCCGATGCTCGTGCTGCCATTGCCGAAGGAATACATCATGACGACGGATGCCAGGTGGCTGATGCCGTAGACGGCGGAGATGATCGGGTACAGCAGAAGCATCGCGGAGAAGATGCTCCACCACCGCTTCGACAGCTTCTCGGTGTTCGGGAGAATGAAGGCGATGAGCGCAAGCGGCGCGAGCACGATGCACATGATGATGAGCGCTTGTCGGGCCACGAGGATGAGCAGGATCGTCAAGAG
>Ga0164242_10009968_pt1 | contig 10205 bp, 7 predicted proteins | sample OricomgcompostMG_FD_108783 | JGI IMG/M metagenome (GOLD analysis project Ga0164242, IMG submission 108783) | Miracle-Growth compost microbial communities from Emeryville, California, USA - Original compost - Miracle growth compost (MG) ... | reverse complement strand
TTCGAGCAGTTCTTCAATGTTCATTGGTTTCCACAGCGGGCGCCGGGTGTGGCGCCTCCTCCCCCTTTCTAGTTGGTATGAAAGCTTTGCAGCCAGCCGAAGTACTCAATCAATGCCTCGTCCGATGTCGGGTCTTGCGCCTCCTGCCACGTGTGTTGCCCCCGGGCACGCACAGACAAAGCATGCTCCGTACCAAGAGGGAGCTCCGGAAACCCGTTGTGACACTCGGATTCGCAAACTGTCGACTGGTTCGCGCGCGCGAGTGAAAGTGGTGCTCAAGTTCGCGCGACACCGTCCGACAGACATCGTGGAAAATCCCGAGGCAGTCGGTTTGTACGTATCGCCGACTGCACACCCGCGGCCCGGCTGGTGCCGCGGCGCGACATGTTGGATGCGAAGATTGCGCATTTCCCGTCGAGTGCAACGAAGCGTGCGCCGGACCCATGACTTTCGGCATGGGTGCTCGGCGATCCCGCACGTGCAACGCATCGGTTGGGTGAGTCGCAGCGCGTGCAACGCGTTCACGCGAGGCGGCGTGGCTCGGCGCCGGGCGCGACGGGCCGTTCGGGGCCGGCGCGGCGTTCAAGCCCGCCGCGGCGTTCAAGCCCGCCGCGCCGCGGCCGATACAGCGTGGGAAGCCCGACCTCCGGTGAAAACCGGAAGGAGACATGCCCATGCATCGCAATGCCGTCGCCGCTGCGGCCGAGCAGGATGAACCCGCGGCCGACGGCGACATGCCGCAGCTCGGCGGCCCCGAATTCCGGTTCCTGCGCGAATTCGTCCGCGATCGGCTCGGCATTTCGCTGGGCGAGCACAAGAGCCACCTCGTGCAGGGACGACTGGCGCGCCGCCTGCGCGTACTGCGCCTGCCGGACTACGCCGCGTATTGCGAACTGCTGCGCGCGGATCCCGAACGCGAACTCGGCGAGCTTGCCAGCGCCATCAGCACCAACGTCACCTCGTTCTTCCGCGAGCCACACCACTTCGATTTGCTCGCGGACGAGTTGCTGCCCGACTGGCTGTCGCGACAACGCCGCCGTGGAGACCGGTTGCGCATCTGGTCGGCCGGCTGTTCCACGGGCGAAGAGCCTTACGCGATCGCGATGGTGCTGGCCGAGGCGCTCGAGCAACCCGGCATGCGGCACGTCGATGCGAAAATCCTGGCCACCGACATCTCGCCGCGGGCGCTGGCGGCCGCACGCAGCGGGGTGTATGCCGCGGACAAACTCGACGGCATCAGCGAATCGCGTCGTCGGCGCTGGCTGATCGAGAGCGCCGGTGAACAGGCGGGCCATTTCTCGGTGCATCCGCGCCTGCGCGAACTGGTCAGCGTGCGTCCCCTCAACCTGATGCACGAGTGGCCGATGCGTGGCCCGTTCGACGCGATCTTCTGCCGCAACGTGGTGATCTATTTCGATCAGCCGAGCAAGCAGCGGCTGTTCCGGCGTTTCGCCGACATGTTGCCGGTGGGTGGGCATTTGTTCCTGGGACATTCCGAGTCCCTGTTCGGCGCGGACGCCGGTTTCGAGCTGGCCGGCCGCACCGCGTACCGGAAGAAGGGCTGATGGCCGACGCATTCACCGACCGCAGAACCCCGTCCATCCCCCTGCGATCCATGCCGGGGTTCGAGCACGTGCGGCGGTTCTTCGACCCCAACCAGCGCTGCACGGTGGTGAAGGTGCTGCCGGGCGAAATCTACGTCAGCACCCAGGAGGAACAGGTGGGCACCGTGCTCGGTTCCTGCGTGTCCGCGTGCATCCATGATCCGGTGCACGGCATCGGCGGCATGAACCATTTCATGTTGCCCGCGCCCGCCGAAGGCGGCTGTGACAACTGGACGCTTGGTCCGGGGCACGTCGCACGGTACGGCAGCGATGCAATGGAGCAACTCATCGACGCGGTATTGAAGGCCGGAGGCAAACGGCCGGACCTGCAGGTGAAGGTTTTCGGCGGCGGCCGCGTGTTGCCGCAGATGAGCGACGTCGGCCGGCGCAACATCGAATTCGTGCGCCACTACATCGCGCAGGCCGGTTTGCGATTGCTGGCGGAAGACCTGGGGGACGTCTATCCGCGCCAGGTGCAGTTCCATCCGCACAGCGGATTGGTGCGCGTACGCAAGCTGCGCCGTAGCGACGACGTGGCGCTGGTGGCCGGCGAATACGATTACATGAAACGGCTGGTGACGCGAGGGTGACGCAGGCCATGCGTCCCGCCGGCTCGATGCAACGGCCCTGCGGTTGCGGCATCGGCGAATACACGCGGGGGTGGTGGCTAGGGGCGGAATCGAACCGCCGACCTCAGCATTATGAGTGCCGCGCTCTAACCGTCTGAGCTACCTAGCCGAACCCGGTGCGCCTGCTCGATGGGTCCGGGATCGCGGGTGCGGAGGCCGATCGATTCGCCCGGACGCCGGGCGTGGCGCAGTGAGCCGATCAGTCTAGCGAATGCCGGATGGCTGTCAAGCACAAGGCGGCCACTGGCTATACTTCCCGGTTCCACCACGCGAGTTGCCGCCACGACCACGCCTCCGCCAAGTCCGACCCGCATCCGGCGCTTCCACCTGGCGGAGCCCCTGGTGATGCTCGCGACCGTCATGCAATGGCTGGTGCTGTCGATTTTCACCGGCGCGTTGGTCGGCGTTGGCTGCACGATTTTCCTGCGGGCGTTGTTCGCGACCGCTGGACGCGCGTACGCGGCGCCGCTGTGGTTGCAGATGACATTGTTGCCGCTGGGGGGCTTGGCCAACGGACTCCTGCTGCACTATGGCTACAAGCTGCGCCGCAGCACCTTCAATGACAACGCCATCGTTGCCGTCAACGAGCAGCAGGGCAAGCTGCCGTTCCGTACGATGTGGATCAAGCCGGTGGCCGCTTTGATCACGCTCGGTTGCGGGGGTTCGGCCGGCAAGGAAGGCCCGTGCTCGCACATCGGGGCCAGCCTTGCGGCGACGGTCGGGCGTTTGCTGCACTTGAACCGGGAAATGCGCAAGCGCCTCCTGGCATGCGGAGTCAGCGCGGGCTTTTCCAGCGTATTCGGCACGCCCATCGCGGGTGCGATCTATGGCGTCGAGATGCTGGCGATCGGCCGCATCCGCCACGATTTCCTGTTTCCGGGGATCGTGGCGGGCGTCACCGCCTTCGAGGTTTCGCGCTGGCTGGGCGTGCCGTATCCGCACTACGACATTTCGTTCGCGGGCGTCTTCACCGAGTGGCTGTTCCTCAAGACCGTGGTGATCGGGATCCTGTGCGGCGCGGTGGCATGGCTGTTCGTGGAACTGCTGCACCAGTCGAAGAAGGCGTTCGGTCGGTTGCGCGACCGCTACGCATTGTGGCCGCCGCTCATGCCGGTGCTGGGCGGCGTGGTGCTGGCACTGCTGATCCTCGCGGTTCCGAACCAGTACCTCGGCCTCAGCCTGCCGCTGATGGATCGCGCCCTGCACGGCGATGCGATGCCGTACCTCGGTTTTTTCTGGAAGGCGTTGCTGGTGGCGATCACGCTGGGTTCGGGCTTCTACGGCGGCATCGTCACGCCGCAGTTCGTGATCGGCGCCGTTACCGGCGGCGCGTTCGCGCACCTGCTGGGATTGAAGGCCGCACTGGGTGCAGCGGTGGGGCTGGTGGCCGTGGTGGCTTCGGCGTCGAACGCCCCGATCGCGGCGATCCTGATGGGCGTGGAACTGTTTGGCGCGGATTCCACGCTTTACGTGGCCGGCGCGTGCGTGGCCGCGTACCTCATCATCGGCCATCGCAGCGTGTACCCCGAGCAGCAGATCGCCTTCAGCAAGTCCTCCTGGATTTTCGCCCGCGCCGATCTGCCGGTCGGACAGGAGAAAGTGCGCCTGTCATATGGCCTGTTGCGCTGGTTGCGGATGCGGCGCAGGCAGGCGAAGCGCGGCAAGGCATGAACGGCGGACCCGGAGATTCGAACCCACGACCGTTTCGAAGGCCATGGGCGGGTACGCGCAACGGACCGCCGCAGCTTGATTGCCGGAATGGGTCGTCGGTCACTGCGCAACCAGCGTCCGCAACGCCTCCCTGATCCAGCGCTGGCCGCCATGGCCATGGTTGCGCTCGTGCCACACCATGCCCACTTCGAATCCTTCCACCGGAAATGGACATTCGGCGATTTGCAACTCGCTGGCCCGATCGGACACCAGCCGCTCCGGAACGAGCGCGACGAGGTCCGACTGCGCCACGATGTGCGGCAGGAAGAGGAAGGACGACGCCGAGAGCACCACGTTGCGCCTGTAGCCGTGCGCAGCCAGCGCATCGTCAACCGGCGTGGCGAAGTCTGCGCCCCGCAACGAAACGATGACGTGCTCCAGCTTCGCGAATTGCGCAACGGTGATGCGCTTGCGCAGCTTGGGGTGGCCGCGCCGTCCGATCAGCACGTAGCGCTCGTCGAACAGATGTCGCGTCCGCAGGCCGGGCAAGGAGGCGTCCGGCGTCATCAAGGCCAGATCCACCTCGCCACGTGCCATGCGCGGCCCCAGCCGTGGCAAGTCCAGGTTGCACAATGCCACCCGCACGCCGGGCGCGTGCTGGCGCAGCCAGAGGATCAACGGCTGCCCCACCGCAACCTGGATGTAATCGGTGCAGGCGATGACCACCGTCAGGTGCGCCCGCGCTGGATCGAAGCTGGTGTGCTCGCTGATCGTGGCGCGGACCTGGTCGAGCGCATGGCGCAGCGGGTCCAGTAATTCCAGCGCCCTGGCGGTCGGGATCATGCCGCGCCGCGCCGGAACCAGGAGCGGATCGCCGAACACCCCGCGCAGGCGCCTGAGCCGCGCGCTGACTGCCGGCTGGCTCAGGTGCAGGCGGTGCGCGGCGCGGGTCACGTTCTGCTCGACGAGCAATGCCTCCAGTGTCACCAGGAGGTTGATGTCCACGTGCCTGTCATTCATCCAGGAAATACTAGCCAAACAAAATGCGAATTTCACAAATACGTGCCCATTCCCGAGAATGAGCGGCCATACAAGCACGCGGTGCTCGCGTGTTCCTCGGGAAACGACATGCCGGGTAGTTCTGAAAAGCCGTTGATAGCCGTGGTCGGTGCTTCCAGCAAGCAGGGCCGAAGCGTGGCGTCCGCCTTGCTTGCCAGCGGCCGTTATCGGGTCCGTGCCCTTGGCCGGAATGCCGTCAGTGCGCCGATGCTCCGGTTGGCCGAGCGTGGTGCCGAGATTGCGGTCGTGCCGCTGGAACTCGGCCATCGCGTCGAGTTCACGGCGGCATTTCGCGGGGCCCAGGGCGCCTACCTGATGACCCCGCCGACCAACCCGGCGCCAGATCAACCCGAACTGGCGCTCGGTCGTGAACTGGCCGATGCGGCGCATGCCGCAGGCGTGCAGCACGTCGTGTGGAGTGGCCTGGAGAACGTCGAAGCCCGCACCGCCAGCACCAAGTGGGCGCCGCACTTCACCGAAAAAGCAATGGTGGAGGATTACATCCGCACTTTGCCGCTGCGCAGCACTTTCCTCTATCTCGCGTTCTATTACAGCAACCTGCTGGAGTATTACGTGCCGCAACAGGGCGTCGACGGCAGCCTGACCATCGCGATGTACCTGCCTGCGGATGTACCCATGCCCTTCGTGGACCCCCTCACGGCGACGGGGCCGGCCGCGCTGGAGGTATTCGATCATCCCGAAAAGTATGCGGGCCAGGCGTTGCCGGTGATCGGCGAAATCCTGACGGCCCGGCAGATCGTGGAGACCTTTGCAGCCGTGACCGGCAAGAGGGCGCACTACGCCCCCGCGTGCACGCGGGAGGCGTTGCTGCATCACTTCCCGGAACTGGGAACGGATGAATTGTTGGTTCGCGAACTGGTGGGAATGGCGGAATACGCCGTCGAGTTCGGCTACTACGCACCCGAGCGCGATTTGGCGTGGAGCCGGAAAATTGACCCACAAGCCTTGACGTGGCGACAGTTCCTGGTGCAAAGCGGATGGCGGGGCAACATGATGAGCTACCGTGAATGACCGCCCGCATGGCGGTGCCCGGCTCATTCCAAGCTGGCGATACTGTCGCTCGAACTGTGGTCACCCGATCCGCATCGAAGACGTGGCTTTTGCCCGCGCCTCGCCGAACGCAAGCGGATCGCGCTCCGCTGCCCGGGGTCATTGGGCAGCGAAAACTTCATCCACGTAAAGCGCTTCCTCGAGGTCCTGCGTGGAGTGCAGCCGCGTCCATTTCTTGAGTGCCGCCACCAGCTTGGTCCGCGGAACCTCGGTGCCACTGGCGACGCTCCCGTGTTTGCCCGGCTTGGTCGACATGAACGAAGTCATGCGCCGGTTCATCGCTAGCGGCTTGGCGCCCGGTGGATACCATTCCTTCCAGAGCGTCTTCGGCGTCGCATTGAGGCTGCCGTGGTGCCCGACCTTGTAAACCGTGAGGTTCCTGAGCAGATCGGTGAACTTCTTCTGCCCGAGTGCGTACTCCCAATTCTCGATCTGCGCGTCGCCGGGGAACAGGAACCGGTGTCCGCCGCACTCGAAAAGCAGGATCACGCTGGTGTTGTTCATGGCGGTGTCCAGCGAGCGTACCAGCTCAAGAAGCTGGTCGCCGTGCGCGCTGCGCAGGGACTTGATGATCCAGCGCGCCCACAGGGGTGCGCTGCCGCCGGTCGTGTGCCCGTGGCGGGGGAACAAGGCCATGTCGCCGGTTGAGCCGTCATTGTCGAGTCCGAGCGCCTTGCCTTGCAGGCTCCAGAACTCGTCGGCATCCGTGGCGCGCTCCTTGCGCACGCCGGCATGCTGTTTCACCGTCGGCGGACCCAGCACCGTTACCTTCACGCCCGGCAGGAACCGGGCCAGCCTGGTGGTCTTGCCGGCGTACACATAATCGTTGGGCGCCATCCGCATCAGGTTGCGGACCGCGCCGTCGTTGGAAATGTTGTCTTCGCCGATGAACGCCAACTGCTCGGCCGTGGCGGTGTGCCGGAACGAGCGTTGCAGTTTCGGAAGCGCGACCTCCACGGCGTGCCGGGCGATCGCCTGGAGCGACGCCAGGGTTTCCTGCCGGGCCGCCAGGCCCTTGAATCCGGGAGGTGCCTTGGCATCCACGGCGAGATCCGGCTGTTCCGTCCAGGGTTGCACGACGAAGCGGGGCTTGAGCGCGGCGATGACCGCGCCCGGTCCTTTTCCACGGGAACCGGGATCGAAACCGGCAATGTGGTCGCGATGACGGTGGGTCGCGACCACGGCGAACGGGTCCTTGCCGACCGTCTTCCGGATGTCCTCGGCAATTCTGGCCAACAGTTTCGAGGAGCTGCTGCCGCTCGGCGCCGCCGTGGTGCCGAAGTCGATCAGCACGTGGCGCGGTTTTGCCCGCCCGGGATACCGGAACGTCAACAGGAAGCAGTCGCCGAAGCCGACCTGGTACATGCGCACCCGCACGCTCGTCGGAACCATGGCTCAGCCTCCGGGAGTCCAGCGGTCGCGGGCACGCGCCAGGTGCAGCCGGGCGAAGAAACCGCGGCTGAAGTCCTGGTCGCTGCGGTATTCGAAGAAGCCCATCTTCGCGAGGTAATCGAGGCGCGCCTGCTGGCGGGCGACATTCATGACGTTGTTGCCGATGCTGTACTTCAGCCGCCCGAATTCGTCGAGCACCAGCACGCCGCCGCCGTACAGGCGCACTTCCTTGCTGGTGGGAAGTTCCTCCGGGCGCTGCAGCCCGAACGCGCGCAACTCATGGCCGCGGACGGTGAGGATCTGCAGGTAGTCGATCACCGTTTCCCTGACGATCAGCCCGTCGGGCGCCACGCGGGCCACCGGGTGCACGGCCTGCACTTCGGTGTAGGCTTCGCGCGCGAGCTGCAGCGCATCGAAGTTCCCCCAGATGAACCGGAATGCCTCATCGGGATCGCGGCGCAACGATTCGGAACGCAGGTTGCGGTACGACACGCGCCGGTCGAAGGCTTCCCAGCAGCCGTCGCCGTTGGCGTGGCTGACGGGTCCAATACCCCACGCGTGGAACGTGTCCCGGATGATCTGCCGATAGTGGTACTTCGAATCATCCGGCACCGTTTCCTTGTCGGCCGTGAGGAGCGCGCTCAGGTAGTCCCTGTACTGGAGATCCGTGGACGGGGCGTAATCGAGCGCCCTGACGCACATCGTCAGGAGATGATTCGCCGCCGCCACACCTTCTTCGACGACGCGATCGCCGTCGCACTGCCCGCGCGACACGGTGCCGAGGCCGGCGACGCGGGCGACCCACACCGCGAGAAACGCATCCATGACCGCGGCGACGAGGATTTCGCCCCGCCGGTGCGGTTCTTCCCACTCGGGATCCTCGAGCCACCGCGCGGACGGTCTCAGTGCCACGGACCGCCGCAGTGCCGTGGCCGCGCCATTGGGAATGGAAGTGCCCACCTGTTCCGCCAGCCCGAGCAGCGCGGAAGCCTTGAGCCTGGATGCCGTCAACTCGTCGCGGGGGATCAGGGCGCGCCGGCCGCGCATCACGCGTCGCCGGATCAGGACCTGCTCGACGATGGCGCGATCCGACAGTACCGACAGCAACGCCACCACGTCGGCGAACCCTTCGTGGAACGCGGCCTGGTCGGGCGAGGAAGGGTCGATGTAGCGGGGGCGCAAGCCATCGAGTAGCGCATGCGTCATTTCGTGCGCGACGACATCGTGGGACAGGCACGTGTGCACGATCCGCCCATGCGGGTCCGGAAAGTATCCGAAGCACAGGCAGCGGTTTTCGCGCTGGTAGTACGCGTTGGGTCCGGCAAAGGCGTGGGGCGCGATGTGGAGCTGGTGGCCCTTGAAGCCGTAACGGGTACGCCGTCCCAGCGCGCTTTCGAAGAAACCGAGGGTGCGCATCGCGACGGCGTAGACGTTCTGCTGGTGGAATCGCGGGTCGCCGATGAGGCGGGTGGCATCCTTGCCCGCAAAGGGATCGAGCCAGTCGTCGCCCTGCTGGTAACCGCCCCGCATGGGCAGGTAAAGGCGGTCGCGCGAGGCGTCGTAATCGACCACCTTGATGCGCGCGCCGCATGGTCCATCCATCAGCGGCTCGGCGGTGATCTGCGCCGTGGCCGTGAGGATCTTCCCGTTGCGCCGGAACGCCGGATCCTGGGCCAGGATGGTCAACGAGCGCAGCGGCGCGGATTCGCCGCGCGTCGGGGCCGGATTCGTCTGCGCACCCCGTCGTTTGCCATGTACGACGCGCCGAGCCATTGCCCCCTCCGCTGCAGAATGCGAGACGCGAACCGGGACGCTGAATCTACCCCACGCCGCTCGGATACGGAAATGCCTGGGGCGCCGGAAGTGCACTATCGAAATGCGCGCGAACCGCCGCGTCGGTGACGGCATAACCCCAGTTGATCAGGCGTTCCTGCGCGGCGTCGTCCTTGGCCGAAAGATCGGTGCCGACGTGCGCCAGGCGCATGGTGGCCTCACTCGGGCACGCCAGCGCCTGCGCGCAACCGTGCACGGCGATGTCCTGTTCGATGTCCCAGAACGCCCCATGGCGCACGCCTGCCACGAGATCGCCGACCAGCAGGCGTTTGCGCAGGCTTAGGACCTGGTTGTCCATCACGTCGATGCAGCGCTGGCCGAGGCGCACCCAGTCCGCGTGAACCTCGGGCTGGACGGCAAAAGGCGCGCCGGCGTTGCTGACGAGCAGCGTCTGGTACCGCTTGTAGGCCGTTTCCAGGCCGAGGTTGTCGTAGACACCGCCGTCCGCCAGCACCGGCCTGGTGGTGAAGGGCGTGCGCTGCAAGTTGTCGGCACCCTGGCCGCCCGAGTTCGGTGTGTAGTCCTCGTCGCGGAGCGACAGCGGCGCGGGCGCAAGGACCGGCGGAAACGCGGACGATGCGGCGACGGCTTGCGCCAGCGAAATGGTCGGCCGCTTCACTTCGCCCACCCGCCAGTCACGCATGTACGGTTTCATGAATCGCCACAACGCACCCGACTGCAGGTTCGAGGCGTTGATGACGAACCGCGGGAAATCGGGCAAATCCTGGAGTGTCGCGTCACCGAACAGGTGCTTCTTGTAGGCCGCGATGATGTGGTCGTTCACCGAGCCAGGCGCGGCGATGTTCCAGAGCATGTGCATCACGCCCTTGGGATCCTTGCCGGCGAGGGACTGGTGGGCAATTTTGCGGATGGGCGCAACCACCAGATCGACATAGCGGTCGACCAGCCCCGGCTGGCCCACCGCGAGATCTTTCCACTTCAGCCCGAGCATGCCGGCCAGCAGCGA
>Ga0164242_10009967_pt1 | contig 10205 bp, 10 predicted proteins | sample OricomgcompostMG_FD_108783 | JGI IMG/M metagenome (GOLD analysis project Ga0164242, IMG submission 108783) | Miracle-Growth compost microbial communities from Emeryville, California, USA - Original compost - Miracle growth compost (MG) ... | reverse complement strand
TGTGATGGGTAAGGCTAAGGGGGTATGGGAGGGGAGTGAAGAGTGGGAGAAGTTGCAGGGGTTGCTCGACGGGCTGAAGTGATGCGTTGGCCCTGGTTGTTGGAATCATAACCAGCATCGATATTCTGTCAAGTCACTAAGGAGCCGTGTTTTGTTGGCTCGGTTGGTTCTTAAAAAGAGGTATTGGACGGGATGCCAATGTAACGTGAACAGAGATATATCAAAACCCTCACCTAGAATCAAGTCGGCGCTCTGGGTACTCCTATGCCGCGTATTTCCCTCTTGCTACATTGCAATAACGGACAGAAACAAAAGACCCAGGATTTATCTGATAGGGTTATTAACATTAATAAAACTAGACCCAGATGGAATCGTATAGGATCCTCGACCCCTCCCACCGTGATCCTGAATATCCCGCCCACCCACACATGTTCATCTCGTTACAAGTACCGGAAAACCGACCGTAAATGCATACATACATACGTACAACCATCCATCCATGCCCATAAACCGTGAGAGTAAAGAAAGGAAGGAAGGAAAGGGCGGGGCCCATTCCTCCGAAAGGCAGAAGGTGTGTAGACTTAAGGACAAGGCAGAAACCCCCGGAATCCGTATTCTATGAATAATACATTGGGAGAAGAAGACGTCAAACATCCACCACTTCTAGCAGCCTACTGTAGTTGAGGCAGTAAATAAAAACGAAATTGCAGTAGCGAAGAGACAGCTGAAGTGAGGGAAAGCCAACCGCGGAACTATCCAAGGCAGACCAGACTGCCCCGGTGTTTGACAAGGCCACAAAACGGATGGTATCCAAATGCCCGTAAGACGCACACGAGATGTTGGCCTCTTATCGCCAAGCCCACAAGGATGACAACCAGCTCTGAAGCCGCCGAATAGGGAAGCAGCCGCATATATTTGACCACGAAAGCCAAAGCGTGATGACGTCTGTCAAGCGAATAATGCGCCACCGTGGTACACAAAAGCGAGGCGATGCGGAGATCGTTGCTGTGTGAGAGTAACAACCACCGAGAGAAAACGAACGCCGTGCAAATGCCAGGAGAAGGATATCCGTGGTGCGGTAACGTGAAGGTGAGGCTGGTGGGCCTAGCACACGAGAGTTGGCCCAAGTTGGAACACAAAGGATCGCTGAAGACGTCCTGCCACAAGCGGTGGTTGTGTGACAAGGGGGTAACGATTAGGTATACATGGTAGCAGTGAGCAACGGCGATCCAGACCCAGGAAGCGAGGCGATCAAAAGTGGATAGAAGGGCATAGTACAAGACGGTGGCGCGCGTCCCCGCGTACAAGGCAATGCGCTGCTGGGGTGGCACAGGAGCCTCTAGAAGGGTTTCTGAGGGCTCAACGTCGACCTGCCACTTGCGGAAGGATTCCTAGCCATGCAGGGTTTTGTGATGTTGCCTGGCGACTGGGCACATTCGTTCCTGTCCCATGCGATCGTAGCTCCTCCTAGTCGAACATCGGTTATCTTAGTCGCGGTAGTCATTCAGCAAGCCCGGGGCTGTGTGTGTGTGCGCGTGTGCTGTGTGTATGGGTCTATATGGGCATCGTGACGGCCGCACACCTAGCGCAGTGCGGAACATGTGGGAGCAGGAATGCCTTGACGTTCATGAGCAAAGGCTCGTCTTGCGGATAGTTCCACACCGAGGGAGTGTTGAATGGTCAATCTGGCATGTCCGTGGAACAGGAACTCCCGGCCAGGCAATCAGAAGACGGGGGACCCTCGCGCACTCGACGGCAAGGCCTGGGGATCTTCCGCAGCGCAGCAGCAGGCCAAGCGGGTAAGGTAGCAGCTAGGCAAGGGTCGACGGTGCGGCAGGGATGTGCGCGGGCGACATCGCTGAAATGCCTGTCGCGGATGATGTGCGTCATGCAAGTTGCTCCCGTGCGCCTCGAACATGCAGTAGCTTCGAGATCAGGCAGCTCGCCTAGAGAACGTGGGGATGCCAGGCGACACACCCGACCCACGGGGGGAAGGTACAGGGGTGTGGTCTGAGCGGGATGGTGTAACAGGAGTCGCTGTCGGGCACCAGTCTTGAGAGGCCTTGGTTGTAACGTTGAATCCGGATATGCTGTCGACGAAGACCGGTGGCTCGAAGACGGCCGCCATGGTTCAGGGCGTCATGTTTCCAAGTAAAGAGTCATGGGCAGTTCAAGATTCTCGACGGCAACGGCCACACTCCGGTGCTGCGGACGGGTTGGTGTCGCCCGCTAGGGTGGCTCGGCATGTGCCTAAAAAAGGGCTGCGGTAATTCGAGGGTGTCCGCATCGTTTGTTGATTGGCTGGGGATGGACGACACCTGATCCCTTCCCTCTCGCACCACCATTCCGCCAATGACACCCAAAGCACCCACCACCCTCCATCAACTGCTCCCCGCGTCCCCCGTGAGGATGCCATCGTGCTGGGATGCACAAAACAAAGGGGGCAAATTTTCCCATTTTGCCTCGGTTCGCGCGGCTGTTCCGGTCGAGGAAATAAAAGCGGGAGAGAGCAGATGACGTTCGTTCCAACCTCTTGGCGGAAATCTCTCACGCGTCGCGTTCTGGCTCACACCCACACGGCATTCGGTCATCTCGCTGCGAAAGATGCCTGTCATCTGGTGTGCTGCGTCTGTTTGTTTGCCCCCCGTCGGGCCCCCCTTACGCGCCGATCCACAGATCCCTCCCTCCCCGCCCGGCCCCCCCACCTCCTAAACACGTTGGAGGCTGTCGGGGTACGCGCTGCCGGCATACGCCTGCCCGTGGGTCGAGTGGTTCGTGTGACTCGTGTAGCCGCCAGCCACTGTGTATCCATCCCAGATGCGGCCGTGGTGACTCTGTGTCACGGGCACCGCCGAATGGCTGTAACCCTGGCCGTGGTGGTGGCTCTGGGTGGTAGAGCTAGGCAGCACGTACGAGGATGCCACGGCCTGGTTTGATGGCCGGCTGTCGTAGGTTGAGGGCAAAGTCGATATGCGATAACCGGACGACTGGTTGGGAGAGTGAGTCCGCAGCCCTGGCGATAATGCCCGGCTAGGCCCGCTGCTATACGGCGCCCAGGAAGACGGGACACCCGACACGGTCCGTGGACTCGGCAGTGAGTCCGGATGGTGATGCGCCGAGGTGATATATCCCGTAGCCGTGGTAGGGTCGGTGGCCGCCGTAGCGCCGGGGGTGGGCGGAAGACTTGCGTACGGCCCGTTAACACTGATCGGGGTGAGAAGGTGTGTCGGGGTCGAGGGCGCCATGGTGGTTGATGGAGAGGCGCTATACTTGGAGATTATCTTCTTGAGCGCCTGGGCTAATATCTTCCAGGGGAAGACTTTGACATCTTTCTCAATGTTGCGAGGCTTGGGGTTGCCAAACGACATGATGACCTTGAAGAACTCGGCACTCTCGGCCTTGGTCTTACTAACTGTCATCGGGTGGAAGCCCTCGAGGTTTCTCCGGATCCGGTTCTTCTCCTCAACGGTGAACCGGGCAGGGGCCGCGACGAGTTGCTCCAGCAGGTAGATGGTATCGACCGACGTCACAAAGCACTCCTGCTTCTCAGCCCACCAGATACAGCTGATGCAGGTGCTGCTCGGGGGTCGCTCGTCGACTGCGACCGGCCTGAAGGACGTCTGCAACTGGCTCCCCTGCTGGGACTTCTTGAACAAGACGATCCGTCGCTTGTTGTCCCACTCCTCTTGCGACCAGTTCTCCGCCATGCTCTCGAGGTCGCCATTGATCTTCAGTGTAGCTTTCGCCGGGAATATGGCGTACGGGTTGTATCCGCTGCCGGTCGCAAGTCCGCCACCAGGGGAGGAACTCAAGGTGCTTGTGCGTATGAGTTGGGGCACGCCGGCCGACGGTCGCGGCAGAGGGGTTAGGCTCGGCCGTGTGATAGTGGTGTGGGAGTTGCGGGCGATAGACGTGGCAGGACTCCGAACGGTGCCGATGTTGCTGGCGTAAGGGGCCCATCGCGACGACCGCGCCGGCGGCGGGGCGCGGGCGTAGTGGTCCGCGAAGGACGATGATCTGTACGCGCCCAGCATGCTGTTGGTTCCTTGTGTGTAACCTGCAGCGCTAAAATCGGTCTGAACTTGCTGCGCTTGTGCCTGGGCCTCGGCGGCGGCGACCGCGACTCCTGGTGGGTAGCCATAGTTATTTGTAGTCGGGTCGGTTGTCAGTGTGTTGTACGAGCTTGATGGGCTCGTAGTGGTCGTGGTCGTGCTGACTGGCAGGCTCTGGGGTGGGCTGGCGCGCTGCTCAGGTGATTGGGTGCCCTTTCGCGTGAGCCCCTCAGGTGCGCTAACGTCACCAGCACCTTCAGTGGCACCGGGTGCTCCAGCAGGTGCACCAGATCCGCCATGGGACTCATAATACGTGAAAACCCCAGCGTTGTCGACTCTGGCAAGCTCCTCCCCGCTCCCGCTCTCGATGAGCAGAGTCAAAGGCAGGTTGTTGGGTGAGCCGCCGTTCGCAGAACTATCGAGCCGTGGCACATCCGCTGCAACGGTATAGGTGCACGCGCCCCCGCTGAGCTGCGAGTCCTTGAGGATCTGGGCGACGACGCGACGCGAGCCGAACGAAATGAATGCGTACGGACTGGTCCCCGCCATCGTTTGCAAGTCATACTGACATGACACCCGGAGCATCACCTTCGTCCCACATCCCCCGGCACTCGGATGACAAGAAAGGATGTTCACGCTGCTATACTGCCCTGCAGCAGCACTCGCCGCAAAAGCAATCTGGTTTATCTGGGAGGCAGCATTATCGGTTTGCTGTGTGGAAAAGGACTGGGCGGAGTATTGCGAATATGGCGAATCTGTAAATGCTGCATCCAGCCGGGAAGTCAGTATCCCCACTCCGGAGAAGTAACGGTCCCCATCCTGTATGCTGTGCGGAATACCACGCCGAGTAAGGCTCTGGGTACACTGACCGTGTAGTTGGGATTGTTCAGACTTGTACGTTCCCATCGGCAGGAGACCTGCGGGTGGCTCCACTCGCAGGTCTCCTCTACCGGCTCGCACAGCTTCCTCCTCGTACTGAAGGGTTACTGTGTCAGGCGATTCGAGAGCCTCGTCGACAATAATCGGCCTCTGCGCCTGGTAGGAGGGCTAGTTCGGGCAGGGTAGATGTCAGCGCCACCCAATGTCTCTCTCTCGCCGCCAGCATTGAGAGGAGAGCCTCCCAGCCAGCGATGAGCAATACGGAGGCTATCACATAGCCCACAGCTCGCTCCAAGCACATCATTGGAATTGGATAGTCGCTGGAGGCGGAACTGCGCTTGCACTTCGACATAAGTTGCCTGAGGGGTGTGGAAGGTGGCTCACCTCGAAAGCCTTGAAGAGCGACTGCTCGAACTTGGCAGAAGCCATTTCGAACTGACCAGTCTCGAATTCGTCTTGGGTGAGCCAGCGGTGGCTAGGATTAGGCTGCTGTGAGCCCGAGTGTTTCGGGAGGAGTGATACAGATCCAGGCGAGTGATTCTGGAGGAGAACTGGTGGTAAGTATGTTTTAAAGTGATAGATGTCTCTCAAAATGTCCCAGAAGTTTGGTTCGGCCGTCCCAAAGTGATAGACAGGGCAATATCGCCGCTTCCTCGGAGGTCTCAGCCCAATATCTAGGTTGCTTGCTTCTGTTAAGCCTAGAAGTGAGACCACCGACTCAGATTGCGAAGCCGAGCCCGCGGGGAACCAAATAAGAAATACGAAGGGATTGAGAAAAAGTAAATTTCTGAACTCACCCCAGAGCAGTACTTTGTACAGGAGGTGGTAGTTGGCCAGTACCAGAGCGTGCCACAGGAAAAGGGTTACTCTGGCTCAAGGTTCGCGGTATTGGCAGATGCGGGTCCCCTCCGAATATGAGGTCTGCACCAGCCTAAGACCTGCTCCTTGATCGTGAGTTCCGCAGCGAGACGCCACCAGAGGGGTTCTTCTGATTGGGCGTGCGGAGACCTGCGAACAAGCTGGTGCAGGTCGAGTCTCGGCAACTTGAAGCAATCCAAACTTCTGCGAGGGTTGGGTGGCTCAAAGAACTGCGAGGACGGCGAGGCGCCTACCAAAGTGTTGGTTAGTTTGGTGCGATGCGAGTGTATAATTGGGCGCAGACTGCTGGTCATGATAAAGGCAGACACTGGCTGCGCTCACTGACGGGCCCGCCGCTTATGTGGATGGGGCAAGAGCAACAGCCAATACGGGGGACCGGGCACCGGTGCTCACAGTTCGCTTTCGCCGTTGGTATAGCGAGGGCACGACGGGGGGCCCTGAAGACACCCGATATTTCAGATGCCGTGGTTCTCGGCCAGGGACTGTGGGGCCGGGGTCTGATCGTATGCAGGTATCCCGAACCTGTTCGCATAGACACGTCGAACAGCTGCAATCAAGAACAGTAGGTTCCCGTGAGGAGTTCGTCTGTTGCCAGCATGAACGGAGGGCCCCAGGCTCTATTCAGTACCTGCCGGTGTTACAGGTGACGAGCAAGGACGGCGGCAGCGGCGGGGGGGTGGACGAGACAAGGTCGCAGCAACACGCATTCAAACGCAGCTGTCTAGGGTTTGGAAGCGAACTGGAGAAAAAGAAGAAGAATCGATGAGTTGAGAGTAAGACGGTGTCGCTGGGGTTTGGAGTTAGACCAGCGGATGCGCATGTCATGAGACGGCCGTTCAAGATGGAGAAAAGGTCGGATGCGCCGCCAGACGGGCAAAGGAATGTTGCGGTGCGAGACGGACAACAAGGTGCATTGCACGGCAGGGGAAACGAGTTATCTGTCTTGCTTTGGTGCGGCTCCCTGATTCCACGGGCGCCTCGGTTCCTTGGTATTCCTTTTGAGGGTGTTCGTCATCTCAGTGAACGGTCAGTGGTGGGTTGGTGTGGGTTTGTTTCTTTTGGTCTCCTTCACCTGCTCGGCCCCTGTATTGGTGCGTAACCGGTATGGTATCTCCTGGATGGTAACTTGGTTGACAGATCCGCCGGCAGAGGGCCAAGGAGCAAGGAAGCAGGGAGCAGGGAAGCAGAGAGCAGGGATGGGAGCTGATCCAGCCGTTGAATGCAAGATTCCATTGTCTCTGAAGACATGCATGACCGCAGGGGTGACTGACCTGGAAAGAGGGCAGAGAGGGCAGGGCCGGCAATGTTACGGGGAGGAATGGGAGGGGGCCACCCAGGCGGACCGCGATGGGGTCGGTGCCATCATCCTACCTACACAAGGATGGAGGACATTTCTAGCGTGGATAAACGAGGAGGCACCTTGCTAGCGGACATTTTGAGCCCACGAAGTAAGATCGGAGCAGGGGTGGGCGAGCAAGGGGGTGGTCTAAGCTGGCACAGCAGAAGAAATCATAAGATGATAGACCAAGGTAGGCGTGCAAGCGCTGCCCTATTCAGAAGCTGCACAGGCGGAGGGAGGGAAAGGAAACTGCACAGTATTAGATACAGGAGGTAGAAGACAGGGGGGTGGCCTGTAGCGTAGCCACTGGCACGCCAAATTAAACCCGTTTAGTGGTGGGCAAGAGTGTGTACAGAGCAGTTCGTGTGTCCCCTTTGCAGGGATGCATGATGGGGGTGCGATGCAAACTGAATCTTACCCCCAGGGGTGTGTCTCGAGCATCCGATGACAGGCCCCTGTCTGCCCGGAAAGGCTGGGATAGCGCGACTGGGATATTCGATTTGGTGGGGGTCCCCTGTTGGCTTGCGATTGGCTGCTCCTACTCGGCAGAAAAACATTGGGAGCTGCGCCGCCCAGGAGATCCTTTCCGCGATCAGCAGCGGAGGGTTGCCAGTGTGGCATGCCCTGGCGCCGGCCGGCACTTTTATGGGGGGCCTCCAAATACGATATTGACCTCACAAGGTCTGTGACCTGGAGAGCTAAGAGTCGTATTGATATGGGATTGTGAGCCAGAGTCTCGAGTCAGGCCGGTAATGGAATGACGCCCCAGTTGTAGATCAGCCGACAACCAAGACACAATAAAAGATGGTGTCGTGAATGGGCTCGTGTCCGTGCTCTTGGACGCCTCTGGCAGGTGATTGGTTAGCAGGGATGCCGGTATCTGACAAAAAAAAGCAGGGCCAAGCATGTTGGCATGATTTGCACCAGGATTGAGGGGACAAGGGGGGGTTGCTATGTACGAATGCATGCACGGGATGGGCAATCCAATGCTACCTAGCCTGGTTTGGCCACTTTCCCAAATTGCCTACCTTATGCTACCTTGCGACCCTCTTTAAGGTTCAAAGCAGTATCCATGTATTCCGAGTCTCCTTAGACGCGCCCTCGCGGACCCAGACAGAGTAGAGATTAGGAGAAGGGGGAGACTAGGGCGAGCGCGAACGGCTCGCTGCTCGTGGTCCCAGAGCGGCTGCAAGGTTGGCGCCCGGCGGGGAAGATCGACCCTAGCCGGGTCAGTAAGCTATGTGCACACTGGAATCGCCGTTCTAGCGGCTCGCTTGAGGGAGATTGACCACCCGTGGAGGCGGACTAAAGGGATTGACAGCAGCCATCTGCCACACGCTAGCATACATTGTATGTGCGGTGCAGCAACCTCCCCGTTGAAACCGATCTCGGCGGGACGTTACGCGTCGCCTTGACACTTGGTGTGCACTACTCTTAGTGGCACAGCGGCACGGATATGCGTAGAGTTGGGCTTGGCGAAGGGAATTGCCTCATCCTTGAGTTTGAGTTTCGGGATCAAGATCCTGCTCTTGGCGGTGAGAATACGGCAGTGGCAATGGGCGATAAGTCACTATCCCAAGGTAGTCGGTAAATTCGGACTAGCGATGCGCGTCTGCAGGTGACCTGAACAAGTGGGCTCTCGAACCCAGAGGGCCACATGTCGCCTCACAACATGTACAATATGGATGGAGTTTCCCCAAACGCACCGCCGGGAAGAACAGCGAACCTTGGCTCAGTTCGAGCGTGCCTCGCGCGTGACGGCAAAGTAAGGGGGACGTGGAGAATAGCGGGAAAAAGAAACGAAACCAAATATGCCGTGACTCGAAGGGCAACGGAGACGCGACGACGATCCAGTGCACGGCGATATGGACAACATACCCCCCCCCCTTTTTCGTCCGCTTCGACCCCCAGGAGTTGATCAGAAAAACGGCGAATTTCATGGGTGGCGCTTGATGATGAGGGGGCCGATGGGAGGGGCCGAGCCATGCGCGGCACGCTGAATAAGGAATAGATGGACGGACCCACGGCCTTAGCCGTGATGTCACCGCAGCAGCCACAGCGTCTCTGGGAAGAGGGATGGAGGCAGGCAAGCAGCTCAGGTTTCGATGTCGAGCGATAATAACTGTCACACCTGCCGTTTTCAAAGATGCCAAGGTACGATGTAATGTTATGCATTTGCCGTGTTGAAGTAAGAATTCGGAAGTCACAATTTGCTGTAGTTAGTCGGGTTGTATGAACCCTAAGGTTAGTGAGTATCGAATAACTACATATAGTAACCTCCATGTTAAAGTTCTTTTCTTATGGTAGGTACTTAGCCACCAGAAGGCCTACACTCTGGGCCAAATACACCGCGCATTGAATTATGTGGCCTCAAGTGACCTCTCATGCTAGTTTGCCAGTCCCCGTTTTCCCTCCTACCACATCTTGTGCCTGCCCCAACACAAGCATCTTATCTCTCGAGTTATTAGGCGAGCGGTTTCCTTTTACAACGACAAACTCCTTCTCGTTTTGGTGCTGTTTGGCGACGCTCGGTCCTGACAACTCATCTACTGTCCCAATGTGCTGTCACAACTTCAAAATGCTATCATCCCGGTCGTTTGTTGCGGCCCTTAGATGCCGCTCCCTCCTCACGAATAATTAGCGCTTCTGTTGAAGCAAAAGATAGCCGGCTCCCTGCCCAGTCATTCCTGACGGGGAAGCCATGTATCAGGTATTGTGGTCAAGCTCATTCCGTCAAGGCCAACTCCTCGGCAACTCCAAATCAACAACCGGACAGGAATGACCTCACCCGTGTTAAGTCGCCCTGCCGAGGGCAACAGATGTTGAAAACACTCTGTGGTGTTCACTAATAAGGTAATTTCGCCTCATCCAGGGGGTTGGAATGCTCCCTGCATCCTCCCGCTACAGGGCTGACATGAACTCCAGTCAATGACCCTGTAAATATCGCAACCTGACGCGCCGCTCTCACCACGCCTAGGGCTGGTTCTTGTGTAGGGGACCCGGTATTTAGTTCATTACCTTAGATACCGGCGTACCGATGTACCGGCGAATGGGCA
>Ga0164242_10009966_pt1 | contig 10205 bp, 8 predicted proteins | sample OricomgcompostMG_FD_108783 | JGI IMG/M metagenome (GOLD analysis project Ga0164242, IMG submission 108783) | Miracle-Growth compost microbial communities from Emeryville, California, USA - Original compost - Miracle growth compost (MG) ... | reverse complement strand
GGCGATCCTCGAGGGCGTCAACAAGGAGGCTGCCGACAAGGCGAAGGCTTCGCTCGAAGAGGCCGGCGCCACCGTCACCCTCAAGTAGTCCCCGCCCCGGTAGGGGCACCGTTCCCGTTCCGATCCTGGGTCGGAACGGAACAGGCAAGGGCGTCATCCCGTACGGGGTGGCGCCCTTTGCCGTGCCTGCGGGCGACCGCGCCGGTACCGGAAACCGGAGACGGCATCGGATACCGAAAGCATCCTTCGGTTTTGCGCGGGAGTGCGATCGCTTCGGTTTTCGCTGGTGCTGGTGCCGATGCCGGTACTCGCGCGGCCTGGGATCGCTTGGTGCTGCCGGGCCAGCAGGCGTCGTCGAGAACAGCAGCGATGCTGCTGCTCTCGCTCCTTGCGTCCGGTTTCTGCTGTTTTCGCGACAGACCCTCGCTCCGGGTGGGCTCGGTGCGAGGGACTACGGCGGGGCGGTGGCCGCGTCGATGACGGCGGTCGGTCAGCCTTTGATCGCGCCTTGGGTGATCCCGCTGACGAAACTACGCTGGAATACCAGATAGACGATGACGACGGGGATGATGACGACGAACGACGCTGCCGACAGCAAAGGGACGTTAGTGCTGTACTCGCCGACGAAGATTCCCAGCCCAGCCGTCGCGGTGCGCCGTGCGGGGCTCTGCATGAGCACCAGGACGAGCAGGAACTGATTCCATGCCCAGACGAAGAACAACACTGCGAGGGTCGTCAGAGCCGGCACGGAAACGGGAAGAAGCAGACTGCGTAAGACGCGGAGATCACTTGCGCCATCGATACGGCCCGACTCGACGAGCTCCCGGGGGATGCCGCCGAAGTGTGTATGCATCCAGTACACCCCGAAAGGCATGAACAGCGCGATGTCTGCAAGCGCGAGTCCGAAGTAGTTGTTGGTCAGACCGACAGAGTCGAGGTTGTAGTACAGAGCGATAACGACCAGCTCTGTTGGCAACGTCAGGCCGATGACGAACGCGCCAGTGATCACCCTGCCGCCCGGCGGCCGCAGGACTGCCAGACCATAGCCGGCCAGCGCCGAGAGAACGATTGCGACGGGAACGACGAGCACGGCAATGATGAGGCTCGAGGTCATGAGCTCGGTGAAATTCGCTTGCTCCCACGCCGCAACGAAATTGGAAAGCGTCCACTGGCGCGGCAAGGCAAACCCTCCCTCGAACTGGCCACCTTCGAAAGCAGCGAGCACGATACCCACAAAGGGCATCAGGAAAGCCAGCGCGAACAGAATGAGGACGACATGCCGCGCAGCGAGGGTCAGGATTGATGGCTTCATGAGCGCTCCTGGGTGGTGCGTCTGATGACGGTGACGAAGATGAGAATCAGGATGGTGAGGATGATCGCGAGCGCGGCTGCGGGGCCGATCGAGTTGTAACTGAAAGCGAGACGGTAGACGAGCAGGCCCGGAACAGTGGTGGAGTTATTCGGGCCGCCATTCGTCGTGACGTATACGAGATCGAAACTTGCGAGCGCTGCGATTGTGGTGATGACGGCGGCGACAGAGATCTCACCACGTAATCCGGGGAGCGTCACGGACTGAAAGCGCCTGAGCGCGCCCGCGCCATCGATGGAGGCCGCTTCGTAGAGGGAGTCGTCGATCTTCTGCGCGCCGCTGACGAAGAGCATCATGCACAGACCGGTCATGCACCATGTGCCTACGAGCCCGATCGCCACGAGAGCCGTGCTCGATTGCGCAAGCCAAGGCTGGGCGACCGACCCGAGCCCGACTGCACGCAGGAATTGGTTGACGGGGCCTTGATCCGCGTAGATCCAGCGCCATGTGATTCCGACGGCAACCAGCGGCACGACCTGGGGCAGGAAGTAGATGACGCGAAAAGCTGTCATACCGCGCGTTCCGCGTCCCATCAATAGCCCGGTCAGCAGTAGTCCCACTCCGATGGGAATCACGGCGAAGAAGACGACGAGAACGAGACTGTGGATGATCGATCCAAGCAACTGCGGGTCGGTGAACACTCCCTCGAAGTTCGTCAGCCCAGTCCATACTCCCGCGCTGATCCCATCCCATCGCAGGAACGCGTAATACAACGTGTTGAAGGCTGGCCATAGCGTAAAGCAGACATAAACGATGCCCGCCGGGAGCACGTAGAGCAGTGCCTTCATGCCGCCCCGCATTCGGCGCACACGGGGACGCCGCATCGCTGGTGCGCCGGACGGTGGGCGCCGCATGGTACGGCGCCCACCGTCCGTCAATGGGGCGCTCACTGCTGGCTCTTCTCCCAGTCCGACTGCAGCGCAGCGACATATGCGTCAGGCGTGGTGCTACCGCTGAGGAGGCCCTGCACGCCGGCGGTGAGCGTGTCGATCATCGAACTGGTCGCCCAATTCGCGAACGGCGCGATCCCTTTGCCCTTGACAACCTTCGTGTAATCGTTCTGGATCGTGCCCGAGATTCCTTCGTCTGTCACGGACGAATCTGGGATAACTGGCACGAAGCCGCTGTCGAAGATGGCCTGTGCGGATGCTTTGCTCGACATGTAGTCGAGGAATGCCGCGGCGGCAGCCTTGTGCTTCGACTTCGCGGAGATCGAGTACGGGAATCCCGAGCCTGTTGCGACAGCGGCTTGCGATGCCGACGTGCCGGGCATGAGGAAGAATCCGACATCGTCTCCGAGTGCCTTTGAGAAAGCCTCGGTATTCCAATTTCCCGTCACATAGTAGGCAGCTTTGCCTGTGCTGAATGCTGCGATGGCATCGGCATCCGCCAGCGCCGAAGCATCCGAGCTGAAGTAACCGTCCTTTGCCCAGTCCTGAACCTGCTTGGCTGCCTTGCTGAAGCCGCTGTCGCTCGTGAGGCTGGTGCCCGGGACGCCTTCGACCCACTTATTGAACGTATTGACGTTTCCATAGACGTTCGCGAGAGCCGACCACAGCTGGAAGCCTCCAACGCCGAGCGCCGGCAGGGTCATCGGCGTGACCCCGGAACGCTTCACCTTTGCAAGGTCACGGCCGAGTTCATTGACGGTCTCCGGCACGGTCGTGATGCCAGCGGCAGAGGTGAGCTTCTTGTTGTAGAAGACACCGACCATTTGAACCGCTCCCGGCATCGCGTAGAGCGTGCCCGAACCATATTCGGTCGCACTCTTGTTAGAGGTCAGCATTCCCAGCAACGACGGCGACACTCGTTCTTTCCACCCATAGGCCTTCGCGTAGCCGTCGAGCGGTTGGACGAGGCCTGCGGGCACGATCGCACGCATCGGTCCGGGGCTGTACTGGACGATGTCAGGCGGGTTGTCCGACGAGAGAGACAGTTTCAGGCTCGTCTGGTAGTCGGCAAACGGAGTCTGCACAAGCTTGAACTTGATGTTCGGATGCAGCTTCTTGAAACCGTCGACGAGCGGAGTGATGGGTGGATCGCTGGCATAGTCGACCGTGAGTGTCATCGGCGTGTCGGGAACTTTGGTACTCACGGCTCCGCCCGTGGACGTCGAGGTGGCGGTAGTGCCGCCCGTGCCGCATCCTGCGAGCGCGAGCACCCCGGTGACGGCGATCGCAGCGGCGATGAGGTTACGCCTCATTGCGTGTCCTTTCGTTTCTCTTGATGGTCCTTGCTCGGGTGAAGAGTTCATGGCCGTTGTACGGCGCCGTCTCGACGCCGCACACGGCTGTAGTGCCAGTTCGAAGTCGGGGCGGTCGGCGGGTGCTTTGTCGCCTCCGCGGGATCGAATCCCACCCCCAGCCCTGGCGAGTCGCTCGGTATCAGCGCACCGTCTTGTGTGCGGAGCGTGCCGGGGAAGACAGCCTCCGTCGCCTCCGAGAACTCGAAATGCTCATGGATGCCAAACGCTGGCGATGCGATATCCATTGCGAGGGCGACGGCATGGCCGATCGGAGACACGTCGCGTGGACCATGCCACGCGGTGCGCACGCCGTGCGCCTCGGCGAGAGCCGCCAGTCGCCAAGCCGGAGTCAGGCCACCGATCGCAGAGATATGGCAGCGGACGAAATCCAGTGTCCGTGTCGTCACAAGCGACGTATACGCCGACGTCGACGTCAACAGCTCGCCGTAGGCAATCGGCACATGCGTCGCTCGGCGAATCTGTTCCAGCCAGGCACTGTCCTCCGGAGCGACCGGATCCTCGATGAAGTAGGGATGGAATGCTTCGAGAGAGCGCAGCAGCCGTATCGCGTCGGCGGGGACGAGGCGCTCGTGGACATCGTGGATGAACCGGGCGCGCTCGCCGAATCTCTCGGTGAGCATTTCGAACATGCGTGGTACGAGTGCGAGATACCCGTCCGGATCCCACGATGAGTCTCCGACGCTCGTCTGGGCCGCACCGTAGGTCGAAGTTCCCGGCACGGTGACCTGGCAGCGTATGTGGCGATAGCCGGCGTGAATACACGCCTCGACCTGATCGGCGAGTTCTTCGAGGTCGCGTCCCGACGCGTGCGTGTAGGTATCGGCGACCCGTCGCACCCGGCCGCCCAGAAGCTGCCAGACGGGCATGCCTGCCAGCTTCCCTTTGATGTCCCACAGCGCCTCGTCGATCCCAGCAAGCGCACTGTTGAGCACCGGACCCTCGCGCCAGTAGCTATCCAAGGTAACCGTGTGCCAGATGTCCGTCAGATCGTTGACGCACCGGCCGCACACGAGCGGCGCAAGATAGCGTTCGAGCGTTTCGACCACGGCACGTGCGCGCTGGCTGAACGTTGCGCATCCCCAGCCGACGAGCCCATCGATCGAAGTCCGCACGCGGACGACGACGAGATTGACATCGTCGGGCGCTGTGACGAAGACGTCGACGCCGGCGATTCGCACGCCGTCGACCTCGTCCCACGGGACAGATGGGAGGGCGTCAGTTTGCCCGTAGCCGGGGGCGATGCGCTCTCGTTTCGTCGCGATTGCCGTGTCCACGCCAGCCTCCTTGTTGATTGGCGCCACGCTAGACACGCAATTCACCTACGGCAAATATGTTGTCAATCGTGCAAAGACAACGGGGGGTATTGCCAGATACTCATCGAGGTTGCCGCAATGGCACACTGCGCATAGCATCCCCGCCATGACTTGGACTTCTTCGCCACACGTGACAGCAGGGCCCCTGACCTTCCAATTCCACGGGCCGGGCTCTGAGCTCCTGGCGGCCGGCGAAAGGCTCAGTTCTGGTCGCGGCCGCTTCTGGACGATGTGCGTCATCACAGATGGCGACCGGGACCTCCCGGTGCATTCCGAGGACCAAGGTGGGGTAACGACGAGGATCGACGGTGGTCTCCAGATCCGTTACGACGGCCTGCGCAGCGCCGACGGCGGCCTGCTGCCGGTTTCGATGGTTGTCACGATCATGGCCACTGCCGCAGGTCTTGAGTTCAGCGCCGCCATTCGCAGTAGGGAAGGACTGCGGGTGCGCGAGGTCGCGCTTCCGATCGTGGAATTGGACCGCACGACGGCGGAGCCCGGCGAGGCGATCTATCGCGCGGAGGGCCTGGGGCGGCGGATCCAGGATCCCCGATCCGCGCTCTATCGTGCACACACCGAGTACATGAACGACGACGGAGCCGGCGTATGGGAGGACGTGGCGTATCCGGGCGAGCTGAGCATGCCGTGGCATGGTCTGTCATCTGCTCGAGGCTTTCTCTATCTGGGCCAGCACGACCCTGCGTTCACCTCGGTGCTGATGAGCTCCGGTGTGCCGCCGCGAGGCTCCGAGGGAGAGTTGTGGCTCTCCGCGGTGACGCCGTCGGGACAAACGGAAGTGGACGTGCCGCCTCGGGTGGTCGCGCTCGTGGAGGATTGGCGTGCGGCCGCTGCGATGTACCGCGAATGGGCGGACACCTGGTACACGGGGCCGCACCCGGGAGTTCGGCCGCTTCAGGGATGGCAACGCATCATCATGCGTCACCAATACGGTCAAGTCCTTTTCCGGTACGAGGATCTCGTCGATGTCTTCGAGGCGGGCCGCGAGCTCGGGCTCGACGGCGTCCTATTGTTCGGCTGGTGGAAGGCTGGCTTCGATCGTGGGTACCCGAACTACGAGCCTGACGACGAACTCGGCGGTGCCGATGCCTTACGCGAGGCGATCGCCGAAATCCGAAGGCGTGGTGGGTTCGTCGCTCTCTATGCCAACGGCAACTTGGTCGACCGATTGACCAGCTTCGCGAAGGAGTACGGTGCCGAGGTCTCGAAGAAGGATCTGGCGGGCAACGACTACGTCGTGCCGTATGCCTTTGCGCGCGAGTCGCGCACACTTCGGCACTTCGCGGCCAACTCGTTCGTCGTAGCGTGCCATGGCTCGGCGCGCTGGCGGGACACGATGGCTAGGGTGGCCCGTATTCACGCCTCTCTGGGCACGGACGCGGTCTTCTTCGACCAGACCGCGTTCCACCTCGCCGCATGGCCGTGCCTGGACACGAGTCACGATCACGGCATGAACTCCGCCATCGAGGCTCAGTACCGTCGAAAGACTCTCGCCGGAATCCGTGCGGCCGCATCGGCGACGAGCCTCGGTTCGGAGGGGATGTCGGACTGCATGATTCCCAGCCTGAACTATCACCACGGGTGGGGCTTCGCGTTTCACGATGAGCCTGAGGCATTTCCGGCACTGTTCCGTTCGGTATTCCCGGAGCCTGCCGCTAGCAATCGACTCGTCCACGACGAGCACGGTGCATGGCAAGATCAGCTCAACTATGCGTTCGCGTACAACCTTCTGTTCGACGTGGCGCTCCATCGCAGCCGATTGCAGGCTTCTGCGTACCCGGACTACGCCGCGTACATCGCCGAGCTCACAGCGCTGCGGCGTACGTATGCACGAGCGTTCGAACAAGGGGAGTTCATCTATGTCGACGACGAACCGTTGACGCATGTCGTCTACCGGACCGATGACAACAACCTCCACGTGTACTGGAACCCGAGCGACAAGGACCTAGACGTTGACGGCGTCACGATCCCGCAGCACCGGGTGGCGGTAGTCGCAAAAGAAGGATGGGATTCGTGAACAGGCGTCGACGGGTCGCTGTAACAGGGGCCGCCGGCAGCATCGCGACCGGATTTGTGCGCAGCGTGCAGGACACGTATGACTTGATATTGATCGACCTCCCGGGCCGGATCTCCGCCGCCCAATCTGCGCTCGGATCCGTCGTCGAGACCGACCTCACCAATCTTGAGCAGATGGCGGGTCTACTCGACGGAGTCGACACGGTTGTGCATCTGGCCGGCGAGCGGAGTCCGTCGGCAACGTGGTCCTCTTTATATCCCGCCAACATCGTGGCGACCTATAACACCTTTTCGGCGGCCGTCGCGGCGGGGTGCAGGCGAATCGTGTACGCATCGTCGGTTCACGCCATTTCGGGATATCCGACGACGGAACAGATCCGAGAGTCGGATCCAGTCCGCCCTGGTGATCTGTATGGAGTCACCAAGTGCTTCGGTGAGGCACTCGGCGCATACGTGGCCGATCGCGAGGGCGTCTCGTTCGTGGCACTGCGGATCGGTGCGTTCCAATTACCCGAGCAGCTCTCCGATCCTGGCTCCGGATGGATGCTGCGTGATTTCTGCGACCCGAACGATCTCTATCAGCTCATCGAGTCGGTCATCGAGGCGACGGATATCCGCTTCGAAATCTATAACGCGGTCAGCGGCAACCGGTTCAGCCGTCTGACCATGGCGAAAGCCGCCGACCAGTTGGGGTTCGTTCCGTCGGCCGACGCCTTCGAGTTGTCCCCCCCATTCCGCAGCGCGTTCGACGCGGTCGGCGGGCTGGACGACAAGCCGGCGGCATCCGGGCTCCGCGACGAGCTGGGTCGATTGGCTGCGAAAGGGGCCGTGTGGCGTGGATGACAGCAGGCACCGAGCGCTGACTCGCGGGCTGATGATTCTCGAGGCCATCGCCCAAGCCGAGGCGGGCCTGAGCATCACTCGTCTCGCCGAACTGACCGGCGTCGACAAGAGTTCCGTGTCGAGGCTGGTTACGACCCTTGTCGATCTCGGCTTTCTTGCTCGGCTCGAGAATCGAAGCGTGATTCTGACGGGTCGCGTTCTCATGCTCGCGAAGGGATTCCAGCGGCAGTACAACCTGAGCGAGATCGCACGACCGTTCCTCGCGGACCTTCGGGACCGAGTGAACGAGACGGTGATTCTGACGGTCCGTCAGGGGTTGTCATCCGTGAGCATCGAGCAGTTCGATCCCGAGCATCCATTCCGTATGGTTCCCCACGTCGGCAACGCTGCTCCGCTCTATGCGACCGCAGCAGGGCGCGCGATCATGTTCACTCTGCCGATGGCCGAGCAGCATCGAATCATCGACGATCTCGCGGACGCAGCAGTCGAGCATCCCGAGGTGCGGTTGGATCACGAATCCTGGGGGCGCGAGATCGAGCGCGCGAGATCACGTGGTTTCGTGTGGATCCGCCGCACGGATGACGTGGAGCGCATCGCCGTCGCGGTGCTTGACCTTCACGGAGGTGCTCTCGCCGCGATCTCGATCTACGGTCCGAAGTATCGGATGGAGGACAGGCTCTCCGAACTCGGCCGTGAGGCGCGACAGGCGGCGGTCAGGGTGTCCCGGGCGGCGCAAGGACTACGCCCCGGGGAGCTCCCGGCATGACCGGCTCGGGAACACACCGAATCGTGTCTGAAGGTGTCGAAGCGGTGATCTCCGAGCACGGCGCGACACTCCTGGACGCCCGCTTCGACGGGCGACGGGTGATCGATGGTCCGGCACGCGCCGAGCCTGCGCTGGGTCATCATGGTGCTGTACTCGCCCCGTGGCCGAACCGCACTGCGGGCGGCGAGTACCGCTTCGATGGTCGACTTCATCGTCTTCCTTGCAACGACCAGCAGTACGGACACGCGATTCACGGGTTCGTCTTCGATGAGACGTGGGAAGTTACAGACCGCGAGGCCGCGCGCGTCGTTTTGCGGCGTACTGTCGACCACCCACCTGGCTACCCGTTCCGCCTACTGCTGGAACTCGCGTACAGCGTGGGTCGTGACGGTGTGCGATGTGACGCGCGGTGGACCAACGCAGGGGATCAGATTGCTCCCTTCGGCCTGGGATTCCACCCCTACTTGCGTCCTGGGCCGTCCCCCCTCGACGAGTGGATGCTCAGCGTGCCAGCGGGGGAAGTGATGGACAGCGACCCGACGACCAAACTGCCACGCACGGCCCGGCGAAGTTCGGAAGAAGACTTCGGCACGCCGATGCAGATCCGCGATCGCCGTTTCAGCCGCTGCTATGGCGCGTTAGCGCGCACTGACGGAATCGCGACCGTGCGTGTACAGGATCATTCGGGAGTCTACGTAGCGTTGAGGATGTCTGAGTCCTTTCGATGGGTGCAGGTGTTTACAGGCGACGTCCCCGACCCGCGGTGGAAGCGACGTGCGGTCGCTGTCGAACCGCAGACATGCCCGCCTAACGCGCTCGTCAGCGGTACGGATCTTCTCCGGCTCGTACCCGGAGAGTCAGGGACGGCGTACTGGGCGCTAACGGCCGGCCATGAGGATCAGAACCCTACGCCACCGGTGGAGGTGTAGCGTTCTTCGCCGTGCGGGCGACCCGCGCAGGTACCGGAAACCGAAGACGGGATCGGAAACCGAAGGCATCCTCCGGTTTCGGTGAGGGAGCGCGATCACTTCGGATTTGGGAAGGCCCGTCACCCATCACGCGCCACCTGTCGCCGGTGCCGGTGCCGGTGAGGGTCTGGGTGTGGATATCGATGCCGGGATCGGTATCGGGATCGGTATCGGGATCGGTATCGGGGCTGCCCGGGGGCGGGCTTTCGTGGTGGAGTGCCCGGACAGGGCCGAATTGAGATATATAGCAAGGCTATGTATACTGGAATCCATGCTCACAGAACCGATCACGCTTCCCGCGCGTGGTGACGCGGGAGTCGAGGCCGAGATGCACTTCCTCCTCACCGACCTCGTGCAGATCGCCGGCCGTGTCACGCGGCTGGCCCACCGCAGTTCCCAGGGGCCAGAGGGCCCCGCCACCTGGCGCACGCTGGCCGTGCTGCAACAGTTCGGGCCGATGCGTCTGGGCGAGCTCGCCCAGCACAGTCAGGTCGCTCAACCCACCATGACGAAGATCGTGGCAGGCCTCGTCGAACGCGAATGGGTCAAGCGCATCGCCGACGCTTCCGACGCCCGGGCGTGGCAGATCGGGATCTCGGCCAAGGGCATCCTCAAGCTCACCGAGTGGCGTTCGAACCTGGCCGGC
>Ga0164242_10009965_pt1 | contig 10206 bp, 9 predicted proteins | sample OricomgcompostMG_FD_108783 | JGI IMG/M metagenome (GOLD analysis project Ga0164242, IMG submission 108783) | Miracle-Growth compost microbial communities from Emeryville, California, USA - Original compost - Miracle growth compost (MG) ... | reverse complement strand
GTTCGGCACGGCGCCGAGCCCGGCGTTGATCCGCAGCGGGAAGGCGCGGCCGATCCACAGCGGCGCCCAGGCGACGACGGAGAGCAGCCAGCCGGGCGTGCGCTGGACGGTCGCGAAGTGGGCGCCGGAGGCGAGCGCGATGCGCGCCGTCTCCCGCATCGAGGCGGTCATGATGCGCAGCAGGCGGCGGTCGGCGATCACCTCCTGGACGCTGAGGCCGGTGATCGCGGGGAGGCCGTTCACGTGGTTGATGAGGAGCTTCGTCCACTGGGCTCCCGCGATGTCGTCGGTGACCTCGAGCGGCACCGCCGGGCCGATCGCGGCGACGACGGCGTCGAGCTCGGCGCGGGAGCAGCCGGGGCCGGCGCCGATGATCGTCGGCAGCGCGGCCGTGATGAACACCTTCCCCGGCTCGAGATAGGACGCGGCGAAGAGCGCCAGGCCGCCCATGAGCGCCGAGTCGGGGAGGAGCTCATGGGCGAGGTCGAGGCCGCCGAGGCCGTTCTGCACGACGAGCAGCGGGACGCCCTGCAGCAGCTCGCGGTGCGGCTCCAGCGCGGAGCGGGCATCCTGCGCCTTCGTGGCCAGGATCGCGAGCTCGGGCCGGGCGGTCAGCGTCTCGCCGGCGGCGACCCGGGCGAGGTGCTCGCCGAAGCCGCCGTCGAATCGCAGTCCCCCCTCGCGGATCGCGGCGAGCTGCTCGCCGCGGGCCGTCACCTCGACCTCGTGTCCGGCCCGATCCAGCAGGGCGGCGAAGGCGCCGCCGACCGCGCCGGCGCCGATGACTCCTATGCGCACCCTCCGAGCCTAATAAGGTGAATGCGGATCGACGGGGGAGTGAGCGAGGACGGAGGCCCCATGGCGGACCCCATGCCCGAGGCGGAGCTGACGCCGAGCGACCCCGCGTCGCCGACGCCGCCGACCCCGCTGGACACCTCGCAGCCCACGCCCGAGGCCGCCGCGCCGGCGCCCGGCGCGACCGGGAGCCCGTCCGCCGCCGGTCCCGGCGCCGCGGAGCCGGGTCTCGAGCAGCTGCGCTGCCCCCACTGCGGCTCGACGCAGCTCGACCAGGACTCGAACGGGGTCTGGCACTGCCGCTACTGCCGCGGCACCTTCCGCGCCGACGATCCGCGGATGATCGTGGTCACCGCGCCGAACGTGCAGCGGGCGAACGAGCCGGTCATCGACACCGCCGACCTGCTCACCGGAGCCCAGCAGCAGCAGCTCACCGATCGCTTCCGCCAGCTCGACGCCCAGTACGGCGTCGTCATCGTGCTGGAGACGGTGAACACGATCACGGAGAACGTCGACCTCTACGCCCGACGACGCGCCCAGGAGCTCGGCGTCGGCGACGACGCGACCGACAACGGGATCTACATCCTCATCGTCGACCACCCGCATCACGTCCAGGTGGTCGCCGGCGACGGCCTCGCCGCGAAGCTGCCGCACGAGGTCATCCAGCAGGTCGTCGACGGGACCATGATCCCGGCCTTCCGCGGCGGCGACTACGTCACCGGCGTCGGCCAGGGGGCCGCGCAGCTGGCGGCCGCGACGCAGGGGCAGCGGCCCTCGTTCGCCTCGCGTCCGCTCGCCTCGTACCCCGGATCGTCGTCCTCGCCCTCGCGGACGCGCACCTCGCGATTCTGGATCCCGGTGATCGTGATCGCCGCCATCCTGCTCATCGTCATGTTCGCTTCGAAGAACGGCCTCGGGGGCGGCTCCGGCTATGTCGATACCGGCGGCTCGGGCTACTCCGACTTCGGCTCCGGCGGCGGCTCGGACTGGGGTGGCTCCGACTTCGGGGGCGGGGGCTCCGACTTCGGCGGCGGCGACTTCGGCGGCGGGTCCTCCGGCGGCGGCGACTGGTAGTCGCGCCGCCGGGCCCGAATACCCTGGAGCGGTGGATCCGGTCCCGCCGAACGGCATCGCCCTGCTCGACAAGCCGGGCGGCATCACGAGCCACGACGCCGTCGCGCGCCTGCGCCGGGCGCTCGGCACGAGGAAGGTGGGCCACGCCGGCACGCTCGACCCGATGGCGACCGGCCTGCTCATCCTCGGCGTCGGCCCCTCGACCCGGCTGCTCACCCATCTCGTGGGCCTCGACAAGGAGTACACCGCGACGATCCGGCTCGGCGTCGCGACGAGCACCGACGACGCCGAGGGCGAGGTCGTCTCGGCGGGCGGCGCCGCGGGCGTGACGGAGACCGCGATCCAGGAGGGCGTCGCGGCGCTCACCGGCGACATCCGGCAGCGGCCGAGCTCGGTGTCGGCGATCAAGGTGGACGGGGTCCGCGCCTACGACCGGGTCCGGGCGGGGGAGACCGTCGAGCTCGCCGCGCGCGCGGTGACGATCCGCGAGTTCGCGCTGCTCGCCCGTCGCGATGCGTCGGCGGTCGAGGCGGCCGATCCCGTCGTCGACCTCGACGTCCGGGTGCGCTGCACGTCCGGGACGTACATCCGCGCGCTCGCCCGCGACCTCGGCGAGGGGCTCGGCGTCGGCGGCCACCTCACCGCGCTGCGCCGCAGCGCCGTCGGGCCGTTCCGGGTCGAGGACGCCGTGCCGGTGCCGGAGTGGAACGAGGCGGGGGAGCCGGTCCCGCTGCTCGCGCCGGCGGAGGTCGCCGCGCGGCTGTTCCCCGTGCTCCGGCTCACCGCCCCGGCGGCCGCCGACCTCGCGAACGGGAAACGGGTGGCGGCGGACATGCCCGACGCCGACGCGGTCGCGGCCCTCGCCCCGGATGGGAGACTGGTCGGACTCGTCGAGGTCCGTGGCGGCCGGACGAGGGTCCTCACCAACTTCCCCGCGGAGCCCTGATTGATCGAGTGGTACATGTGGGTCGAGCTCGTGCTCGCCCTGGCCGTCGGCCTCGCCTGCATCGGCTTCGCGGTCGCCGGCCGCGGGCCGAACGACATCACCGTCATCGGCCTGGGCCTCGTCGAGGTCGCGATGCTCGCGCAGACGGTGATCGGCGCGATCGCCCCCGCGACCGGCAATCAGCCGACCGGCAGCCTGCTCGAGTGGTGGATGTACATGGTCGCGGCGCTGCTCATCCCGCCCGCCGCGATCTTCTGGGCGCTCGTCGAGCGCAACCGCTGGGCGAACCTCATCCTGGCCACCGCGGCGCTCGGCATCGCGGTCATGGTCTGGCGGATGTACACCATCTGGGTGTTCCAGCAGGTGGTCTGAGCGCGCGGGAGCGCCCCGTCGCCTAGCCTTGATGTCCGTGACCGATCCTGCGCCCGCGCCGACCCCTCGGCGACCGAGACTGTCGGGCTGGGGACGGGTGCTCGTCGCCGTCTACGCGATCCTCGCGATCGCGGCGACCGGCCGGAGCATCTCGCAGGCCGCCGATCGCTGGGCCGAGGCCCCGGTCACCATCTCGCTCTCCATCCTCGCCGGGGTGGTCTATCTGGTCGCGGGGCTCGCGCTCGCGCTCGCCTGGCGCCGGATCGCGTGGGTGACGATCGGATTCGAGATGGCCGGCGTGCTGATCGTGGGCACGCTGAGCGTCCTGGCGCCCGCGTGGCTCGGGATCCACGACCCCGCCGACATCGATCCCTTCCACGGCCGTCTCGGCACCGTGTGGAGCTGGTGGGGGATGGGGTATCTCGGCATCCCGCTCGTGCTGCCCGTGCTGGGGCTCGTCTACCTGGCCCGCTCGCGGCGCGCCGCCGCCGCGCCGGCGCCGGTGCCGGAGGCCGTGGCCTGATGCGCATCGTCCGGGAGCCGTTCCCCTCGGTCATCTCGACCGGCAGCGTCGTCACGATCGGCAAGTTCGACGGCGTCCATCTCGGACACCGCGCCGTGCTCGCCCGGATCATCGAGCACGCCCGGCGGCTCGGCGTGGAGTCGGCGGTCGTCACCTTCGATCGGAACCCGCTCGCGATCCTCGCGCCGGATCGCTGCCCGCCGCAGATCGTGGCGCTGGAGCGGCGGCTTGAGCTGCTCGGGGAGGCGGGCGTCGACGTGACGGCGGTCATCCACTTCGACGAGCCGCGGGCGCGCCAGCCCGCCGAGGAGTTCGTCCGGGGCGTGCTCGTCCGGCGGCTCGGGGCGAAGGCGCTCTACGTCGGTCGCGACTTCCGCTTCGGCGGCGGCGGGCGGGGCGATGTCGCGCTGCTGCGCCGGATGGGGCAGGAGCTCGGCTTCGAGGTGATCGAGATGGACCTCGTCGGCGCCGACGGGGAGGAGCGGGTCTCCTCCTCGAGCATCCGTCGCCGCATCCTGGAGGGCGACGTCCGCGGCGCGAGCCGCCTCCTCGGCTCGCCGCCGGCGGTGCTCGGCGAGGTCGTGCACGGGCACGCCCGCGGCCGGGATCTCGGCTTCCCGACGGCGAACCTCGGCCCGGACGCGATCGGCACCATGCCGGCGGACGGCGTCTACGCCGGCTGGGCGCTCGTGGACGGGGAGCGGATCCCGGCGGCGATCTCGGTGAGCGACAACCCGACGTTCCACGACGTGCCGCGACGGCTCGTCGAGGCACACCTCATCGACCGCGAGCTCGACCTGTACGGCCACTGGATCCAGGTCGAGTTCGTCGAGCGGCTGCGCGGGATCGAGCGCTTCGACGGCATCGACGAGCTGGTGTCGGCGATGCACGACGACGTCGCGCAGGCGCGCTCGGTGCTCGGACTCGCCGAGTCCCGCTAGAGCTGCGCGATGAGCTCGCGGTAGAACGCGACGCCGCCGAGCCAGGACTCGACCCGGATCCGCTCGTCGACGGCGTGCAGCGCGCCGCGCTCGGCCTCGGAGAGCTCGAAGGGGGTGAAGCGGTAGACGTTCGGCGTGAGCGGGGTGAGGCTGCGGGAGTCGGTCGCGCCGTTCTGTTGGTACGGCGCGATGACGGCGTCGGGCCGGAGCCGGGCGAGGGTGGAGGCCAGCAGCGACCAGCCCTCGCCGCTCGTCGGCGCGATCGGCGAGGGATTCCAGCCCGACTCGAGCTCGACGGCGACGAGCGGGTCCCGCACGGATCGCCGCAGATGCGCGAGGACGGTGTCGAGCGTCTCGCCGGGAGCGATCCGGGCGTTCACGATCGCCTCGGCGCGCTCCGGGATCGCGTTCTGCGCGTGACCGCCGCGGATCACGGTCGCGACGCGGCTGGTGCCGGTCATCGCGCGCGACTCCGGCGAGGCGGACTTGAGCGCGGCGAGCAGGATGGGAGCCGTCAGCCGGACGTTCCGGTAGAGCCAGCCGCGGGCGCCGCTCGCGGCCTGGCCGGCGGAGCGGAACATCTCGCGCATCGGCCCGGGCAGCCGGGAGCGGAACGGCGCGCGGTCGATCCGCGTGATCGCGCGGGCGAGCCGGCCGATGGCGGACAGCGGCGGGGGAGCGGAGGCGTGCCCGCCCCGCTCGGTCACGCGCAGCAGATAGTTGCCGACGCCCTTCTCCGCGACGCCGACCGCGGCGATCGGGCGGGTCTGGCCGGGGAGGAAGCCGCGGACGATCGCGCCGCCCTCGTCGAGGACGAAGGCGGGGGCGACGCCCCGCTCGGCGAGCACCGCGGCGGCGGCCTGTGCCCCGGTGCCGTGCGTCTCCTCGTCATGGCCGAAGAGCAGCCAGATGTCGCGGCCAGGGCGGTGGCCCGCCTCCAGCAGGCTCTCCACCGCGCAGCAGATCGCGGCGAGCGAGCCCTTGTCGTCGGCGGTGCCGCGACCCCAGACCACCGATTCGCCCTCGTGCTCCAGGATCTCGGCGGCGAAGGCGGGGTGAGCCCAGTCCTCGAGTCGTCCGGGGTCGACCACGTCCTGGTGGGCCATCAGCACGACCGGCGGCGTCACGGCGTCGGCGCCTCGCCAGCGCCACAGCAGCGTGTGCTCGAGCACGACCTCCCGATCGAGCGCCGCGTGCATCCGCGGGAACTGCCGGCCGAGCTCCTCGCGGAAGGCCGCGAAGGCCGCCCAGTCGGTCTCCGCCGCCTCCGATCTCGAGACGGTCGGGACGCGCAGCAGCGCACGGAACCGCTCCATCGCGGCCTGGGATTCCACGGTTCGACCCTAGTCGGGGTAGAATGCTGAGTGCGCTCTCGAAGCGCGACCACCGGCAGCGTTCTGCACCGGGTCTGGTCCCCTCGAGCGCGTGGTCGGATCCGAGGGGTCCGGCTGTGTTCCCTCCCCGCGCGGCGCGGATCGCCGCAATCGGAGACATTCAAGTGGCAGTCACCACCGCCGAGAAGGCGAAGCAGTCGCGCAGCCCGCAGCGCCGTCACAGCCGACCGGGCGACGACGTCGGGGTCATCCCGATCCTCGCGCGCACGGCGCGCGAGATCGAGTCCGCCGCGCAGAAGGGCCCGCTCAAGCCCGCGAACCGCACCCGGTTCCAGGTCGCGGCGATCCTGCTCCGTGAGGAGAAGGCGCGGGTGAAGGGCGACGCGACGCTGAGCGACGTCGACCGGGCCGGCGAGCAGAAGCGGCTCGACGGCCTCGCCGGCATCCTCGCGAAGACGGCGGCGCGGGACACCAGCCTCATCGGGCTGCTCTCCGAGGACGCCCCGGTCACGCCGGCGGCGAAGGCGCTGCGCCGGGACCTGCTGGTCGCGGCCGGGGTCGCGCTGCCGCCGGAGGAGCTGATCATCGCGGACGAGCCGAGGCCGCTGGGCGCCGAGGAGCAGAAGCAGGCGCAGAAGCAGGTCGTGCCGGCCTCCGTCAAGCAGATGCAGCTGGCGAACCCGTTCCTCGCGCCCGATCTCGCCGCGCTCGAGCCGGCGCAGCGCGCGGCCGCGGGACGGCTGCAGAACTGGGAGCTCATCGAGCCGCTGTTCCGCTCCTTCGAGTCGGGCGCCGGCGGCGCCGCGGCCTCGATGGAGCTGCCGGCTCCCGGGTCGCTGAAGGCGCCCGGCGGGCTCGAGCTCATGCCGCACCAGTCGCGGTTCATCGAGGCGGCGCGGGCCGGGCACCGGACGTTCCTCCTCGCGGACGAGCCGGGCCTGGGGAAGACGGCGCAGGCGCTGCTCGCCGCCCAGGCCGCGAAGGCCTTCCCGCTCGTCGCGGTCGTGCCGAACGTGGTGAAGACGAACTGGGCCCGCGAGGTCCAGCGCTGGATCCCGAACCGGACGGTGAGCGTCGTGCACGGCGACGGCGACGAGGTCGACGCCTTCGCGGACGTCATCGTCGTCAACTACGAGATCCTCGACCGCCATGTCGGCTGGCTCGGGCGATTCGGCTTCAAGGGCATGGTCGTCGACGAGGCGCACTTCATCAAGAACCTGAAGTCGGAGCGCTCCAAGCACGTGCTGAGCCTGTCGCGCTCGATCCGCGCCGTCTCGCCGAGGGCGCTGTTCGTGGCACTCACCGGCACGCCGCTCATCAACACGATCGAGGACTTCCGCGCGATCTGGCTCTATCTCGGCTGGCTCGCCGACGACCGCAGCGGCGGCCAGAAGCCGTCGGCGCCGCTCATGGCGAAGCTGGAGGCCACCGAGCTCACGCCGGTCGATCCGGGCTTCTTCCCGGCGGCGCGCCAGGCGGTCATCGACATGGGCATCGTCCGCCGTCGGAAGGTCGACGTCGCCGCCGACATCCCGGCCCGGCGCATCGCCGACATCCCGGTCGAGCTCGACGACGAGCTGGGGCGGTCGATCCGCGCGGCGGAGGCGGCGCTCACGGTGCGGCTGCTCGACCGCTTCCAGCGGCTGCGGGAGCTGCGTCCCGACTCGGCGGTGGAGGATCTCATCCGCGTTGTCGCGCACGCCGAGCTCGAGGAGTCGAAGGGCGCCTCGACCGGGGACAACGTCTTCACCATGGTCCGCCGCATCGGCCAGGGCAAGGCGCTGCTGGCGGCCGACTACACGGCTAACCTCGCCCGGAACGTCGGCAAGGTGGTCTTCTTCGCGAAGCACATCGACGTCATGGACGCCGTGGAGACCCAGCTCGAGCGGCTCGGCATCCGCTCGGTGTCGGTGCGCGGCGATCAGACGCCGAAGGCGCGCCAGGAGGCGATCGACTCGTTCACCAACGATCCCGAGGTCCAGGTCGTCGTCTGCTCGCTGCTCGCGGCGGGCGTCGGGCTGAACCTGCAGGTCGCCTCGAACGTGGTCCTCGCCGAGCTGTCCTGGACGAACGCGGAGCAGACGCAGGCGATCGACCGCGTGCACCGGATCGGGCAGGAGCTGCCGGTGACCGCCTGGCGGATCATCGCGGCGCACACCGTCGACGCGCGGATCGCGGACCTCATCGGCTCGAAGGCCGGGCTCGCGGCCCGCGCCCTCGACGGCTCGGACGAGGAGGTCGCGGCGGAGTCGAACATCCAGCTGGAGGCGATCGCCGGCCTGCTGCGCGACGCGCTGAGCGAGTGATATACCGGCTCCCAGCAAGCGAATAGGATCACGGCGTGCTCTTCGACGGTACGCCGCGCCTCGACGGCCAGCTTCCCGACATCCGCACCATGACCGAGTCGGCGGCGGTCCTGCTCGACCAGGCGATCGCCGACGTCGACTGGGCGAGCATCCCGACGGGCGTGGAGCGGGTCGAGTTCGCGGCGCCGAGCGGGCGACTGGCCGGCTTCCGCGCCGGCCCGGTCTCCGGCCCGCGCATCGTCCTGATGCCGGGCGTCACCGGCTCGAAGGAGGACTTCGCGCTGCTGCTGCCGCTGCTCGTCGGCGCCGGCTACCGGGTCGAGGCCTTCGACCTCGCCGGCCAGTACGACTCGGCGGAGGCGGGCCCCGAGCACCTCGAGCCGCCGCGCGAGCACTACGACCACGAGCTGTACGTCGACGACCTGCTGGCGGTGCTCGACGCCGGACGTGCGCCCGCGCACGTCCTCGGCTACTCCTTCGCCGGCACGGTCGCGCAGCTCGCCCTGGTGCGATCGCCGGAGCGCTTCGCCTCGCTCACGCTGCTGTCCTCGCCGCCGAGGATCGGGCAGAGCTTCGCGGGGACGAAGAGCGTCCTCGGGCCGCTGTCGCACGTGCTCTCCGGCCGGGCCTCCGCGGGCCTGTTCGTCTGGGGGATCCTGCAGAACTTCAACCGGGCGCCCGAGCACCGCACCCGCTTCGTCCGGGAGCGGATGCCGCGGCACCGGACCGCGTCGATCCGGGACATCATCGGCCTGATGCGGCACACGCCGGACGTCCGCGCAGAGGTGGCGGCGATCGACATCCCGAAGCTCGTCGTCTTCGGCGCCCACGACGTGTGGAAGGCGAGGCTGTACCGCGCCTACGCGGCGGCGATCGGGGCCGAGTCCGTCGAGTACGCCTCCGGGCACAGCCCCTGCGAGGACGCGCCGCACCAGCTCGCCCGGGACATGGTCCGGGTCATGGAGCGACGCTAGCCGGGGCTCGCCTCAGTTCGCGGCGTAGTCGAAGCCGGGGTCCTGCTCGGCCTCGCCGGCGGCCGCGAGCCAGGCGCGACGGCGCGTGAGGTAGTTCTGCTCCGAGCCGTTCACGGAGAAGGTCCGCAGCGCCATCGTCACCTCGCGGCCCGCGCGGCGCCAGGAGACCCAGGGGCGCGCCGAGGCGCCGACGACGAGCGAATGGTCGTAGCGCACCCCCATGCCGGGCAGCAGGTTGATCGCGAGGTCGAGGTCGTCGTGCACGTCGGCGCGGTCGCGGTGGACGCGGTCCCGCATGATCCGCCACGACGCGGCGCGGATCGCGAGGTTCGAGCCGTAGACGATGTCGTGGCCGAGCATGCCGCCGATGACGTGCTCGTAGATGCCGAACAGCACGCTCTCGGCGAACCAGTGCGTGAAGCCGGACCCCCCGTAGAGCCGGCCGGGTCCGCTCAGCACGTCCAGCCGCGGCTCGCGGACGAAGGCGCGCTCGACGCGCGCCACCCAGTCGTGCGGCGGCACCGAGTCGGCGTCGAGGCGCAGCAGCAGCTCGCCGCGCGCGGCGTCGAAGCCGGCGGAGGTGGCCTGCGGGATGCCCCGGATCGGCTCCTCGACGACACGGACGCCATGGCGCCGGGCGACCTCCGCGGAGTCGTCGGTCGAGCCGTTGTCGACGACGATGATCTCGTCCGGCGGCCGGCTCTGGCTCTCCAGGGCAAGGAGGCACCGCTCGAGCATTTCGGCGTCATCGAGACACGGGATGACGACCGAGCAGGCGGGGGACATCGTCCTCAGCTTACTCGTAGGCTTCGCGCGGCGAGGGAGGCGAGGGGCGGCGGTGCCGCCGCGTGACCCGGCCCCCGGCGCACATCTCCAGGCACTACGATGGACAGTCCGGTTTTTCAGCGGGAGCGTGATGACCTCGTCAGAGTTGGCCCGGG
>Ga0164242_10009964_pt1 | contig 10207 bp, 10 predicted proteins | sample OricomgcompostMG_FD_108783 | JGI IMG/M metagenome (GOLD analysis project Ga0164242, IMG submission 108783) | Miracle-Growth compost microbial communities from Emeryville, California, USA - Original compost - Miracle growth compost (MG) ... | reverse complement strand
TTCGACGAGGGCCTCGTCGTCGTCGACCTCAGCCTCCCGCCCGCCACCGACGATCGCGTCGGCGCCGTCGACGCCGCCGACGGCACGCAGATGGTGGTCGAGCGGGTCAACCTGGGCACCGCGCCGCTGCCCAACTACGAGGCCCGGCCCGGCGGGGTTGCGCCACGGCTCGCCCCCGAGGCCGAGGTCTACAGCGCGCTGGTGGTGGCGACCCGCGACTACGTGCGCAAAAACCGCTTCACCTCGGTCGTGCTCGGCCTGTCGGGCGGCATCGACTCCGCGCTCGTGGCCACCATCGCGGTCGACGCGCTCGGGGCCGGCGCCGTCCACACCGTCGCGATGCCCAGCCGCTGGTCGAGCGAGCATTCTCTGACGGACGCCGAGGAGCTGGCGCGCCGGCAACAGATCACGCACACGGTGTTGCCGATCGGCGACATCGTCGACGCGTTCGCCAAGCAGCTCGACCCGCACGGGCTGGCGGCTGAAAACCTGCAGGCGCGCGTGCGCGGCACGATGTTGATGGGTCTGTCGAACGAGCACGGGCACCTGGTGCTCACCACCGGCAACAAGAGCGAGCTCGCGACCGGCTACTCGACCCTCTACGGCGATTCGGCAGGCGGGTTCGCGCCGATCAAAGACGTCCCGAAGACGCTGGTCTGGCAGCTCGCGCGGTGGCGCAACAGCCAGGCGGCGCCGCACGACGGCGAGCAGCCGATCCCGCAGAACTCGATCGACAAGCCGCCGTCAGCCGAGCTACGGCCAGGGCAGCTCGATTCCGACTCGCTGCCCGACTACGCCCAGCTTGACGCGATCCTCGACGGCTATGTCGAACGCGACCTGGGCCGCGCCGAATTGGTCGCGCAGGGGCACCCGGCGGCGCTGGTCGACAAGGTGATCCGCTTGGTCGACAGCGCGGAGTACAAGCGCCGCCAATACCCGCCGGGCCCGAAAATCACCGGTCGCAACTTCGGCCGTGACCGCCGGCTGCCGATCACCAATCGTTGGCGCGTGCCGACACAGCCGGGGTGACCACGCCGGCGCCCGGGGCGTGCGACGATGAAGGCGCCCGGGTACGCCGAGCGGCGACTCGAGGCGTGGAGGTTGTCATGACACAGGCAAGCGTCGCCGCGGGCAGCGACAGCGCCGTCCAGCGGTTGAGCGTCAACGAGCTGCAGGCTCGTAAGCAACGCGGCGAGCGGTGGGCGATGCTCACCTCGTACGACTATCTGACGGCCCGAATCTTCGAGGACGCCGGCATCGACGTCTTGCTTGTCGGCGACTCTGCGGCCAACACCGTCTTGGGCTATCCCGACACGTTGTCGGTCACCGTCGACGAATTGTTGCCACTGGCGCGCGCGGTGGTCCGCGGCAGCAGCCGCGCGCTCGTCGTCGCAGACTTGCCGTTCGGCTCGTATCAGCCGTCGCCGCGGCACGCGCTCGAGACATCGGTGCGGTTTATGAAAGAGGCGGGCGCTCAGGCGGTCAAGTTCGAGGGCGGCGCGCGCATCGCCGAGCACGTGCGCGCGGTCGTCGACGCCGGAATCCCGGTGATGGCGCACATCGGCTTCACCCCGCAAAGCGTCTACGCGCTCGGCGGCTACCGCGTGCAGGGCCGCGGCGACGACGCGGCCGACCGGCTCGTGAAGGACGCCGCGGCGCTGCAGGACGCCGGCGCGTTCGCGGTCGTGCTCGAGATGGTCCCGGCCGACGTCGCGCGACGCGTCACGGCGGAGCTCGACATCCCGACCATCGGCATCGGCGCTGGGCCCGGCTGCGACGCTCAGGTGCTGGTCTGGACAGACATGGCCGGGTTCGGAGCGGGCCACACGCCGAAGTTCGTGAAGCCGTACGCCGACCTGCGCGCGACCCTGCTCGACGCCGCGAAGCGTTACGCCACCGACGTCGCCGCCGGCGAATATCCGGACGCCGCGCACTCCTACCGGTAGCGAGCCGATGCGACGACGACGTGGATAGCGCGCGGATCTCGATCTTTCGCGATCTGCTGGCGGGCACCGGCTGGATCGAGCGCACGCGCCACTTCGGCCGCGCGCTGCAGCGCGCGCCGCACGACGTCGGCGGATTGCTCGTTGTCGGCACTGCGACCACCGACCCGTGGCATTTCGCCGCGCACCTCGATGACGAAGCGCGCTGGTCGGCGCAGCCTGCTCTCTCCCCCGTGCTGGTGCGCTGGTCACCTCCGGCAGGCGCGCCCGCGCATCTCTCGATCGGGCTTGAGCGGCTTGAGCACGTGGCTCGACGCGAGACGGTTTTCGTCGTGGCTCCAGATGCGGCGACGGCGCCGTTGCTCGAGCGGGTTTCCGACGCTCGCAAGCTCGGCGCCACCGTGTTCGCGATGGACGGCGGAGACCCCGACCTCGAGTCGCTCGCGCACGAATCGCTTGCCGTGCCGTCGATCCACGACTCCGGCATCGTGGTGCCCGAATTCGACATCGTGTCGCATCTCGTCAGCGCTGCGGCCGGTGACACCACATCCGTTGGCAAGAACGGAAAATTCGCCGCGGCACGAACCCGGCTGGCGCGCATGCTCGACAGCATCGGCGACAGTGGGAGCCCCACATGACGTCGAGCGCGTGAACGATCGCTCGGCGTCGTATTGTCAGGCGCGGCGATTTTTCTGGCAGGAATGGGAATTCGTCGAGGCGCAAGGCGCCGAGAAACCCGGGACGCTCTCGCATACGCAAGCCTTGCGAAGGCTGTGGGGCGCACGACGGCGTTGGAATCACAGCATGTTCGGCCTGTCTTACGATGGCAAAATGTATCGAAATAGCTCGGCATGGTTGCTCGCTTCCGTGTGATGTCGGTGCCATCGTGTTAATCACGTCTCCGGTCGACGACCGGAACCATCTGCCGAGGAGGCACGTGTGCCGGCAAAGTTCGTATTGAGAAAGGGCCGGACGGGCAAGTTCACCTTCACGCTTGAAGGATCGAACGGTCAGATCCTGGCCACATCAGCGGATCATCCGAATCTGCGCGCCGCCAAATCTGCTCTCGCGTCCGTGCAGAAGAGTCTCGCGAACGCCATCGTCGACGATCGCAGCTCTGGCACGGGCACAGCGAAGAAGAGCACCACGGCAAAGAAGACCACGACCGGCAGGAAGACGACGGCGCGCAAGAGCGCGGCCAAAAAGACCACCGCGCGCAAGACCACAGCCAAGAAGACGGCCGCGAAGAAAGCCACCGCCAAGAAGACGGCCGCGCGCAAGGTCACTCCCCGCAAGACCGCCGCGCGCAAGACGACAGCCAAAAAGACCACGGCAAAGAAGACCACCACACGTAAAGCCACCACACGTAAGACCGCGGCGCGCAAGGTCACCACACGCAAAGTCACGGCGCGCAAGAGCGCGGCCAAGAAGACGACGGCGCGCAAGAGTGCGCCACGCAAGAAAGCCACGGCGAGGGCGTCGGCGCGCTGACGCGCCTGCGCGTTCTCAGCGGCGTCTGCGCGCGGCAGCGGCGGGCCCCGGGCGACTGCCCAGGCCCGCCGCTTTCATGCTCACACCACCCAATCGCCGGCCGACAGCGCGTCAGCCAGCGGCCCGCTGGGCTCGCGGCCGAGGCCGGCGTAGAAAACGAAATCCTCGGTGAGCCGGTGCCATAGCCGCATTCGCCGCATCATCGCGTGCCCACAGTGGCGCAGGCCGATGTACGCGGCTTCTTGAGCAGACGACCTCGCTTCGCGCACAAACTCGCGTGAGCGCTGGGCAGCCGTGATTCGATCTCGCGAGCCATGGACGACGAGGATTCGGCGTCCGGCGAGTTGTTCGGTTGGCTCGCCGTCGGGCAGCCACGGCGCAAGACCGAGCACCGCCGCCACGCCGTTCTCTCCCGCCGCGCGCAGGGCGGCTCGCCCGCCCATCGAGTGACCGACGATGACGATGGGCGCGTCGCCGTGGCGGATGCGCATCTGCCGCACAGCCCATTCGACGTCCTCGATCGGATGTGCCGCGTCGTTCCAGCCGCGGTAGCGAAATCGCAGCCTCCACACCGCGAGACCGTCGCCGGCCCCGGCGCGGATGAGATGGCTTGCGAGCGGCCCCATGCGCATCACCGCGACTTGCCTTTCGGCGACGGGCGCGAGACTTTCTTCCTTTCCCCCGTGCAACATAAGCGCGACCGCTTTGGCTTTCGCCTGCTCACCGTCTCCGGTGAGAATTGCCTGGCGGCCGCTTACGTTGTCGAGGTGCACCGCAGACGCGCGCACGTGGTCAGCCTCCGATACTGACGAAGCGAAAACGAGTTGGACCCCTGTCGACCGGCGGGCGGCTGACCGTTGTGCCCGACGACGCGCGTCTCGGTCGTTTCCCGGTGTGCTCGGCGCGGCATACCGGCCCGCTCCACCCGATGTTGCTTCCATGATGCGCCGTCCGCTTCGGGCGCCTGCGGGCGGGCTGCCCCGGCGACAGCAGCTGCGACAGTACCGCAGAGACAGCTCAGAGTCGGACACTCGCCGCGAAGCCCCCGCTGGCGCGATCAGCCGACGCGATAGGTCGGTCGCAGCACGGCCCGCGCCAGCGTATGAAATGCCAGGTTGAAGCCGACCACGGCCGGGCTCACCAAATCATCGACGTCGAGCGCCTCGACATCGAGGGCGTGCACCGCGAAGACATAGCGGTGCGGACGGTCGCCAGACGGCGGAAACGCCCCGGCGTAGGCCTTGGCGCCCGCGTCGCCGCGCACGTGGAACGCGCCCGGCGGGAGCGCGCCGCCGGCGCCGGCGCCGGCGCCGCGCGGCAGTTCGGTGCAGGTGACCGGCAAGTTGACCAGCACCCAATGCCAGAACCCGCTCATCGTGGGGGCGTCGGGGTCATAGCAGGTGACCACGAAACCCTTGGTGTCGCTGGGAAATCCGGACCACCGCAGGTGCGGGCTCTGGTTCGCGCCGCCGATGCTCTCGTGCGCGAAGGTGTCGGCCATCGGCTCGCCGTCGGCGACGTCGTCGCTGTCGAGCACGAACCAGGGTCTGGCCGGAAGGACGTCGAACGGGTCGGGCGCGATCCCACGATCGAGTGACATGCCGCCATCGTGCCCCCTGCGTGGCCGTCACGCCAAGGCGGGTCAGGCTCTGCCGCGGCCGAGGTTCCAGTACCCCTTCGCCGAGATCTCGCTCATGCCCACGCCGCGCGCGCCCGCGATGTCGCGCAGCCGCCGCACGGTGCGGCTCTCGCCGAACAGGTAGACGTGCCGGTCGGACGCCGGCAGCGAGATCGCCTCGACCGCGCGGTCGAGCAGGTCGGCGGCGCCCGGAGGCGTCTGCCCTCGATGCAGCCACCGAAGATCGAGATCGGCCACCGCTTCGATCGCCTGCTCGTCGGTGGCGTCGCGCACTTCGACAAGCGCGGTCGCGGCCACGCCCGCCGGCAGCGCCTCGATCATCTCCGCGATCGCCGGCAGCGCCGATTCGTCGCCGGCGAAGAGCTGCCATCCGGCGTCCGCCATGACCACCTTGCCTCGCGGGCCGAAGACGTCGATCGGCTCGCCCGGCGTGGCCTGCTCCGCCCAGCGTGCGCCGGGGCCGTGGCCGTGCATCACGAAGTCGAGCTCGAAGCGGCGCAGCGCGGCGTCGAGATGGCGCACGGTGTAGCGACGGCGCACCCCTGCGCCGCCGCTGTCGGTGAGATGCAGGACGACGTCTTGGCCCGGCCAGGGCGCGAAGTCGGAGAGACTCTCGCCGGCGAGGGTGACGCGGCGCATCCGCGGGTTGAGGTCGCGCGCCGCGGCCACCGTAAGCGAGTAGGTGCGCGCGGCGGGAGCGTCGTCGAGCTGCTGCGGCACCGTCGCATCATCGCAGAATCGGGGTAGGGCGGCCGCACCGCCTACGATGGCAGCCTCGACGCCCGGTAGCGGCGAGGCCGCGAAAGAGCGAAGAGTCGCAAAGAGCAGCGAATGGAACGAGGGAACCCGCGTGCCCGTCAACTCCGCGATGCCGACCGACTCGTAGCCGTGCGACAGTTCGAACACCTGACGCCCGCACGGGGAGAGTCGCTCTTCGAGCGCCTCCCCGAGCCGGTCGAGGCGTGGGCCGATCGCCAGCTGCTCGCGATGGCGCTCGGCGCCACGCTCTACACGCCCGCGACCCGCATCGACTACGCGGAGCGGCTCCCACGGCTGTCCAGGCTCGGGCTGACATCGTCGGTGCTGTGCCTCGAGGACGCGATCTCCGACGCCGACGTCGACCGTGCCGAACGCAACGTGGTCTTCCAGCTGTCCGCCCTCCACCGCCGGTCGGCGAAGACGCCGCTGGTGTTCGTCCGGGTGCGCCATCCCGACCAAGTGCTCTCGCTCGTCAAGGGCCTCGACGACGCGGCGGCCGCCTTGTGCGGGTTCGTGTTTCCGAAGTTCTCGGCCTGCCACGGCCGCGATTACCTCGACGCGCTGCGCGAGGCGCGAGCGTTGACCGGGCTTCCGCTGTACGCCATGCCGGTGCTCGAGACGCCCACGGTGATGCACACCGAGACGCGGGTGGCCGAGCTGCTCGCGATCCGCGCGCTGCTGAGCGACGCCGCCGAATCCGTGCTCGCCGTGCGCGTCGGCGCCACCGACCTGTGCGGCATCTTCGGGTTGCGCCGGCCCCGTGACCTCACCGTCTACGACATCGCGGTGGTGCGGGCGGCCATCGCCGACATCGTCAACATCTTCGCTCGCGACGACGAGTTCACCGTGTCGGGCCCGGTGTGGGAGCACTTCAGCGACAACCTCGACGGCCTCATGCGCGAGGTGACGCTCGACAAGGCCACCGGCATCGTCGGCAAGACCGTCATCCACCCCAGCCATGTGCGGCCGGTGCACGCGCTGTACGCCGTCAGCGCCGAGGAGTTCGCCGACGCGCAGGCCGTGCTCGACGCGCCGCCCGGGGGCGGCGTCCGGCCAAGCCCCTACGCGAACAAGATGATCGAGAGCCGGCCGCACGCGCGCTGGGCGCGGCTCACGATGCGCCGCGCCCGCGTCTACGGCGTCCTGCGGCCGGGCCGCAGCGGCGGCGACCTCCTCGACGCCGAAGACGCCACCGCATGACCTCGTGGCTCGAAGCCCGCCTCGGGGCACGGCTTGACGTGACGCCGAGAGCGGGGTGGGCATCCCCCGGCGCGCCCGTCGAGCTCGCGCTGCGCCGCAACCCGATGCGGGCGCAACTGCTCGTCTCCCGCCTGCTGGGCAAGCACATTCCCGTGCCGGTCGGCAACGTCTTCGACGCCGGACGAGCGCTCGGCGAGCTGGTGCGCGCGGCCTGCCCGGGCGGCCCGGCGATCGTCGTCGGGTTCGCCGAGACCGCGACGGCCTTGGGCCACGCGGTCGCGGCGTCCGCACGCGACGACGGCGAGGTAGCGGCCTACGTACACACCACCCGCCGCCCCCAGCCGGACGGCGTCCGCGTCGTTCGATTTCTCGAAGAGCACAGCCACGCGGCCGAGCACCTGTTCGCCATCGAGGACGACGCCCCGCTCGCGGGCGATGCCCCTGTCGTCGTGGTCGACGACGAGCTGTCGACCGGGCAGTCGGCGGTCAACGCGATCCGGGCGCTACATCAACGATGGCCCCGACGCCGCTACCTGCTCGCTTGCCTCGTCGACAGCCGCCCGGCGGCACGACGCGACGCCGTCGCCGCCGACGTGCGCGCGCTCGGCGCCGACGTCACCTGCGTTTCCTTGTACGACGGCGAATTCCACGCGCCCGCCAACATCGCGCGCCGGGCCGACGAGATCCGCTCCAGGGTCGCCGCCACCGCCGCCACCGCGCCCAGCGAGCCGCGGGCGCCCGTAGCCGAGTTCTCGCTGCGCTTGCCGCCAGGCGCGCCGACGACCGCGGCCCGCCGCTGGAGCCGGACGGCCGAAGCCGCCGCCCGCGCCGCTGCCGTCGAGATCGCGGCCCGGCTCAGCGTCCCTGGCGACGCCCGCACCCTCGTGCTGGGCGACGAAGAGCTCATGTACCTGCCGCAGCTCGTCGCGAGCGCGCTCGGCCCGGCCACGCGGGTCTCGGCCACCACCCGAAGCCCCGCGGTGGCCATCGACGTCGACGGCTATCCGCTGCGCACGGCGCTCGCGTTTCCCGCCACCGACGACCCCGGCCGCGTGTCGTACGCCTACAACGTCGCCCCTGGCGCGCGGCCCGGCGAAGGCAACGCGCCCGGCTTCGACCACATCGTGTTCGTCACCGACGCGCCGACGCGACCGCACGTGAACGACGGCGTGGTCGCGCGGCTCGCGGCGTCCGCCCGGGTGTCGGTGAAAGTCGTCACGGTCGCATCATGCTGACCAGCAGCTACCCGTCGGACGACGTCACCTTCTTGCTGACCGACCTGTCGGGCGCGGCCCTGGAGCGCGGGCTCGACGAGCGCGAACGCGAGATCCAGGCCGGGCGCAATTACGCCGAGATGCTGCCGATCGAATACCAACCGAGCCGCGAGTACATCGAGCTGTTCGACCAGCTGCTGACGCGAACCGCGCGCGATCTCGCCGAAAACGTGGGCGTGCTCGCCGAGCAGCTGCTCGCGGCGCGGGCCGAGCAGCTCGTGGTCGTGTCGCTCGCGCGGGCGGGCACGCCGATCGGGATTCTGGCGCGCCGCTGGGCCGCGTTCGCCCATCACGTCGACGTGCCGCATTACTCGATCTCGATCGTGCGCGGCCGCGGCATCGACACGGTCGCGCTCGACCACATCGTCGCCCGGCACGAGCCGTCGGGCATCGCGTTCGTCGACGGCTGGACAGGCAAGGGCGCGATCCAGTCCGAGCTTGCCGATTCTCTTGCCGCGTACGCGAAAGCCGGCGGCGCGCAGCTATCGAGCGAGCTCGCTGTGGTGGCAGATCCCGCCGGCTGCGCGACATTCTTCGGCACCCGCGACGACATCGTGGTGCCGTCCGCCTGCCTGAACTCCACGGTGTGCGGGCTGGTCAGCCGCACGGTGCTCAACGACTCGCTGATCAAGCCCGGCATGTTTCACGGCGCCAAGGTGTATCGCGAGCTCGCCGCCCACGACCGCTCGGCCGACTTCATCGACGCCGTCGCCCGCGAGTTCCCCGCCGTGGCGGAGAAGGTCGCGGCGCGCGTCGCAAACGACACGTCGAGCCCGCCCGACTGGCGCGGGCTCGACGTCGTGAAGCGGGTGCAGGCGCAGTTCGGCCTGGGCAGCTGGCATCTGGTCAAGCCCGGCGTCGGCGAGACCACCCGCGTGCTGCTGCGCCGCCTCCCGTCGAAGGTGCTCGTGCGCCCCGACCGGCGGGGGGCTCTGCGCCACGTCGAGGTGCTCGCGGCGGAGAAAGGCGTGCCGCTGCTGGAGTATCCCGACATGCCGTACAGCTGCATCGGGGTGATCAGGCCCACATGACCACCCCCGACCGACCCCGCGTCGTCATCACCAGCGACCTCGATCAAACCCTGGTCTTCTCCCCCCGGGCGTCCGCACGCGTTGGCGGCGCCCTGCCCGCGCATCCTGTCGACGTCATCGACGGCCGTGTCGTCGGCGAGCTGGCGGACGCCGTCGCCGCCGGCCTGGGCGCGCTGCCCACGGCGTCCACCTTCGTGCCCGCGACGACCCGCACGGCGGCGCAGCTGCGCAGGCTGCGGCTGCCCATCGCGTACCGGCACGCGGTCGTGGCCAACGGCGGAGTCGTGCTGGTCGACGGCGAGCCCGACCCGGCGTGGGCGGCCCGCCGACGACGCGCGCACAACGGCGCCGCGTCCGTGCGGCAGGCCTGCGGGCTGCTCACCGCGCTCGCCGACCAGCCCTGGCTGCTGCGGGTCTGCCGCGCCGAGGACATCTTCGCCTACGCCATCGTCGACCCCGGCGCGCTCGACCCGCAGACCCTGGCCCGGATCGCCGAATCCTGCGCGGACATCGGCTGGCGCAGCGTGCTGCACGGCCGCAAGCTTTACGTGCTGCCGGCGAATCTCGACAAGGCGTCGGCGGTCAGATATCTGCTCGGCCGGCTCGCCAACGAGAGCGGGCGGCCGCTTCGTCATCTGGCCGCCGGCGACACCAGCCTCGACCGCGCCATGGTGTGCGCCGCGCACGCCGGCTGGGCGCCGGCCGGGTCGCCGCTCGCGTCGCTCGCGCTGCCGTCGAGCGTGCGGGTCACCCGCCATCCCGGGCACCGGGCGGCCGCGCAGATCGTCACCTCCTGGCGAGCCGAGGCTCGCGCTCACGGTTGACGATCCGACGGCTGCTCGCGGCTGGGCCGCCAATCGCTGCTCGCGG
>Ga0164242_10009963_pt1 | contig 10208 bp, 6 predicted proteins | sample OricomgcompostMG_FD_108783 | JGI IMG/M metagenome (GOLD analysis project Ga0164242, IMG submission 108783) | Miracle-Growth compost microbial communities from Emeryville, California, USA - Original compost - Miracle growth compost (MG) ... | reverse complement strand
GCGCAACCGGCATCGCGTGAAACCGCCCTGGCGCACATCGCCAACATCCGCAAGATGCTGAACGCCTCGACGAACGCTGGAGACATTGCTGCGCAGGCAATGCAGACCAGGGGATGGCAGCCGCATCCTGCGTAGCAAATGCTGCCGCGAAACGGGTCGTCACTGCACGCCGCAGTGACGACCCCGCCCACGCCAGCAACAATGCGGGCGAATGCCGAATCCTATTGCGTGCGGCAGACATGATGATGGCCGCCCTACACTGACCGGGCAGTTGCCAAGACCGATGGGCTTCGTACATCGGCAACCCCAACAGCGTAGGTTCCAGCAAGCGCTGGCCCGACAGGGTGGAGCCACCCCAGGTATGCCCAGGCTCCGACCGCATACCGGCCCGACCCAGGGCGGAGCCCTCTTCGTCTGTCTGAACTGATCCCTACCGCGCCACCTGGCGCACTGTCCTTTGCGGCAATTGCCTGTGCGCAACGCACGGGGCTGCCGCTGCATTTCTCATCCCACTTACTTCATAGGAGGACTCGTCCACGTTCACATCACTTTCGTCTTGCAGTACCTCCGTCCGGGCTTCCAGCAGGGAGCAAGACGGACGCCTCATTCGAGGCTCTGGTGTCTCCTGAACACCATGCCCTTGCCCTCACGGGATCTCGCCTTGGCGAGCTGGCACCAACACTAACCATTGAGTTTCAGGACAACGCAGTACGGCACTTTGCTTGGAGGCCGGAAGATGGACGACTTGACCTACACCCTGCGGCGGTTTTGCCAGCGCAACCGTGACGGCAGCCACAACACACAGGCTGACAGGCAGCGCTCGCTGAGCCTGGCCGCTCGCCAACTGCGCGAGGCGGGCTTCCGCCAAATGCGCGCCAACTCACTCAAGGGCAAGCATGTCGAAGCCCTGCTGCGACGCTGGCAAGCCGAAGGCCTATCCGCCGGTACGTTGAAGAACCGTATGGCGCATCTACGCTGGTGGGCCGAGAAGGTTGGCAAGGCAGGCATCTTGCCGGCAGACAACACCAAGCTGGGCATTCCCGAACGGCACTATGTGACCAATGAAAACAAGGCCAAGGAGCTGGGCGATAGGTTGGACAGGATCACCGACCCTCATGTCCTCATGAGCCTGCGTTTGCAGGCTGCCTTCGGCTTGAGGCGGGAGGAGTCCATCAAGTTCCAACCCCGCTATGCCGACCGTGGCGACCAGATCGCCATCAAGGGATCATGGGCAAAAGGCGGGCGTGATCGGACGGTGCCAATCACGACGCCGGAACAGCGTGCGGTGCTGGATGAGGTCCATCGCCTGGCAGGCCTGGGATCATTGATTCCGTCGCACAAGACTTACATCCAGCAGCGGCATGTTTACGACGGGCAGTGTAAGGCGGCCGGGTTGAGCAACATGCATGGGCTGCGGCATCGGTATGCGCAGATGCGGTATGAGGTGCTGACGGGGTGGAAAGCACCGGTGACAGATGGGTCCAGTACGGCACAACTGGGCACGGTTCAACGACTGGCCGATCAACAAGCCCGGCAGCATATCAGCCGTGAGCTCGGACACGAGCGCATGGCGGTAACCTCGATTTACCTGGGATTTTGAGAACAGCGTTTCAGCTGACAAGGGTCCGCAGGTTGTCGCGAACGATCTTAGCAACATGTGCTGCAGGTAGCCGATGCAGCCGGCCAAGTTCCTCTACGACCCACGCTACATCGGACGGTTTGGATGGCCTGTCCTCTGTTCGAGTGAATGGCCCGTCTGTCTCTGTCAGTAGTCTATCCAACGGAATCGCCTGAACCATGGTCAGATGCCGCTCACTGGCCAGCATAGCTGCGTTGATGGAGAAATAGCATCCTAACTCCATGGCTCGCCTAGCTTCGCTTTTCGTACCTGTGAACCAGTGCATGACTACTTTACCCCTGCTACGGGGCAGGAACGCTTCGACATGCTCCAGAACGGCTCTTACAGCTCTCACGCTGTGAACCGTAATGATCTTGTCGCCTGCTCCCGCACAGCGTCGGAGGACATGCTGAAAAACGCGCTGTTGGGCCTCCATTGACTTGTAATAACGCGGCCCTGCATCCAGGCCAACCTCGCCCACATAGCGGGTTTCGGATAGGTAGTCATCCCACAGCGCGATTTCTGCCTCACGCTCTGCCACCAGTTGCGGATGCAGCCCTAGTGCCGCGCGTACATGTTTCGTGCGTTGTGCCAACTCATGATTGCGAGGCCATGCCCTTGGGGTTGTAGTTACCGCAAGTGTGAAAACGCCAGCCTCGTCGGCCTCACGGACAGCCGTTTCATGATCTGGATAAAGATCCAGATGGCAATGGAAGTCCACCAATCCTGCCGCCACGCTCACATCTCTCCACATCAACTCGGTTTGGTTTTCACGCCTGCGACTAACTTTCCGACCTCCGCAAGCCCACGTTTATAGACATCGGCGAGCTGATCTAGATGTGCAGTCTCATCGGCGAGGGAACCAGGTTTATGGATCAATAGGGCTGCAAGCTGCGGCTGCTTCTTGAGTCGCTCAATTGCATATTGGAACGACCTAATCTGCACGCCTTCCGCTTTGCGAGTATCCAGAATCTGTGCATGCAGATCGGAAACCGTATACCGAGTGTCGTCGTTCCCTGCTCCCCATGCGGCTTCCAACGCTGCACGCCGTATGAGACAGGGTAGGCAATAGCCGCAATGCTCAATACCCAAGCCCTGCCAGCGACCTTTGGTAGGTGATGAACAAGATAACGAGTCCTCGGCCAATTGCTTCAGCAAGCCGGGATTAAGACAGCCGGACGCCATTTCTCCTTTCGTCTTGTCCCAGAACGGATTCCACACTTTTCCCTCTAGGCCAAGCACTCTCAGCAAGTCATTCCAACGTGCCATGTAGTAGGGATGAGTTGTCCGCGTGCTGTTGGATCCGAGGCGCAACGGATCCAACGGTACATTTAAGGCAATCAATCCATTTTCTGGTACGCGTAGAGTAAAGCTTCGTCCCAACCCGGTTCCAGCAAAGACCCCTAGTGCGAAGAAGAGAAAGGATCTTCCCCGCGTGCTGTCTTCTGGGCCGACGCCTTTTATCAAATCCTGCTTAAAGGTCATCCCCACACGCAGCCGTTCAAACGACGACTGCTTATAGTGTTCTTTCAAGCCAGAGAACAGTTTGTTCTGGGCATCACTGGCTGCACCATCTCCTGAATGGCTGATCAGCAAAGGAGTCTTCCCGCTATGCAGGAGACCTATTGCACCAATCAGACTATCCAGACCACCTGAGAATAGGCTGAGGGTGTCGAAAGGATGGGCAATCAGGCTGGGAGCTGCTGGCTCGACGACTGATTCAAACCGAGAAGGGCGAGCCCTGAAGCCTAGTTCCCAACGATCTCCCGTTAAGAAATTCAGCAAACTTTTCAGTATGGGTGCAGTGGCTATCCATCGAGGCGGATCGCTGACCGGCACGACCAGACGGATCTCTCGTGTCCAAGAGTCCTGAGACTGTTCGGCACGAGAAATACGGGTATCTGCGGCATGTACATGGGCTGCCAACACCAGCAAATCCACACCGATTTCGGATGGCGTAATGCCAAGATTTTTCAGACTGATCAACGCGCCAGCAATGCCATGATCCAGCGATTTCTCTCCAGCCACGAGCTGCAGATAGGTGCGCTGTTCATCCCTGCCTGCTGGAATATCCAATTGGTCATCTGGGCCGAAGCGGCCAGCCAACAGTTGTCGCTTCATTGATCGGCCTCCGCTTCTCCCAAAGACTGCAGAATGGCAAATGCGGACTCGTAAACGCTGTCTACGAAGGACTGAATACGATCATGAGAAAGATTTGGCGAGCTCTCCCGCGCCCGCGCCAAAGCATCGCTCACGCCTCCACGTATGAAGTCTCTCAATTGCTTTTCAACTCGATGTGCAGCCTGTGCATCCGATGGCATCGTGACCACCTTCGTGCCAATGTCATTGCAAATACGCGCCTCGATCGCATGGGTGGCGTACAACTCAAAAACCGTATCCATCTGCTCCGGCGTGAAGGCCGTCAGATTGGCCAATCCTTCGTTCGCCAGATCGATGATTGTTTCGATATACGCTTCGCGCGCAATGCCTTCATCGACAGTACCCGCTCCCGGACAGATGTGATCGGCCAGCGCAATGAACACTTCCGAGACGGGGCGTCCCGCCATGGAGTCGAGATTGAACTCACGTAGCGCTTCACGCATCCCTCGCGCATTCGCATCGGCGAGGAATCCAAGCAGTCTTGCGCCGGCACTGCGCGAAGCGCCCATACGTTGTGCTGCTTGGCGAGCGCCACCAGAGGACGTGGAGACATACCGTGAGATGGCTCGGCCAAGATTGGTTCGATCACTACCGCCAGATCCTGCGAATCTCGTAAGGTTGTTGCGTGCGCCTGAAAAGCGCTGCGGATCCGCGACCTGTGGTATTGGGGGCTTTTCCGGAGGCGAGGGTGGGTTGGCTGCATCAGGTGGTAGCGTTCCGTCTGGGGCTCCATCGGGATTCGCTGGCGGTGATGCTGGTGGGTCCCCCAACCACGAGGGAACCAATGGAGTGTCTCCACCCGGGCCACCATATGCTGTTGACGTCCCCATTATCGGACTCCCTTCGGTGGTTTCAGTGCGTTCTCTGCTGCGGCCTTCAACAAAGGATTCTTCGTCACCTTGCTCCATTCACCCAATAGCTTGAGCAAACGAGCACTGCACTCTGTATCCTTGACGACTCCTTGCCAGCCCCCCACTACCCAGGCTCCGCATTTTTCTCGAGGCAGTGCTTCCAGAAAATCCAGCAAAGGTCCTTGCAGGCTCGGTTGAGCCTTCACGAGCACGATAAGCCCGTCAATGCCGTCCGGCTTGGTATCAAAAGCGCCGGTACTCGTGATTCGACTGCGCACGGCCTAAAATACCTTGTCAGCTTCAGGCTGAGCCAATTGCTTCAATTCTGCCCCATAGCCTTGTACGGTCATCTTGCCGCCGAACAGCTTATCCACCACGCCCGCCAAATGTCCCAAGACGGAAACCGGTCCAAAGTAGTCCTTCTTATCCTTGGTGACGAATAGGTAGGGTCTCAAATCGACACCCGCGAACGCAGGTGTCAGCCGAGCCCAGTCGCACACCAAATCCGATGCCTTCCATTCTGTGAGCATGGCGGTTTCTGATGCCGGTGATGATTCTTTCGCCTGCTTCTTGTCTTCATCATCAGGCGAATCGCTGGGCAAAGCGGTATTCAGGTTCTCTTCCAAGAGCCGAAGATTTTCGCACTGCCCTTGCGGATGAACTGCGGCCACATAGGCAATCTGCTCGAACAGCTTCGGGAGGAAGCGTTCTGCGAGCATGAGCTTTGCGAGCGTCGGCAGTTGGATGTCCTCACCGAAGCCTCGAGCTGTTGCTGTGCGCTCGCGTAGCAACAGGGTATTGAGGAAGCGTTTGATCTGCCTCGGGTTTCCTTTCGTTCCACTGGCAAGAATAGGACCAATCTGGTCGCTCAATACGAGTGCGTTATTGGCTTTTTCAGCCTGTTGGCCCAGTGCGGCTTTGAAGGTTGCCGCGTCCAAGCCACCACTCATCCAAGGACGTTTGAGTTTCTCGCGTGCGGCTTCAATGAGCCTTGCATATCCTGCATCCGTCTCGTCGAATTCTACCCCTGCCAGCAGCAAGGTCACGTAGATTCGTGTTTCGGCTTCACCTAGCGCCGGAATGCGGAACGGCACCTGGATAAGCTTTTCCAAGTAGTTGCGCGCATAGTCTCTCGGGCCGGTACTATCTGGCAGATCGGGAAAATGCTTGCGTACCGCATACTCGATCATGGCCTCATCAGCCGCTACCACAAAAGCAGTATGCGCGGTGAAGACGAACAACCGAATCGCCTCTAGTGTCTCGATGGCAGTATCCGGCAAGCAGCGATCAAGGTCGTCGATTAATACGATAAGCTGCTTGACGCCAGCCTCTTCGAGCAGTTTGTCGAAGGCCTTGCGAAATGCCTCTACCTCCTCGGGGACATTCGTTGCTTCGCTCGGCTTCAATATCCTTTTCACTTCCTCCACTGCTGCCGAGAGATTCTCTTTCGTGGCGAGCTTGGTAGGGTCAGCCAATACCGCTTCAAGAGAGCCGACAATGGACTGCACCTGATCAGGTGTTGGAATCCCAGTGAAAGCGGTGACAGCCAAACCACCGGCTCGTTTGGCGACCTTCAACCAATCGATGCGGCGAAACACGTTCTTTACTGCACCTGCGGCCTTCGTCAGCGCAGGGCGCTTCTCGATCAACGCGGTCACGATGCCTTCGATCAGGGCGATCTTTGCGTCCTCAAAGCCCTGGAATCGCCAACCGTTGAACTTGAGGCATAGCACATCATCCTTGCCGTCCAGCCCGGACTCGATCATTTCGAGCACACTGGATTTGCCTGCGCCCCAATCACCATGAACGCCAATCGTGACTGGGTGGTCAGGTCTGGTGCGAAGCAACTCAATGATCGTCGTGGCAATAGCCTCGTTATTGAGCAGATCGACTTTGGTTTCGTTGTCCGTCAGAATCATGGCACCATTCCCTCCTGGATAGCTTAGATTGGCAATGCCAGCTCTCTTATGCTCGACATTTTCTGGCGACGAAATCGAAGACGGGTCTAAGTGGCTCAAAAAATGCTACAGGCAACTGCGGCACGACCGTTTTTGCAAAAATAGTCTTATCTTTGTCCGACTTGAATGCCACTTTGCTACCTCCAGGGCACGGCTCTTGGTGGTAATAATCTGCAGCAATATCATGTCCATAGAAAAGATGCTCGATCTCGCAACACGATTCACCACCAAAGGTTTCACCTGTTGCCGCGTTTTTGATGACCTGCTTCTGAATATCTACATGTGGCGGAACGGGTAGCATGAGTGCGTAGGATTCACCATTTTTCCACTTTTTTATCAAACCTTGTGTTGGATCAGTTATCAGCACCTCGCCATCCAAACCATTCCATTGGTTATAGGCCTTGTCGAAGTCAAATAGCGCAAATATTGGCAAGCCACCCATTTCGCCGTGAATACGGTTATCGGTTAGCAGCTGGTTGATGTATGTGCAGCTGAACGCATAGAAAGGAATGAAGGGCATCTCCTCTTCGTATAGCTTGTACCAAGCCTCCTTTAGGATGATCGGATCAGTGCTACCCTCGGTAAATAGCACAGGCTTTCGTTCTATCTGAATCGCATTGATGATACTTAGCAGTTGCCCTTGCTCGGAATACTTGATTAAATCTGCGCTCAGTTTTTTGATTGCAATTGCTTTCGGCAAGTCATAGCAGTTCGTCTGACTGTCCTTGATGTCAAAAAATTTGATCTTTTTCTTGTCGTGAGGAATGAGTGTTACAGCACTGTGGCTGCTCATCAAGACATGGCTAGTTTTTGCTGCTGCATCCGTGATGTCGAAAACTTGCCGCAGAAAATCAAACTGCCATTCTGGGTGAAGAAAAGCATCCGGCTCATCCAGTAGGATCAGGCAATTGCGGTCTTTGAATAACTCAACGATCGAATAGATGTAGATAGACTGAAACTGGCCATCGCTGAAATGAGTAATAGTGGCGTTCAATCCGCTGGTCAGCGTGAGCGGAATCGAGATATCCGCCAGCATGCCCAGTGTCTTTAAATTATCGAATTGGCGGAAGATGTCCGCCATCGACTCATCGGCAAAGCGCTGTTGAAACAGTTCGATGTTGACGGGTATCTGATAGCCGTCTTTGCCTGCATCAAACACGTCGCCATGATTAAACTCACCCTTGACACAGGTGACCAATTTCTCCAGAAAGTCACGCGTGATGCCGTCCGCACCCCAATAGTGGGTACGAGGATCAAAGTTCTCGATGCTGTCCGCGCCAAGTGCCTTGAGTGCGCCAGCGGCAAATGATGGCCGCCGCAACACCAGCTCTAAGTCAATGCCAATACTTTCTATTCCCAGCTTCTGGGAAACAAAATGCCGCGCCCTGTTATTCGCTGGTTGTGTCAGCAAAACGGATAGCAGAAGTGCCTTGTACTCCTGGCCAACGCCAATAAAGCGGCGACTTTCATCGAGATTTGCGCCTTTAATGCGCTTGCGGAAGCCACCCTCGTACCGATGTACCAGATCGGCCACGGTGGTGTTGTGACCGGAATAGTAGATCAGCACATTGTCTGGCAATGGCGTCCTGCCGATAGTAGCGCGCTCCTTGCCGTTGATGCTGAGCTTACCTGCCCTCCAAGCGATTTCAGTCTCTTTGCTATCGATTTCGTATTTGATGGAGTAGTCGAAACTGATGTCGCCCTTCTCCCTATCGAACTCGTAGATGTGACGGAAGATTTCAACCAGTGCCTCGAAAAGATTCGACTTGCCGCTGCCGTTCTTGCCAACGAAGACGTCAATAAAGCTGCTGCTGTCGAAGCTCAGGGAAAAATCCAGGAGGTTTTTGTATTGGCTGATAGTGAGCGATGTCAGACGCATAGCATTTCCCTACACCTGCGCTATCACTGCGCCCAGCAGTTCGGCTTGCTTGGTGGCGGCGGCATCAATCTGTTGATCTAGTGAATCGCACAATGCCATTACTTGGTCCACTTTGGCGACGATGCGATATTGCTCTTCTAACGGGGGAATCGGAACAGGCATTTCCTTAAGCTTCGACGCCTTAATCCCGGTCGCAGTCATACCTGTTGCTTCCAACAGAAGCCTTTCTTGAAACGAATCCGACATCATGAAGTTTTTAAGCCATGAGGCGATCCCTGGCATGTGAAGCTGGAGGCAAATTACTCGCTGGGCAAGTGCAAATCTTTCTTCAATGTCAATTATTGCGACATTTCCGAGCGGAGCTTCTGTTGTAAACAGTATGTCTCCAACTCTCGGAAATCCTCTGGTCATCCATCGAATATATTCTTCGGGAGTGACGTATTCTTTTGGCTCTCGATTTATGTAGCCGAATCGCACATTCTTAGCCGTTATCAGAGGAACTCCGGTTTCGACCTTCGTCGGTGTTTTTCCTCGATAGTCGATAAATTTCCCGATATTGCCAAGCCTGCAATAGGACCATCCTTCAGGCTTTCCGTAGAGCTCTTCTGATTGACTAACAAACGGTGCCGCTGAGGTGCGTAGTCCTTCTTTTTCTTCTAACGTTCTCTTTACAGCATTTATTTTCCTCAATAGTTCGCTGGCGGGCTGGTCGTCCGGGTTTTGCGGGACGAGCTTCCCCATCACGGCCAGTTGCAGAATAGCCTTGCGCAATTCGGCGACGTTTTCCTTGACGGTGTAAAGCTCGCCGAAGTGTTCGGCGAGGAAGGCCTGGGCGTGCTCGTGTTGGTCGGGTTCGGCGATGTTCAGCAGTTGCTTGATGGCTGCGGCATGAACGGTCAGTCGCGCTTCCTTCTGTGCAGTACGCAGTTTTTCCAGTTCATCGCAACACGCCATCAGTTCGTCGATTTTGGCGACAATGCGGAGTTGTTCTTTGCGCGGGGGAACGGCAATAACTAGGACATATGCTTCATTTCTATTTAACCCCGGCTTAATTCCCTTACCAAGAGAATCCAGCTTCAGAGTATGAAGCAGTCTGAAGCAAAAGGTTAAATCAATTTGTTGTGGTGGAATGCAGTAATAGGCAACATCAGTCACACAGCATCCATCTGCTAGGCAGAGGTTGAGAGCTCCCGCTGAACCTTTTCTTCCGATAACGATACATTGAGTGTTGACAAAAGCCTTGCTATGACTTCCAACAATTCCATTGGAACCATACACAGGAAACTCGCCAGAGTTTGTTCTTTTTCTTTCTGGCAGATTATCTCCATATTCAAAATCCAAGAGGCCGCCCAGTCTTATCCACCCCCAACCCTGCGGCAACGAATAAGGCTCTTCTTCTTCCGTCACCGGCGGCAAGGGTTTGGGCTTCTTGATCTTGCCTTCCTTCACCAGCCGCTGTTTCTCGGCTTCGATCTCTTTCAGCAGTTCGCTAGCAGGCTGCTCGTTCGGATCTTGCGGAACCAGCTTGCCCTGCATGGCCAGCGTCAGGATCAGCTCGCGGAGTTTCTTGAAGCCATCGGGTGCGGCAAAGGCGATGTCAAAATGCCTTTCCAACAATTCGGCAGTGTGCTTATTCATGCTCGCCTCCCAGTTCGCGCTCGATCTGTTCGATGCTGGGCAGGCTGGTTTGTAGTTCTTCAGGCAGGGATTCGATCAATTGGTATTCCGCCACGCCGATGGGC
>Ga0164242_10009962_pt1 | contig 10209 bp, 6 predicted proteins | sample OricomgcompostMG_FD_108783 | JGI IMG/M metagenome (GOLD analysis project Ga0164242, IMG submission 108783) | Miracle-Growth compost microbial communities from Emeryville, California, USA - Original compost - Miracle growth compost (MG) ... | reverse complement strand
TCGGCCACCAGCACTTCAAACAAAGGATCGGTCTTGTCCACTTCTTTGATGCCATGGTCAATAAAAGACACTTTATACTGCGCATATTTCACCCCCACCACAACGCCGGGGCCGTAATGCGCATGCTGTACCCTCGAACCGATACCAAGTGTAAGCTCTTCCATTTTTTTCTTCAAACATACGGAATTCTCTTTATCCTTATTTTCTCAGCGGGAAACAAACCTTTCATAAAGAAACTAAAACAGGAAGCCATGGCATGAGCCGGCGAAATGATGGCTGGCTTTTATTTACCGCACATTTTTTGTAGCTTTTCACCTGTTTGCTTTCTTTACCGGCCGCATAAAACCATTGCCATGAAAATTCTCCGTTTTTGCTGGATCATCGTTCCCTTGTTCGTACAGTGCGCCACGGCGCAGCAGCAAACATTGCAGGCCAGCCTGTCACAACAGGTGAGCCACTGGCTGTCGCAGCTCAGCCAGGATCAGCGACAGAAAGCGCAGCTGGCATTCACCGACCCGGAACGGCTGCGCTGGGGAAACGAACCTTATAACATGCATCCGCGCAAGGGACTTACGCTGGATGAAATGACAGACGACCAAAAGAAAGAAGTACACAAGATATTGCAAGAGGTGCTGAGCGAGCAGGGTTACCTTAAAGTGGTGAACGTGCTGCGGCTGGATGACTGGCTGAAGAAAAATTATTACCATGCGCCCGACGACCAGTATTACGGCGACGGACTTTACTGGATGACCGTTTTCGGAGATCCCGCGGGAAGCAAATGGGGCTGGCGCTTTGAAGGACACCATCTTTCGCTGAGCGTCACTGTTGCACCTTCCGGCATTACGGTGACACCTTTTTTCCTGGGCACCCATCCATCGGTGGTCCCTGCCGGGCCTTATGCAGGCACTGAAAACTTATTCACTGAAACACAGGCAGCGTGGCAGCTCCTGCAATCTCTGGATGCCGGGCAAAAAAAGCAGGCTGTCCTGGCAGACAATGAGCCCGGGAATGCTGATGTCCTTGCACAGACGGGCAACGAGCCTTTCATGAAAAAGATGAGCGGCATCCCCGTGTCCTCGCTGAACGCTTCCCAGCAAAAAATATTGCAGGCTATCCTGGACGCCTATATTCAAAACCTGACGCCGGCGCTGGCGGAAAAATATGCGCAGGAAATAAAGCAGCAGGAATGGCCGCACATGTATTTTGCCTGGATAGGCGGCACTACGCCCGGCAAGGCATTCTATTACCGCATCCAGGCGCCTGACGGCTTCATCATCGAGTATTGCAGCCGCATGAACGACGTGCACCATATCCATACCCTCTGGAGGATCGTACCCCAGGATTTTGGGGGGAAATAAACCAGGTCGCACAAGAATCAACATAGCATGTTTGCATATTCTTCGTACAGACTTTCTGTATCTTAGCGGTGCGCGCCGCTGCATTATTGGAACCCTGCAAGGTGCTGCTCTTCTTATAGCACTATGTCCATGAAAAGTATTTCCTTGTTCTTGCGCCTGATCCGCTGGCCCAACCTGGTGTTTATATTTCTCACGCAATTTTTATTTGAGTACAGCGTCGTCCGCCCCATTGCAGCACAGGCCGGCATAACACCTGCCCTGCAGACAAACGGGTTCCTCCTGCTTGGACTGGCTTTCGTGCTCGTTGCAGCAGCCGGCTACATCATCAATGATTATTACGACCTGGCCATTGACCTTGTGAACAAGCCGGACAAAGTCTTTATCACGAGAGGCATGGGGAAAGGCGTCGCCATGGCCTGGTATATCCTGATGAACATCGCTGCGCTGGCATGTGCGTGGTATGTGAACCGCCACGTGCCGGGCAATTGTGCATTTCTTACAGTAACTGTTTGCATCATTGCGCTGTACTTTTATTCGGCCAGCCTGAAAAAAAAGTTTCTTGCCGGCAACGTGCTGGTGGCAGCCGTCACAGCTTCTTCGGTCATGGTGCTCGGTTGTGTGGAAAGCAGCGTGGCTTCGCTGCCGGCGCAGCCCGCGCAAAATATCTGCCTGCTGACGACTCTTTATACCGGCTTTGCATTCGTCATCTCGCTGATCCGCGAAGTGATCAAGGACATGGAAGACGTAGAAGGCGACCGTCAATTCGGCTGCAGGACCATGCCCATTGTCTGGGGGATCCGCGGCAGCAGCCTGTTTGCCGCCGGCTGGATCATCCTGCTGATCCTTGTGCTGCTGTTTACACAAGCGTGGCTGCTACGGCATGGACATTGGTTGTTACCGGCATACATGCTTTTGCTGATCATCCTTCCGTTGATCATCATCTTCAAAAAATTATTTGAGGCAGGCAGTGCACAGGATTATCACAAGCTGAGCAGCGGTATCAAGCTGGTGATGTTGGCCGGTATTCTTTCGATGCTGCTCGTCAGCTTCTCGGGTGTAGCGGCCTGACGACATGCTCATAAAAGCGATGAAGATGCAGCGATTTATTTTGCACCGGCTTTTATATAATTTTGACTGATGTACCTTCTGCGTTTCATATACCGTATCCTTGCCAGGGTCCGCTATGTTCTTTCCACCTGCAAAAAAGAGGAAAAGCGCGCGACCATCTGCCTGCATGCATTGGAGCAGCAGTTTGGCGGTGTGCTCGACGAGGAAACGTTTAAAAAGATCGTTCACAGCTATGCCATTTATGTGCCCATGATGTGCGACGCCTTTACTTCTTTGCAGGGAAGAAAAACGAACAGCGCAGAGAGAGACCGGATGTTGCATTATTTTATCTGCAGCTCCCTGTTCGATAATTTCTGCGACCGTAAAGAGCTGCCAGCGGATGCATTGCGCCGGATAATGTTCAGCCCGGAAAATTACGCGGCGCAACGGATGGAGGAAAGGCTGTTCCTGCACAGCTACCTGTTGCTCCGGTTGACCGTGCCGGAAAAAGATGCCTACCGGGAAGCCCTGGAGAGGCTGACCGAGGCCCAAATAGCATCAGACAAGCAATTTGATAAAAGCACCAGCGATGTGGAAATAGAACGCATCACTTTTGAAAAGGGCGGCTATTCGGTATTGCTCTGCAGGTTCTGCCTGGATGGACCTTCCTCTGCCACAGAAAAAAGATGCTGGTACCAGGCGGGCCGCATCATTCAGCTCACCAATGATCTCTACGACATTCACAAAGACCTGCAGGAACATTCGGAGACATTGCCCAACAGGATGCGGGACGCTTATGCCTTTGACAGGTTCTTTTCAGCGCTGGTGCAGGACCTGCAGGATGAGATCGTGCAACTGCCTTTTCCTGCCGAACGAAAGCAGGACCTGGTGATCTCCCTGGCGGGCATCTGCTCATTCGGAAAGCTGGCTTTGCACCGGTTGAAAAAGATACAGGGCAGCAAGCCACAGCTACCCGATCTTGGCTCATTGCCGCGAAAGTCCCTGATCGTGGATATGGAAAAGCCGGCCAGCATGTGGTATTGTGTAAAATACGTTTACCGCCAGGCGAAGCGTCACAGGGAAATGATAAATCAAAGCCGCTGAACGGTAGAAGAGGTTTAAAAATTACGATGTTCTGCATTTTCTGAAAATCTACTTTTTCCCGATCGCGTAAATTATTTTCCTGATCTCCATACATCCTTGTTTTTTTCTTAGAACACCTTTGCAGCGCAAAATTTTTATGAAAAGCAAAGCTGCATACCCATGACAAAATTATTCACTCTTCTCGCATTGCTCATTTTTTCAACGAACCTGCTGTCTGCACAAGGCACAAAAGAAAGCAAAGGCCTTATCCGGGGAACCATCACCAGCAGCGACGGTCAGCCTGCGCCGAATGTCACTGTGAGCGTTCAGCACACCGGTTGGGGCAGCATAAGCAATGAGAAGGGAGCATATGTCATCCGGCATGTATCGCCCGGCAACTGGACCCTCAAGATCTCAGCAGTCGGAACGATCCCCCAGGAAAAAGAGATCACCATTGCCGAAGGCCAGGAGCTGAATGTGGACTTCGTGCTGAAAGAAAATGCCGAATACCTGCAGGAGATCGTCGTATCGGGCAGGGAACTCAATAAGGTGAACACATCGGTTGCCAAGATGCCCCTGAAGAACCTGGAAAACCCGCAGGTGTACAACACTGTCACTTCGGAGATCCTGAAGCAGCAGGGCATCACGGATTATGATGATGCCATGAGAAATGTGCCGGGCATGTCCAGGACATGGGCCTCCACGGGCAGGGCCGGCGATGGTGCTGCTTATTTTTCACTAAGGGGCTTTGATGCCCAGCCTGCATTGACCAATGGGCTGCCAGGCCTTACCAGCGGCGACCTCGATCCGGCTGATGTGGAAGAGATCGAAGTGCTCAAAGGCCCTTCGGCCACCTTGTTTGGCGGCAGCTTTTACAGCTACGGCGGCCTTATCAATACCATCACCAAGAAGCCTTATTATAATTTTGGCGGAGAGATCGACTATAACTTCGGAAGCTTTGGTCTCAACAGGGTGACGGCTGATATCAATACGCCGCTGAGCAAGAAAGAAAAAATAGCCATGCGCATCAATACGGCTTATCATTCAGAGAACAGCTTCCAGGATGCCGGCTTTAAAAAATCATTTTTCATCGCCCCTTCGTTTGTGTACGAAGTGAATGACCGCCTGTCTTTTCATGTCCTGACAGAGATCTTACAGGAAGAAAGGGCCGTTCCGCCGGTATTTTTTCACTCAGACCGCGTCAGCCCGCTGCCTTTTAAAACAATAGATGAGCTCAACCTGAACCCCAGGCTGTCCTTCACGAGCAACGACCTGACCATAAAAAATCCCAAGTACAACATGCAGGCGCAAATGCTGTACAAGCTGTCGGGTGAATGGACATCCCAGACCGTTTTTTCAAGGGGTTCTGTAAAATCAGACGGGATTTATACCTACATCTGGGACGATGTACCCGGGGATAATTATTTCAGCCAATATTTCCACAAAGAGCAGCAGACAACCAATACGACGGATATACAGCAAAATTTCAACGGCGATTTCAAGATCGGCAACCTGAGGAACCGCTTGCTGGTAGGGCTCGACTTTTACAACCAGAATGTGATCGACAATGGCTCAGGATGGGCCTGGGCGCGGAATGTGACGCCCCAGGGCGATATCAATTATGTGGATCCTTTCTCCGGTGATACGCTGAGCCCGGTGTATATGACAGAGGCTTCGATCGACAACATACTGGCGGGTACCGAGCCTACCAACAGCAATATTTCGAACAGCACCTATGCGGCCTATGTATCCAATGTCTTCAATTTCACGCCCGGTCTTTCGGTCATGGCGAGCCTGAGGGCAGATTACTTTGACTCAAAGGGCGAAAAAAGCACCGACGAGGACGACTACAACCAGTTTGCCCTGTCGCCCAAATTCGGCCTGGTTTACCAGCCTGTCCTGGACAAGGTGTCGGTTTTTGCAAATTATATGAATGCTTTCATCAACGTGGCACCGGCAGAAGTAGCGGATCCCGATGGCAGCAATGTTCACATCAAATCCTTTAAGCCGGAGCATGCCGATCAGCTGGAATTTGGCGTAAAGGCCAACCTGTTTTCTGAAAAGCTGTTTGCCACCCTGTCTGCCTACGACATCAAGGTAAGCGACCGGGTGACCGGCGATCCCAACAATTTTTACAACCAGCTTCAGGGCGGTAAAGTGGAAAGCAAAGGTCTCGAGCTGGATGTAAATGCAAACCCGGCGAACGGGCTGAACCTCATTGCCGGCTATAGCTACAACCACATAGAGGTAACGGCTGGCAACAAAGACGATTTTTATTCCGAACCAGGAAGGAGTCCCGGCGGACAAGGGCCTGAAAACATGGCCAATTTCTGGGCAACTTATAAATTCAGCAGCGGCAAGATCAAGAACTTCGGGCTGGGTCTTGGCGCAAATTATGCAGACAGGTACAAAGTGATCGACAACAGCCAGACGGGTGTCTTTTACCTGCCAAGCTACGCGCTCCTGAATGCAAGCATATTTTATAATGGCGACAAGTTCCGGTGCTCCTTTAACTTAAACAACGCTACCAATACCGAATACTACATCGGCTATTGGTCGGTGAATCCGCAAAAGCCGAGAAATTTTGTGGTAAGCTTCGGTTATAAATTCTGAACCGCTTGCATCTTTCTGCTGAAAGATTAAAGCCGTTGGTCTTATCCCGAACGGATGAAATATAAAAATCCCATCAAAAAGCGATGGGATTTTTATCATTGCGATATCCTCCGGAAGCTCAGGCAAGCGAAGCATCCATCGTGATCTCTGTATTCAGCAGCTTGGAGATCGGGCAGTTCTCTTTTGCATCCTTTGCGCACTCGTCGAATTTCTCCTTGGAAATACCCGGTATTTTAGCCTTCACCGTAAGATGTGATTTTGTCACAGCGCCATTGTCCAATGTAACGGCAGCTTGGGTTTCGATCGAATCCGGCGTGAAGCCTGCAGCGCCCAGCACAAAGCTTAGCTTCATGGAGAAGCATCCGGCGTGTGCAGCGGCTACCAGCTCTTCGGGATTGGTACCGGTGCCTTCTTCAAAGCGCGATTTATAAGAGTATTGGGTGTTGTTCAACACGGTGCTTTGCGAGCTGAGTGTGCCGCTTCCTTCTTTTCCTGAGCCGTTCCATACGGCAGTGGCTGTTCTGGTCATAATGATCGTCTTTTAAAATTTTAATATGATATGGAACTATAAATTTAAGAAATATCGCGCAATACTGCATTTACAGTTTTGCCGGTTAGTTGAATATTCCCTCAAAGAGTACCAAAATGCGCTTCTCTCGTCTTTTTCCCATATATTGGTGATAAAATTTAACCTGAAATTCACATGGACAGACCATCTGAAGAATTCAAGCCTTACATATCTCCACGGGATTTTATCCCGGAATTTACACCGCGGGCCATTGTGCTGGGCGCTGTTTTCGGCATCATCTTCGGTGCGGCTTCCTGCTATCTCGGGCTGAAGGTGGGCCTCACGGTGAGCGCTTCTATTCCCATTGCCGTGCTGGCCATTTCTGTGTTCAAGAAAATGGGCAAAGCCACCATTCTTGAATCCAACATCGTGCAGACGATCGGATCGGCCGGAGAATCCGTTGCCTCAGGCGTTGTCTTCACCATACCGGCGCTGCTTTTTCTCTCCGGCGGCGAGGCTTATTTCAAATACCTGCAGATATTCGTCCTGGCCCTGGCCGGCGGCATCCTGGGTGTTCTGTTCATGATACCGCTGCGCCGTTCGCTGATCGTAAAGGAGCACGGCAAGCTGCCTTATCCCGAAGGCACTGCCTGCGCCGACGTATTGATCGCAGGTGAAAAAGGGGGCAACCTGGCCAGGAAAGTATATTATGGACTGGGCATTGCTTTCCTCTATAAGCTGCTGATGTCCATCTTCGGGCTGTGGAGAGATGTGCCCACTTTTGTCTTTGGCCGTAACTCCGCTTTGCCCAACGGCACGATCAATGGCGAGATCACACCGGAGCTGCTCGGCGTGGGCTATATCATCGGGCCGCGGATAGCGGGCATCATGGTGGCCGGCGGCGTGCTCTCGTGGCTGGTGCTGATACCGATGATCACCATGCTCGGCAGCGGGTTGAGCACGCCTTTCCTTCCTGAAAAAGTGAAGCTGATCTCGCAGATGTCGCCCGACGAAATATGGAACCGCTATATCCGCTACATCGGTGCCGGCGCCGTGACCTTCGGCGGCATCATCACGCTGATCAAGACCCTGCCTACCATCATCAGCGCCTTTGGCGATTCGCTCAAAGATATACGCGAGAGAAAGAGCGATGGCGGTGCGGAGAAAAGCCGTACCGAACGCGACATCCCGCTGGTATGGGTATTGATCGGCAGCGTGGTGCTGGTGATCTTCATGACGGTGATCCCTTCTATTCCCACCAACCTGCTTTCGGCGCTGATGATCGTGGTGTTCGGATTTTTTTTCGTCACTGTCTCTTCCCGCATCGTGGGGTTGATCGGCTCATCTTCCAATCCTGTATCGGGCATGACCATCGCGACGCTGATGGCCACTTCCCTCATCTTCGTAGGGATCGGCTGGACAGGTGATCCCTACCAGCCCATTGCGCTGGTGGTAGGCTCTATCGTGTGCATTGCCGCAGCCAATGCCGGCGCTACTTCCCAGGATCTGAAAACAGGCTATATCGTAGGCGCCACACCTGTCAAGCAGCAGTTGGGACTCATTATTGGGGTATGCGTTTCCGTTGTAGCGGTGGGCTTTACCCTGCTGCTGCTGAACAAGACACTGGGCATCGGCAGTGTAACGGCCGAGCATCCTTCGCCGCTGCCTGCACCGCAGGCCACGCTGATGGCCACCGTGATCAAGGGATTGCTCAGCCATGACCTGCCCTGGGGCCTGGTCATCACGGGAATGGGCATTGCTGCCGTAGTGGAGCTGTGCGGTGTAAACGCGCTGGCTTTCGCTGTGGGAGCTTACCTGCCGCTTTCCTCCACCACACCCATCTTCGTGGGCGGTGCGATCAAATGGCTGGTGGACCGCAAAAAGAAAGCTGCTACCGAAACGGAATCTGAAACCGGTCCCGGCGCCCTATTCAGCTCCGGGCTGATCGCCGGCGGCTCCATCACCGGCATACTGATCGCCATCATGATCGGCACCACCGTTGGCGTAAAACCGGACGGCAGCGCCCGTTCTTTGCTGGATGTTTTCAACAGCGGCCTGGCGGAAAAAATGGGTGCCTGGAGCGATCTGCTGGCTGTCATAGCCTTTGGATTGCTGGGCTGGATATTGTACCGCTTTGCAAAAAGTAAGAAATAGCGGCACTCAGAAGCCGGAAGGCTGAACAGCCGTCCGGTATGTACATACACGCTGGGATACAGGATACAGCTATTCCTTCCGTTATTGTAGTTTTTACCTTCCCCTGAATCCGCCTCCACCGCCACGGCCGCCGCGGCTTCCACCGCCGGACCGGTCCATGTTCATGCCACGATTCATGCCCCGTCCTTGCCGGCCACCAAAACGGTTAAAATTGTAGGTGAAGGACAGCATGAAATATTGTCCCAGCCCGCTGCTTTCGGAATCCTGGACATAGGTGGCGCCTATGCTGCGCCGGATGTCGAGCCGCTGGTTGAGCAGGTCAAAGGCCTGGAACTTGAGCGTGCCCTGCTTCTTTTTAAAGAACTGCTTGCCGACATAGCCATTCCATATCGTCGTGGTGCGGTTATAGCCCTCTGCCAGCCCCGAATTGGCGGTATAGCGGAGATCGCTGCCCAGGAGAAAAGCAGCAGGCAGGCGGAACTCAAAATCCACTGAAAGCCCGTAGTTAAAGAATTCTTCATTGCGGTCCGGAAGAAGCGAATAGGTCACCTTGTTGTAGTTGATCCTGCCGTTCAGGTTGAGGTCGAGCAGGTCTCCTATGTCGTAGGTCAGCCGGAGAAGCTGCCCGAGCGAGAGATTCCTGCTGAGGTTCTTTTCCTGGTTTACGTATCCCACATCGTGGGCATAGCGCATGGAGGTAGCAGGATCGATCTTCAGGTTGATCTTTTTTACCGGCAAAGAAAAAGACAGGTTGCCGTTCAGATCATAGGTGCCGTTGACATTCACCGGCTGGATATATTGACGCCGCTGCTCATCATAGTAGCTTGAGCTGACGATCTGGTTCGAGACCGTTGTAAAGCTGAGCGATGCCTGCAGGTTGCGGTAATTCTCTTTGTTAAAAGTATTGAAGCTCGCCCGGATATTATTAGTAAACGCCGTTTTCAGGTCAGGGTTGCCCAGCCGGATGCGGAGCGAGTTGCTGTTGTCCGGCACGGGCTGCAGCTCCGAGATGCTGGGCGGACGGGTGTTGCCGCGGTATTCTATACGCAGGCGGCTGGTCTTGGAAAAATTATAATGAAAATTGAAGAGCGGATAAAAGTTGAGCGTACGCTGTGTAAGCGTGCTGTCGGAAGTCAGCCATTCATTGTACAGGGTGTTTTGCTGCAGGCTCAGGCCTACCGTATAATCATATTTCTCCTTGTTGGCAATAAAGTTGAGGCTTCCGCGGTTGCTTGTAAATGTATTCTGGAAGGCATTGCTGTAGATGGAATCATAATCATTGTAATCTTTGGAAAGGGGATCGAAGTTATAGGTGCGCCGGTCCGAATGGCTGCTGTTCCGGTTATAGGAATATTCCATCTCCAGGTAGTGATCGGTATAGATGGGTTCTGTATAAGAGACCCTCGCACCCCAGTTATAGGACGAAGAATTGTTGTTGTTGCGCTG
>Ga0164242_10009961_pt1 | contig 10209 bp, 6 predicted proteins | sample OricomgcompostMG_FD_108783 | JGI IMG/M metagenome (GOLD analysis project Ga0164242, IMG submission 108783) | Miracle-Growth compost microbial communities from Emeryville, California, USA - Original compost - Miracle growth compost (MG) ... | reverse complement strand
GGAGGCCATGATGAACGCTGCGGACGGCACCACGGCGGCCGGAACAGCAGTCTCCCCACCACCGCGAGGCTTCGCCGCCTCGCTGTTCGGCCGCGTCCCGCGCGAGGACCTGTCGCGGCTCACTCCCCAGATCCTGGCGCGCCTGGCGCAGGAAGCGTGGGACCACGTGCGCCAGCCGCGCCGCGGCAGGCACAGCCTGCGTGTCTTCAACCCCGACCTTCCCGGCCTGAAGGAGCCGATCACCATTGTCGAGGCGGTCAATGACGACATGCCTTTCTTGGTGGATTCGATCATCGGCGCGTTGACCGAAGCGGGATTCGAGGCGCGGCTTCTGGCACACCCGGTGCTCGATGTCGTGCGTGACTCGCCCGATGCCGCCGCAAAGGGGCTTGGCGAGGGAGCGGACAGCCACCGTGAAAGCCTGATCCATATCCACCTCGACGAGATCCGCTCCGAGGAAACCCGCGCCAGGCTTGCCGCGGAGATCGACCGCACCCTCGCCGATGTGCGCCTGGCGACGGAGCACTTCCGCGCCATGAAGAGCCGCCTGCAGGCGGCCATCGTCGACCTGAAGGAGTTCCCGCCGCAACTTCCCGCCGAAGACATCGCGGAGGCCGTTGCCTTCCTCGAATGGCTGGGCGCGGAGAACTTCGTCTTCATCGGCTCGCGCGAGTGCCGCTACGAAGCGGTGGATGAGGACACCGACAGCCTGGAAACGGTCGACGGCACGGGCCTCGGCATCCTGCGCGACCCTTCCGTCATGGTGCTGCGGCGCGGGCGCGAGCTCGTGGCCATCACCCCGGAGATTCGCGAATTCCTGCACGAGCCGGCGCCGCTCATCGTCACTAAGGCCAGCCTGCGCTCACGCGTCCATCGGCGCGCGCATCTCGACTATGTCGGTGTGAAGCTGTTCGACAAGGACGGCAAGCTGACGGGTGAACTGCGCTTCGTCGGCCTGTTCACCGGCTCGGCCTACACCCGGCCCGCCGCGACCATTCCGCTGCTGCGCCGGCGCATTGCCATCGCCTTCGAGCGCTCGGGTTTCGCGCCCGACAGCCATTCCGGCCGCGCGCTGCGCAACGTGCTGGAGGACCTGCCGCGCGACGAGCTCTTCCAGCTCGACGCCGACCATGTCTACACCTACGCCATGCGCGTCCTGGAAGTGTATGAGCGGCCCCATCCATGCGCGCTCGCACGGGTCGACCGGTTCGACCGCTTCGTCTCGGTGCTGGCCTTCATTCCACGCGACAAATTCGACTCGGTCGTGCGGGAACGAATCGGCCGCTTCCTGGCGGAGATCTGATGGCCGCCAGGTGGCGTTCGAGCCGGTCTTCATCGGCGGCGTGCCCTTGACGCGGGTGCATTACATCATTGGGCGCTATGAGGGCCGCACGCCGAACGTGGAGCAGGCGGACCTCGATGCGGGTATCGCCGAGCGGGTGCAGACCTGGGACGACCGCCTGCGGCGCCTCCTCGACCGCAGCGAGGAGAGCCTGCCCGAGGAGGTCTGGCGCTACCGCGACGCGCTGACGGCGGGTTACCGCGAGAGCGTCTCGCCCGAACGCGCCTGGCGCGACCTGCAGCAGATCCGCCGCCTCACCGACGAGCGCCCCTTCGCCATCGACTTCGAGCGGCGCACCGGCGATCCGGAGACCCGCGTGGCACTGCGCATCCTCTCACGCGGCCGCTCGCTGTCGCTGGCGGAGCGCGTGCCGCTGCTCGACCATATGGGCTTCCGCGCCATCAATGAGCGCACCTTCCGCATCCTGCCGGAGGGCATATCCAAGTCCGGAGGCGTCTGGGTCCATGACATGACCCTCGAGCGCACCGCCGGAGGGCCCATCGCCCTCGCGGACATCGACGAGGCGCTCGAAGACCTGTTCATGGCCGTGGCGCGCGGCGAGGCCGAGAGCGACGGCTTCAATGCGCTGGGCGTCGAGGCACGCCTGAACTGGCGCCAGATCGCGCTGCTGCGGGCGATTGCCCATTTCCTGCGCCAGGCCGGCATCGCCTTCACGCCGGACTATCTCTGGAGCGTGGTCGTCGCCCATGCCGACATCGCGGCCGACGTGGTGGAGCTGTTCGCGGCCCGCTTCGATCCGAAGCAGGAGAAGGACCGTGAGGCACGGGAAAGCGCCGTCCGCGAGCGTATCGAGGCTGCTCTGGCCGATGTCGCCAGCCTCGACGAGGACCGCATCCTGCGGCGCTTCGTCAACGCCGTTGAGGCGACCTTGCGGACCAATTTCTACCAGCCGGACGAAAGCGGAAATCCCAAGGGCGAGATCAGCTTCAAGTTCGACAGCCGCAAGCTGGACGAGCTGCCGCCGCCGCACCCTCTTGTCGAGATCTTCGTCTACAGCCCGCGCTATGAAGGCGTGCATCTGCGCTTCGGCAAGGTGGCACGCGGCGGCTTGCGTTGGTCCGACCGTCCGCAGGACTTCCGCACCGAGGTGCTCGGGCTGGTCAAGGCGCAGCAGGTCAAGAACGCCGTCATCGTGCCGGTCGGCGCCAAGGGCGGCTTCGTGCCCAAGCGCCTGCCGCCATCCACCGACCGCGACGCCTTCGCGCGCGAGGGCCGCGAGGTCTACGAGTGCTTCATCTCGGCCCTGCTCGACCTGACCGACAATCTTGAAGGCGAGGAGGTGGTGCCACCGGCGCATGTGGTGCGGCACGATGGCGACGATCCCTATCTCGTTGTCGCCGCCGACAAGGGAACGGCCACCTTTTCCGATACGGCCAACGCCGTCGCCCTTAAGCGCGGCTTCTGGCTGGGCGATGCCTTCGCCAGCGGCGGCTCGGCGGGCTACGACCACAAGGAAATGGGCATCACCGCGCGCGGTGCGTGGGAGGCGGTGAAACGGCATTTCCGCGAGATGGACCACGACATCCAGAGTGAGCCGTTCACGGTGGCTGGCGTCGGCGACATGTCGGGCGACGTGTTCGGCAACGCCATGCTGCAATCGCGGGCCATCCGCCTCGTCGCCGCCTTCGACCACCGCCACATCTTCCTCGATCCCGACCCCGATCCGGAAATCTCCTGGGCGGAGCGCAAGCGACTGTTCGACCTGCCGCGTTCGAGCTGGGACGATTACGACAAGGCCGTTCTGTCAAAGGGCGGCGGCGTCTTTCCGCGCACGCTGAAATCCGTACCGCTCAGTCCGCAGATCCAGGCGCTTTTGCACGTCACCGCTGACCACATGGCTCCGCCGGACCTGATCCGCGCAATCCTGCGGGCCGACACCGACCTGCTCTTCTTCGGCGGCATCGGCACTTATGTCCGCGCCAGCGACCAGGGCAATGACGAGGCCGGCGACCGCAGCAATGACGCGGTGCGCATCACCGCCGCCGAAATCGGTGCCAAGGTCATCGGCGAGGGCGCCAATCTCGGCATGACCCAGCGCGGCCGAATTGAGGCGGCGCGGCGCGGCGTGCGGCTGAACACCGATGCCATTGACAATTCGGCGGGCGTGAACACCTCCGACATGGAGGTGAACATCAAGATCGCGCTGTCCCTGCCGGTCGCCGACGGGCGCCTCTCGGAAGAAGACCGCGACAGCCTGCTGGTCGACATGACCGACGAGGTCGCCGCACTGGTGCTCGCCAACAATTACCGCCAGACACTCGCCCTTTCGCTTGCGGAGCGCCGCGGACTGGAAGACCTCGGCTTCGAGCAACGCCTGATGCATGAACTGGAAGCCAAGGGCGAACTCGACCGCGCGGTCGAATTCCTCCCCGATGACAGGGCGCTCGCCGAGCGCACCCGTAATGAACAGCCGCTGACGCGGCCCGAACTCGCCGTGCTGCTGGCCTATGCAAAGCTTGCGCTTGGCGACGCTTTGCTCGCCTCCAACGCGCTGGAGGAGAGCTATTTCTCCCGCGAGTTGCAGCACTATTTCCCGCCCGAACTCGTGGAGCGCTTCCCCGATGCGCTCGCCAACCACCGCCTGCGCAAGGAGATCATCGCCACTCTGCTGGCCAATGCGATGATCGACCTGGGCGGCCCCTCCTTCATGCCGCGCACCGGGCGCCACGAGGGCGATGCCGGCTTGCTGGCCAAGGCCTTCACGCTGGTTTCGGATTCGCTGCGCATCGGCGACTTCGTCCGCCGGGTGGACAGCCTCGATACCCGCATTCCCTCGGCGCTGCAGATGGAGCTCTACGCGTCCCTGCAGGAATTGCTGCTGACGCGGGTGTCCTGGACGCTGGCGAATGTCGATCTCACCGCTCCAATGGAAACACTGGTCGCCCGTTTCCGCACGAGCACCGACGCCATGGTGGCCGGCCTCGACCGCACCCTTCCGCAGGACGCGCAGGAGCGGCTCTTGGCACGCCGCGAGGAACTGGAAACCGCGGGCATTCCTGAAGAAGATGCCGCGCGGCTGGCTTTGATCCCCGTCCTCTACGGCGCGCCCGATTCCGCGCTGATCGCCGAGGAGGCCGGCTGCGGTGCGGCGGAGGCTTTGGGGAGCCTCGCCGCAGCCGCCAACTGGCTTGGCCTCGGCCGCCTGCGCGAGACGGTGAAAGCACTGCCGGTCAACGATTATTACGAGCGCCGCGCGCTGGACCGCGCCGTGGCGCAGATCGGCGGCGCCGAGCGGGCGCTAGCCATTGCCGCGGCCCGCCGCGGCGGCGGCGAGACCGGCATGGAGGCATGGGTCGCCGATCACCCGCAGGCGCTCGATGTACGCGCCGAGATCGCGGAGATGGCGCGCAGCGGGATGAGCTTTGCCAAGCTTGCCGTGGCCGGCGCCCTCCTTGCCGATCTCACCAGAGAATGAGCCGGGGGCTTTCGCGAGCAGCGGTGGCCGGCTGGGTGCTGTTCGACTTCGCGGCCCAGCCGGTGTTCACGCTCGTGACCACCTTCATCTTCGCGCCCTTCTTCGCGGCGCGGCTGGCGGCCGATCCGGTCCAGGGGCAGGCGCTGTGGGGGTTCGCCACCGGCGCGGCGGGAATCGCCATCGCGCTGTTCTCGCCAGTGCTCGGCGCCATTGCCGACGCGGCGGGCAGCCGCAAGCCGTGGATCGCGTTCTTCTCGCTGCTGCTGGTTACCGGATGCATGGCGCTGTGGTGGGCCGTGCCGGGGAGTGGCGGGGCGGTGGCTTTGGCGCTTTTCGGCTTCTTCATCGCCACCATCGGCGCCGAATTCGCCACCGTCTTCACCAATGCCATGATGCCCGACCTGGCGCCGCCGGAGCGGCTCGGCCGCCTCTCCGGCACTGGCTGGGCGGTGGGCTATGTCGGCGGCCTGCTCAGCCTCGCCCTGATGCTCGTCTTCTTCGTCGCCGATCCGCACAACGGCCACACCCTGGCAGGCTTGGCTCCGGCCTTCGGGCTTGATCCGGCAACGGGCGGAGGCGACCGCGCTTCCGGCCCCTTCTCGGCGCTGTGGTATGTGGTTTTCATCGCGCCGCTGTTCCTCTGGACGCCGGATGCGCCGCGGAAACTGCCTCTCGGCCAGGCGGCCCGGCGGGGGCTGTCGCACCTTAATGCAACCATCCGGGGCCTCTCCCGGACGCCGCGGCTGGCGCGCTATCTCCTGGCCCACATGGTCTATGTCGATGCACTGGTGGCCCTGTTCGCCTTTGGCGGGCTCTACGCCACGGGCATCTTCGGCTGGAGCACCGTCGAGATCGGCGCCTTCGGCATTCTCCTGACGATCGCCGGCACTGCGGGAGCATTCCTCGGCGGCGCGCTGGACGACCGTTTCGGCCCGAAGCCCGTGGTGATGGCCGCGCTCCTTATCCTGCTAATGGCCGCTATCGGCATTCTCTCGCTTTCGGCAGACCGGGCGCTCTTCGTCATTCCGCTGACCCCGCCACAGCCAGGCGGCGGACTCTTCTCGGCCACCGGGGAGAGGCTCTATCTCGCCTTCGGGCTCGTCATCGGAAGCGTTGCCGGCGCGCTGCAGGCCGCCTCGCGCACGCTTCTGGTGCGCCTTGCCGAGCCCGCGCAGATGACAGAGGCCTTCGGACTCTATGCGCTGTCGGGAAAGATGACGTCGTTTCTCTGCCCGCTCGCGGTCGGCGCCCTCACCGCCTGGAGCGGCAGCCAGCGCGTGGGCATGAGCGTGCTGGTCGTGTTCTTCGCAGCCGGCGCCGCCCTGCTCGCGCCGTTGCGGATGGATGACAGGCGATCGCACATCAGTTGATACGCAAGGCCGCCTTGAACCGCGCCTGATCCGCTGGGGGCATCCGCGACCAGACTTCTTCGGCCAACAGGTAATAGCGCAACGCCAGATCGTCATTGCCGCTGGCGATCATGCCCTTGGCAATCGAGACGGTCGACTGGAACGCCGACGCCAGGGACTCGGCCCGGACAGTGCCCTGCCGTGTGCAATCGCAGCCCTCGATTCCAGCCATTGTCCCATCCTCCCAGGGCGCGGAGGCTGCCGAGGCGGGAGGCGCAGAGATACCCGGAGAAATCCGGGGGCCGTTCAGGCGATGAGACCGTAGCGCACTGCCTGCGCGACGGCATGCGAGCGGTTGGCGCAGTTCATCTTGAGCGCGGCGCTCTCGATGTATTCGTCGACCGTCTTCTTCTGGATGTTGAGGATCAGGCCGGTCTCCCACGAGGTCTTGCCGAGGGAGGCCCAGCGCAGGCATTCGATTTCGCGCGCGGTCAGCCGCGGACGTGCGGTCGACGGGCGCAGCCGCTCCATGGCCCGATGCGCGTACACCGCGATCATGTGCAGCGCGGCACGCTCCTGCATCGAGAAGGTCTGCCGCCTGGTGCTGAAGGATACGCATCCCTTCTCGCCATGCGGTCCATAGACTGGGACGCACAGGCCGAATTCCAGCCCGAACTCCCGCGCCTCGCCCATGACCCTGGCCTCGTGCGGTTCCAGGCGCCGGTCACAGGCCTCGCTCCATAGGAAAGGTTCGGTGCTGCGGCGCAACTGGGCTGCGCAGGGATCAAGGTGGACATAGTTCTCGCTGCAATAGCGGGCGGTCCATTCCTCGCTCCAGCCACTCAGAAGAATACAGGGCTCGAGCACGCCTCCCGGCTCGGGGACGCCGGTGATGAAGACACCCTCGATCTCGAAAGCCCGGCCGACCTGGAGAATCTCGTCGAGCAGCCGCTGTGGCGTGCCGATGCGTGCCGCATGATCGACAAATCCGAATGCCAGTTCCTTGAGATCCAATCCGGCCCCTCCTGAAAGGGAACGCTTCGAACTCAGAACATCAGCATGGCAAATCGACCCGGTGTGGCCGGAAGATCAGCGGGGCAGTTCGGACAGGGCGGCGCTGTGGGCGGCAACGGGTGCCGGGGATGCAAGCTCGCCCGGAGCAGCGATGGAGCCGGTATCCGGCGCCAGAACGGTCAGCGCCAGTCCGCACAGCAGGCTGAGACGCAAGGTACGCGACATGCGCGGAACAGGCCGTCTGGTCTGTCTCATCAACGAAGCGGTGCTCCGGGAATTCCCCAAGGCTTCTGGCTAGCAGCCATCGCCTCGAAAGTCGACCCTCCGAAAAAGTTCTTCAGTGACGAAAATGACGCACGCCGGTGAACACCATGGCCATGCCACGCTCGTCGGCGGCGGCAATGACGTCGGCATCACGGACCGAACCGCCCGGCTGGATCGCGGCTGTGGCACCGGCTTCGGCTGCCACGATCAGGCCGTCGGAGAACGGGAAGAAGGCGTCGGAGGCCACCACGCTACCGCGCGTGGACGGCTCGTCCAGCCCTGCTGCGGCGGCGATTTCCGCGGCCTTCTGCGCCGCGATGCGGGCGGAGTCGACGCGGCTCATCTGGCCGGCACCGACGCCGACCGTGGCGCCGTGGCGGGCATAGACGATGGCGTTCGACTTCACGTGCTTGACCACGCGATAGGCGAACAGGAGATCGGCCAGTTCTTCATTGGTCGGCGCACGCTTGGTGACGACCCTCAGGTCGAGGTCCTCGACATGGATGTTGTCGCGTCCCTGGACGAGGAAGCCGCCGGCCACCGACTTTACGAGCGAGGCGGGCGCCCGCGGGTCGGGCAGGCCGCCGGCCGCGAGGAGACGCAGGTTCTTCTTGGCGCCGAAGATCGCCGCGGCCTCGCTGTCCACCTCCGGCGCAATGATGACCTCGGTGAAGATCTTGGCCATTTCGCGCGCGGTCTCGGCGTCGAGCGGACGGTTCACTGCGACAATGCCGCCATAGGCCGAGACCGGATCGCTGGCGAGCGCGCGGCGATAGGCTTCGGCGAGGCTGCCGGCCTCGGCAACGCCGCAGGGATTGGCGTGCTTGACGATGACGCAGGCCGCCGTCTTCGCCGGATCGAACTCCGCGGCCAGTTCATAGGCGGCGTCGGTGTCGTTGAGGTTGTTGTAGGACAGCGCCTTGCCCTGAAGCTGGCGCGCGGTGGCGACGCCCGGGCGCGGCAAAGCCGAGGCATAAAACGAGGCCTGCTGGTGCGGGTTCTCGCCATAGCGCAGCGCCTCGACCAGCGTGCCGCCGAGCGTGCGCCAGGCCGGGGCGGTCTCGCCCACCTCACCGGCCATCCAGGTGGCGATCGCGGCGTCGTAGCTCGCCGTCCGGGCGAAGGCCTTGGCGGCCATGCGCTTGCGGAAGGCAAGCGAGGTGCCGCCGCCTTCGGCGTCCATCTCGGCCAGCACCGCAGCGTAATCCGCGGTGTCCACGATCACCGCCACATCGCCATGGTTCTTGGCCGCGCCGCGGATCATCGCCGGGCCGCCGATGTCGATGTTCTCGACCATCTCCTCATAGGACGCGCCGCGGCGCAGCGTATCCTCGAAGGGATAGAGGTTCACCACCAGGAGATCGATCGGCAGGATTCCGTGCTCGCTCATCGAAGCGGCATGGCCGGCATCGTCTCGTATCGCCAGCAGCCCGCCATGCACCTTGGGGTGCAGCGTCTTCACGCGCCCGTCCATCATCTCGGGAAAGCCGGTGAGTTCCGAGACGTCGGTCACCGCGAGCCCCGCATCCTTCAGCGCCTTGGCGGTGCCGCCCGTGGAGACCAGGGCAACGTTGCGGCCGGCAAGCGCGTGCGCGAATTCGATGAGCCCGGTCTTGTCGGAAACCGACAGCAGAGCGCGGGCGAGCGGGCGGGAAGAAGCAGGTTTGGGAGCCATTGCGGGCCGATAGCACGCACGGCGCGCCACCGCCAGAGAAGCTTTGTCTCAACGCGGTGCGGTGCGGGAGAAGGACCAAGCCAGGCGCTCGATGTCTCCCGTCGTACCGCGGACCACGATCTGCTGAGAGTGCCGCGCACCCTCGCTCGCCGAGAAGAGGATGCTTTCCTCGACCTCGCAAGCAAGACCGTCGGCCTCGAAGATCCAGGCCATGCCGGAGGGAAGGCGGAGGATGACCGAGCCTCCGTTTGCCGTCCGCGCCGCCTGCACGTCGGGATGGAGGTGGAAGCGCACGGAGAAGGGCTGCGCGGACGGCTTGCGAGGGCCGACCGCGCGGAAGCGCTCGACCCCTTCCAGCCGCGTGCCGTCATGCGCCAGCTTGAGGCGGCGCTGGTGGACGATGCCGAAGCGCGGCGAATAGCCATCGTGCGCCAGGCGCAGCACTGTGGCCTCGGGGCTTTCCTCGCGCACGCATTCGACATGTTCGGGCCCCTCGACCATGGGAAGGCCGCCGACGAGAGCATTGAGCGCATCCGACTTGGCGAAGCGCGAGGACGACGCCTCGGCAATCGTCACCGTGGAGTGCGCAGCGGTGCGCCGGGAGGCCTTTAGGGCCTCGCCCCCCTCTCCGGCGGGAGCGCCGCAATTGACGATCATGCGCTCGCGGCCCACGGAGAATTCGAAGGACAGGGTACCCGCATGGGCCGCCGTGCTGAAGAGCGGGGGCGGCGGCAGGCCGGCATCGGCAATCAGCAAGGCCGGGCCGGCCTCGATGCGCTGATAGCCGGCATGGCCGGCATTGAGGACCGGACGCCCCTGCGCGTCGTCGGCCGCGGCAATGGCCGCGAGCAGGGCGGCGGGGGTCGCGCCCATGCCGTTGAACAGCGCCAGGGTGCCGTCGCCGTGGCGGAAGAAACGCAGCATGGGCTGTACGCGGTCGATCGCGACCAGCAGCCCGGACGGCGGCTCCATCTGGCGCAGCGCAAAGAGATGGCGCAACGGCAGGAGGTCGCGCAGGACCGTGATCAGCGCCGCGGGGTTGCGGCTGACATGGCCGCCATCGGGCAGGATCTGCAGCGCCAGTTCATCGCCCAGCAGCTTGCGCCCGGCATTGGTCACCGCCGGCCGC
>Ga0164242_10009960_pt1 | contig 10209 bp, 11 predicted proteins | sample OricomgcompostMG_FD_108783 | JGI IMG/M metagenome (GOLD analysis project Ga0164242, IMG submission 108783) | Miracle-Growth compost microbial communities from Emeryville, California, USA - Original compost - Miracle growth compost (MG) ... | reverse complement strand
GGCGGGCCGCACCTACAACCTCTCCGGCGACGAGATCACGACGATCCTCGAGATCGCCGAGGCGGTGCAGGAAAACGTCGACACCTGCGAGATCACCCACACGCCGCCGCGCCCCGGCGACTTTCCGGGCAAGACGATCTCCAACGTCCGCGCCCTCGAGGAGCTGGGCTGGAAGGCCGAGACCCCGTTCAAAGAGGGCGTCCGCCGCTACGTCGAGTGGGTCAAGTGCACGACCCGCCCGCCGGACCCGATCCCGGGGACGAAGCCGAACCTGAACGGCAACGGCCGCGCCGCCGGGGCGCTGCTCGCGGGTGCGTCGCGGCCCGGCGAGGCGCGTGAGCCGCGGATACTCATCCTCACCGCCGACATCGGCGAGGGGCACGACCTGCCGGCGCGGATGATCGCCGCCGACCTGGAGAAGGAACTCCCCGACGCCGAGGTGACGATCGACAACGGCCTCGAGGCGATGGGGCGGACGATGTCGGCGGTCGTGCGGGGCGGCTCGCGCTTCACCTTCCGCCGCGCTCCCTGGGTCTTCGACGTCCAGTACTGGCTGATCGCCAAGTTCGCGCCGACCCGCTGGCTGGCGATGCAGCTGATGTACCTGACCGGCGCCCGCGGCCTCCTGCGGCAGGTCGCCGAGCACCAGCCGGACGTGATCATCTCGACCTACCCCGGCGTGACCGTGGTGCTGGGGATGCTGCGCGAGAAGCGCCGCCTCGACATCCCGGTGCAGTCGGCGATCACCGACCTGGCCGGCCTGCGCTATTGGGCGCACCCGGGTGTCGACCTCCACTACGTCACCCACCCCGAGTCGATCGAGGAAGTCGAGCGGCTGGTCGGGCCGGGGACGGTGGAGTGGGCGCGGCCGCCGATCTCGCCGGAGTTCCTCGCCCCGCGCACCCGCCGCGACGCCCGCGAGGCGCTCGGCGTCAATCTCAACGCCCGCATGGTGCTGGTCTCCGGCGGCGGCTGGGGAGTGGGCGACCTGGAGTCGGCGATCGAGCTGGCGCTGGCCGACGGCGAGACCGAGGTTGTCTGCATCGCGGGTCGCAACGAGATCGCCCAGCGCAAGCTCGAAGCGCGCTTCGACGACAACCCGCGGGTGCGCGTCCTCGGCTTCACCGAGCAGATGAGCGACTGGATGGCGGCCGCCGACGCGATGGTCCACGCGACCGCCGGGCTGACCGTGCTCGAGGCCCATATCCGTGGCTGTCCGGTGATCTCCTACGGCTTCTCGGCCGGCCACCTGCGCGCCAACAACGCCGCCTTCGAACGGTTCGGGATCGCCGAGGTGGCGCGCTCCGATCACGAGCTCGAGTCGACCCTCCGCCACGTCGCCGCCGAACGGCGCTCGCCGGACTCCTCGTTCGCCTCGCTGCCGTCGATCGCCTCGCGGGCGCTCGCGGTGCGGCCGCGGGTGCGCCAGGAGCCGGTCTGGCGGTTGCGCGCCGCCCGCGCCGTCGCCGTCACCTGCCTGGCGATCATCGCCGTTGTGCTGGTGATCTCGGCGGTCCACCGGGAGAGCCCGCTGAAGCCGCTGAACCCGGTCACCAGCCGCATCCACATCGGCACCGATCCCGACCAGCCGGGGGCGACCCAGGCGGCGAAGAAACTCGGCCCGACCGAATCCTCGCGCGCGGCGGCGGCCGAAACGACGGCGGCCGAAGAAGAATCCGGCAAGTGAGCGCCGCGCCCGGCCGGGGCGACGGCGAGGCGGGCGGCGGCGCCGTGGTCGCCCGTCGCGCGGCGGGCGCGGGGGCGCTCGCCCTCGCGGTGCCGCACGCGGGCCCGGCGCTGGCGCCGATCGTCCCCGCGGTCGGGCGGCGGCTGCCGATCGTCCTGCGCGAAGAGGGCGCCGAGGGCGTCTTCCTCACCTTCGACGACGGGCCGCATCCGCAGGGGACCCCGGCGGTGCTGGAGATCCTCCGCGAGGCGGGCCAGACGGCGACCTTCTTCCTCGCCGGCGAGCAGGTCGAGGCGCGGCCGGCCCTGGCGGCGGAGATCGTCGCTGCCGGGCACCGGGTAGAGCTCCACTGCCACCGTCACCGCAACCAGCTGCGGCTGACGCGGCGGTCGCTGCTCGACGACGCCGAGCGCGGGCGGGCGGCGATCGAGGAGGCGAGCGGCCAGGCGATCGCCGACTACCGGCCTCCCTACGGGATCTTCAGCGGTGCCGGGCTGGCCGCGATCCGCTCACGCGGCTGGCGACCGGTGCTCTGGTCGCGGTGGGGGAGGGACTGGACCCGCCGCGCCACCGCGGCGTCGATCACCCGCAAGGCGACCGACGGGATTCGCCCCGGGGACATCGTCCTCTTGCACGACGCCGACTTCTACAGCGCGCGGAACTCTTGGGAGCGCACCGCGTCGGCTCTGCCGAGGATCCTCGACGAGCTGACGACGCGGGGGCTGAAGTCGAGCGTGCTTCGCCGCTGAGTCGGCGGCGCGATGGTCCACTCGTCGCAGCCGGCGAAGGCTTCGTCGAGGAGACGGGCCATCGTGCTGCGCGGCCGATCCTGGTCGAAGATTTGCTTGGACATTGCTCTCCGTCCTCAATAGGGGGGTTTCATAAAGGTTCACCCCCCAGTCGGACGAAAAACCTGCACTTTGCGGATTTTGCGAACAGTTGTTCGCGAGGGCGGCTACGGCGAAAGCGCAAAGTCGGCGTTCGGCGGTATACATACATGCTGTATGAATGCCGGTGAGGCCGGAAGAATGAGGATTCAACGGACTCAACGGACTCAAGCTCGGGGCGCCGAGACCACGCGCAAGGCCCTCATCTCCGTCGGCCGCGACCTCTTCGCCGAGCGCGGCTACGGCGACGTAGGTGGCGAGGAGATCGTCAAGGCCGCCGGGCTCACCCGGGGCGCGCTCTACCACCACTTCCCCGGCGGCAAGGCGGGACTGCTCGAGGCGGTCTACGAACAGATCGAGGCCGAGTCGACCGAGCGCGTCGCCCACGTCGTCCTCGACTCCGAGATGGACAGCCCGCTGGCGGCGATGAAGGCCGGCATCGCCGCCTTCCTCGACGAGTGCGCCGAGCCGGGCTTCCAGCGGATCGTCCTCCACGACGCGCCCGCCATCCTCGGCTGGGACCGCTGGCGCGAGATCTCGGCCTCCAACGCCCTCGGCCTGATCGAGGCGAGCCTGATCGCGGCGATCGAGGCGGGGGAGATCCGCCCGCTGCCGGTCCGCCCGACCGCCCACCTCCTCCTCGGTGCCCTCGACGAGGCCGCGATGCTCCTCGCCCGCTCCTCCGACCCCGCCGGCCGGGCCGAGGTGACGAGCGTCCTCCTCGCCCTGATCGACGGCTTCGCCGGTCCCGTCGCCGGCTGAAGCCGGCGCCCGCCGGCGGTCTTCACGGCCGTGGCCCCGCCCGAGATGCACCCGGCATAAGGAACAGCCGAAGCCCCCCGGGTGAGTTCGCAGTTCTCCGGACTATTTACGGCAAAGTGCGAACGCACCCGTGGGACCTATGACGGAAGGGTGGAGATCGTCACGAGCGCTTGGCGTTCCCTGGACCTCCCTCGCGTCCCGCCCGGGACGCACCTCGGACGGCCGCCGCCGCCGGAACGGTCATCTAGTTGCAGCCGCTTTCGGCCTCGCGACGAGCCCCCTTGCGCACTGCTCTAAACTCCTAAGAGTGAAAGCTTCAATCCACCCTGATTACCAACTCGCCAACGTGCACTGCTCGTGCGGCAACCAGTTCTACACGCGGTCGACGAAAGACGACCTGCACGTCGAGCTCTGCTCTGAGTGCCACCCCTTCTACACCGGTAAACAGAAGCTGGTCGACACCGGGGGCCGCGTCGAGCGGTTCCAGCGTCGCCAGGCCAAGACCCGGGCCGGCAGGCGGTAGCACCCGTGAGCCCGATCTCGGGCTCCGCACAACAGGCCTCACAAACTCCCCCCTCCAGCAACGGCAACGTCGGAGGGGAGGAGTTGCGCATGCCCGACGGGCGGCTCGTCGCCAAGCGCGACGCGCCGGTCGGTGGGCAGGCCGTGCTCGAGGGGGTGATGATGCGCGGCGTCTCGACCTGGGCCGTCGCCGTCCGCACACCGGAGGGCTCGATCGAAGTCGAGTCCGAGCCGCTGCGGCCCTGGGCGAAGCGCAACCGCCTCTGGCGCATCCCGATCGTCCGCGGCGTCGGCGCGCTCGCCGAATCGATGGCGATCGGCTTCCGCGCCCTGGCGATCTCCGCCAACGCCCAGATCGAGGACGACGACGACGGGGAGCCGGAAGAGATCGGCGGCTGGGTCTGGGGCCTGACGATCGCCTTCTCGCTCGTCCTCGCGATCGGCCTCTTCTTCGTCGTCCCGGTCGGGCTGACCAGCCTGATCAAGAACCAGCTCGGCTCCTCGGTCCTCTTCTGGCTGATCGAGGGCATCCTCCGCACCGCGATCTTCCTCGCCTACATCTGGGGGATCTCGAAAATGCCAGACCTGCGGCGGACCTTCGAGTACCACGGCGCCGAGCACAAGACGATCTCCTGTTACGAGGCCGAAGACGAGCTGACCCCGGAGCGGGCGAAGCTCTACTCGCGCCTCCATCCCCGCTGCGGGACCAGCTTCCTGCTGATCGTGATGGTGCTCTCGATCTTCATCTTCGCCCCGCTCGGGCTGCCCGCCTGGTATTGGCTGGTGATCTCCCGGATCGTCGGCATCCCGGTCGTCGCCGGCGTCTCCTACGAGGTGATCAAGTGGGCGGGGAAGAACCGCCGCAAGGCCTGGGTGCGGGCGATCATGTACCCCGGCCTGATGCTGCAGAACCTGACGACCCGCGAGCCGGACCTCGACCAGCTCGCCGTCGCGATCGCCTCGCTGAACGCCGTCCTCGCGCGCGAGAGCCCCGACGACCTCAGCTCCGACCAGACGATCGAGATCGTCGCCTAGCTCGGCGGCGCGACTCCCGACGCCACCTGGCTCAGCCGCGCATGCCGTAGGCGTAGGCACCCAGGGCGGCGAAGATCACCTGCCCGGTCGGCTCGCCGCCGATCAGCTCGGCCGCCACGACGACGATCCCGCAGACGGCGAAGCCGATCGATCCGACCCAGCGCCCACGGCCGCCCAGGCAGCCGCGAATTCCTCTACTCGTCATCCTCGAACACCTCCTCGACCCGTAGGCCGAAATATCGGGCCAACCGCATCGCCAGCGGCAGCGAGGGGGTGTAACGCCCCTGCTCGATCGAGTTGATCGTCTGCCGCGAGACGCTCAGCGCGTCGGCGAGCCCGGCCTGGGAGAGGCCGCGGTCGCCGCGGAGATGGCGCACCTGGTTCCTCAAGTTCGCTCCTGCTCGGATGTCAAGCGTGCTTGGCAGGAGCAAGGTAGCCAGAGTGGGCGCCGATGTCAAGCCTGCTTTACATCGGCGCGCCCGAGGCGCCTCCGCCTAGAGTTGGGCGCGTGATCGAGCAACTCGTCAAACAGATCCGCGCCCGCTTCGCCGAGCTCGAGGCGCTGATGTCCGACCCGGCGGTGATCGCCGACCGGGAGCGCTACGCCGAGGTCGGCCGCGAGTACCGCCAGCTGAAAGCCGCCCGCGACCTGGCGGAGGAGTACGCGACGCTGAAAGACGACCTCGAGGGGGCGCGCGAGCTGCTCGCGGAGGGCGAGGACGAGGAACTGCGCGCGCTGGTCGAGCAGGCGCCGGCCCGGATCGAGGAGCTCGAAGAGGAGATCCGCCTGGCGATGGTCGAGCGCGACCCGAACGACGAGAAGAACGTGATCGTCGAGATCCGCGCGGGCACCGGCGGCGACGAGGCGGCGCTCTTCGCCGGCGACCTCTACAAGATGCTCACCCGCTACGCCGAGCTGCGCGGCTTCTCCACCGACGTGCTCTCGCAGTCGCCCTCGGAGGCGGGCGGCTTCAAGGAGGTGACCTTCGAAGTGCGCGGCGAGGGCGCCTACTCGGTCTTCAAGTTCGAGGGCGGCACGCACCGCGTCCAGCGGGTACCGGAGACCGAGAGCCAGGGGCGGATACACACCTCGACGGCGACGATCGCGGTGTTGCCGGAGGCTGAGGAGGTCGACGTCCAGATCGACCCCAACGATCTGCAGATCGACGTCTACCGCTCCTCCGGCCCGGGCGGCCAGTCGGTCAACACCACCGACTCGGCGGTGCGGATCACCCACAAACCGACCGGCATCGTCGTCTCGATGCAGGACGAGAAGTCCCAGCTGCAGAACCGCGACAAGGCGATGCGGGTGCTGCGCGCGCGGCTGCTCGAGCAGCAGGTCGCCGAACAGCAGGCGCAGATCGCGAGCGAGCGCAAGGCGCAGGTCGGCAGCGGCGAGCGGGCGGAGAAGGTCCGCACCTACAACTTCCCCCAAGGGCGGATCACCGACCACCGGATCAAGCACACCTCGCACAACCTCGAAGGCGTCCTTGGCGGCGAACTGGAGGAGTTCACCAACGCGCTCTCGGCGGAGGAGAAGCGGCGCCGGCTCGAGGACGCGGCGGAAGAAGGGTGAGCGCGGTCGCGGGCAACGCGCGCGGCAGCGACGGGCCTGGGAGCGGCGCGACCGCGGAAGCGCTGGCCGCGGCGACCGACGCGCTGGCCGCCGCCGGGGTGCCGGAGGCGAGGCTCGACGCCGAACTGCTCCTCGCCCACGCGAGCGGCCGGGGGAGGGCGAGCCTGATCGCCGACCCGGCGGCGGAGATCCCACCCGCCGTCGCCCGCACCTACGGCGAGCTGGTGCGGCGGCGCCTGCGGCGTGAGCCGCTCGCCTACATCGTCGGCAGCAAAGGCTTCCGCCGGATCGAGCTGGAGGTCGACCGCCGGGTGCTGGTGCCGCGACCGGAGACCGAGCTGCTGGTCGAAGTGGCGCTGGAGTGGGAGCCGGGACGCGTGCTCGACGTCGGCACCGGGTCGGGGGCGATCGCCCTCGCGGTCGCCGAGGAGATGCCTGGGGTGGAGGTCGTCGCCACCGACACCTCACCCGGCGCTCTCGAGGTCGCACGGGCGAACGCGGCGCGCCTCGGCCTCGCGGGCCGGGTCCGCTTCGAGGCCGGGACGCTCCCCGAGGGCGAGTCCTTCGACCTGGTGCTGGCCAACCTTCCCTACGTCGCCGAAGCCGACTGGGCCGGGCTGCAGCCGGAGGTGACCGAGTGGGAGCCGCGCGAGGCGCTCCTCGCCGGGGCCGACGGGCTCGACGCCTACCGCGAGCTGCTGGCGCCGATGGACGCGGGCCCGGCGGAGTGCCTGCGGCCGACCTTCAGCGACTCGCCCGCGCTGCTCGACGCGATCGGGGCGGTCGCGGTCGAGATCGGCGAGGGGCAGGCACTCGAGGTCGCCGAACTGATGCGCGACGCCGGCTTCGCCGAGATCGAGGTGCGAAGTGATCTCGCCGGCATCGAGCGGGTAGTGGTCGGGGCACGATGAGCACGAGGACCGAGGTGATGCGGCTGGAGAGCGGCGGCGCGGCGGCGGCGCGGACGGCGCTCGAACGGACGATCGCCGCCGGTGGGGTCGTCGTCTTCCCTTCGGACGGCGTCTACGGCCTCGCCTGCGACCCGCTCGACGCGGCGGCGATCAACCGCATCCACCGGCTGAAGGGACGCGACGACGGCAAGCCGGCCGCGGTCTTGTACTTCTCGCCGCTGGCGATGCGGGAGCTGGTGGCCGGGCTCGGTCCGCGCGCCGCGGCGGCGGTCAGCGCGCTGCTCCCCGGCCCGGTCACGCTGGTGGTCAAGAACGAGGGGCATCGCTACCCGCTCGCCTGCCGCGAGGATGTCGAGCGGCTCGGCGTCCGCCTCCTCGCCGGTCCGCTGGCCGGGGCGATGTGCCCGCTCTTCCAGACCTCGGCCAACATCAGCGGCAAACCGGCGCCGGGCCGCTTCGAGGACGTCCCCGACTCGATCGTCGACGGGGCCGACCTGGCGCTCGACGGTGGCGAGCTCGGCGGCCTGCCCTCGACCGTCGTCGACATCGCCGCGATCGACGACGGCGGTGGCTGGGAGATCCTCCGCCAAGGCGCGATCTCCGAAGGCGACCTGGCCAGCGCCCTCGCCAAGGTCGGCCTCGACTGACGGGCCGCGCCGCTCGGTTCGCGGCCGTCGCGCCCGTCCGAGTTGCGTCCCGGGCGTCTCGTGGCGGCCCGTGGCAGGCTGTGGCCGCCACGAGACGCCCGGGACGTGAGAAAGACGCAGGGAACGTCAAGGATCCGGCGCGCTTGCGCCCGGAAGGTCACAGGGACGGCACGATCTCCGCCCTTCCGTCACAGGTCCGTGACGGGTCGAGAAGCGTGGTCGACCTACGTGAACCTATGGGTAACTAAGGTCGACCACGCTTCCTCGGCGCATGAGGATGTGTGACGTTCCCGGACTCTTCGTCACGTCACGCGCGCACTTCGTGGCATCTCACGCGCCCCTCCCCGGCGCTCGTGACGAAGCCTCATCACTTCCCACGGGACCCGGCCTTCTCGATGGCGGCCACAGCCTGCCAGGGCCGTCATCGAGAAGGCCGGGCGCCGGCTAACAGCCGGCGCCCGTGAAGGGGAGGCGGATGCGGCGGTGGGACGAGTTGTCGCGCTCGTTCGACTCGAAGAGCAGGTGCTTGGGGTCGACGGTCATCGAAAAGACGAAGCAGCCGTGGAGGCCGCTGACGTCGATGTACTGCTTGTCATAGTCGGCCGGGTAGATGTCCGACCAGCCGACCGAGGTGCCGAGGACGTCGCGGTGGATGGTCCGGTCCTGGGCGCAGGCGGGGTAGATGGCGCCAACCGGGGAGCGGCGGCCGGGGCGGGTGCGCTCGAGGTCACGGAGGCAGTAGTTCAGCTTCGGGCTCGTCCGCAGGACCGGGCCGAGCGCCCCGTCCGGGCGGACCTTGCGGAGCTCGAAGCGGGCGAGCTGGTGGACCTTCCAGTAGGAGCCGCCGAAGTACTCGCCGACGTCGGTGAAGCGGAGGCTGGCGTGCGTGCGCAGGGTGATGTGGCCGCCGCCGGCGCGGTAGATCCGCTGGGTCACCCGCATGCTCCGGGGCCCGTCTCGCGCCCCGCGCACCTCCATCGGCCCCCGGCCGCGGCTCTCGACGTCGGAGGTCGCGTGCAGGAGCGCCTTGCCCTCGTAGGTCGAGACGTACATTTCGCTCGGCGTCCCGATCCGCAGGTCGGGGCAGAGGAGGTGCCCGGATCCCGGCCCGATGCAGGGGTTCTTCGGCGCGGCGGAGGCGGGGCCCGCGGCGGCGCCAGGGACGACGACGGCTAGCGCGAGCGCGACGGCGAGGAGCGGACGAGGCGCCTTCACCCGCGCCAGCCTATCCCGGCCGCGCCGCTATCGGGACCCATTGCTATGGTCGGCACAAGCGATGGCCGACCTCCCCGAGAACTTCCAGACCGCCCCTCTGAGCGAGGTCGATCCCGAGATCGCGACCGTCCTCGAGCGCGAGCTGCACCGCCAGCAGCGCACCCTGGAGATGATCGCCTCGGAGAACTTCGTCCCCCAGGCGGTGCTCGACGCGGCGGGCTCGGTGCTGACCAACAAGTACGCCGAGGGCTACCCCGGCCGCCGCTACTACGGCGGTTGCGAGGAGGTCGACGTCGCCGAGCAGCTGGCGATCGACCGGGCCAAGGCGCTCTTCGGCGCCGACCACGCCAACGTCCAGCCGCACGCCGGCGCGCAAGCCAACAACGCCGTCTACTTCGGCCTCCTGCAGCCCGGCGACACGATCCTCGGCCTCGCCCTCGACCACGGCGGCCACCTCAGCCACGGGATGAAGATCAACGTCTCCGGCAAGTTCTACGAGCCGGTCGCCTACCACGTGCGGCGCGAGGACTACTGGGTCGACATGGACGAGGTCGCGGCGCTCGCCGCCGAGCACAAGCCGAAGATGATCGTCGCCGGCTGGAGCGCCTACCCGCGCCGGCTCGACTTCCCGGGGTTCCGCGAGATCGCCGACTCGGTCGGCGCCCTGCTGATGGTCGACATGGCCCACTTCGCGGGACTCGTCGCCGCCAACGAGCACCCCAGCCCGGTGCCCTACGCCGATGTCGTCACCACCACCGTCCACAAGACGCTCGCCGGCCCGCGCAGCGGCCTGATCCTCAGCAAAGAGGAGCACGCCAAAGCGATCGACAAAGCGATCTTCCCTGGCCAGCAGGGCGGCCCGCTGATGCACACGATCGCCGCCAAGGCGGTGGCGCTGAAGATCGCCGCCTCGGCGCCCTTCGCCGAGCGCCAGCGGCAGACGATCGCCAACGCCCGGGCGCTCGCG
>Ga0164242_10009959_pt1 | contig 10210 bp, 6 predicted proteins | sample OricomgcompostMG_FD_108783 | JGI IMG/M metagenome (GOLD analysis project Ga0164242, IMG submission 108783) | Miracle-Growth compost microbial communities from Emeryville, California, USA - Original compost - Miracle growth compost (MG) ... | reverse complement strand
GCTACCTGCCCGGCGCGAAGATCTGGGTGGTCGACGGCGACGAGCAGAACATGAAGGTCACCGAGCCGATCGACGTCTACCTCGCCGACAAGCTCTTCCAGCTCAATGCCCACCAGCCGCTGCCGGACAACACCGACTCGGACTACCGGGAAGCGCTGGCCGGCAAGACGCTGGTCGTCTTCGGCGGCTCCTACGGCATCGGCGCCGACATCGCCGCCCTCGCCCAGCAGTACGGCGCGAACGTGGCGTCGTACTCCCGCTCCTCGACCGGCACCGACGTGGCCCGCCGTGCCGACATCGTCGCGGCGGCCGCGGACGCGATGGAGCGGTTCGGCCGGATCGACTTCGTGGTGAACACCGCCGGCGTGCTGCCGATCAGCAACCTGGTCGAGACCAGCGAGGAGACGATCTGGTCGGCGACCGAGATCAACTACCTCGCGCCGATCCTGATCGCGCAGGAGTTCCACCCGCACCTCAAGGCGACCCAGGGCTCGCTGCTGCTGTTCACATCGTCGTCCTACACCCGCGGCCGCAAGGGCTACAGCCTCTACTCCTCCGCCAAGGCGGGGACCGTCAACCTGACTCAGGCGCTCGCCGACGAGTGGGCCGAGGACGGCGTCCGGATCAACGTGGTCAACCCGGAGCGGACCGGCACCCCGATGCGGACGAAGGCCTTCGGTGAAGAGCCGGCCGACTCGCTGCTGCAGTCCGAGGCGGTGGCTCGGGCGTCCCTCGACACGCTGATCGGCGCCGGCACCGGCCATGTCGTCGACCTGCGCCGCCTCGACCCGATCGCTGCCGCGCTGGCCAGCGGGCTGGAGTAACCCGCCACTTTGCAGAAATGGTGGTCCGAGTTTGCACCTGCGGGGTGCAAACTCGGACCACCATTTCTGCAATCTCGTGGGTCAGCGTCGCCGCAGCAACGTCCTGATGCTCCGTCGCTCCGCGGGGACATCCCCGTCCTCGGCCGGCACGACGCTGATCGCCCCGCGGGCGCCCTTGGCCCGCTGGAAGCGCGGTCGTGCGACCGCCGCGAGTGCCTCGTAGGCCTCGGCGTACTCCTCCGCGAGCGCGTCGAGAACCGTACTGTCCACCGGCTCGCCGTGCCCGGCGATCGTGTTGAGCGCGGCGAAGGTGCGATCGGCCAGGTCGCGTAGCCAGGCCGGGACCGAGAGGTCGTCCCAGCCGTGTGGCTGCCGGCGTAGGGACGGGTCCAGGAACTCGTCGACGGGGTGCGGCCGCTGGTCCATCGGCGGCCGCAGGTCGAGCCTGAGGAGCCCATCGACCCGGCCGAGCTCGCGGCGCCAGTCCGCCACCAGGTCGGGGTAGTGGATCACCGCCCGTCGATCACCCCGGGTGAGCCGCTCGGTCATCAGCGCGACGTTGATCCAGCCCGCCACCGCGCGAGCGTGCGCGGTGTCGTAGTGGATGCTCCGGCTGGAGGAGACCTCGGACGGGTGCCGCATCATCATCAGGAAGCCGAGGTCGAAGCAGAGCTCCTCGGCGAGCTCGGTCCACAGCCGGTGGAACCAGATCAGGCGCGGGTCCTTGAGCACCAGCCGCCGCCCGGTTGCGAGCTGCTCGGTGATCCAGGGCCCGAGCACGGTCTTCGCGTCGCCACCATCCATCGCCCGGTGGAAGAAGTCGAGGGCACCCGGATCGGGATCGAGGGTGCCGACGCGGGCGCCACGCAGCCGCTCCTTGTCGAAGTTCACCAGCCACCGTGGCTCGTAGAAGCCACGCGGATTGGCCTTCCGGCCACCGATCGCCTCGGGAACGTGGTAGCCGCTGTGCGAGAGCGCTCCCGCTACCGCGCTGGTGCCGCTGCGGCCCGGTCCCACGACGAGGAGGACCTGAGGGCGGGACGGTACGGCGGAGGCAGACGAGGACACCCGCCGGACGCTAGGAACCGAGCCTGACCGGAGACTGTTCTCAACCTGTAAAAGACATGTGGCCCCGGAGGCGGCTCAGGTGCGGTCCGTCATGTTGCGCGCCGACCCAGCCGCCGACGGAGCCGGGCCAGCCGACCCGTCAGAGTTTGCGGCGCGGAGCCGCCCTTCGTCGGCCGTGTTCGTCGCTGCTCAGACAGCGCTCCCTTGATCAAGCCTTCGACGGCACGGCGCGCGGTGACCATCGACACCGTCTCGACGGCAGCTGGGATCCGCGTGACCCCGGCCTGACGCGGCTCGACCCGCAACTTCTCCAGGTCCCCGAGGATACGCACGCCCGCCTCCCGCAGCCCATCGATGCGAGCGTCGCTCAGCTCCACAACCCGGTCATGGGCCCAGTCCGGCAACGGCGGTATCCGCTGTTCGTCGACCGGGTACGGGCACTTGACCAACGCGGCGGTCATGCCACGGTGCAGCAGCCGGTAGGCCAGCTGGTCCGGCAGCCCGTTCTCCGCGAAGTAGACCATCGTGGAGCGCAGCAGCTCCGTCTCGGGATAGCTGAGCGACCGGTTCGCCCCGACGCGGCCCTCACCCTGGAGGCTCCCGGCCGGCAGGGCCAGGAGGCGCTCGAAGACGTCCGACAACAGGGTGCGATCCGCGTCGTCGCCGACCAGGAGGGTGATGTTCTCAGCCCCGACACGCGCCGCCCAACGGTGGACCAGCTCGACGCTGTCATGCGGCATCCACACGTTGCGCCAGGCGTAGGTCTTCCGGTTTCCCTCCAGTACGACGCGCAGCCAATCCTCGTAGGAACGGAGCTCGCCGGCCTTCACCCGCTGCTGCCACTGCGACGGCAGATAACTGTCGTAACGCCTCAGCACCGCGAAGACGTGCGGCCGCTCGCCGCCGAGGTCACCGACGATCCGGTCGACCTGTTCCGGCGTGGCCCGGCCGAACGCCTCATGACTGATACAGACGCGTCGATCGCCCGGTGGTGCGACCTGCGCGACGAGCCGGTCCCACGCACCCGGCCGGGGAGCCTTCTTCCCCCGGGCAGCGAGAACCCGATCTCCGCCCCTGCCGCCGACGGGCGCATCGTCGGCCCTGGATAAACGACTCCAAGCTCGGCCAGGCGCTCGCGAGCACTGTGCATGACGCCCTGGATCGCTGTCGAACCCGTCTTCTGCGGGCCGATGTGGATCAGGTTGACGCCCGCAGGAAGCGCCTCGACGGCACGCGGGTCGGGCACGATCCGGCTCGAAGACACCCGCCGCAGGCTAGGCAGTCAGCCTGATTGAGATCTGTCACAAACCTGTCACAAACCTGTCCGCTGTGGCGGGGTCGTCGCCCCGCCATATCAGCTCACGCGCCGTGGGCGTCGTGCGCCGCCGCGATCTGCTCCAGCGCCAACCGGAGCGTCTCGCCCACGGCCTGCATGGTCGCCGCAAGGGGGACCGAGGCGCCGGTCGCATCCGGATCGCCGGAGGTGACCTCGGCCGGCACGCGCAGCCGGTCCGGGTCGCCGACCAGTCGCACGCCGAGGCGGGCGACGGCCTCAGCACGTTGATCGCTGAGCTCGCGGACCTGCGACAGCGCCCAGTCCGGCAGCTGGATCTTGCCGCCAGGTATCGCACCCGGAGACTGGATCAACGAAGCTGTCAGGCCGTGTCGAACCAGCTGCCGGTAGAGCGGGCCCTTCACGCCCTGCGCCGCGCACACCTGGTTGACCTGGCGCACCAGCTCGGCCTCCACCAGGTTGAGACTGCGGTTGGAGCGGTCTGACACCGGGCGCAGGAAATCCTCCGGCAGGCCGAGCAACGCCTCGAAGGTGCGCGGGATCAGGCTGTGGTCGGAGTCGTCGGAGACGATCAGGGTGAACCGCTCGGGGTCAACTACCTCGAGCCAGCGGCGCACCAGCGCCTCCACGTCGTGGGCGACCCAGACGTTGCGGTGCTCCCACCGGGACTCGTCGCCGCCGAGCACCACTCTCAGCCAGCTGTCGAAGCTGCGCCGGTCACCGGCCTTGATCCGTTCCTGCCATTGCGAGGGCAGGTAGCGGTCCAGGCGGCGGACGACCGCCACGACGTGGGCCCGCTCACCGCCGAGGTCGTTGACGATGCGCCGGGCCTGCTCCGGCGTGGCCCTGCCGAAGTCCTCGTTGCTGACACAGACCCGTACGTCACCGGCGTCCGCGACCTCGGTGACCAGGTTCTCCCACAGCTGGACAGGCGGCGGGGTCGTGCCTGCCGGGCGACCGGCCAGGCCGAGCGACCACCCTGCACGACGACGGCGGTAGGGGCCCGTCGGGTAGTAGACGCCATGCTCGACCATCGCGTCACGGGCCTGTTGCAGCGCGACCTGGATCGCGGTGCTGCCGGTCTTGTGCGGACCGATGTGAATCAGACGGCTGCCGGGAGGCAGCAGGAGCTCCGACATGCTCACCTCCTGCTCAGACGACGACGGACGCGGGTCAGCAACCCGACCTGGGGTTCCACGGGCTGCGGCGATGCCGAAGCATCGGAGCCGGACGCGGCGGCCGGCGGCTTCCACATCGCCCCCTTGATCAGTCCTTGGACCGCCCGCTGTGCAGTGATCATCGAGACCGTCTCGACCTCGCCGGGTGGCTGGGCAGCGTCAGCCTCGCGCGGCTCCACCCGCAGCTTCTCCAGATCGCCGAGAATCCGGACGCCCGCCTCGCGCAGACCGGCGATCCGTGCGTCGCTGAGCTCCACGACCCGGTCGTGGGCCCAGCCGGGCAGGGGCGGGATCCGCTGCTCGTCGACGGGATAGGGAGAGCGGACCAGCGTTGCGACCAGGCCCTTGTGCAGCAGGCGGAAGGCCTCCTGGCTCGGCAGCTTCTGCTCCGCCCAGTAGGCCATCGTGGAACGGAGCAGCTCGGTCTCGGGATAGCTGAGCGAGCGGTTGGCGCCGTTGCGACGGCTCTCGCCGTGCAGGCTGGCCGCGGGTAGGGCGAGGAGGCGCTCGAAGACGTCGGGCAGCAGGGTGCGATCCGCCTCGTCGCCGACCAGCAGGGTGATGTTCTCGGGCCCGACACGCTGCCCCCAACGGCGGACCAGCTCGACCGTGTCGTGCGGCATCCACACGTTGCGCCAGGCGTAGTCACCCCGGCTGCCCTCCAGAACGATCCGGAGCCAGGCGTCGTACGAGCGCAGCTCACCGGCCTTCACCCGCTGCTGCCACTGGGAGGGCAGATAGCTGTCGTAGCGCCTCAGCACGGCGAGGACGTGCGGCCGCTCGCCGCCGAGGTCGCCGATGATCCGGTCGACCTGGGCGGGCGTGGCCCGGCCGAACGCCTCGTGGCTGATGCAGACCCGACGCGTCCCGGGCTGTGACACCTGGGCGACGAGGTCGTCCCATGCTCCCGGTGGGGCCGCTGCCTTGCCGCGAGGGATGGAGAAGCCGATCTCGGCACCGGCTGCCAGCGGCCGCATGGTCGGACCGGGGTAGACAACGCCGAGTTCGGCCAGCTGCGTGCGGCGCTGGTGCATCACGCCCTGGATCGCCGTCGAACCGGTCTTCTGCGGACCGATGTGGATCAGGTTGACGCCGGCCGGGAGGGGCTCGACGGCACGTGGGTCGGCAACGATCCGGCTGGCGGTCATCGGCCGGCCTTGGCCCGGAGGCGACGCACCGCCCGCCGGCCCACCTCGCGCAACAGGTCTCGGCCACCGGTCTCGGCCACCTTCGGCTCGCCGGCGCCGGCACTCTGCTGGCCCTCGGCCAGGCCCTTGCGGCGGGCGTCGATCTTGGCGTGCTCGGTGGCATCGTGCGCGATCGCCGACGCCTCGGAGAAGATCTCGCGGTACCGCTCGCCCTGAACGTCCAGGTCCGCGGAGGCCTTCTCGTCGACGCCGCCGTGCTCCCCGAGCGCCACCACGTCGGTCCAGACCGCCTCGGCGAGGTCCACCAGCCGCTGCGGCACCGCCATCCCGTCCCAGCTGACGCCGTGGCGCCGCAGGCTGGGCTCGATGAAGTCGTCGACGGCGTGGTGCTCGTCGCGGCCGAGGTCGCTGTCGTAGGTCAGCCCGAGCTCGTCCCGCAGCCGCGCGGCGACCGGGCGCCAATCCTCGAGCAGATCGGTGTACTGCACGAAGGCGCGCACCTGGCCGCGGGTCTCCCGCTCGGAGATGATCTGGTTGTTGATCCAGCGGGCGGTCGTGAAGGTCTCGTAGCGGTCCCGGTTGGGCGAGTCCTTGGAGACGTAGTAGGTGCTCCGGCTGCCGATCGACTCTGCGGGGTGCCGCAGCATCGAGATGTAGCGGATGTCGCGACCGACCTCGGCCGCGGCGTCGTGCCACAGCATCTGGGCCCACACCGAGCGCGGGTCCTTCACCACCACCTGCTCGTCGCCGTCCCAGCGGCGCAGCCAGCGCACCAGCTCGGCGCGGATCTCGTCGGTGACGGCCGCCTGGGCACGGACGATCGCCTGCGGGTTGCCGTCGAAGTCGGCGATGCCTGCGGCGGCCTGGAGCCGCTTGTGGAACTTCACCGCCCACTTGGACTCGTAGAAGCCCTTCGGGTTGGTCTCGTTGGCGCCGAGGTAGGGACCGGGCACGGAGAGCCCGAGGTGATGCAGGGTGCCCGACATGGTGCTGGTGCCACTGCGGCCGGTGCCGGTGATCAAGACGAGAAGAGCCACGGCGTGACCCTACCTGCCGGCCTCGGTCGGAACGGCCGCCGGAGCGTCCCCACGCGGAACCAGTACGGCGTCGACGAAGCGGGCGCCGGCCCGGCCGTCCTCGAGGTCGAGGTAGTCGTCACGGAACCGCTGGTAGGCCTCGGCGTACTTGCGGCGGACGGCGTCCAGGTCGAGCAGTGCGTCCACGACCTCGTCGGTGGTGTCCAGCAGCGGCCCCGGCGCGGTCGGCTCGAAGTCGAAGAGCCAACCCCGGGTGTCGCGGTAGCGCTGCAGGTCGGGCACGTGGAAGAGCATCGGCTTCCCGGTCACACCGAAGTCGAACCGCAGCGAGGAGTAGTCGACGATCGCGGCGTCGGCGGCGAGGTAGAGGTCGGACACCTCCGGGTAGTCGGTCACGTCGACGACGCCCGGGATGCGGGTCCGCTGGTTGACGCGGGCGTTGAAGGCGTGACCGCGGACCAGCAGCACGAACTCCTCACCGAGCCGCTCGTGGGCGTGCGCGAAGTCGAAGAAGTCGACCATCGCGGCACGCATGTCGTCCGGCGACATGTAGTCGCGGAACGTCGGCGCGTAGAGAACGGCGGTCTGGCCCTCTCGGATGCCGAGGTCGGCGCGGACCTCGGCTCGGATCGCATCCGCGTCCTCCGCGAAGAGGGCGTCGTTGCGCGGGTAGCCGATGGTCAGCACGTCGCCGTCGTACAGGAACTCGCGCTGGAGCAGCGGGGTGGCGTAGGTGGCCGGCGAGACGAGGTGGTCCCACTCCCCCGCGCGCCGTCGGTAGGAGCGGACCAGCTCGGGGTCGAAGCCCATGTTGGCCCAGTGGCTCTTGCCCATCTGCTTGAACGGGTAGCCGTGGAAGGTCTCCACCAGCACCTGACCGGGCTGCTTGTGCAGGTAGTCCGGCTGGTACATGTTGTCGACGTAGTAGGTCACCGAGCCGATCAGCTCGTACCACCGACGTGTGTTGACCACGACCGGGATGCCACCCGCGGGGACCGGCACGGAGTGGTCCTGGACGGCCCAGTAGACCGGCAGGTCGGCGCCGCGGCGCTGCAGCTCGGCCTGGATGCCGAGCCCGTTGTCGGTGGCCTTCTCGCCGAAGTAGCTGCGGAACAGGATCCCGCGCTCGAGCGGCTTCTTCTCCGCCTTCTTCAGTTGGGCCTGCTGGTAGCGGCCGGCGGCGTCACCGATCGGTCGGACCAGGGTGATCCGCACGTCGGCCTTGGGGCCACGCAGCACACGACCCTCGAGTGCGTCGGTGTCCACCGGCACCGGGAGTACGTCGGAGAGCGCGGCGCTGACGCGGAGCACGGTCTCGATCGTCGTGCTCGGCCGGCCGGGCCGCGGCGTCGTGCGCAGCAGCGCGACCAGGTCGTGGTCGCCGGTGGGCAGCGGCAGCTCACCGAAGCGGTGCACGCGGCGGTGCAGCGGCACGCGGGCGCTGAACCGGCCGTCGGCCGCCGGGGCGACCTCGGCGCCGGCGACGATGCCGGTCCGGTGGCGAGCCTGCAGGGTGATCGTCTCGACGGCGCCAAGGACGCGGCCCTCGATGACGAGCTCGTCGCGCCCCTCGGGGTCGCGCTCGACGGCGACCGACTCGGCGACCGCGCCGGCCGGCCAGTCGAAGAGCAGCGGCTCGTCGCGGTGGTCGGCACCGAGCAACAGCTCCCGGTCGGCGGTCTCCTCACGCAGGTGGATGGGAACGATCCGGTCGGCCAGGTCGCGACCGGTCACGTGCCAGGTAGCAGGGGTGGCGGACTCGGGCAGGCGCAGCTCGAAGCGGCCGTCGACGACCCGGCCGGCCACGTGGGTGTGGCGATGGCTGGCCACGACCCGCGCGTAGCGCTGCACCCCGGTCCCGACGAGCCGCCCGCGCAGGGTGCGGCCGTCGAGCTCGACGTCGGCCAGCTCCACCGCGCCGTCGATGCGGCGCAGGATGACCGGCTCCTGAAGCGACCAGTCGACGAAGACCCGGCGGCCGTCTCCGAGCCGCCCGGCCCGCAGGCCGCCGGGCTGGCCGGCGCGGGCCAGCTGGCTGATGGCGCTCGTCACGGTGAAGCCGGCGACGTGGACGCGGAGCAGCAGGTGGAGGGGTTCGGCGCCGTACTGGCCGATGAGGTCCTCGATCGGGAGCTCACCGGCGAAGACGCCGGGCCGGTGGTCGTTGCTGGCGTCCTCGAACGGCTGTGGGAAGCGGGCCAGCGCGGGGTTGCCCTGCTCGCTGACCGGGTAGACCTTCTCGATGCCGCCCTCGCCGTTGGCGCCGCCGCCGACCCGGACGACCAGCTCGACGTGCTGCTCGTGGGTGGCGAGGTCGACCTTGCCGAGGTAGGCCCAGCCGGTCAGGCGGGCGACCAGCCGGCCCTCGCGCTGGGTCCAGCTCAGCTCCTCGACCATGTGACGCAGCTTGAGCTGCTCCGGCCGGAGCAGGAAGAGCTCCTCGGGCAGCGTCGGGTCGCCGAAGCCCGGGTAGTGCAGCAGCACGCCGTCGGGGGTGACGGTGCTGGGGGTGTCGTCGGCGAGCAGCGGCGTGGCCTCGACCATCCTGGCGAGCGCACGGACCTCGTCGCGGCGGTCCTGCCGGGTCAGCTCGAGGACGACGCGGCGCAGCGGCATCGTCTTGTCCCAGACCGACTGGTGCGCGTCGCGGGTCAGCTGGAGGACGACGTCGCGGAGCTTGGCCCAGTAGGCGTCGTCCTCGATGCCGGACGACATGAGGTACCAGTGGAAGTGGGCGTCGAAGAGCGTCTGCAGCCAGGCGTCGTAGAGGTCCTCGCGGCCCTCGGCGAGCAGCGCTTCATGGGTCAGCCGGAAGGCGGTGATGCGCGCGTCGAGGTCCTTCATCGACGCGGTCTGCTGGCTGATCGAGGAGGCGTCCTCGCGCAGCCGGTAGCGGTAGACGACCTCGGGAACGACGTCGATCTTCTCCGCCCGGCAGAGCAGCTGGGTGATGATCGGCTGGTCCTCGTAGGAGCCCTCGCGGAACCACAGGTCCTGCTGCTCCCAGAAGCGGCGCTCGTAGAGCTTGTTCCAGGTGTAGAGGTTGCGCAGGATCGGCGGGAACTCGCTGACGTTGGTCGCCAGCCGCCGCTCGGACTGCACCTCCGTCACCCACATCGGCCGCCAGTCGCGCTCCTCGTCGAAGCGGCGCACCGAGCCGGCCACGATCTGGGAGCCGGTCTGGCGCGCGGAGCCGACCAGGACGGCGAGCGCGTGCGTCGGGAGTACGTCGTCGGAGTCGACGAAGGTCAGATAGCGACCTCGGGCCGCCTTGATGCCGGTGTTGCGGGCTGCCCCGAGGCCGCCGTTGGGCCGGGTGATCAGGCGGACCCGCGGGTCGCGGGCGACGTACTGCTCGGCGATGGCGCGGGATCCGTCCGGGGAGCCGTCGTCGACGAGGACCACCTCGAAGTGCAGGAAGCTCTGCTCGAGGATCGAGTCGAGACAGGCGCCGATGTAGTCCTCCACGCCGTAGAACGGCACGATCACGCTGACGGTGGGTCGCCACACCTTCCGCCCGACCTCGCTGTCGCGGAAGCGACGTGCGGCCCGGCGGGCGACACCCTCCAGGCGATGTACGACCTCAGGCATGCTGACTCCTCGCGACCACGCGCGACAGGCTAATGGACGGTCACCGGCGCCCGAGATTCCAGCGCGGCAG
>Ga0164242_10009958_pt1 | contig 10210 bp, 9 predicted proteins | sample OricomgcompostMG_FD_108783 | JGI IMG/M metagenome (GOLD analysis project Ga0164242, IMG submission 108783) | Miracle-Growth compost microbial communities from Emeryville, California, USA - Original compost - Miracle growth compost (MG) ... | reverse complement strand
GACTTCGAGTTGGCCAACCGGTCCTACTTCGCGGAGTCGATCAGCGATCGCGGCGACGACTACTACCGCGACTTCTCGCGGCGGCACGCCGCCCTCTTGGCCGACCAGGAGCGCGGCGTCGGCGCCTTCTACGTGCTGGTCGACGAGTCGGGGGAGATCGTCGGTCGCTTCAACCTGTACGACGTCGCGGATGGCGCCGCCGTGGTCGGCTACCGCGTCGCCCGGCGGGTCTCACACCGCGGTGTCGCGACCTCGGCACTGCGCGACCTGTGTCGGCTCGCCCGCGACGACCACGGGCTCCGGACCCTCCGGGCCGCGACGAGCGAGGCGAACGTCGCCTCCCGGCGCGTGCTCGAGAAGGCGGGCTTCGTCCGGACGGGCGCGGCCGAGCCGTCCGAGCTCGGCGGCCGGGAGGGCGCGTGGTACGAGCTGGTGCTGGCGAGGTCGGCGACGCCTCACACCTGATGCACGTAGTGCTCGAGCTGGTCCCGCTCGAACGCGAGCTCCTCGATGCGATGCTTGACCAGGTCGCCGATGCTGACGATCCCGGTCAGACGGCCGTCGGAGACCACCGGCACGTGGCGTATCCGGCGCCGCGTCATGACGGTCATGATCTCCTCCGCGGTGGCGTCGGGAGAGCAGGTCTCGACCGCGGGGGTCATGATGGACCCGACGTCGGCCTCGAGCAGCCCCTCGTCGTCGTACAGCCTCCTGACCACGTCCCGCTCGCTCACGATGCCGTCCACCCGCTGGCCGTCGGTGCTGACGACACAGGCGCCGATGCCGTGCTCGGCGAGCACGCCCAGGAGCGTGCGCACACTCGCGCCGCGGTCGATCGTCACGACCTCGGGACGGGCCTTGCGAGCGAGGATCTCCTCGATGCGCATCTTCCGACGGTAAGCCGTCGGGACCGCCCGCGGGAAGGGCGGCGAGGTGAAGTCTGGGGTGGGGGCGTCGTCGGGCTCAGCCCGACGTCATTCGGCGTCGTGACCGGGCCGCCGGAAGGGCGTCACGCTGCCGGGGCGGGCGGTGGGCCAGTCGGCGTCGGCATCGTCGTCGGGGAGCGACCCGAGGAAGGAGAGCACCGCGTCGTGGAGGTGGCCGTTGGTCGCCAGCGCGTTGCCGCCCCACGGCCCGTCGCTGCCGTCGAGCGAGGTGAAGGTCCCGCCGGCCTCGCGCACGATCACGTCGAGCGCTGCCATGTCATAGACCGCGAGCTCGGGCTCGACCGCGATGTCGACCGCGCCCTCGGCGACGAGCATGTAGGACCAGAAGTCGCTGTAGGCCCGCGTGCGCCAGCATCGACGCATGAGCGAGAGGAAGTCCTCGAGGCGACCGCGCTCCTCCCAGCCGTGGAGCGAGGAGTAGGACAGCGACGCGTCCTCCAGACGGCGTACGTCGGAGACCTGGCACTTCGTCGCCTTCATCAGCGACTTGCCGGTGAAGGCGCCCTGGTCCTTCGCGGCCCACCAGCGGCGGCCGAGCTGGGGTGCGGAGACGACCGACATGACGACCTCGTCCTCCACGGCGAGGGCGATGAGCGTGGCCCACACGGGGACGCCGCGCACGTAGTTCTTCGTGCCGTCGATCGGGTCGATGATCCACCGCCGGGCGGAGGTGCCGGTGGAGCCCTGCTCCTCACCGGTGACGGCGTCGCGGGTGCGCGCCTTGGAGAGCGTACGCCGGATCGACTCCTCCACCGCCTTGTCCGCGTCGCTCACGGGCGTCAGGTCGGGCTTGGTCATCACGTGCAGGTCGAGCGCCTTGAACCGTGAGGTCGACAGCGAGTCCGCGTCGTCGGCGAGCAGGTGCGCCAGCCGGAGGTCGTCGGTGTAGTCAGGTGTGCCAGCCACGCGCCCACCTTAGAGCCTGCGGAGGCCGACGGCGGGGCCGCGGTCGCACGCGGCGGGGTCAGAGGAGATAGGCCGGCACCGACCGCGCCTCGAGCAGGCGGCGGAACGACGCGACCCGCTCCGGGTCGGCCTCGCCGCGCTCGACCGCCTCGTCGAGCCCGCACTCGGGCTCGTCGGCGCCGTGGGTGCAGCCCCGCGGGCAGTCCTCGGTCATCTCGTCGAGGTCGGGGAAGGCCTCGATGAGGTGCTCCGGCTCGACGTGGGCGAGGCCGAACGACCGGATGCCGGGGGTGTCGATGATCCACCCCGCCGCGCCGGGGAGCGGCAGCATCAGCGCGGAGGTCGAGGTGTGGCGCCCGCGACCGGTCACGGCGTTGACGACGCCGACCTCGCGCCCGGCGTCGGGCACGAGCGCGTTGACCAGCGTCGACTTGCCGACGCCGCTGTGGCCGAGGAGGACTGAGGTCTGCCCGGCGAGGCGCTCCCGCAGCTCGCCGACGCCGTCGAGCGCCGCGTCGCCGCCTCGCTGCGTCACGACCCACGGCACTCCCAGCGAGCGGTAGGTGACCAGCAGCGTCTCGGGGTCGCGCAGGTCGGCCTTGGTCAGGCACAGGAGCGGCGTCATCCCGGCGTCGTACGCCGCCACCAGGGCCCGGTCGATGAGGCCGGTCCGCGGCTCGGGGTCGGCCAGCGCGGTGACCACGACGAGCTGGGTCGCGTTGGCGACGACGACGCGCTCGACGGGGTCGTCGTCGTCCGCCGTACGCCGCAGCACGGTCGTCCGCGGCTCGACCTCGACGATCCGGGCGAGCGCGCCCTCGGATCCGGAGACGTCGCCGACGACCTTGACCCGGTCGCCCACGACGACGCCCTTCCGGCCGAGGGGGCGGGCCTTCATCGCCATCACGGTCGTGGGGCCGGAGGCGGAGTCGACGAGCAGCGTGAACCGGCCACGGTCGACGGTCACCACGACGCCGGACTCGGCGTCGGCGTACGTCGGGCGCTCCTTGGTGCGCGGCCTGGTGCCGCGGCGTCGGGGACGGTCGTAGTGCTCGAGGTCCTGCTCGTCGTACCGACGGCTCATCCGCGACCGCCTCAGCCGAACAGCCCGGCCCAGAACGGGGCGAAGTCGGTGAAGGTCTTGCTGGTGGTGGCGACGTCCTCGACGAGGACGCCGTCGACGGCCGCTCCGATGATCACGCCGGCGTGGGCCATCCGGTGGTCGGCGTAGGTGTGGAAGACGCCGCCGTGCAGCGTCGCCGGCCGGATCGAGAGCCCGTCGGGATGCTCGGTGACATCGGCGCCGAGGCCGGTGAGCTCGGCGGCGATCGCCGCGAGCCGGTCGGTCTCGTGACCGCGGATGTGGCCGATGCCGCGCAGGTGGGAGGGGCCGGAGGCGACCGCGCAGAGCGCGGCGACCGCAGGCGTGAGCTCCCCGACGTCGTGGAGGTCGAGATCCACGCCCTGCAGTCGCGCGGTGCCGGGACCGGTGACCGTCAGCCCGTCGTCGGTGAGCGAGACCGCGCAGCCCATCTGGGTCAGGATGTCGCGGAGGGCGTCGCCCGCCTGGTCGGTGACCCGCGGCCAGGCGCGCACGGTGACCGAGCCGCCCGAGACCGCGGCGAGTGCGAGGAACGGCGCGGCGTTGGACAGGTCGGGCTCGATGACCCGGTCGAGCGCCTTGACCGGCCCCGGCGCCACCGCCCAGCGGTTGGGGTCCGAGTCGTCCACCGCGACGCCGTGCTCGCGCAGCATCGCGACGGTCATGTCGATGTGGGGGAGCGAGGGGACTGGCTTGCCGTCGTGGCGTACGTCGACGCCGTGGTCGTAGCGCGCGCCCGCCAGCAGCAGCGCGCTGATGAACTGGCTGGAGGCCGACGCGTCGACCACGACCGTGCCGCCCCGGACCGCGCCGCGCCCGTGGACCGTGAAGGGAAGGCTCTCGCCCTCGACCTCGACGCCGAGGCCGCGCAGAGCGGTGAGGACCTCGCCGATCGGTCGGTTGCGCATGTGGGCGTCGCCGTCGAACGCCACGGAGCCGCTCGCGAGCGCGGCGACCGGCGGCACGAACCGCATCACCGTCCCGGCCAGCCCACAGTCGACGGTCGCGCCGCGGTCGAACGCCCCCGGAGTGACCGCCCAGTCGTCGCCCGAGGTGTCGACCCGGCTGCCGAGCGCGGTCAGCGCGGCGGCCATCAGCAGCGTGTCGCGCGACCGCAGCGCCAGGCGTACGACGGAGGGCTGGTCGGCGATCGCGGCCAGGAGCAGTGCGCGGTTGGTGAGCGACTTGCTCCCGGGCAGCGTGACGACCGCGTCGACCGGGGTGGTCGCGCGCGGGGCGGGCCAGGGGTCCTCGAGGGGCGTGGTGCTCACCCCTGAAGACTATCGGTCAGGCGACCTTGGCCTTCGCGAGCTTCGCCTCGCGGCGAGCGCTCACGGCCAGCTGCTTCGCCTCGCGGCGCGCGTCCTTGGCGGCGCGGCGGGCGCGCCAGGCCAGGCCCGGCTTCCCGTCGGTGTCGCCGGCCGCGATGATGAGGCCGCCCAGCAGCGAGAGGTTCTTGGCGAACTGGATCTGCTGCATCTTCTTGGCGCCGGGGTCCGACTCCTCCCAGAACCGGTGGCCCGCCACCGTGGTCGGGACGAGCGAACCGGCCAGCAGCGCGGCGGACACCCGCGGGAACTTCCCCGTGATGAGCCCGACGGCACCCAACAGCTGGATCCCGGCGTTGACCCGGACCATCGTCTTCGGGTCGTGTCGGATCGGTACGCCGGCCTTCTGGGCCGCCTTCACCAGGGGCCCGGTCACGGGCTCGGCCGCCTTGGCGTGGCCCTCGGCGTTCCTGAGTGCGTTGATCGGGCCCACGACGAAGATCGAGGACATGAGCGGTCGCGCGACGAGTCTGCTCAGGGTCATGGGTCGACAGTAACCCCCGACCCGCGGGGCTATGCCAGGGCTGGTCTCAGAACAGGGCGTGGAACACGCGGCTGATCAGCGACGGATGGTCGTCGTCGGCCCGCGTCGACGTCTCCGTCGGCGTCTCGGTCGACGCGGGCGGGTCCGCCGCCCCTCGTTGTTGTTCGCTGCTGTCCACGCTCCCGCTCGGGTTCCCGGTAGCGGCCGAGTCTTCGCTCGAGCCGGAGTTGCGGCCAGATGCACCCGACTGAGTGGCTACTCCAGATGCACCCGACTGAGTGGCTACTGATGACGGGTCGCTCGCGTCTGCAGCCTCGAAGGTGTTGTTGCGGACGTCTGGATCGGAGAACCCGACAGCGTCAAGGCTTGACGTCAGCTTCCACCCGTCACCCACCACAGCGTCGATGTGGACGATTTCGCCGTTATGGACATTGCTGCATCGGATGGTCATGGTCCCGTCTGCGTCGGCCGGCTGGCCGCAGCCGCCGGACGTAGTGACCTCTGGCGAGTTCTTCCAGCCGACGAACTTGGTGAGCGTCAGGGAAAACGTCGCGTGCGCTCCGTCGGGGATGCCGTCGGCGCTGAGTCGGAAGTGCTCATAGTCCGTCGGGTCGGGGATTAGTGGCGCGTTGCTGAGCGATGCGTCGCTGGTGGGCTCGATCGTGACGTCGACAGGCGCGCTTCTCCGCTGCTCCGAGCCATCCTCGCCCGTGTAGCCGTCGCTCACGGTGTAGCTGAACTTGTCGTGCACGGCGCCGTCGACTGGCGTCGTGGCCGCCCATGGGACGGGCTGATAATGCAGGACCCGGCCGCGGACAGTGACCGTCCCGTACTTGAGCCTCAGGGTGGTGGTACTTGTCCTGGTTCCTTGGGCGACCTGCACCACTCGCAGCCGCTGAGGATCCCCGGGATTCGGGTCCGTGTCGTTCTTGACGACGGGGATGTCGATCCCTCCGGCGGGCGCCATCGTCCATTGAGCCCCGTCGACCCAATTTGCCTGGACTGTGCCGCTGTCCGCGTTTGCGACCGGGGCGGCGTTCGGCGTACGCACCTTGACCGACCCGCTGACCTCGCCACCGTGGCCGTCGGTGAGGGTGTAGTCGATGGTGTCGCTGCCGCGCCAGCCCGCGTCCGGGGTGTAGGTGACCGTCGTGGCGCCGCCGGTGCTGCGGGCGAGGACGAACGCGCTGCCGCTGACCCCGGTCTTGCCGCCGGAGAGCCGGGGGAGGACCGGCCGGCCCTTCGTGCCGCCCTTGCGGACGGTGCCGTGCGACGGCTTCGCGACCGAGGCGGACTTGACGGTCAGCGGGTCGCCGTTGGGGTCGGTCGCGCCGTTGGTCAGGTCGATCACGACGGACTTCCCGGGCGTGACGCTGACGGCGGGCAGCGGCGTCGAGATCACCGGCGCCTGCTCGGGCGGGGTCGTCGGCGGCGTACTGCTGGGAGGCGCCGAGGGCGTCGTGGCGGGAGGAGCGGAGGGAGGAGCGGAGGGCGTTGCGGCCGGAGGAGCCTGGGGGCTGGACTTCTTCGGCGGGTTGCTCTGCGGCGCCGCCGGCGGGGCGGCCGGTGGTGCCGCCGCCGGCGGCGCGGACGAGGCGGACGGCTCGGCGGCCGGCTTGGGGGGTGGGTTGCCACCCGTCATCGCGACGGCGACCGCCACGACGGCGGCCGCCGCGGCCACGCCCGTGCCACCCGCGACCACCCGGCCGACCGGGTTGTGCAGCACCCAGCCCTTGAGGCTGCCGAAGAAGACCAGGATGCCGAGCTTCGTGCCGCCGGCGGCCGCCGCGAGATAGCCGGCGCCGGCGGTGCCGAGCAGCAGCGGCGCGAGCAGCGCGCCGAGGTTGGAGTTGACCTCGGTGAGCTCGAGGTAGATCGCGGTGCACTCGCGGCAGTCCTGCAGGTGGGCCTCGACCTTCGCCGAGTCGCGCTTGGAGAGCCCGCCGCGGATGTAGGCGCCGAGATTGGCCCGCGTCCGCGCGCAGGCGTCGTCCAGCGCCTCCTGGGCATGCATCGAGATGAACGCCTGCCGCAGCCCTTCGCGAGCCCTGTAGGCGAGCGCCGAGACGGAGTTGGGGCTCATCCCGAGCAGTGGCGCGATCTCGGCGGGCTTCTGGCCCTCGACCTCGGTGTGCCACAGGACCTGCTGCCAGCGCTCGGGGAGCGCTGCGAACGCCTTCGCGGCGGCCGCGTTGTCGAAACCCGCGACGGCGGTGTCCTCGAACGGCACACCGGGGTCGTACGGCGTCAGGTCGTCCGTCGGGGTGAGGCGCGAGCCTGCCCGGATCTTGTCGACGTGGAGCCGGCGCAGCGACGTCAGGAGGTAGGCGCGGAACGCGAGGTCCGGCCCGCCGCCCTTCTGCAGCACGCCGAGGACCTTCGAGAACGCGTCCGAGACCAGGTCGTCGACGTCGCCCGATGAGACGAGCTGCCGCGCGAGGCGGCGGGCGGCCTCGACGTGGCGCTCGAAGAGTGTGCCGTAGGCCTCGAGGTCACCGGCGCGCACCGCGCTGATGAGCTCGGCGTCGCCGGGCTCGTCGATGGTGGGGAGTGGGGTGAGGGCGGGGTCGGTCACGGGAGGAGGGACGGTCGAGCGGGGAGGTCATGACGCGAAACGCGCGCACGCATGTCACGCGTGATCATGCTGCCTCCAAAGTTCCGAGAGAAATCTTGCTGCGATCGCGTCATGACGACGCGATGCACGCGTCACATTGTCGCATGACCGGCATGGGGCGGCCATGCGGCGAACGAGGGGAGGGCGGTCCGGTGGGCTTCTTCGCGAAGCTGTTGCGCCACGACAAGGGCCGTCCCGCGGCCGGGGTGGAACTGACCGAGGAGCAGCGTGCGGCCCTGCCGCGGCGCTTCGAGGCAGCAGGGGAGGCCCTGGCCGCGGGTAGCCCGTTCGTCGTCGAGGCGTGCTGGGTGGTGGGGCGTGATCTCGCCGAGGTGGGGGTCTCCCTCGGCGAGAGCCTGGAGGGGCTGCGCACCACCACCCTGTTCGTCGCCGACCGCGACCCCACCTTCGACGAGTGCCACGCGCTGTCCCTGGCGTGGAGCGAGGCGACGCTCGGCTATCTCCACCGGCTCTCCTGCGCGGACCCGCTGACCGGCCTGGCGACGATGGCCCACGTCCGCGAGCGGATCTCCGAGCTCTACCGCGACGCCGTCGCGAACAGCCACGCGCTGGTGGTCACGGAGGCCCACCTTCCGACCGCGCCCGACGGCAGCGTCGACCTGATCGCCGCGGCCCGGCTGATGGCGCTGCTCGGCGAGACCGCGCGGGGCGTCTTCGCGCCGTCGGCGACGATCGGCCAGGTCGGCCACAGCCGGGTGGTCGTCCTCGCACCGCGGGACGACTCGCTCGCGAGCCGGGTCTCGCTGATGAAGCGGATGGCCGACGCGGCGGCCGACCGGGTCTGGATCGAGGGGCTGCCGCGGACCGACGAGTCGGCGGCCTCCCTCCTCGACGAGCTGGCCCGCGGGGCCTGACCCGCGACCACAACCGCGGTCGGCCCGGCGGAGCCGGTCAGCTCTCCCCGTCGGTCGTTAGGGTGTTCGCATGTGCGGTCGCTACGCCTCGAGCCGACATCCCGCCGACCTCGCCCGCGAGTTCGAGATCGACGAGCTGCGGCTCTCGATGCCGCTCGAGGAGAACTACAACGTCGCCCCGACCGACGAGGTGTACGCCGTACTCGAGCGCGCGCCCCGCGAGCGCGAGGCGCGCGACGGTGACGTCGAGCGCCAGCTCCGTGCCGTCCGCTGGGGCCTGGTGCCGTCGTGGGCGAAGGACCGCTCGATCGGCTCCCGGATGATCAACGCACGGATGGAGACGGTCGCGGAGAAGCCGGCGTACAAGAAGGCGTTCGCGCAGCGCCGCTGCCTGCTGCCGGCCGACGGCTACTACGAGTGGTACGACACCGAGCAGAAGGACGCGAAGGGCAAGCCGCGCAAGCAGCCGTTCTTCATCCGCCCCAAGGACGGCGGAACCCTCGCGATGGCGGGGCTCTACGAGCTCTGGCCCGACCCCGACAAGGCACCCGACGACCCGGGGCGCTGGCTGTGGACCTGCACCGTCATCACGACGAACGCCGCCGACCATCTCGGCCGGATCCACGACCGCATGCCGCTCATGGTCGACCGGTCGTCCTGGGACGCCTGGCTGGACCCCACCCGTCCGGGCTCCCTCGACCTGCTGGTGCCGGCCAGCCCTGATGTTTTGGAGGCCTACCCGGTGGCAACGCTCGTGAGCAGCGTCCGCAACAACGGGCCGCAGCTGGTCGAGCCCCTGCCCCTCGAGGATGTGACGTGAGTTGACCGAGCAGACGATCGAGACGCCGTACGGCGAGGGCCGGCTCGTCACCCGCCGTGCCCGCAAGCCGGTGGCGACCCTGCTGCTGTCGCACGGGGCCGGCAACGGGATCGACACGCCCGACCTGCTGGCGCTGACCAAGGCCCTGCCGTCGCAGGGGATCACGGTCGTCCGGTTCGAGCAGCCCTGGAAGGTGGCGGGCCGTCCGGTCGCGTCACCACCGAACACGCTCGACGTCGGTCTCACCGAGGCGGCCAACTGGATGCGCGTCCGCACGCCGATGGTCGTCGGTGGGCGGTCCGCCGGCGCGCGGTCCGCCGCGCGGACCGCGCGGTCGCTCGGCGCGGCCGGGTGTCTCTGCCTGGCCTTCCCCCTCCACCCGCCCGGCAAGCCGGAGAAGTCGCGGCTCGACGAGCTGAAGGGGGCGCGGGTCCCGACCCTCGTCGTCCAGGGGGAACGGGACCCGATGGGCCGCCCCGAGGAGTTCCCCGAGTCGGTCGAGGTCGTGCCGGTGCCGGGCGCCGACCACTCGCTCAAGGTGGGGGCGCGCGGCCCGATCAGCCAGGAGGACGCGCTGGCCATCCTCGTCGAGTCGACGCTCGAGTGGATCGTCCGTGAGGTCGTCGGGCCGGCCGAGCGCGCCCGCACCTGACACCGCCCTCCGCCTGCCGGGACTTCCGCCTGCCGGGAATGGTCACCGGCTCGACTGCGTTGCCCCGGCATGACCGCTCTCCTCGATCGCCCGCGTGCGACGGGCCTCACCATGCCGCGTGCGCGCGTACGCTTGGGGGCGATGAGCGACAACGACTTCCTCGACGCAGAGCCGGCCGGTGCCCCGGCCGCCGACCCCGCCAGCGACCCGGTGGACGTGGCGACCGAGACCGACGAGGAGCGCGCCGCGCGCTTCGAGCGCGACGCCCTGCCCTTCCTCGACCAGCTCTACTCCGCGGCCATGCGCATGACCCGCAACCCGGCCGACGCGGAGGACCTGGTGCAGGAGACCTTCGCCAAGGCGTACTCCTCCTTCCACCAGTTCAGGCCTGGCACCAACCTCAAGGCCTGGCTCTACCGCATCCTCACCAACACCTTCATCAACACCTACCGCAAGAAGCAGCGCCAGCCGCAGCAGTCGAT
>Ga0164242_10009957_pt1 | contig 10211 bp, 8 predicted proteins | sample OricomgcompostMG_FD_108783 | JGI IMG/M metagenome (GOLD analysis project Ga0164242, IMG submission 108783) | Miracle-Growth compost microbial communities from Emeryville, California, USA - Original compost - Miracle growth compost (MG) ... | reverse complement strand
GACCGCATCGCCATCGTGACCGCGCTCCAGGAGGACGGCATGGCCGTGCTCGACATGGCGGCGCAGATCAAGCCGGACGTGCGGGTCATCACCGTCGACACCGGCCGGTTGCCGCAGGAGACCTACGAGTTCATCGACGAGGTCCGCAGCAAGTACCCGCAGACCCAGTGGGACATCCTCTTCCCCGATGCGGCCGAGGTCGAGGCGATGGTGCGTCGCCGCGGGCCGAACCTCTTCAAGAACTCGGTGGAGGAGCGGATGCTCTGCTGCCAGATCCGCAAGGTGCGTCCGCTGGTCAAGGCGCTCCAGGGGCTCGACGCCTGGTTCACCGGCCTGCGCCGCGACCAGTGGGCGTCCCGCGCCGCCATCAAGAAGGTGGAGCTCGACCACGACCACGAGGGCATCGTGAAGGTCAACGCGCTCGCCGACTGGGAGGGCGACGAGGTCAAGGCGTACATCAAGGAGTACGACGTCCCCGTCCACCCGCTCTATGCGAAGGGCTACACCAGCTTCGGCTGCGCCCCGTGCACCCGGCCGATCCAGGCCGGCGAGAACGACCGCGCCGGTCGCTGGTGGTGGGAGACGAACGCGCCCAAGGAGTGCGGCATCCACTGCCCGATCGAGACCGGCAGCTTCGAGCACGAGGCCGAGGCGATCTTCGCCGAGGCCGAGCGCAAATCCGGCAAGTGATGTCGGCCGAGCTCTTCCGGCTGTCCGACGACGAGGCGGTCGCCATCGCAGAGGTGGCGACCGCCTTCGCCCAGGTGCTTCCACCCGACCGCCGCGGCGTCTATGAGGAGCTGGCCGGTGCGGCGGCCGACGGCGGCATCGATCCCGAGCTGGTGCCGGAGCTGGAGCGGGTCTGTGCGCTCGCGCTGGAGACCGGCCGGGCGCGTCAGCTCGGCAAGGCCGAGACCGAGCGATTGGTGACCGCCGTCCATCGGCGCACTCCGGGCGGCCAGGCGCTCACGACCGAGACCGCCGACGTCAACAAGGTGCTCGCCGGCCTCTCCGGCAAGACCCTGCAGAAGGCCAGGATCACCTGCCGTATGCCGGGCCGTTACCAGCTCGACGTCGTCGTCGACGGCATCGACCTCGCCATCTCGATCGAGCCCGAGGGCCTCGACGTCCGGAGCCTGCAGACCGGCTGACCGCAACATCGTGTACGCGTCGCGCGCCACGTCATACGCTCGTCGGGGGGAGCCATGGAGGCTCCCGCGAGGAGGCATCGCCATGGATGTCGAGGTCGTCCGCCGGTTCTATGACGCAGTCGCCCGCCGGGATGTGGACGCCGCGTCCCGCTGTTTGACCGAGGATGCCGTCTGGCACCTTCCCGGCCACAGTGTCATCTCCGGTGATCACGTGGGATGGCCGGCGATTCGCGACGACTTCCTGACTCGGCTCGGCCCTCTGTCGGGCGGCTCGTTTCGTGCCGAGCTGCTCGACGTGACTATCGGCGACCAGTTCGTCGTCGCTGTGCAGCACGCCACCGGCCGACATGAGGGCCGCCTGCTCGACGTCACCGGCTGCCAGCTGATGACGCTTGCGGACGGCCTCATCGACACCGTGCGAGGTCATTACTCGGACCAGGCACAGCTGGACGCGTTCTGGGGTGGTTCCGGCGACTGAGGGCGTTCGGGGACAGATCGATTCACCGCAGCGCGCCTCCGGCCGTCCATCAGATGAACGGGTCTCGGTCTCGACCGCGGCCCTGCCGCCTTTCCGTGCTACCGTCATGCCTGGTTGCAGTTGCAGTTCCTCGCTGGATGGCGAAGTTGCCCGCACAAGTGCGGGCTCTTTGTGTATGAACCTGGTTCACCTGTTGGGGGGAGGCCACCGCAGCCTTGGCCTCACAAGACGTGGGGTTGAACGCCGTAAAAAAGATTGAGAGTTACCCCCAATGGCACAGGGAACCGTGAAGTGGTTCAACGCTGAAAAGGGCTTCGGCTTCATTGCGCAGGACGGTGGAGGCCCGGACGTGTTCGTCCACTACACCGCCATCCAGTCGCAGGGCTACCGCAGCCTGGACGAGGCGCAGCGCGTCGAGTTCGAGATCACCCAGGGCGACAAGGGCCCGCAGGCGACGAACGTCATGCCGGTCTGATCAACCCTTGATGGTGATCGCCTGAGCGAGAACCAGCATCAAGCCCCGGCACCGCACGGTGCCGGGGCTTCGTGTATGCCGGCCCGTGGCCCGGCAGTGTGCGCCCGGCCTCAGGCGTGCTGGGTCGAGGCCGACCCGAGCGCGTGCACCAGCTCGGCGAAGATGCCGCCCGCCGGAGCCACCACCGCGATGCGCTCGTGAGGTGCCATCGAGGCGATCGGCCGCCAGACGAGGCTGGGCTCACCCTCGATCGCACATCGTGGCCGCAGGGCGACCAGGTCGTCGTTGCTGCGCAGCAGGTGAGTGAACACCGGGCGATGATCGCTCTCGACGCGGTGCAGCTCGGGGTCCCAGCCACGGGCGATGAGGTCGTCGAGCAGGCGGGCGGCGAAGCCCGGTGCGCGATGTGTGTCGAACCACAGGAGCCGCTGCGACCTCAGGTCATGCCAGTCCACCGAGTCGTGCGCAGCGAGCGGATGCGTCGCACCGAGCACGACACCCAGGTCCGCGTCACGGATGATCGCCGTCGCCAGCCCTGTCACGTCGACAGGTAGCCGGACGACTCCGAGGTCGAGGTCCCCGCGCCGGAGCAGTGAGATCTGCTGCGCCGACGGGACCGATCGCGGCTCCAGCGCCGTGACGGCGGTTCCGTCCGGGTGGGTGCAGAACTGCTGCTCGAGCTCCTGCAGCACGGTGGGGTGCAGGCCGGAGCACAGACCCACCCGCACCGCCGTGCCCGTGGTGCTCACCTCGGCCTGTAGCCGCGTCAGCCCGCGGAGCAGGCGTTCGACCCCGGCGAGGAACAACTCGCCCTGAGCGGTCAGCTCCACACCTCGCGGATGCCTGATGAACAGCTGTAAGCCGAGCCGCTGCTCGAGACGCCGGATCACCGCGCTGAGGTTGGGCTGCGCCACACGCAGCTCGTCGGCGGCCGCGGTGATCGACTCCTTGCGGGCCACCCGGACGAAGTAGCGCAGGTGCCGGACCTCGATGCGGTCCAGCCGGCTCAGCAGGTCATCAGGGCTTGCCGGCGCGGTCGACGCTTCACCCATATGCCACAGCATATGGGTGGCATCCCAGAACTCGCTTCGACACCGCCGGCCGACCCTCCTAGATTCGGCCCAGCCGGGGAGAACACCGGGACATCGAGTGAGGGGCGCGCATGACAAGGCCGGATCTGACTGTCGGACAGGGCGATTGCAGCGTCCGTGGCGTGGCGCCCCGGTCAGACCGGTCGTGGGCGCCATTCCTCGTCGTGGTGGCGGCGATCGTGCTGGCGTTGGCCGCGAGCGGCACACCCTCTCCGCTGTATGTCGACTACCAGCGCGAGTGGCACCTCACGCCGACGGTCGTGACGGTCGTCTACGCGCTGTATGCCGGCGGTGTCGTGGTGACGCTGCTGCTGGCCGGCGGGCTGTCGGATCGGTTGGGACGACGCCCGGTGCTCATCGGAAGTCTCCTCGTGCTGCTGGGTGCCCTTCTGCTCTTCCTCGCCGCCGGGAGCCCCGTGTGGCTGTGCGCAGCGAGGCTCGTTCAGGGTCTGGCCACGGGAGTCTTCACCGGTGCTGCGGGCTCGGCGCTCGCCGACCTGCATCCACGGCGAGATGCCCGCGTCGCCGCACTGACCAACAGCACGGCGACGTCCCTCGGCATCGCGGGCGGAGCGATGCTCGCGGGGGCACTGGCCGAGTGGGCTCCCGCACCACAGCTCACGCCGTATGCCGTGGTGGCGGTCGCGGTCGTCGGTGTGCTCTGCGGGGTGCTCGCCCACGTCCCCGCACCCGCAGCCTCCGGAGGCGGGCAGTCGCGCAACCTGGTGCGCGTGCAACCGATCCGGGTTCCACGAGGCATCCTGGCGCCCTTCCTGATCGGTGTCATGGGAGTCGTCGCGGCCTGGTCGGTCGGCGGACTCTTCCTCGGCCTGGGCGGCAATCTCGCGCAGAACCTGCTGCACGTCCACAACCATCTGGTCATCGGACTGGTGATCCTCATGGTCCAGGGCGTCGGAGGGGTGGCTCAGCTGCTGCTGCGCGGACTTGCGACCGTGCGTGCCACCGTGCTGGGATGCGCCGCGCTCGTGGTGGGCATGGCTCTCGTCGCCCTGTCGATCCACCTGGTCGACGCAGCCGTCTTCCTGATCGGATGCTGCGCTGCCGGAGTCGGATTCGGACTGACCTTCATGGGCAGCACCCGTGTGGTCACCGAGGCCGCACCCGCCCGCCAGATGGGCGAGGTGCTGGCTGCGTACTTCCTCATCGCCTACCTCGCGATCTCGGTGCCGGTCATGGCGGCCGGTGCGATCGCGACCCGGATCGGCCTCACCTCGTCGTTCTATCTCTTCGCCGCGGTGATGTCTGTCGTCGCGGCCGCCACCGCGGTCTGCGCAATCGCGCAGGTGCGGCGACCGGCGTGATCGGCTACGAGTTGTGCGCCAGCGTGGTGAGGAAGTCCTTCACCACGGGGGCCGCGACGGTGCCGCCGCCCTGACCGGCCGGGACCTTGACGACCAGTGCGCAGAACGCGATGTTGCCCTGCCAGCCGGCGAGCCACGCGTGCGCCGCGGGTTGCCCGCCGTCGACGAACTCCGCGGTGCCGGTCTTCGCATACACGGGCCCGCCGGGGGTGCCCTGCATGATCGTGGCCGTGCCGTCCGGGTCGGTGACCGGCAGCCGCATCAGCTTCTTCATCTCGGCGCCGGCCTTGGCCTGCAGCGGTTGCGGAGTGCGGCTGCCTGACTGCTTCGGCGTCGTGACGAGAGCCGGCGGGATGTAGGAGCCGCGAGCGATGGAGCCCGCCGCCACGGCCAGCGCGAGCGGCGACACCTGGGTCTTGCCCTGACCGAATGCGCTCACAGCCTTCTCGTTGTCGTTCTGGGCGACCGGGATGCTGCCGTCGAACGCGCCGGCATACCCCAGCTGCTTGGCCCAGTCCGCGCCGATGCCAAGGGCCTTCGCGCCCTTGGTCAGGTCGTCGTTGTCGAGGTCGCGAGACGCGTTGACGAAGGCCGTGTTGCACGAGACCGCGAAATCCTTGCTGAACGGTGGGTTCGGGAAGGACTCGCTCTCGAAGTTGCGGATCGGCTGACCGCCGCCGCTGGTCTCGACCGGGCAGTTGACCTTCTCGCTCGGGCTGTGCCCCTTGCTCAGCCAGGTGTATGCCGTGGCCATCTTCAGCGTGGAGCCGGGGGCGAACTTGCCGGTGATCGCGCGTTCGATGCCGTAGGACGGCCCGTTGGCCACGGCGAGGACGTTGCCGGTCTTGACATCGACCGCCACGAGTGCGGAGGCCTGGCCGTCGAGCTTGGCGACTGCGGCCTCCGCCGCCTTCTGGATCTGCGGGTCCAGGGTCGTCTTGACGGTCGTGCCGTTCTGCGGGGCCTTGGTGAAGAGTGCCCGATCGGGATGCGACTTGCTGGTGATCGTGAACCCGCTCTTCGCGGCGAGAGTCTTCTCGTACTGCGCCTGCAGCCCGGACACCCCCACATACATCCCGGCGTGGTAGTACTTCGGATCCTTCTTCACCATCTCGGCGGTCACCGGTCCGACGCGTCCGAGGATCGGCTGACCGAAGGTGCGGGTCTGGGCCAGTGGCTGCTGCCGCTTCTGCGCGAGCACACCGGCGAGCCCGTCGAGGCTTGCCTTGCGGGCGTCGTAGTCGACCTGGCGGTAGGTGATGACCGGAATCGTCGCCTGTGAGTGGGACTTCTGCTCGGCCTGCAGCTGCGAGACAAGACCGGTGACGTTCGTGACCTGCTCGAGCCGCTGGACCGAGTCGGTCGTGGCCTTCACCGGGTCGATCACGATGTCGTAGACCGTCTGGTTGGTCATGATGCCCGCGCCGCCGCGGCCGGTGATCTCGCCCCGGTTGCCGTTGGTCGTCGTCACCACGAACGCGTCCTTGCGGGCCAGCTTGGGGTGCCAGAGCGAGCGGTCCGGCACCTGGATCTTCCACCCGGAGGACCGATTCACCAGATTGATCGGGTCGGTCCAGGAGAAGGTCTGCCCACCGCTCATCCGCCAGTCGACCTTGATGTCGGCGGTTGCGGTCTTGCCGTGGCGCACCAGGTGGGTGGCCTGTGCGGTGACCGGCCCCTTGCCGAGGGCCGCGGTCGTGGTCTTGAAGTTCGCGGCCGCCGCGGCCGGGGTGGTCCCGGCATACTTCACCTGGTTGAGGTGGCCGGTGCTCCAGGCCTTCGCAAAGCTGGTGGCCGCGGCATTCGCGGCCTCGGTCGCGCGCTGGTCGTCGCGGTGCCCCTTCCAGAGCACACCGCCTCCGACACAGGCGACGACCAGCACACCCGCCGAGGTTGCGGCGAGCACACTACGTCGACTCATCTGTGGTCCCCCAGGAGTAGGTCGGGTGTTTCGGGCGTGTGGCGAGATCTCAGCAGGAGTTCGCGGTCTCGGAGATCGGGTTCTGCGTCGTGGAGGTCTGCGTCGGCGAGGACGACTTGCCCGACTTCTTCGGGGTCGGCGCCTTCTTGTTGTGCGGCTTGTTGATCGCCTTCTTGACCAGCTGGTGGATCTTGGCGAAGTCGGGGTTGACGTGGTTGACCGCCGCGGAGACGTCCACCGTGCGGATGTTGCCGTGCTTCATGCGGTCGACCAGGGTGGCGAAGGCGGGCAGGTCGTTCTGCGGGATGTCCATGGAGATGTTCTTCTTGGCGACCTTCATCACGTTGGTGAACTTCGTGATCATCGAGAACGGGTTGGCCTGCGAGATGAGCGCATTGACCATGCAGCGCTGTCGGCGCATGCGGTCGTCGTCACCGTTGGCGGCACCGACGCGGCTGCGGGAGTACCAGAGGGCGTCGTGCCCGTCGAGCTTGCGATAGCCGGGCTTGAGCACGCCTGTGACGCTGCCGGGCTTGATCACGCCGTTCTCGATGACACCGCCGATGGGTATGCCGTCGAACTGCGACCCCGGGGGTGGCTTGGGGATGTTGATCCAGACACCACCCATCGCGTCGACCAGCTGCTCGAAGCCGCGCAGGTCGATGACCGTGGTGTAGTCGATGGGCAGGCCGGTGATCTTGGAGATCACCTCACGGGTCGTGTCGAGCCCCGGGTTGGCCTCGTCCTTCGGGAAGAGGTTGCGATGGTTGACGCCGGCCTCGGTCCAGACCGCGTCCATCATGCAGGCGTTGGCGGCACCCTTCTCGGGGCAGTAGAAGCCATGCGGATAGAGCTTGTGCAGCGGGTTGCTCTGGGGGAACGGCACGTGCTGCAGGTTGCGGGGAATGCTGATGAGGGTGGCGTCACCGGTCTTGGTGTTGACGCTGACGACCATCATCGAGTCGGTGCGGACGCCGACGCGATCGGTGCCGGCGTCGGAGCCGAGCAGCAGGATGTTGACGCGCGGCACGTTGGCCCACGGACTGGAACCGGCGTCGGGCGTCCGGGCCGCCACGCCGCGACCGGTGTAGCGATCCTGGAAGATGGTGCCGAAGGCGTCCTTGGTCACCAGGACGTACCGGGTGGCGTTGGCCGCGGGGACGACGACGACCAGGCACATGAGGGTGGCGAATGCGCGATGCAGCCACCGGGTCTGGACCGGCCACCCGCGCCCGGAGGTCTCGCGGGCCGTGAGGACGATGCTCGCGAGCCACAGCAGGCCACCGCCGATGAAGACGACGAGCAGAAGGAAGAGTCCCTTGTTGGTGAGCAGGCGGGCCGCGCCCTCGACGAGGCCGCCGCGCAGCGCCATGTAGCACAGCGCGACCAGGATCACGATGGCTCCGCTCAGCAGGAGCATGCCGCCCCGTCGCTTGCGCGTGAAGATCAGACCGAGGCCGGGGACGACCGTGCTCAGACCGGTCAGCAGCAGCGCACGGCGCACCTCCTCGGCCCGAAACCGTCGTGCGGCCTGTCGGCTCGACGGGGTCGGAGGTGGCCCAGGGAGGCGAGTGCGTGTGGGGCGCCGTGCGGCGCTGCGCTCACCGGGGGCGGTGCGGCGCCCTGGGGCACCGTGCTCGTCCTCGTGCGTCATTCCCTGCCTTCGTTTCGTCCGTGACCCTGGATGACAGGGCGTCTCATTGTGGCTCAGGAACCTGTGGCCTGTCCTCAGGTTCAGGACGAACGACACCACCGCTCGGTTGTCACACCTGGGCGATTTTGTCCGTGAAGGTCCGCCCAGGTAGCCTTGCCACGCTTCACCATGGTGCCTGGCGCGAGCGGCAGGCACCAAATGCACCGGTGTTTCGCCGGTGAGGTGAGCTGGAGGCGTCGCCTAGTCTGGTCTATGGCGCCCGCCTGCTAAGCGGGTTTGGGGCTACAACCCCATCGAGGGTTCAAATCCCTCCGCCTCCGCAAACGCCGAGTGGCCGCGCCCGAAGGGCGCGGCCACTCGGCGTTTATCGAAGTCGTGGGATTTGGGAGGAGGCTCGCGAGGAACGAGCGAGCCGACGGCTCCCTCCGCCTGTATCACCCCAGGCAACCGCAAGGCACGACCGGCGACGAGCCTCCCCAACACAACCACGGACCCAAAGCAGCCGCACGGATCCCGGGCCACCGGGGTTTTCGGCCACCAGCGAGCACCGGATACCGGCGACGGACGGTGTGAGAGGGATTTTCGGCCACCAGCGAGCACCGGATACCGGCGACGGACGGTGTGAGAGGGGTTTTAGGCCACCAGCGAGGGCCGGATGCCGGGTACGCGCCGTGTGTCACCGGGTCTCGAGACGGCTCGCGCTGGGCGCTCGCCTCCTCGACCAGCCGTGGGGAGGATGCTCGCCTCCTCGACCAGCGGTGGGGTGGGCGCTGACGTCGCACTATCTGGTGGATTGGCTCGCTGACGTCGCGCTATCCGGCCCTAAAACGCGCGATAGGACGAAATCTTGCTCCGTCGGCGCTGACGCTCGCCTCCTCGACCAGCGGTGGGGCTCACAGCGTCGGCAGCGTGGCGTCCTCGGCGCGTGTCGTATGCGGTGCGAACCAGCGGCGCAGCAGCACGAAGCGCGATGCGGTGGCCAGGAAGTTGCCGATGGCGACGGTGACGGTGGCCAGTGCGGTGGAGGAGTGCGGCTCGAGGTGCTGCAGCACCAGCAGCGCGAGCGCGGTGCAGCACCAAGTGACCGCGAGCAGGGCGAGGTTCTGCAGCTGCACCTTGGCGTGGCCGCCCCTGCCGCGCACCTGGAAGGTGTAGCGGCGGTTGAGCGCGGTGTTGACGATGCTGCCCACGACCAGCGCGACGATGTTGGAGACCTGGTGGCCGAGCACGCGGTCCAGGGAGACGAAGACCGCCAGGTTGAGCAGCATGCTGCCGAAGCCGATGCCCATGAAACGCAGGATCTGGCCGATGAGCGGCCGGTGCTCGGTGATGACCGAACGCAGATGAGCCTGCGTCGCACCGGTCATGTGGTCATTGTGGCAGGTGTGATCGAGTCGCCGGGTGGCCGGCCGGTCGAGGACGGCAGCCAGATCTGGAAGCGGGTGTCGCCGGGCTCCGACTGCACGGTGGCCCAGCCCCGATGGGCCGTGACCACCGCGTGGACGATGGACAGCCCGAGACCGGTGGATCCCTCGGTCCGGGTGCGGGCGGAGTCGCCGCGGATGAACCGTTCGAAGATGTGCGGCACCAGGTCCTGGGGGATGCCGGGGCCGTTGTCGCAGACCGAGATCACGACGTGGCCGTCCGCCCGGTGGACTCCGGTCGTGACGGTGGTTCCCTCGGGGGTATGCCGGCGGGCGTTGGCCAGCAGGTTGATGATCACCTGGCGGATCCTCGCCTCGTCCCCGATCACCTCGAGGGCCTCGTCGGGCAGATCCAGCTTCCACTCGTGGTGTGGTCCGGCGGCGTGCGCGTCGCTGACCGTCTCGAGCACCAGGCGGGTGATGTCGACCGGTGTCCGCTCCAGGGGGCGGCCGTTGTCGAGACGCGCGAGCAGCAGCAGGTCTTCGACGAGCGAGGTCATGCGGCCGGCCTCGGACTCGATGCGGTTCAGCGCGTGGGCGACGTCGGCCGGCACCGGCTGCCGCTCACGACGGGACAGCTCGGCATACCCCCGGATGGAGGCCAGGGGAGTGCGCAGCTCATGGCTGGCGTCCGCCACGAACTGGCGCACCTTCATCTCGCTGGTCTGCCGCGCGGTGAGCGCGTTGTCGACGTG
>Ga0164242_10009956_pt1 | contig 10212 bp, 5 predicted proteins | sample OricomgcompostMG_FD_108783 | JGI IMG/M metagenome (GOLD analysis project Ga0164242, IMG submission 108783) | Miracle-Growth compost microbial communities from Emeryville, California, USA - Original compost - Miracle growth compost (MG) ... | reverse complement strand
TCAAAACGACCGTCGTCATTCGTGCCGATGCCGAGTGCCCGACCGGTAAAGTTCAGGAGCTGATCAAGCTCTGCCAGGGAGAAGGTTACGAGAAGTTTTCTCTCAAGGCGATGCAGCCGGAAAATCAGTAGCCACAAGCAACCGCCAGTAACCATAAATGGCTACAATGTGTAACTGACCCGTCACGACCGGGTCAGCGGGTACTTCGGGACCAGTTGAAGAATTGGAAGACAGACATGTCCTTAAAACTCTCGGATGACGGCGGATCCCGAAAAATCCCCATCGACATGACCCCCATGATCGATGTCGTGTTTCAGTTGATGATCTTTTTCATGCTGACCTTGAAGATCAAGGCGGACGAAGGGGACTTCAACATCAACATGCCGATCACCGCCCCGGCGCCAACTGCGACCCAGGACATTATCGTTCCCCCGATCAAGGTTCGACTGATTGCCAACCCCGACGGGTCGCTGGCCAGCCTGCAGTTGGGCCGACGGAACCTGGGGACCGGCGAACGGGCGTTCGCGATGCTCAACAGCGAAGTTCTGAATATCATTGGCCGGCCGGGCAACCCGATTACGAAAGATATCGAAGTCGAACTCGATGCCGACTACGAATTGCGATACCAGGACATTGTTCAGGCCATTTCGGCCTGCACGGGGCGGGTCGACCCCGCCACCAAGCAGGTCGTGCGGTACGTTGAAAAGATCAAATTCGCGTCACCCCGAGCTCCCAAAAGCGGTGGTGGCTAGCACCTCACCTGCCGTTCGTTGTCGAGGGCTTGTCTCGACCCGAGCGCCGTTCACCGTTTGCTGAAAATCTCCCGTGCTGCAACGCCTGGCCGAATGGTTTCTGGGAATTCCGCCTGCTGACCCCGGGCAGGGAACCGAGTGGCATTTCAGTCACGCCTTTCCCTGGCCGTCGTGGGTGCTGCTGCTGTTCTGCCTGGCGGCAGGCGCCGGCGTCGTCTGGGTGTATCGACAGGATGCCGCGCTGTTGCCCCGCCGAATCCGCTGGCTGCTGACCGGACTGCGGCTGGCGGTGATCGGGCTGCTGCTGGTTGTGCTCAGCGAAGTCGTGCTGTCGATCGAGCGAACCGGCCTCCCGTACGCCGTTGTGCTGCTCGATGTCTCCGCCAGCATGGCCACCGAAGACCAGTACTCCGATTCGGCGGCCCGCAACGAAGCCCGACGGCTGGTCGCCGAGGCCGATACTGGCGGCCCCTCGCGGCTGAACCTGGGCAAGGCCCTGCTGCTCGAACGCAACGGCGCGTTTCTGAAAAGCCTGCTCGAAAACCACAAGCTCCGCCTGTACACGGTCGCGGCGGCCGAAAGTCTGCTGGGAAATGGCGACTCGCTGCGGGCTGCCGATATCGACGGCCTGCTGCCCGAAATCCGCAAGCTGCAGCCGCTGGGTGACCAGACCCGCCTGGGTGATGCGCTGCGGCGGGTGCTCAACGGACTCCGCGGGACGCCTCCGTCGGCGGTGATTGTCATTACCGACGGCATTACCACCGACGGCGAAACGCTGTCGGCCGCTGCCCATTACGCCCGGCAGAAATCGGTTCCGGTCTTTACCGTGGGGATCGGCAACCCCGACCCCACCCGCGACCTGGAGCTGCACGACGTGCTCGTCGACGATGTCGCTTTTGTCGACGACCCGGTCACCTTCACCAGCAAGTTGACCGCACATGGTTACGCCGGGGAACAGGCCCGACTGGTGCTGCGGCTCAAAGATTCTTCCGAAGAACTCGCCAGCCGCACGGTCACCGTCCCCGGCGACGGCCAGAACGTCAAACTCGAACTGACCTACACTCCACGAATCGTCGGCGACCTCGAGTTCGTGCTCGAAGTCGTTCCGCTTCCCAAAGAATCGAACGTTAGAAACAACAGCGAAGTCCGGCGGATCAGCATTCGGAAAGAAAAGATCAGGGTGTTGCTGGTCGACGCGCTTCCCCGCTGGGAATTCCGGGAACTGAAGGTGCTGCTCGAACGCGAAAAGACGGTCGAACTGAAGGCGGTGCTGCAGGATTCGGACCCCGAGTTTGCCGAAGAAGACCTGTCGGCCCTGTCGCATTTTCCCGTGAAAAAAGAAGATCTGTTCCACTACGACGTGGTGATTCTGGGAGACGTCAACCTGGCGTACCTCAGCAGCAGCGTGCTCGACAACCTGCGGGAGTTTGTCCGCGAAAAAGGGGGCGGGCTGATCTTCATCGCCGGGCCCAGCCATAATCCGCTGTCGTATGAAGGGACCGTCCTCGAAACCCTGCTGCCTATCGAACTGTCGGGGGCCAGAATTCCCGACCCCCTCATCACGCTGACCGAAAGCTTCCACCCTGAATTAACGGTGGAAGGCCGCAAAGGAAGTTCGGTGTTCCGATTCGCCGACACCGAGCAGGCCAGCGACCAGATCTGGCAGAGCCTGCCCGGCTTTTTCTGGTTTGTCGAAGTGATGGACCTGAAGCCGGGAGCACTGGTGTTTGCCACGCATCCGTTACGAATGGGGCACCACGACAAAATGCCGATCATCGCCCTGCAGCGGTTCGGGGCCGGCAAGGTGCTGTTTCATGCCACCGACGAAACCTGGCGGTGGCGGTTCCGCACCGGCGATCTGTATTACGGGCGATACTGGGTGCAGGCCATCCGCTACCTCAGCCGATCCAAGCTGCTCGGCAAAGATCGTGGTGCCGAACTGACCGTCGACCGAAAGGTGTACCAGACCGGCGACAGCGTTCAGATGCACGTGCGTTTTCTGGATGAACAACTGGCGCCGACGACTTCAGACGGTGTCAGCGTCATGGTGGAGCGGGCCGGCGATGTCACCCGCACGCTGGCGCTGTCACGGATTCCGGAAGCCCCTATGGTGTTCGAGGGACATTTGTCGAATATCGCCGAAGGAAATTACCACGCCTGGGTGGCCACGCCGGCCTTCAGCGATGCACCACCGTCGCAGGATTTCCGGGTCGAGGCCCCCTCTCGCGAAACCCGCCAGCTCCGGATGGACCTTTCAGAACTGGCGCAGACCGCGACCATCACCCGCGGCAAGTCGTACACGCTGGGGAACGCCGAGCAGGTTGTCCGCGACATCCCCCCCGGGCTGCCGGTTCCGCTGGATACCGACGAACCGTTACGGTTGTGGAACCACTGGCTGGTTCTGACATTGCTGACGGGGCTGCTATGTCTGGAATGGGTTTTGCGGAAGCGTTACCGGCTGATATGATCGAAGTTGCTGGCAACGGCTGGTCTTTTCAGGATTCTGTCCCGTTCGGAATACAATGCCACACCTTCTCGAAACCCGCCTGTCCGAAGTGCGTCGGCGAGTGCGGCAGACCTTGTGGGCCTATGGTCTGAGCTGGACCACGGTCTTTGGTCTGTGCGCCCTGTTTCTGGTCGGGTTCGGTGACTGGGCGTTTCATTTCGACGACCCCGGTGTCCGGCTGATTCTGGGGCTGCTGATTCTGGCAGGCACCGCAGTTGTCTGTTACCGCTTTTTATGGCGGCCACTGGTCACCCGGCTGACGAATGTCGACCTGGCCGTTCGTATCGAAGATCGCTACCCGGACTTCGACGACAGCCTGGTCAGCACCGTCGAATTTCTGAAAACCGGCATCAGCCCGCACCTGGGGTCGCCGGGGCTGCAGCAGGCCGTCATCCGGCAGACGATGGCGCGAGTGGAGCGGCTGGATTTCGGCGATATTATCCAGACCCGGCCTGCCCGGCGGATCGCCGCCGCGGCGCTCGGCGTGTGCATTTTTGCGGCCGTCTTTGTGGCGTTGAATCAATCGGCATCGGCGGTGGCATTGCAGCGGCTGTTCCGGCCGTTTTCGGCGCCGGCGTGGCCTCGGCAAACCAGCCTGCGACTGTTGTCGGCCGACCTCGTTCCCCTGGAATTCGACGCCGAAGATCCGCTGCGGATTGCGCGGGGAGACACCCTGAAACTGCTGGTGGAGAACAGGGCAGGGCGGCTGCCGTCCAAAATCCGGTTCGAATACCGGTTTGGCGACGGCGACCTGCAGACCGATATCCTCCGTCCTACAACATTACGGGATGAACTGGGCCGGGCCCGCGAAGTGGCTCCCGCAGAAATTGTGGCACGGCAGGGGCCACTCGAGTTTCGTGCCGTCGGTGGCGATGACGACACTATGCCATTTTATCGGGCGCTGGTGTTCCCTCCTCCCCAGATCGAAAGCCTGCAGGTCACCCTCCAGCCACCGAGTTACACCGGGCGTCCTGCGGAGCAGCTTCCCGCCGGGGCCGGGCATGTGCAGGGACTGCTCGGGACGCGGGTCACCATCGAAGCGACGGTCAACAAGCGGCTCCGCTCGGCCATTCTGCGGATCAAAGATCAGGAACAGGCCCCGACCGTGCTGAAGGAAGACCAGCAGCACTTTACGACCAGCTTTGTGATCGCTGAAGAGGGGGTCTATTCGTACTGGTTCGAACTGCTGGACCTGCAGGGGTTCGAAAGCCGGGAAGCGTTGCGGTACGAAATTCGGGGGGTGCGGGACCAGGTTCCCGAGATATTTATCGACGACCCCGCCGCCGACATGCTGGTGACCGCCGATGCCGAAGTCCCGGTCACCACCACCGCCAAAGACGATCTGGGGCTCTCGGCGATCCGTCTGCAGTTTCGTACGGGAGAGGCACACGCTTCACCCGAAATTTCGATCCCGCTGGCCGGAGATCCTGAGCATCCCTTCGAGGGAAACACTTCTCCCCAGCAGTGGACCGCAACTTATCCGTGGAAGCTGTCGGAGCTTAAGCTGGCCCCCGGCAGCCGGGTCGTCTTTCACACCGAAGCCACCGATGCCTACGTGTCGGACACCAACCCGTCCGACCGGCACGTCGGTCGCAGCGTGGCGCGGACGCTGACGATTGTTTCCGGCAGCGAGAAGGTTCGCGAGCTGGCGCAACGGCAGGCCGGGCTGCTGGAAGAACTCGAACGCACGTTCAAGTTGCAGGACCACGCCCACGATCAGATTGAAGAACTTCAGGTTCAGCTCCGCGAAGCCGGCCAGCTCCGCGACCAGGACGCCGACATGCTGCAGCGGGTCGAGTTGAACCAGCGGCGGATTACCGGTCAGCTCCATAACCCGGGGGAAGGCCTGGCCGACCGTGCCGGAGAACTGCTCGACGAGCTACAGAGCAACAAGCTCGAAGACCCGGAAATGGATCGCCGGCTGTCGCAGATGGTTCAGGAACTGGGACGGCTGTCGTCGGAGAATCTGCCGGTCATCGAACAGGAACTGACGCGGGCCCGCAAAGAGCTGCAGTCGAACCCGGCTACGTCGGCGGCGGGCCGTTCCACAGAAGGTGGCCAGCCCTCGTCAACGGCGCCATCGCCGGAACCGAAAGCGGCCCCGCATCCCAAACCGGGGACATCGAAAGCGAAGAAATCAGAAACACCGAAACCGAGTTCGAGTCCGAAAACAGAGACTGGCGAACAGTCCCGCGAAGCCAGTCCGCAGAAACCCCAGCCCGAGCGCCGCCCCTCCGGCAGCCTCGACGAATCTTTACAGCAGGTGGCCGAAAACCAGTCGGCGGTCCTCGAATCGCTGGAGGAGATGCTGCAGCAGTTGTCGCAATGGCGCAACGAGCGGGATGCGGCCGGCGAGCTGGCCGAGATCACTTCCGAACAGCAGCAGCTCAACGAGCAGACGGCGACACTCGGTCAGCAGACGCTGGCCCGTCCCCGGTCGGAACTGGCTCCGCAGCAGCAGGCGGACCTGGCGCGGCTGGGGGAACGCCAGCGGAAACACGCCGAGCGCTTCGAGCAGCTTCAGTCGCGGATGCAGCAGATGATCGAGCAGCTCTCGAAATCCGACGCCGATGCCGCGGCCAGTCTCCAGCAGACACTCGACGAGGCCCGGAAGTCGTCGGTGGCAGGTCAGATGCGTGAGACGGCCAGCGAAATCAACGCCAATCGGATGGGGGAAGCGGGTCGCCGCCAGCTTCAGGTCATGCAGCAGTTGCGAGAGCTGGAAGACCTGCTGCTGAACCGCCCCGAGACCGACACGGAGCTGCTGGTCAAAAAATTGCAGCAGGAATCGGAAACTCTGCAGAAGCTCCGCGAGGAACAGGCGGAGCAGTTGCGGAACAGCCGGCAACTCGCCTCGTCGGAGCCGACGCCGCAACAGCAGGAGCAGATGCAGAAACTGCAGCAGGATCTGGACAAGCTGGCCGATGAAATCGACAGCCTCAGCCGACGGCTGCAAAGGTTGCAGCTCCGCCCTCCGGCCGAATCGACCCGAAGGGCCGCCGACCGGTTGCGGCAGGCCCGGTCGGATCTCGACGAAGACGCCGTTCCTCAAAGCCAGGACCAGCAGCAGGAAGCCCACGACGATCTCGAACAGGCGCAGCGGGAACTGGCTCGCGAGAAGCGCGAAGCCGAAGAACGGCTGGCCTACGAACAGCTCGAAAAGATGTCCGGTGAACTGCAGGAACTGGCCCACCGCCAGGACGCCGTCATTGGTGAAATTCGTCGGCTTGATGAACTGCACACGACCCGGGGAAGCTGGACCCGGGGTCAGTTGAAAAGTCTGCTGGAACTCGTCAAGACGCAACGTGATCTGCAGGCGGAAACCGACCGGCTGGCCAGCAAGGTCGAAGCCGCCGCCGTCATCGCGCTGAGCCTGCAGGGGGCTGGTCGCAAAATGCAGCGGACCGCGGATCGGCTGGCCGAACGTCAGTCCGATCGGGCAACACAGGCCATGGCGGCAGCCGCGCGGAAACGACTCGGCGACATTCTCGAATCACTGAAGAACCCGCCTCCTGGAAAGAAAAAGCCGCAACAGGACCAACAGCCGGGCGAAGGCGGAGGTAGCGACGGTCCTCCGGGAGAAATGATCCCTTCGCTGGCCCAGTTGAAAATGCTGAAGATCCTGCAGGACGAACTCCGCCAGCGGACGTCGCAACTCGCGGGGGACCTGCCGGCCACAGGAGACCTGAGCACCGAACAGCGCCAGGAACTCGACGACATCAGTGCCGAGCAGGGGAAACTGGCCGACCTGGCCCGGGAACTGATTACGCAGAATACCAGCGACGAGGCGGAACAGCCCGGCGAAAGCGACGCTCCTTCCGATCGACCGCAGTCGCCTCCCGCTCGCGGGGAACAGCCTGAAACACGTGGAGACTGACATGCCGGTCGATAACAGACATTCCGGAGACGAACATTGTGGGGACGGACGACCAACGTGGTTCGGACTGCGGATGATGGTGGCCCTGGTGTGTCTTTCGACGGCCGGGATTTCCAAGGCTTCCGCAGCCCTGGCGAGCGGCGATAATCCTCGAGCGAACCTGCAGAGCCCATCGAGCCCGGAACAGGCAACCGCGGAACAGACGAGCGCAAAACAGACTCCCGAAGAGCCCGCGGAAAAGGGACCCGCGAAGTCCAAATCCAAAACAACCGACGAACCGCGGAAGCCGGTGGCAAAGCCCCCCGAAGACCCGTCGAAAACCGGGGAAACTCAGCCGGAGAAGCCTGCCACGGACGACCGGGAACGGCTCAAAGCTCTGGTACCGGTGCAGGAAGAGACCGAGCAGAGCATCGACCGCCTGGAGCGGGTGGTGACTTCCATGCGCGAGGCACAAAGCCGGATGGAAAGCAAAGATGCCGGGCTCCAGACACAGGAAATCCAGGAGAAAGTCGTCAAGGACCTGGAGGAACTGATCAAGCAGTTGGAGCAGCAGATGCAGAACCCGCCTCCTCCGTCCAGCAAGAACAGCAGATCCTCGCAGAACAAGCGCCCGTCGACCTCACAGGCGCAGCAGGATCCGCAAAACTCCCGGCAGCAGGAGTCTCAGCCACAGCAGGCGGCCAGCAAAAACGAGGGAAAGGCCGACGAATCGACCGAACGCTCCAAAGCGGGCAAGGCCCGCCGCGAAGAACTGGAACGCCAGCGGATGGTCAAGGATGTCTGGGGGCACCTGCCACCGGCACTGCGGGAGGAACTGCTGAACATGTACAGCGAAAAGTACCTCCCGAAATACGAGGACCTCGTCCGACGGTATTACGAATCGCTGGCCGAGCAAAGCCGAAAACGCTCCCCCGGGGCCAGTCGTCGCGATTGATCGCTGAAGCCGGGGGCTGTGTCCGCGGCGGACCCTGAGAGGCAGTGATTTTTGTAGCGCCCACCAAGACAGGTTGTGATCATCTTCCAATGATGCCCCCCATAACTTATGGGTGACAACCATCAGGATTGAAAAATCACAGCCTCTCAGCGAGGGCACCCTCAGCGGGGACGCCCGCAGTGGTAACGGTCCAAAGCGGGAGCGTCCTCGAAGACGGCGGCAGAGTTGTCGGTTATCCGTCCATCCGTTTCCGCTAAAACGGACCGGCCCTCCTCGACGCATCGAGTGACGGACAGGTGGAAGCGGCGGCCCCTGCGGCAGCTTCATTCTGCGGTTCGAGACAGAGTTCTTCACGCACGATGTTGACATCGCCGGGGGCATCGATTCCCACGCGGACAGAATTGGGACCGATCCGGATGATGGTCACCGCCACATCGTTTCCAATCAGAATCCGTTCGCCGGGTTTACGGGACAAAACGAGCATGGGCTTCACTCCTTTTACGGGCCTGGACTGTGCTCACAATCATTGGAGTTCGCGCACCGGCACCGTTGTCGGCGGTTGCCATTCAACCACCAATCGGGGTTACAGCCCTGCGTCCCCCGGAGATTCACAACCGGAATGCAGGTCGGAATTCTGTGCCCGCGACCTGTTCCACCCTTTGCACCAAGGCAGGTCGCCAGCCCCAGATCTCCGCGCGAAGATTCACTCGAATGGCCACGATAAGCGAGACCGGGGCCCATTGCAATTCAAAATGCCCCAGGTCGCCCGACTGTCAGCACCAACCCCCGTTGTCTGGCCTTCTGGCCACCAAAAAATTCGGCAACCATCTGTGGAAAACCTGTTGGATTCGCCTTCCGCAATTTGGATGTTCGCCGACAGTCCCAGACTTCGTAGAGGAATCTTTGAATGGGAAAGACTGGGCCGACAATCATTCTCGATCTGCAACTCATCGAAGAAGAGAATGAGACATTCCCGGTCTCTTCTGATCCTGTCAATCCTGTTCATCCTGTCTGAAATCTGAACTGCCGGCATCTGTGAAGTGGATCGGGCAACTCTTTCCTGAGCTGCCTGTCACCTCAATTTTTTTGACAGGATTTACAGGATTAACAGGATGAGATTCTCGCTCTCCGCTTCGGGTTTGTATTGCATGGTGGGAACAGCGTGACCCTATGGGCCCACCACCCTTCGGCACAGGTGCGAAATTTACCCGAAATTCACCGCCGATGAATTCAGATTTTGAACCACAAGATACAAAGTCACAAAGCAATGCAGGGGACCGCGGTTCCCCTCCTTACTCTTTCATCCTTACTCCTGCAGCGCGGCCAGGAATGGGCGCTGTCGGAGTTTCCGGATTCCGTTGACTGCGAAACCTGCGCAGACTGTATCGCAACCAGCAGTCACAGACTTCGGGAAAGCGGCGCCCGGCACAGCGAGTTTGCACTCCCGCCGCCAAAAACTGGCCAATTGTGTGCCAGGTTTCAACTGTGACTTGAGACAAATTGTCAAATTGTGCCGATAACACACAGGCCACATCTTCCATGTGCGCATCGGCGATCATCCTGTTTCAATTCCATCCATCGCGCCGCTCCCGTTGCTCAACAAGCCGACCATTCATCGAATCGCTGAGCGTAGCCGGCAGATTTTGCGGACCCCGGTTCGCCTGCTCCGCCAGGGCCCGGCAGGAGTTCATTCCAATTGCAATCCAAAAGTCGTGGCACTGCCGCGGGGGAAGATCCGATGACTACTGAAGAACGGCTGGCAAAGCTGGAAAAAGGTGTTCGGGTGTGGCGGGGCGCCACCCTGGGCATGGGCATTCTGACGCTCGCCGTCGCCGGGTTTGTCGGCTTTCAGTTCGTCTCGTCCACGAAAACCCTGAGGTCCCAGCGGTTCGAGGTGGTCGACAGCAACGGCACCGTGGTCACCACTCTGTATTCCAGCGCCCGTGGAGGGGTGATCGACACCCGCAGTTCGCACGGACGACCGTTATTCACCGTCACAACAGCCGAAAACGGCGACGGCGTCCTCGATACCTTCAACGCCAAGGGCGAAGGCATGGTCAGCCTGGGGACCACTCCCACGGGGGGCTCGCTCCGCGTGTTCAACAACCTTGGCAAAGAGGTCGTCGGCATGCAGTCCAACAAG
>Ga0164242_10009955_pt1 | contig 10212 bp, 14 predicted proteins | sample OricomgcompostMG_FD_108783 | JGI IMG/M metagenome (GOLD analysis project Ga0164242, IMG submission 108783) | Miracle-Growth compost microbial communities from Emeryville, California, USA - Original compost - Miracle growth compost (MG) ... | reverse complement strand
CATCGGCTGGGGCATGACAAGGGGGGCTTACGGACATCCCGTCGGCAGAAGACTTTGACTGAGGTAGAAGGATTCTGGTCAGGTGAGCGCAGAAGCGATTGAACCCAACCGCCGCGATTTCCTTTATATAGCGACGGGCATGGCCGGCGTGGTGGGCGCCGCGAGCGTTGCATGGCCGTTCATTGACCAGATGCAGCCGGATGCGTCGACATTGGCGCTCGCCTCCGTCGAGGTCGACGTGTCGTCGGTAACGCCAGGCATGTCCCTGATCGTGAAGTGGCGGGGCAAGCCGGTCGTCATCCGCAACCGCACCCCGAAAGAGATGCAGGAAGCGGAGGCTGTAAAGCTCTCCGAGCTCAAGGATCCGGTCGCGAGAAACGCCAACCTGCCGAGCGACGCCCCGGCGACGGACGCCAACCGCACGGTGAAAGGCCAGGAAGCCTGGCTCGTCATGGTGCAGGTGTGCACACATCTCGGCTGCATCCCGCTTGGCCAGCAGGGTGAATTTGGCGGCTGGTTCTGCCCCTGCCACGGTTCGCAATACGATACGGCAGGCCGTATCCGGAAAGGGCCGGCGCCGGAGAATATGGCAATTCCGGTATACAAGTTCACGTCCAAAACGTCCGTGACCATCGGCTAGAGGGGGCCACCGACATGAGCGGATTTCAGCATTCAACCTATACTCCGAAATCCGGCATCGGCCGCTGGTTCGATCAGCGCATGCCATTGCCGAGGCTGGTCTATGATTCCTTCGTCGCCTATCCGGTGCCGCGCAACCTGAACTATGCCTACACGTTCGGCGGCATTCTCTCGATGATGCTGGCCATCCAGATCCTCACCGGCATCGTGCTTGCCATGCACTATGCGGCGAATTCGGGCCTGGCGTTCGATTCGGTCGAGCACATCATGCGCGACGTGAATTTCGGCTGGTTGTTGCGCTATATCCATGCCAACGGCGCATCCTTCTTCTTCATTGCCGTTTACGTTCATATCTTCCGTGGCCTTTATTACGGTTCCTACAAGGCGCCGCGCGAGCTTCTGTGGATCCTTGGCTGCATCATTTATCTGCTGATGATGGCCACTGCGTTCATGGGCTACGTGCTGCCATGGGGGCAGATGAGCTTCTGGGGCGCCACGGTCATCACCGGCTTCTTTTCGGCCATTCCGCTGGTCGGCAACTGGATCCAGCAACTGCTGATCGGCGGCTTCGCCGTTGGCGATCCGACGCTCAACCGCTTCTTCTCGCTCCACTATCTGTTGCCGTTCATGATAGCCGGCGTGGTCGTGCTGCATGTCTGGGCGCTGCATGTCGCCGGACAGACGAACCCGACTGGCGTGGACGTCAAGACCAAGGGCGACACGGTGCCCTTCTCGCCGCATGCGACGATGAAGGACGGCTTTGCGATGGTGGTGTTCCTCTTCTTCTTCGCCTATGTCGTTTTCTATATCCCCGACTATCTCGGCCATGCGGACAATTACGTTCAGGCGAACCCGCTGAAGACGCCGTCAGAAATCGTGCCGGAATGGTACTTCCTGCCGTTCTACGCCATGCTGCGCGCCATCACGTTCAATATCGGCCCGATCAACTCCAAGCTTGGCGGCGTGTTGGTCATGTTCGGCTCGATCGTGCTCCTGTTCCTCGTGCCATGGCTCGATACTTCGAAGGTGCGCTCCGCGGTATACCGTCCCTGGTACAAGCTCTTCTTCTGGATATTCCTTGCGGATGTGGTCATGCTGGGATGGCTCGGCTCCAAGCCGCCGCAGGGCGTCTATCCCACGCTCGCCCTTATTGGCGCGATCTTCTATTACGCTTTCTTCCTGATCATCATGCCGGTTCTCGGACTGATAGAGACCCCGCGCAAACTGCCCAGTTCGATCACGGAAGCGGTATTGCAGAAAAAGGCTGGCGGCTCCTTGGCGCCCGCCGGGGCGACAGCCGCGCCCGAGACCAGAAGCTGATCCGGGGAAAGGACCTTGCCATGAAGAAAGTCCTCAAGGGATTGGCGGCGCTTGGTGTGGCTGCCGCATTGGCCGTGCCCGCGATGGCGCAGGAAAACGCCGCCGAGCCGATGCATTTTCCGATCAAGGAGCCGCCGCAGCTTCACTGGTCGTTTTCCGGCCCGTTCGGAACCTTCGACAAAGAACAGTTGCAGCGCGGGCTGAAGGTCTACAAGGAAGTCTGCTCGGCCTGCCATTCGCTTAACCGGGTTGCTTTCCGCAACCTTGAAGCGCTCGGCTATAGCGAGGCCCAGGTAAAGGCCTTCGCGTCGCAGTACCAGATACAGGACGGTCCCAACGATGACGGGAAGATGTTCGAGCGTCCCGGTAAGCCGTCGGATTATTTCCCGGCGCCGTTTCCGAACGCGGAAGCCGCTGCCGCGGCAAATGGCGGCGCCGCGCCTCCCGATCTTTCGCTGATCGCCAAGGCGCGCGCGGTGGAACGAGGCTTCCCGCAATTTATCTTCGATATCTTCACGCAATACACGACGGCCGGGCCAGACTACGTCCACGCGCTCCTCACCGGATTTCACCAGACCCCGCCGAAAGGCGTGACGATCCCTTCCGGCACCTACTACAACCCCTATTTCATCTCGGCCGCCTCGACCCACATGCCTCCGCCCCTCTCGGACGGGCAGGTCAAGTATGACGACGGCTCGCCGCAGACGGTCAATCAATACGCGACCGACGTGGCGGCATTCCTCATGTGGGCGGCCGACCCGCATATGGAAGTGCGCAAGGAGATCGGCTTCCGCGTCATGATCTTCCTGTTGATCTTTGGCGTGCTGGTCTATCTGACCAAACGCAAGGTCTGGCACGAGGTGGCGCACTCGCATTGATCGCGTGATTGAGCGATCCTCTTCAAGGCGCCTTCGGGCGCCTTTATCGTCGGTGTCATATTCTTCGGTAGGGCTGAAAAGCGACGCCAGCTGACCAGCTTTGCGGAAAGCTTTCCTTTTGCCGAGCGAGGTCTTACAGCTTGCTTGCAGCAGGCAACAGGCTACAAGCATGAACCCGACCTTGGAAGACACGCTTCTGTCGTCGATCCGGACGATCCCCGATTATCCCAAGCCAGGGGTCCAGTTTCGCGACATCACGACCCTTCTGGGCAACGCGCGCGCGTTCCGCCGAGCGGTGGACGAACTGGTGCATCCTTATGCCGGCTCGAAAATCGATAAGATCGCCGGCATCGAGGCAAGAGGCTTCATTCTCGGCGGCGCCATCGCGCACCAGCTTTCCGCCGGCTTCGTTCCGATCCGGAAAAAGGGCAAGCTGCCGCATGAAACGGTGCGCGTCGCCTACAGTCTCGAATATGGGCTCGATGAAATGGAGATGCACAAGGATGCGATCTCCGCAGGCGAAAAGGTGATCCTGGTCGACGATCTGATCGCGACCGGCGGCACCGCGGAGGGCGCGGTGAAACTGCTGACCCAAATGGGCGCCGATATCGTCGCGGCCTGCTTCGTCATCGATCTGCCGGCGCTCGGAGGGCGGGCAAAGCTCGAGGCTCTCGGGGTGCCGGTGAGGACGCTCATTGCCTTCGCTGGCGATTGAGCGCGAGCCTATCCCTTATCCTTCGCGCACCATCACCGAAGCCATGAAACGCATGACGACTTTTTCATCCTGATTGATGGCTTCGCAACGGCTTTGAAGCATGTACCAGCCCGGCCTGCCGGGGATCGCCTTGTAGGAGAGAGGGGTCTGCCTGAAGGTGATTGTATCTCCCGCATAGACAGGGCTTAGCCATTCCAGAGAGTCGAGCCCTCTCGCCGGCCCGAAAACGATGGGGGTCCCGCCGGCGGCGCGAATGCGTTCTTCCGCCGCGGGGCGAGCGAGCACGTGATGGCGCATCCACATGGCTGCCGTGTGCCAGCCCGAGGCGCAGAGCCCGCCCAACACGCTTTTGCGGGCATCTTCCTCGCTGACATGGAAAGGCTGAGGATCATATTTGTGAGCGAAGGCCTTGATCTCTTCGGTCGTGAATGTGTGGCTGCCGAGCTCGACCGTGCGGCCAAGCGCAAGCTTTTCCTCGAATGTCATTGGCTCCCGTTCCGTTTCAGGAACATGACGGTGCTCTGCATGTCGCAGACCTGTTCGCCATGCTGGTTGGAAAGTTGCTGCCCGAGCGTCACCAGACCCAGATTGGGCCGCGATTTCGATTCCCGTTTCGCCTTGACCGTCATCCTCAAGGTGATCGTGTCGCCCGCCAGCACGGGCTTGCGCCAATGAAGGAAATCGAGACCCGGCGCTCCCTGCGAGGTCGAGTCGAGAAGGAAACCGTCGCACATCAGCCGCATCATCATTGCGCCGACGTGAAAGCCGGCCGCCGAAAGGCCGCCCAGCACGCTCGTCTCACCCGCTTTCCGATCAAGATGCATGGGTTGCGGATCGAACTGTTTCGCGAATTCCACGATTTCTCCCGCGTCGACCGTCATCGATCCAAGGTCGAGCACCATGCCCACTTCGAAATCGTCATATGTCCAGCGTTTTGGATTTGCCGTCATGCAGCCACCTTGCCCGCGAGTCGCCTATAGAGTGGAGTCCTGTTCCGTCTATCGCAAGGGGGACAGCCCGGTTGAAACGATAGATCTGCCGAGATCGCATCCTTCATCAGCGGAGGCGGACCGGTACTTTGGCATTTCCCGCCGACAAGAATTGAAGTATGTTGTGGGACGATTGGTTCGATCCCATATCGCCGTTCGAGCGACGATTTTCCGTCCGCTGAACAATTCCGGAGAGTATCAACATGTTCGAACAAAATGTCGGTCTGAGTGACCGCGCGATCAGGACTCTGGCGGGACTCTTTCTTCTGGCGATGATCTTTCTCGCGCCCGACGCGCCTTTGCGCTGGTTCGGGCTTATCGGCATCGTGCCCCTGGTGACAGGAGTTGTCGGTACGTGCCCCTTCTACCTGTTGATCGGCAGGACGACCTGCCCCTCGAAGGAAAAGGCCAGGGCGAGGATAGACTGAGGGCGCGATATTGCCTCTGGCATACGCATCATAGGCACGCTGCGGCGGGCTTCTTCGGTTCCGTCGTGCTGCATCAGGTATTGAACCTAAAGAGCATGATGTCGCCGTCCTGGACGACGTAATCCTTGCCTTCGTCGCGTGCCTTGCCGGCTTCCTTTGCAGCCACTTCGCCACCGAGCGAGACGTAATCCTCATAAGCGATGGTCTGGGCGCGGATAAAGCCGCGCTGGAAATCGGTTTGGATGACGCCCGCGGCCTGTGGCGCCTTCGTTCCCCTGGTGATCGTCCAGGCGCGTGTCTCCTTCGGGCCGGCGGTGAAATAGGTGATCAGGTCGAGGAGGTCGTAGCCGGCGCGGATGAGGCGGTCGAGACCGGGCTCGGCGAGGTCCATCGCCTGGAGAAACTCCTTCGCCTCGTCGTCGGGCAGTTGCGCCACTTCGGCCTCGATGGCCGCGGAGATGACGACGGTGCGCGCGCCTTGCGCCGCCGCCATCTTCTCCACGGCGGACGAATGGGTATTGCCGGAAGCGGCGTCCGCTTCCGCGACATTGCAGACATAGAGAACCGGCTTCGACGTCAGAAGGTTCAGGCCCTGCAGCAAGTGCAGGTCGTCGGCCGAAATGTTCTCCAGCATAAGGCGTACCGGCTTGCCGTCCTGAAGCAGGGCGAGCGCCCTTTCCATGATCGGAAGGATTGTTGTCGCTTCCTTGTCCTTGCCGGTCGCCCGTTTCCTTATCTGCACGATGCGCCGCTCGATGCTTTCGAGATCGGCAAGCATCAGTTCGGTTTCCACCGTCTCCGCATCCGCGACGGGATCGATGCGCCCTTCGACATGGGTGATGTCGTCATCCTCGAAGCAGCGCAGCACATGCACGATCGCATCGACCTCTCGGATATTGGCAAGGAACTGGTTGCCCAGACCTTCGCCTTTCGAGGCGCCGCGGACGAGACCGGCTATATCCACGAAGGAGATGCGCGTCGGGATGATCTCCTTCGATTTGGCGATCTCCGCTATGCGCTGGAGGCGGGAATCGGGAACGGCCACCTCGCCGGTGTTCGGCTCGATGGTGCAGAAGGGATAATTGGCGGCCTGCGCCGCCGCCGTTCTCGTCAGCGCATTGAAGAGTGTCGACTTGCCGACATTCGGCAGGCCGACAATGCCGCATTTGAAACCCATGTCGAACGATCCTAACGAGAGCTGATGATTTGCTCAGGGCTATGGGCGAAGGGATCGACGATCGTCAAGCCCCCGATCCGCTGGCCGTCCTGCAAATCCTCCGACAGGAAATGCGTGCATTCGAGTTCGAGCGCCGAGGCGAGGAGCAGGCAGTCCCACCAGGAGTAACGGTAGCGATGGTGGACCATCCGCGCGATTTCAACCGTCTCCGGTGTCACCGCTGTGGAACCGAAATCCGCAAATACGTCCACCGTGGCGAAGGGATCGCCCGTCTGAAAATGATAGGCTTTTTTGATCAGGACATTGGTGACTTCGTTCAATACCTGAAGATTTGTGCGTCCCAAATCCATCTCTGTCAAACGTCGCAGCCACTTTATCGCCTTTGCACGTTTGTCCGCGTCGCGGATGTCATGGGAGTAGAGAAGGTGGTGCTGTCGATGAACACCTCACCGACGGGCATTGCGTTCCTCGGCGTTCGGCATCTGGCCGTTTTCGGTGACGTCCCACATGGGTGCGTCAAAGACCCTTTGAAGTGCTTCCAGCCGGCGCTTGCGCTGTTCGGCCTTGTCCGCGGTTGCCGACGAAGAGTCTCGCCTCAGCCGGTCGGCAATGTGCCTGGACATACTCTTGCCGGCCTTCGCAGCCTCGATCCGCGTCGTTCGGTAGAGGTCGTCATCCATCGAGATCGTGACATTTTTCATAGACATCCTCACGAAAACACGGAACCTGTGTTTCCGTGTAAATAGGACAGCCGCCGCGATGCCGCAATGGCTTCAGAAGACCGATCTTTCGGATGCGCTTGCGACGCGACACCGAATGCAGGCGCCAAAACTATTCCTTGCCGAAAAGCTTCTTCAGCATCTCCGCCATCGGACCGCTTTCCGGCAGCTTCATCGCCGGCTTCTGCGGCCGCGCCTGCCGAATATGGCTTCGCTGCTTGGGCGCTTTCGGAGGAGGGCGGTCGTCCTCTCCGGTCGGTTGCAACCTGTCGCGCAGGGTGAGCGTCACGCGATTCATGAAGCTCGAATCCTCGCCTCGCGCCAGGAGAGGGACGGCGTCGGCAATCGAGTCGAGAAGGACGTCCAGCCATTCCTGGTCGGCCTTGGCGAAATCACCCAGGACATAATTGTGAACCATCGCCTTCGCGCCGGGATGGCCAATGCCGATGCGCACGCGCCGATAGTCCTTGCCGACATGTTGGTCGATCGAACGTATACCATTATGGCCGCCAGAGCCGCCGCCTGATTTGACCCGTATCTTGCCGGGGGCGAGGTCGAGTTCATCATAGAAGACGACCAGTCGAGCCGGCTCCAGCTTGTAGAAGCGCATCGCCTCGCCGATCGACTGGCCGGAAAGATTCATGAAGGTCTGTGGCTTGAGAAGAAAGGCCTTTTCGCCGCCGAGATTACCCTCGGAAAACACGCCCTGGAATTTTCGCGTCCAGGACGAAAAGGAATGGCGACGATGTATCGCATCCGCCGCCATGAAGCCGACATTGTGCCGGTTGTTCTCGTGCTTGGGGCCGGGATTGCCGAGACCTGCGATGAGCAGCATCGTCACTCTCCGGCGCGCATGCGGTTACTTTTCTTCGGTTGCCCCTTCGCCTTCCGGCGCGGCTTCCGTGCCTTCCTCCACCGCTTCCGACTTCATCGCGGAAGAACCGGCGACGGTCGCGATGGTGAAATCGCGGTCGGAAATGACCGGGGTCACGCCCTCCGGCAATTTCACCGAGGAGATATGAACGGAATCGTTGATCTCAAGTCCGCTCAGGTCCACGGTGATAGCGTCGGGGATCGCGTTTGCGGGGCAATGGAACTCGACCTCGTGGCGCACGACGTTCAGGACGCCGCCGCGCTTCAGGCCGGGCGATTTTTCCTCATTGATGAAGTGCACCGGCACTTCGACCGTCACGATCGTATTCTTTCCGACGCGCAGGAAATCGACATGCATCGGGAAGTCGCGGACAGGGTCGAGCTGGTATTCCTTCGGCAGCACCGAAATCTTCTGACCGTCGACATCGATCGTTGCGATGGTGGTCAGAAAACCGCCGCCATGGATTTTGTAATAAACATCCTTGTAGGATAGGGCGATTGCCAGGGGAGGCTGCTTGTCGCCGTAAATGACGGCAGGCACTTTGCCGCTGCGCCGAATTTCCCGGGCGGACCCCTTACCGACCCGTTCGCGCGCTTCGGCCTTGAGCTCGTAGCTTTCGTGGCTCATGGCATTTCCTTTCGCGTTGGTGGAGTGTTACGCGGGGGTCGAAGAACCCGCCGGTAACGAAGGAACCCGCTCCAGATCGAGGAGCATGACCTTGTCCGAAGCATTCCGGGGATCATGCGGCGCGGCCGCCTTCATCCGCACTGCCTCCAAGGGTGTCTGCGCGGACGCGCGTCTATAGCCGAGGGCGTGCTCCCTTGCAAGTCGTCGCTCCATGTCCGCAAAGCGGCCGGCGTCGATACCCGGACGCGATGCAATTCGTTCCCCGTCGGTCATTCTATCGAATGCCGATCGTCATGGCGAACCGACCGAGAGTGCCTCCGGCTGTCTGATCGGGGCTTGCATGGAGAATATATTCGCCCGCCTCCGAAAGCGGGATCCGATGTGACACGGGGCCTTCGATACGGCCGTCGGGATGCCGTATCTTTACGCGCGCCGCAGGCCCTGTCAGGCTCCAGGTCAGAACTTGGCCGGATCGCGCGCGAAAGGCGTAGGCGCAGCAATCCTCCTTCGGCCGGAACACGCCTTTCACCGTGGTCGTGTCTTTGCCCGGCTTCATCCGCAAAGTAATCGGGCAGTCCTCCGCACCGGCATTGCAGCCCGCCGCGGTTCCCGCTGTGGCGAGATCACGCAGAAAGTCGGGATCCGCGTAGGGCGCGAGATCCTTCGGGCTGAAGATTATCGGTCTGGCGCAGGCAGCGATCACATGCGGAAAGTCAGGCTGCACAACGAGGCCGCCCTTGGCGGCGTCCAGCCAAAGGATCGCGCCTTCGCTAAACGGATCCCCGCCAGAGACAACATCCTTGCAGTCCTGTTGCTCGTCCGAGGCGGCGTAGCGCGTCTGGTAGAGCTGACTTAGGGCCGAAGGCTCCGTTTCTTCGTCACGCGGCAGGAAGTGGGATTTGAAAAGCGTTTTCCAGTCGAGTTCGTTGCCTGTAGCAAGGTCGATTGTGAGCGGATTGGCGGCGCCTTCGGTCGGATAGGCGGTAGCACAAAAGTAGCTCTGCCGAACATCGACCGAGAGGTAATGCGTGGACACATAGGTTGCCGTGATTGTCTCATCGAAACTGTCGCGACTCGGCTGTTGACCAGCCTCCCGGATGGCTGCGAGACAATCGAGCCGCTGCTGGCGGTCATCGCCCTCTCGTTGGGAGAGCGCCTCGTTCGCCCGCCGCCGCAGCGTTGTGCTTCCCCCGGCAACGAGCCGCGGATAGGCGATTTCGCCCGGCGGGTTGTGTATCGGTTTCACCGTCACGGCGGGCCCGGCGAATGCCGGCAGGCAGCCGAGCAGCAGAAAAAACGCCGCGTTCAGATGAAACATTAAAACGCCTCGCAGACATGTTGTTGTACCCACCGACGAAGAGCGCGGCGGGAAACCGTCTGGTTCGTTCTCCCGAAGCGAAATATCAGGAGGTGATTTTACCGGGAAGTGCTTAACAATCCCGAATGTCCGCTGTCGAACTTCATGATTTTGGAGGGGACGGCTTTCGACCCGGCCCTCCGGATTAATCGAACAGGCTGGAGACCGACTGTTCGCTCGCCGTGCGCGAGATGGCCTCGCCGAGCAGGTCGGCGATCGGCAGGACGCGGATGTTGTGCGCCGCTTCGACGCTTGCGGTCGGCTGGATCGAATCCGTGATCACGAGTTCCCTCAGTTTCGAGGAGGTGATCCGCGCCACCGCGCCGCCCGAGAGCACGCCATGGGTGATGTAGGCGGTGACGCTCGTCGCGCCATTGGCGAGCAATGCCTCGGCCGCATTGCAGAGCGTGCCGCCAGAATCGACGATGTCGTCGATCAGCAGGCAATCCTTGCCGCGCACGTCGCCGATAATGTTCATGACTTCCGATT
>Ga0164242_10009954_pt1 | contig 10212 bp, 3 predicted proteins | sample OricomgcompostMG_FD_108783 | JGI IMG/M metagenome (GOLD analysis project Ga0164242, IMG submission 108783) | Miracle-Growth compost microbial communities from Emeryville, California, USA - Original compost - Miracle growth compost (MG) ... | reverse complement strand
CGACGCCGGGCGGCTCCGGGCGGTCATCGACCAGGTCGCCTCGCTCACCGACGTCACCGCGGTCGCCTGGCACGCCCGCCTGGTCGCTTCCACCCGGTGAGGACACCCCGCCCGGCGGTGGGGCGTCCTCGATAGGGTCGCCACGTGAGCGAAACCCTCGTCTGGCTGCCCTTCGACCCCTCCCGCCTCTGGCCGGACGGCGGCGCGCCCTCCGGTCTGCGGATCGAGGTCGTCGACCCCACCGAGCACGTGCCGGACTCGGTCTCGGACGTCCGGTTCTACGTCCCGCCGTACGCCGCCGGACCGAGCGTCGCCGACGTCATCCCCCAGATGGCGAGCCTCGAGGTGGTGCAGACCCTCACCGCGGGCGTCGACAACATCCGCGCGACGGTGCCCGAGGGCGTCCTGCTCTGCAACGGCCGCGGGATCCACGACGCCTCGACGGCGGAGCTGGCGCTCACCCTGATCCTCGCCAGCCTGCGGAGGATCCCCGACTTCGTGCGGATGCAGGACCGGCGCACGTGGGGCCAGGCGTTCACGCCCGCGCTGGCCGACAAACGCGTCCTCATCGTCGGGTACGGCGCGATCGGCGCGGCGATCGAGGCCCGGCTGCGGCCGTTCGAGACCGAGGTCGTCCGGGTCGCGCGAACGCCGCGGGGGAGCGGACCCGAGCAGGTCCACGGCTTCGAGGAGCTGCCCCGGCTGCTCCCGGACGCGGACGTCGTGGTCCTCATCGTGCCGCTCACCGAGCAGACGCGCGGGCTGGTCGACGCAGGCTTCCTGGGCCGCCTCAAGGACGGCGCGCTCCTGGTCAACATGGCCCGCGGTGCCGTCGTCGTCACCGACGACCTCGTCGCGGAGCTGCAGACCGGCCGGATCAGCGCGGCGGTCGACGTCGTCGACGTCGAGCCGCCGCCCGACGACCACCCCTTCTGGGACGCGCCCAACCTGCTGATGACGCCGCACGTCGGGGGTGCCAGCAGCGCGTTCTTCCGGCGCGCCTACCGCCTCGTGCGCGAGCAGTTGGAGCGGTACGCCGCCGGCGAGCCGCTCGCCAACGTCATGTCGGGGGAGTACTGACCCTCGCCCCGCGCGGACCGGTGGAGGGCCGGCCGCCGGTGTCCGTCGCTGACCGTAGGATCGCTCCGTGGCCGGACTGATCCGCGAGCAGAGCATCCAGGAGGTGCGCGAGAAGGCGCGCATCGAGGATGTCGTGTCTCAGTACGTCACGCTGCGCCGCGCCGGCGCCGGCTCGATGAAGGGCCTGTGCCCGTTCCATGACGAGAAGACGCCGTCGTTCAACGTCAACACGAGCCGTGGGTTCTACCACTGTCTCGCCGGTGAAACGCGCGTCCTGACCGATCAGGGACCCCGCGAGATCCGCGAACTCGCCGGCGGCGTTCACAAGGTCCTCGGCCGGCACGGTCACTGGGTCGAGGCGCCGTTCAAGGCGTACGGCGTCCAACGACTCCACCGCGTCACCGTCACTCGCAACCGCCAGTCGAAGGAGCTCTACGCCACCGACGGCCACCGCTGGTTCATCCGAGCCGGGAAGGGCCACGCCTCCGAACGCGAGGTCGTCACCACGGCGCTGAAGGCGGGGGACCGGTTGGTGGCGAAGTTCCCGCGCTCGGGCATCCAGCGCACAACGCCGTCCCCGTTCGGGATCGCTCATGGATTCACCTACGGCGACGGCACGCGGAGCGGCACGGGGAGCGTGGCGCTGCTGTGCCCGCCGAAGGATCTCGCCATGCTCAAGTGGTTCCCCAACAGCCACACGACGGCGAGCGGCGACAATCTGCTGGTCCACCACCTGCCGCGGTTCTTCAAGGAGCGTCCGTCTCTCGACGAATCGGTGTCCTATCTCTACGGCTGGCTCGCCGGATACTTCGCGGCTGACGGCTGCGTGGCCGCAGACGGCACCCTCATGCTGAACTCGGCCAGCAGGGACGACCTGGAGTTCGTCCGCACTGTCTGCACACGACTCGGCATCGCGACGTACGGCATCACGACCCAGGTTCGGGAGGGATTCCCCGGCCGGGAGCCGTCCGAGCTCCACCGGGTGCACTTCGTCAACGAGGACCTCACCGAGAGCTTCTTCCTCCTGGAGGAGCATCGCGCTCGATTCGTCGCAGCGGACAAGAAGTTCGCGCGCCGTGGCTGGGTTGTGCAGAGCGTCGAGGAGACCGACCGCGTCGAGGAGGTCTACTGCGCAGAGGTTGAGGACGGACACGCATTCACGCTCGAGGACAACATCCTGACGGGCAACTGCTTCGGGTGCGGGGAAGGCGGCGACGTCATCGCCTTCGTGATGAAGATCGACGGCCTGAGCTTCGCCGAGGCGGTCGAGCGGCTGGCCGACAAGGTGGGTGTGCAGCTCCAGCGCGAGGAGGGCGACGAGCGGCCGCAACGGCGCGGGCCGAGCCGCGGCAAGCTGGTCGAGGCCCACAAGATCGCGCAGGAGTTCTACGCCGAGCAGCTGCTGGGTCCCGACGCGCTGGTGGCGCGGCAGTTCCTGGCCGAGCGCGACTTCGACCGCAACGCCGCCGAGCACTTCGGCGTCGGGTTCTCGCCGCGTGACGGTGAGGCGCTCGTGCGCCACCTGCGCGGGCGCGGCTTCTCGGTGGAGGAGCTGGTCGCCGGCGGGCTCGCGGCTCACAGCAGCCGGGCCGGCGGGTCGGCGTACGACAAGTTCCGCGGGCGCCTCATGTGGCCGATCCGCGAGCCGGGCGGCGACGTGATCGGCTTCGGCGCGCGTCGGCTGTTCGACGACGACCGCATCGAGGCGAAATACCTCAACACCGCCGACTCTCCGCTCTACCGCAAGTCCCAGGTCCTCTACGGCATCGACCTGGCGCGCAAGGAGATGGCGCGGACCGGCCAGGCGGTCGTTGTCGAGGGCTACACCGACGTGATGGCCTGCCACCTCGCGGGGGTGACCACGGCGGTCGCCACCTGCGGCACGGCGTTCGGCGACGACCACGCCAAGGTGCTGCGCCGGTTCATGGCCGACCGCGACCAGCTCCACGGCGAGGTCGTCTTCACCTTCGACGGCGACGCCGCCGGCCAGGCCGCGGCGCTCAAGGCGTTCCAGGGCGACCAGAACTTCGTCTCCCAGACCTACGTCGCCGTCGAGCCGGACGGCCTCGACCCCTGCGACCTGCGGATCAAGAAGGGCGACGAGGCGGTCCGGGAGCTCATCTCAGGGCGTCAGCCGCTCTACAGCTTCGTGCTGAGGAACGTCGTCTCCAAGTACGACCTCGCCCGCGCCGACAGCCGCGTCGACGCCGTACGCGAGGCGGCGGGGCTGGTGGCCTCCGTCCGTGACCAGGCGAAGGTCACCGCCTTCGCCCAGGAGATCTCCCGACTGGTCGGCGCCGACATCGACACCAACGCGGTGCTGGCGGAGGTACGCCGCGCCGGCAGCCGGCGCGCGGCCCCGGCCGGCAGGGGCCGTGTCCAGCGCCAGGCGGCCGCCCCACAGGCCGGTGTCGGACAGGCGGCGCTCGCGCCGGCGCAGCCGCCGATGCCCCACCCGCGTGAGCCTCGCTTCGGCGTCGAGCGCGAGACGCTCAAGCTCGTCATCCAGCACCCGGTCGTCATCGGGCGTACGACGGCCGACGTCGGCGTCGACGACTTCACCCATCCCCTCTACCGTGCGGTCTGGGCGCTGGTCGCCGACGCGGGCGGCCCTGCGGCCGGCGTCGGCGAGGCCGGCTGGGCCGCGAGGCTTCGCGACGCGGCGCCGGACCCGCGCGTCGCCGCGATGGTCGCCGAGCTGGCGGTCGAGCCGCTGCCGACCTCACGTGAGCCGGATGCGGCCTACGTCCTCCAGCACGTCGTCCGCCTGCTCGAGCTGACCGACCTGCGCCGGATCGCCGACGTCAAGTCGCGGCTGCAACGCGCCGACGCCCAGGCCGACCCCGACGCCTACCACCAGCTCTTCGCCGAGCTGGCGCGGCTGGAGCAGCACCGCCGGTCGCTCCGCGACCGGGTCGTCTCCGACTGAGAGGGGCCGGTCGTGGGCCGGCGCTAACGTCGGGAGCATGAACCCCTTCGGAAGCCTCGGCGTCTGGCTCGGCCGGCGCCTGCCCCAGGAGCTGATCCTCAGCGTGGCCGCGGACTCGGAGCGGCTCGGCTACGACACCGTCTGGATCGGCGGCGGGGGAGAGCCCGGGGTCTTCGACCTGGTCGAGAGCGTCCTGGCGCGCACCGACCACGTCACCGTGGCCACCGGGATCGTCAACCTCTGGGTCGAGACCCCGGAGTCGGTGACCGGCGCCTGGCACCGCCTCGAGGAGGCCTACCCGGGCCGGCTGTACGTCGGGCTCGGCATCAGCCACGCCCGCCTCGTCGAGGGCATGAACCTCGACTACTCGCGTCCGTTGGCGCGCACGCGCGGCTTCCTCGACTCCTTGGACGAGCAGACCGACCCGCTCCCACCGGAGCGTCGGCTGCTCGCGGCGCTGGGACCCAGGATGCTGCGCCTCGCCGCCGAGCGGACGCTCGGGACGCATCCCTACCTCGTGAGCGTCGACAACACCGCGTCCGCGCGCGCCGGCGTCGGACCCGACAAACTGGTCGCCCCCGAGCTCGGCGTCGTCCTGGAGCCCGACCTCGCCGTGGCCCGGGCGCAGGCGCGCGAGGCGCTGTCCTACTACGTCGGCCTGCCCAACTACGCCAACAACTGGAAGCGGGCAGGCTTCACCGACGCCGACCTCGACGGTGGCGGCAGTGACCGCCTGGTCGACGCGCTGATCGCGCTCGGCGACGCGGACGCGATCGGTGAGCGGATCGCCGCCCACCGCTCGGCCGGCGCCGACCACGTGTGTCTCCAGGTGCTCAACGCCGGGACCGACCACGCCACCGTCCTGCGCGAGCTCGCGACGGCTCGCTGAGCCTCCGGGGACGACCGACGCCGGACGTCGTACGCTGCGGCCGCACTGGCCGCGATCGGCGTATGACGCCCGGCGTCGCTCTGGTGGTCAGACGTCCCGGCGGCGTCGCGCCAGCATGAGTACGCCGACCCCGATGCACCCGAACCCGAGACCGATCAGCGCGGCCAGGCCGGACGGGGCGCCGGTGTTGGGCAGCTCCGACCCGCTGGTGGCGCTGGCGGCGGAGTTGCCGCTGCCCGTCGTCGCGGACGCCGGGCAGGCGACCTTGACGGTGACGGGGTCGGACATCGCCGAGGCGACGGCGCGGCCCTGGACCCGTGCGTGGGCGACGGCGCGGGCGAGGCGGGCGCTGCTGGTGTCGACGCTCTGCGACGCCGTGATGGTGTGGGTGCCGCAGCTGAGCGTGCCGGCGCTGACGGCCCACGCGCCGTTCTTGCCGACCGTCGCGGCACCGACCGCCTGTCCGTCGGAGTAGACGGTCACCTGAGCGCCCGGCTTGCCGGTGCCCTTCACCGTCGGGCTGTCGGAGACGGTGTCTCCGTCGCCCGGCGAGGTGATCTGCGGGGCCGACGGTGCGACCGTGAAGGCGCTCGTCACAGCGGCGCTCACGTTGCCCGCCGCGTCACGCTGGACGGCACGGACGGTGTGGTCGCCGTACGCGAGCTGGTCGGTGACCGGCAGGGACCAGGTGCCGTCCTTGGCGACCTTGACGGTGCCGAGGACCTGCCCGTCCACACGGACCGTGACCGTCGCGCCGGGCTCGCCGGTGCCGGTGATCGTCGGCGTACGGTCGGTGATCGTCGCGCCGTCCTTCGGACCGGTGATGGTCGGGTCGCTCACGGTCGAGTCCACGGTCACGTCCACCGGGTCGGACGGCGCGGAGGTGTTGCCGGCCGGGTCCGTCTCGGTCGCGGTGAGCGTGTGGTCGCCCTCGCTGAGCGGGGTGTCGGGCGTGCAGCTCCACGTGCCGTCGGCCTGGACGGTGGCGGTGCAGACGGTGTTGCCGTCCTCGTCCTTCACGGTGACCGTGTCGCCTTCGTCGCCGCCGTTGCCGCTCACCGTCGGGGTGTTGTCGGTGACCGTGTCGCCGTTGCTCGGCGAGGTGATCTCCGGAGCGTCGGGTGCGGTCGTGTCGACGGTGAACGTGACGTCGTCGGACCGGGCGGAGGTGTTGCCGGCCGGGTCGGTCTGGGTGGCGGTGACGGTGTGGTCGCCCTCGCCGAGCGGGTCGCTCGGCGTGCACGTCCACGTGCCGTCATTGCCGACCTGCGTGGTGCAGAGCGGGTCCGGGTTGCCGTCCTCCGTGACGGTCACCGTCGCGCCGCGCTCGCCGGTCCCGCTGATCGTCGGAGTGGTGTCGTTGGTCGAGGAGCCGTCGGTCGGGCTGGTGATGACCGGAGGTGCCGCCGTCGTGTCGACGGTGAACCTCGCGAGGTTGGAGTCCGCGGAGTTGCCCTCGGCGTCGGTGGCGGTCGCGATGACCGTGTAGTTGCCGTCGTCGAGTGGGGCGCCGGGCGTGAAGGTCCAGCTCCCGTCGGGGTTGACGGTGGCGGGACCGCTGGTGGCCTGGTTTCCGTCCGCGTCGGTGACGACGACGTTCACCGTCGCGCCGGCCTCGGTGGTGCCCGTGATGACCGGCGTGTCGTTGTTCGTGGTCACCCGGTTCGAGGCGTCGTCGCCGTCCACGGTGTCGATCGTGACGGCAGGCGCCGTGGTGTCGACGGTGAAGGTGACCGGGTCGGAGGGGCCGGAGGTGTTGCCCGCGGGGTCGGTCTGGGTGGCAGTGACGGTGTGGCTGCCGTCGTCCACCGGGCCGTCCGGGGTGCACGTCCAGTCGCCGTTCTCATCGACAGTGGCGGTGCAGAAGGTGTCGCCGTTCTCGTCGGTGACCGTAACGGTGGCGCCGGGCTCGCCGGTGCCGGTGACGGTCGGCGTGTCATCACTGACCGTCGAGCCGTCGCCCGGGCCGGTGATGACAGGGGGAGTAGCGGTGGTGTCAACGGTGAACGTGACCGGGTCGGAGTGGCCGGAGGTGTTGCCGGCCGGGTCGGTCTGGGTGGCGCTGACGGTGTGGCTGCCGTCGTCGAGCGCGGAGCCGTCGGGGACGGTGTAGGTCCAGGTGCCGTCGTCGCCGACGACGATCGGCTCGTCGGGGGTCACGGCTGTTCCGTCGATGGTGAGGTTGATGGTGGCGCCGGGCTCGCCGGTGCCGGTGATGTCCGGGGTGTTGTCGTTGGTCGTCGAGCCGTCGGTCGGCCCCGTGATGACCGGCGCGTCGGGCGCGGTGGTGTCGACGGTGAAGGAGACCGGGTCGGAGGGGCCGGAGGTGTTGCCGGCCGGGTCCGTCTGCGTCGCGGTGACGGTGTGGTTGCCGTCCGGGAACGTGATCTCGGAGTCGCAGCTCCAGTTCCCCTGAGCGTCGACGGTGGTGGTGCAGACGGTGTCACCGGCGCCGTCGGTCACGGTGACCTCGGCGCCGGGCTCGCCGGTGCCGCTGATCGTCGGGGTGTTGTCACCGGTCGTGGAGCCGTCGGCGGGCCCGGTGATGACCGGCGCGTCGGGCGCCGTGGTGTCGACGGTGACGTCGACCGGGTCGGACGCGGGCGACTTATTGCCCGCCTCGTCGGTCTGGGTCGCGGTCAGCGTGTGGTCGCCGTCGGGCAGCTCGCTGGCGTCGCAGGTCCAGTTGCCGTCGGGGTCGACGGTCGCGGTGCAGACCGTGTCGCCGTTCTCGTCGACGACGGTGACGGTGTCGCCGGCCTCGCCGGTCCCGGAGACGGTGGGCGTTTTGTCGTTCGTCAGCACAGGGCCGGTGCCGTCCTGCCCGTCGACGGTGGAGATGACCGGCGCGTCGGGCGCAGTTGCGTCCAGGGTGAACGTGACCGGGTCGGAGGGGTCGGAGGTGTTGCCGGCCTCATCGGCGGCCGTGGCGACGATGGTGTGGTCGCCGTCGCCGAGCGGCGTGGTCGGCGTACAGGTCCAGTTGCCGTCGGCATCCGTGGTGGCGGTGCAGATCGGGTCACCGTCGGGCTGGCCGTCGCCGTTCGTGTCCTCGTAGACGTCCACGGTGGAGTTGGGCTCCGCCGTACCGCTGATGTCCGGCGTGCTGTCGGTGAGGGTCGAGCCGTCCGTCGGGGAGGTGATCGCGGGAGCGTCTGGTGCGGCGGTGTCGACGGTGAAGGTGACCTCGTCGGACGGGTCGGAGGTGTTGCCGGCTTCGTCGGTCTGTGTCGCGGTGATGGTGTGGTCGCCGTCGGCGAGCGGGGTGTCGGGCGTGCAGCTCCAGCTGCCGTCGGCGAGGACGGTCGTGGTGCACACCGTGGCGTTGTTGGTCTCGTCGGTGACGGTCACCGTGGCGCCGGGCTCGCCCGTGCCGGTGATCTCCGGGGAGGGGTTGTTGGTCGTGCTGCCGTCCTCGGGCGCGGTGATGACCGGCGTGTCGGGCGCGGTGGTGTCGACGGTGAAGGTCACGTCGTTGGACTCGGGCGAGGTGTTGCCGGCCGGGTCGGTCTGGGTGGCCGTGATCGTGTGGTCGCCGTCGGTGAACGCGGTGTCCGGTGTGCAGTTCCAATCGCCATTGGTGTCGACGGTGGCGGTGCAGACGGTGTTGCCGTCGTCGTCGGTGACGGTGACGGTGGCGCCGGGCTCGCCGGTGCCGGTGATCTCCGGGGAGGGGTTGTTGGTCGTGCTGCCGTCGGCGGGCGCACTGATGACGGGAGCGGCCGGCGCCGTGGTGTCCACGGTGAACGCTGCGGTGTTGGAGTCCGCCGTGTTGCCGGCCGTGTCGGTAGCCGTGGCGACGGCGGTGTAGTTGCCGTCGTCGAGTGCGGTGCCCGGCGTGAAGGTCCAGCTCCCGTCGGGGTTGACGGTGGCGGGGCCGCTGGCGACCTGGTTGCCGTCGGCGTCGGTGACGACGACGTTCACGGTCGAGTCGGGGTCGGTGGTCCCGGCGATCGGCGGCGTGGGGTTCTGCGTGGTCACGGGTGCCGAGGCGTCGTCACCGTCCACGGTGTCGATCGAGACGGCGGGCGCGGCGGTGTCGACGGTGAAGGTCACCGGGTCGGACGGGCCGGAGGTGTTGCCGGCCGGGTCGGTCTGGGTCGCCGTGATGGTGTGGTCGCCATCGCCGAAGGTGACCTCGGAGTCGCAGGTCCAGTTGCCGTCGGCGTCGACGGTGGCGGTGCAGACGGTGTCACCCGCCGCGTCGGTGACGGTGACCGTGGCGCCGGGCTCGCCGGTGCCGGTGATCGTCGGCGCGCTGTCGCCGATGGTCGAGCCGTCGGTCGGGCCGGTGATGACCGGTGCCGCGGGTGCCGTCGCGTCGACGGTGAAGGTCGTGGAGTCGGCCGGTGAGGTGTTGCCGGCCGGGTCGGTCTGGGTGGCGGTGACGGTGTGGCTGCCGTCGTCGAGCGCGGAGCCGTCGGGGACGGTGTAGGTCCAGGTGCCGTCGTCGCCGACGACGATGGGCTCGGCCGGGGTCACGGCCTGGCCGTCGACGGTGAGGTTGACGGTGTCCCCGGGCTCGCCGGTGCCGCTGATCACGGGCGTGGCGTCGGCGGTCGTGGAGCCGTCAGCCGGGGTCTCGATGACCGGGGCGTCCGGGGCGGTGGTGTCGACGGTGACGGTGACCGGGTCGGAGGGGTCGGAGGTGTTGCCGGCCTCGTCGGTGGCCGTGGCGACGATGGTGTGGTCGCCGTCGTCGAGCGGCGTGGTCGGGGTGCAGGTCCAGTTGCCGTCGGCATCCGTGGTGGCGGTGCAGATCGGGTCGCCGTCGGGCTGGCCGTCGCCGTTGGTGTCCTCGTAGACGTCCACGGTCGAGTCCGGCTCCGCCGTACCGGTGATCGGCGGCGTCGGGTCGTTGGTGCTCGAGCCGTCCGCCGGGTCGGTGATGACCGGCGGGTTCGGCGCGGTCTCGTCGGTGACGGTCACGGTGGTCGTCGCGCTGGTGCCGCCGTCCGTCGTACCGGTGAGCGTGTAGTCAGCCGGTGGCGTGTCGGCCGGGATCGGGTAGGTCGTGCCGTCCGGGATGCTGCCATCGGCTGTGGTCGTGACGGTGACCGGGTCACCGATCGGGTTGCCGTCGGCGTCGGTCAGCTGCAGCGTCACGTCGGTGTTGGGCGGCCAGCCGCCGCCCCCAACCGTGGTGGCGTCGCCCGCGGCGACCGGGCTGTCCGCCGTGAGCGTGGGCGTGTACGTCGCCTGCACGTTCGGTCCGACGGTCGAGGTGGCGAGGTCGAGCTCGGCGCCGCCTGCGTTGAGCAGGGTCACCTGGACCGCCGTCACGCTGTAGCTGCCGTCCGGGTTGTCGTCCTGG
>Ga0164242_10009953_pt1 | contig 10212 bp, 11 predicted proteins | sample OricomgcompostMG_FD_108783 | JGI IMG/M metagenome (GOLD analysis project Ga0164242, IMG submission 108783) | Miracle-Growth compost microbial communities from Emeryville, California, USA - Original compost - Miracle growth compost (MG) ... | reverse complement strand
CCGGCCGCCGGCGCCGCGACGTGCTGCGTGTACTTCTCGAAGGTATTGCCATTCACCGCTGCGCTGATCTTGGATCCAACCGGAATCGCGGCGTTGTCACTGTCGATGATGGTCGCGACTTCGTTATAGTCATTCGTCACCGTCCAGGTGACGATTGCCGAACCGTCGGTCTGGCACTCAACGGCCGCGCTCAACGTCGCATCATGCGCGGACGCCGGTGCGGCAAAGCCGACCACGCCCACCGCCGCCATGACGACTGCCGCGCCGACGGCGGCCACTATTTTCTTCAGACTCATGCTTTCCCCTTGCCGGTCCTGTTCTGATGGCGCAACGAGCGCACAACGAACACCGGCCACAGGGGCAGCGCGATTCGCGCGCTAGGGCGCGATCTGGCAAGCGGAAGCAGGGATCCGATTCGGGTGGGATTCCGGCTCAATGGGGTCGGGTTTGTTGCTAGGCGTTGCGGGATTCGATGCTCTTCGGGAAAAGAGCACGCAGATTTCGAGAAATCTTCACTTAATCTATCGAGGGCAATCGCGAAAAATCAAGTCCCCCATCGAAAACGTCATGATTCGCAACAATTTGACACACGACGTCGTCGTCCGCTTTACTTCAGGCATGACTGACACTGTGCGTACCCTGACCTCCTTCGAGGCCCTTGGGAATGCCGGCATGATGATGGCCGGCCGCAACGGTGTCATGTGTTGCCGAATGTGTCGCTGATCGACCGACCGTTCGTCGAGCCCAGCCGCCGCCACTGACGAAGTAGAGCAGGCCGCAGGTTCCGCCGGAGCCCACATCCGGGCATCCGTATCGGCCGTCCCGTTCGACGGGCCGCCGCAGCACACACCGCTCGAGCAGGACAGCCCGAGACCCGCACTCAGCGGATCAGCCGTCCGCTCACACCACACATCATCGCCAAGGACTTTCATCATGTCTCTCGCCACTCTCGACCGTCCCGACCACATCTCCGACCTCCGCCTCACGGCGCCGACGACGCACGGTCGGGTACTCACCCGCCCGGTGCACCCGTCGCGGCCGGGCACGCCCCTCCAGCCGCTGCCCGCACGACCTCGCAGCATCACGGCAGCACCGGCCTCCGATGCTGCGCCGGCCCCAGCAACCGAGACGGTACCCGCCGCTCCCCCGGCCCGGATCCGGGCCGTGCCGGCCGGAACCGAGGCGCGTGGCTTCGCCCTCTACGTCGGCTTCGACGAGGCCAAGGCCGCAGCCGCAGGCATCGACCTCGGTCGGGTCGTCGAGGCACTCAAGCGCCTCACCTCAGAGCTCGCCCCCGGCTCGGAGACGTACGCCGCCGTCGCGCTCGCTCCGCAGAACGCCGGCGGGCGCGACGTCGACGTGGTGCGGCTCGCTCTGCAGGACCCGGCCGCGATCGCCAAGCACCGGCACGTCGAGGAACAGGACGACGACCGCGCGTACTCCGGTGTCGTGGTGGACATCTCCCGCAAGCGTCTCGTGATCGACAACGAAGCGGTCGGCCTCACGTACAAGGAGTTCGAGCTGCTGCAGTACCTCGTGCTGCGCGAGGGCCGCACCATCGATCGTGCCGAGCTGATCACCTCCCTGTGGTCCGCCGATGACGCCGACGACGCCCCGAATGAGCGCACCATCGACGTGCACGTGCGGCGTCTGCGCGCCAAGCTGGGCCGCTACGAGGACATCGTGCGCACGGTCCGCGGCGTGGGCTATCGGTTCGACCGGCACGCGGATGTCTCGGTTCGGCACGCGAGCGCGCCGAGCCCGGACCTGTTCTGACCGGTCGCACTCTGATCGCTTGCACGCGCACGCGTGCCGGCAGCGGAAGCCTCAGAGCCGGAAGCCGCCGTCGCTGGTGAGCATCTGACCCACGATCCACCGTCCTTCGACCGTGGCGAGCCATCCGATCAGGCGGGCGGGATCGGTCGGCGCGCCATAGCGGCCGAACGGCGTCGACTGCAGATGCGCCTGCAGCTCCCCGAGGGGCCGGTCGGTGGTCTCCGGGTCCATGTAGCCGGTATTGACCGGGCCCGGATTGATCGTGTTCAGGATGATGCCACGCGCGAGCAGCTCGCTGGCGACGGTCGCGGTCACTCCGGCCAGCGCAGCCTTGCTCGTCGCGTACGCGACCTCGCCGGGCATCGGACCGTCCAACTGACCGGACGTCATCCAGAACACTCGTCCGGTCGCGAACTCGTCGAATGGCCCCGCGCTCGCCTGACGCACACCCGGCGCCGTAGGAGCGTTCGCGGATGTCGGCGCATCCGGCGCCGGGTCGGCTCCGGCACCGAACTGGTCGGCAAATGCCCGCGTGAGCAGCAGCGTCGAACGCGTATTGACCTGCCAGTGTCCGTCAAGGCGCTCCGGAGTCATGTCGAAGATCGACCCATCACTGCCGGAGCGCGCGTGGTTGCAGACCAGGATCTGGAGTGACCCGATCGATTCGACGGCCCGTGCGATGAGTTCGGCCGGCGCTTGCCCGTGCGCCAGGTCGGCGCTCGCGTCTCCGAAGCGTGCGTCCGGCGCCAGCGCGGCACGTACTCCTGCGCGGACCTCATCCAGGTCGTCGGCTCCCCACGGTTGTGCATCGTCGTGTTTGACGAAATGCTGAATGAACACGCTCGCCCCGAGCTCGGCCAACCGCACGGCCACCGCGTAGCCGATGCCCCGGCGGCGCGAGACGCCCGTGATGAGCGCCGATCGCCCGGCCAGTGGGAGCGCGGAGGTGGGTGTCATCGCGCCAGGCTACCAACCGGCTCCGTCAGGCGCGCGCGAGCACCAGGCTCGCGTTGTGCCCGCCGAAGCCGAACGCGTTCACCAGAGCACAGGCGGCATCCAGATTGCGCGGCTCGCGCACGATGTCGAGGTCAATCGCCGGATCGACGGTCTCGATCGTGCCGGTCGGCGGCACGACGCCATCACGCAGTGCGAGCAGGGTCACGAGCGCGCTGAGCGCTCCGGATGCCCCGAGCAGATGCCCGGTCGCGGATTTCGTCGAGGTGACCGGCGGCGGCACCGTGAAGGCCCGATGCAGAGCATCGTGCTCGTTCTGGTCCCCCGCCGGAGTGGACGTCGCGTGCGCATGGATGAACCCGATCTGCTCCGGAGCGACGCCGGCCGCCGACATGGCTGTCGTCATGGTGCGGGCCTGGTTGGCCGGATCCGCGTTCACGATGTCGAAGGCGTCCGAGGTGACGGCGGTGCCGGCAACGTGCGCGTACGCGGCTGCGCCACGCGCTGCGGCATGATCGGCCGACTCCAGCACGAGAACGGCGGCGCCCTCGGCGAGCACGAACCCGTCGCGGTGCTCGTCGAACGGGCGCGACGCGCGCTGCGGCTCGTCGTTGCGCGTGGAAAGCGCCCTGGCCTGACCGAACGCCGCCAACCCGATCGGAATCACCGGAGCCTCGGTGCCGCCGCAGACGACCACGTCAGCGAGACCGGACACGATCATGGCGCGTGCGAATCCGATCGCCTCGATGCCCGATGCACACGCGCTGACCGGCGTGTGCGCCCCGCCACGCGCACCGAGCTCGATCGACAGCCATGCCGCGGCTCCGTTCGCCATCATCCGGGTCGCCGTGTGCGGAGACACGTAACGGGCGCCCCGGTCGTGCAGGACATGCTCCTGTTCGACGGTGGATGCCACGCCGGCGACCGCGGTGCCGATCACGACGGCGAGGCGTGTGGGATCCATCTCAGGCGAGCCGGCGGCATCCCAGGCTTCCCGACCCGCGACCAGAGCGAACTGCTCGGCGCGATCCATCCGGCGCCGCTCGCGCACCGTGAGCACGTCCTCGAACGACGCGTCCACGCGCGCGCCGAGTCGGACCGGAAGGTCCCTGGCCCACTCGTCATCGATCGCGGTGACGCCGGACCGGCCGTGCCGGATCGAGTCCCAGGTGGTGGCCGCCGTCAGACCGACGGGCGTGACCGCACCGTACCCGGTCACGACAACGGAATCCATCTTCTCTGCGTGCCTCATCGATTCTGGGCCGCTCGCCCGACCACGCCGATCACCCGCGATTGTTGCTCAGGTCGAAGGTGTAGACGCCCTGATCGAACTCTGCGTACGCCTGATAGTCGACCAGTTCGTACAGTCGCGAGCGGGTCTGCATCTGCGGTACCGCCGCGTTCAGCGAACCGTCCGCCAGCAGGGTGTCCAGCGCCCGTTCCGCCGCGCCCATCGCGGAGCGCAGCAGGGACACCGGGAAGATCACGATGTTCACCCCGACGTCGGCGAGTTGCCGCACGCTGAACAGCTCGCTCTTGCCGAACTCCGTCATGTTGGCCAGGATCGGCACGTCGACGGCGGCGCGGATCGCGGCGAACTCCTCCAGCGACGCCATCGCTTCAGGGAAGATCGCGTCGGCGCCGGCATCCGCGAGCCGCTTGGCTCGAGTCACCGCCGTCTCCAGCCCGTCAACCCCGCGGATGTCGGTGCGTGCCATGATCAGGAAGTTCGCGTCGCGTCTGGCCTGCACCGCGGCACGGATGCGCTTCAACGCAGTGTTCTCGTCGACGACGGCCTTGCCGTCAAGATGCCCGCAGCGCTTGGGATTGACTTGATCCTCCAGGTGCAGCCCGGCAAGGCCGGCGTCCTCGACGATCTGCACCGTGCGCGCGACGTTCATCGACTCACCGAAGCCGGTGTCGGCATCCACCAGGGCAGGCAGGTCGGTGACCCGGGCGATCTGCCCGGCCCGGCCGGCGACCTCGGTCAGTGTCGTCAGCCCGATGTCGGGAAGGCCGAGATCGGCGCTGAGCACGGCGCCGGAGACGTAGACCCCCTCGAAGCCCTTGTCCTGAATCAGGCGGGCCGACAACGGGTTGAACGCGCCCGGCATTCTCTGGATCGCCCCGGACGCCAGGGCGGCGCGGAACGCCGCTCGCTTCTGATGGGCCGGGGTCGTGGCGTGCAGCATGTCGTGTCCTCGCATCTTCTGGCGCACGTCGGCGGCGCCATCACGGCTGCCATGATTCTCGCACTCCTCGGCGAGCCAGGCAGCGCGGACCGCTTGCGGTCGCCGATCCGGTGAATTCCCCCTCCGGCCGCCGCGCTCAAGATGTTCCCGGAAACGCTCTGTCAGTTCCGCCTCATCGATGAGGCGGAACTGACAGAGCGATTCCGGAACACGGCACCGGACGAGAACATGAACCCGCGCCCTATCGTTGTTCTATGGACGACCGAGCGCAGAACACCGCGATTCCGGCCGAAGTCGTCCGGCAACCAGGCCTGAACGGCATCCCGCAGTTGGATGCCGCGATCATCGGCTGCGGCGCGTGCCCGCGGCTCGTCGCCTGGCGCGAGCAGTGCGCTGTCGAAAAGCGGGCGTCGTTCCGCGATCAGGAGTACTGGGGCCGCCCGGTTCCCGGATTCGGACCCGTGGATGCCCCGATCCTCGTTGTCGGGCTCGCCCCGGCCGCGCACGGCGCGAACCGCACCGGCAGGATGTTCACCGGCGATCGCAGCGGTGACGTGCTGTTCGCCGCGTTGCACGCGGTCGGGCTCGCCACACAGCCGACCGCCAGCCGCCTCGACGACGGGCTCGAACTCATCGGTACCCGGCTCACCTCTCCGGTGCGCTGCGCGCCGCCGGAGAACAAGCCGACGCCCTTGGAACGGCACACTTGCGCGCCGTTCCTCGCTCGCGAACTCGAGCTGCTGCCCGCTGTGCGGGTGGCCGTCGCGCTCGGCGCCTTCGGTTGGCAGTCGCTGTTGGGTGCTCTCACCGACGGCGGATGGCTGGTGCCACGGCCGCGACCACGATTCGCGCACTGCGCCTCGGTCGAGCTCACCCACCCGGACGGACGGGAGATCACGGTGCTGGGCTGTTTCCACGTCAGTCAGCACAACACCTTCACTGGACGCCTCACCCCTGCGATGCTGGAAGTGGTGCTGCAGCGGGCGAAGGCCATCGGGCGGGTCGGCCCGAGCGACGTGGATGCCGCCACCGGTGGTCGCGGACGGAACGGGATGAAAGGAATCGAGGCGGGTCATGGCGAAGACGTCCAACGTTCAGGTACGACGGGTCTATGACGAACCGCACGCGAGCGACGGCGCACGCGTCCTCGTCGACCGGCTCTGGCCACGCGGCATGAGCAAGGACCGGGCCGAGCTCACGCAGTGGTGCAAAGAGGTCGCACCGTCGCCGGAGTTGCGCACCTGGTACGGTCACGACCCGCAGAAGTTCGACGAGTTCGCACGCCGCTACCGGCGCGAACTCGGTGACCAGGAGCATGCGGACGCGCTCGCCGAACTGCGCGCGCTCGCTGCGAAAGGCATGCTGACGTTGCTCACCGCCGCCAAGCGCGACGACATCAGCGAGGCGACCGTGCTGCAGCAGATGCTCGGCGAATGACGCCGAATCCGGCACTCGACAAACTCATCAGAAAATAACGAACGGATAACCTTGTGCACGTTATCTGTTCGTTATATTCTTCAAGAGCGTTGATCGTTTGCTGTGGCGGTCATCGCGGAATGTGATTGCAGGACACTCTTGGTGCAAGGGAGAGGGCCGGCCGCTAGCCTCTGCGGCCGGCCCTCATTTTTGCCCCTGGCCTCGAGCGCGCCCGGCGGGCCATGCTGGAACCGGGCACGCATCACGAAGCAGAGAGACCGGGAGGCTTGATGATCCTCGGCATCCAACTCGTCAACAGCACGACGCTGACCCAGCTCGCGTTGCTCGTCGTGTCCTTCATTCTCTCGGCGATCGTCGGAATCGAACGTCAACGCCGGTTGAAGGCCGCAGGCCTGCGCACCCACACGCTTGTCGGAATCGGTGCCACGGTCTTCACGCTCGTGTCTGCGTACGGTTTCAGCAGCGTGATCGGCAACGACGTCGTGCTCGACCCCTCCAGAATCGCCGCCCAGATCGTCACCGGCATCGGGTTCCTCGGCGCCGGCGTCATCTTCGTTCGGCAGAACGCTGTCAACGGGCTCACGACGGCCGCCTCGATCTGGCTGACGGCTGCCATCGGGATGGCCTGCGGTGCTGGTCTTCCGATCCTCGCCGTTGCCGCGACCCTGCTGTACCTCGTGACGGTCGGCTTCCTCACCCTCGTCGGGCGCCGGATTCGCTCGTCGCGACAGGACGAGATCTGCGTGCTGCAGTACAAGGACGGGCGCGGCGTGCTGCGTGCCGTTCTCGAGAAGGCGACCGAGCTCGGTTTCGAGGCGGCACTGAGCAGCACGCGCACGATCGAGCAACCCGGTAAAGCGGTACGCGTGGAGGCGCGACTGCGATTCACAGGCAGACCACCGCTGCAGGACCTCGTCGCACAGCTGTCCGAGATCCGCGGCGTCACCCGAGTGACGCTCGCCAAGTCCGACAACGACTGAGTGGCGGCGTGTCGGCAGCCGTCCGTATTCTTAGAAACCGACGGACTTTTGCCGGAATGGGCAGTCGGAGCGGAGGAGCCGGATGAGCGACGTGTCGAGCGCGCGCCGCAGCCCGAACGGCGACAAGGCGAGCGCGGTCACCGCATGGGAGGCTCTGTTCCGCGCCCAGGTCTCGGTGATGCGCTCGCTCGCCGCCGAGTTCCCGACCAAGGACATCTCGTTCAACGAGTACGACGTGCTGTTCAACCTCTCTCGCCAGCCTGATCGAAAGCTGCGGCTGCGCGACCTGAACAGACACGTACTTCTGAGCCAACCGAGTGTCAGCCGCCTGATCGATCGGCTCGTCAAGCGCGGACTGCTCTCCAAATGCCCCGAGGCAGCTGACGGCCGTGGAGCCGAGGTGCGGATGACGGATGCCGGGTTCGACCTGTTCCGCCGCGTCGCCGTCGAGCACATGGCGACGATCTCCAAACGCTTCGGCGGCACCCTCGACACAGACGAGCTGCGCCAGCTCACCGATTTGTGCGACAAGCTGCGCGACGGCGATTGAGAACCCATCACGCAGAATCCGATCGAGCGAAACCGTTGGACTTCTGCCCTACGCACGGCGCAGTGTTGAGGTATGGAATACACACACCTCGGCCGCACCGGCCTGACCGTTTCCCGACTGGTCCTCGGCACCATGAACTTCGGGCAGCACACGAGCGAGGCGGACGCGCACGGCATCATGGATGCCGCCCACGAAGCGGGACTGAACTTCTTCGACACCGCGAACGGGTACGGCGGCCCTGGTCATGCCGGCCGCACGGAGAGCATCCTCGGCACCTGGTTCGCGCAGGGCGGCGGGCGACGCGAACGCACCGTGCTGGCATCCAAGCTGTACGGCAACATGGGCGACGAGTGGCCGAACCGCGGCAAGCTCTCTGCCCTGAACATCCGGCAGTCGATCGACGCCAGCCTGAAGCGACTGCAGACCGACCACATCGACCTGATGCAGTTCCACCATGTCGACCGGGACACGCCGTGGGAGGAGATCTGGCAGGCGATGGAGGTCGCCGTCGCGCAGGGCAAGGTCATCTACGTCGGCAGCAGCAACTTCGCCGGCTGGCACATCGCGCAAGCGCAGGCGGCTGCCGAGAAGCGCAACTTCGTCGGGCTGGTCAGCGAGCAGTCGATCTACAACCTGATCGTGCGTGACGTCGAGCGCGAGGTGCTGCCTGCCGCGCAGCGGTACGGGCTCGGCGTGATCCCCTGGTCGCCGCTGCAGGGCGGATTGCTCGGCGGTGCGCTGAAGAAGGAGGGCGTGCGTCGTTCGGAAGGACGCGCGGCCGAAGGCCTGGAGAAGCACCGCTCCGCGCTGGAAAAGTACGAGGCGTTCGCTGACGAGCTCGGCGTGGAACCCGCGCAGCTCGGGCTGGCGTGGCTGCTACACCAGCCCGCGGTGACCGGACCGATCACCGGCCCGCGCACGCGAGAGCAGCTGGAAAGCATCCTCGGCACCCTCGAGGTGAAGCTCGACGCGGATGCCCTCGCTCGCCTCGACGAGATCTTCCCCGGGCACAAGACCGCCCCGGAGGACTACGCCTGGTAGGCGTCTGCGGCCGCGGCGCTACCCGGCCGGCACCACGCGGCGCAGCAACGCCTCGGCCGCCGGGCTCGGGTGTTCCGGTACCGCGATCGCGACGCGCCACTGCGGCCGTTCGTCGCTGAGCGGCACGGCCACCAGGCTTTTCGGACGCTTCTGCCGGAAATGCGCGGGAACGACGGCGACACCGAGCGAGTAGCCGACGAGGTCGAGCAGCGTGCCGACATCGTTCACCTCGAGTTCGACCGGCTTGTCGCGCCCGATGGCGGCGAACGCCCGATCGACGAGCACGCGGGCAGCCCAGTCATCCTGGAAGCCGACGATCGTCTCGTGCTCCAGATCGGCGATCGACACGGATGCCCGCTCAGCCAGTGGATGCCCGGGGTGGCAGAGCACGACGAACGGCTCGGTCGAAAGCGTGATCAGCCGCACTCCCTGCGGCGTCGACCCGCAGACGGCGACGATGGCGAGGTCGAGCCCGCCGTGCGCGACATCCTCGATCAGCCGTCCCGATCCCGCGAAGCTGAGTCGCACTCGCACGGCGGGATGCCTGCGGCGGAACGCCGCGAGCTCGGCCGGCAGGTCGATCACGCCGAGGCACTGTTCGGTGCCGACCGCGAGCGTTCCGCCGAGTACGTCGCGGATGGCGGCGACCGCCTCCCGTGCGGCTGCCGCGCTCGCGACGGTACGCATCGATTCGGCGAGCAGCACCTGGCCGGCCTGCGTCAGCTCGACGCGCCGGGTGCTGCGCAGGAACAGGGATGCGCCGAGCTCGGTCTCAAGCGCACGGATCGAGGCGGAGAGCCCCGACTGCGAGATGCGCAGCGTCTCGGCGGCGCGGGTGAAGTGACGTTCCTCGGCGACCGCGAGAAAGTGCTCGAGCTGGCGCAGTTCCATGCCAGAAATCCTAGTGCTGAATCACATCCGACTATTCGCTGAGAGGCATGGCTGTCGGCGCCACCGTGCTGAGAGGCATGGCTGGGGGCGCCACCGTGTGGAGCGGCCGTTGAGCCAGCACGGCCCTCTCATCGACGAGTTCGCCGATGAGAGGGCCGCAGTGGCACGCGCGGGGCTAGCGCACCGATCGCCGTCGCTGCCGGGCGATGAGCGCCACGCCGGCGCCAACGACCAGGATCGCGACGAGAAGACCGCCGGCCAGCTCCGAACCCGTGGCAGCTAGGGCGTCGTCCGCGTCGCCACCCGCAGCCGCGCTGGGACCCGGAGTCGCACTGGAACCCGGTGTCGGAGTGGTACCCGGTGTCGGCGTGCCTCCGCCACCCGAGAAGGT
>Ga0164242_10009952_pt1 | contig 10212 bp, 9 predicted proteins | sample OricomgcompostMG_FD_108783 | JGI IMG/M metagenome (GOLD analysis project Ga0164242, IMG submission 108783) | Miracle-Growth compost microbial communities from Emeryville, California, USA - Original compost - Miracle growth compost (MG) ... | reverse complement strand
GCCTTTTGTAAGCGGTAAGATTCTCTGAGTAACCTTTTGACTCTATTTCTTTTTGTGGCATGTTTAAAAAACTTCTTACTGCAGCTAAAGCCTGCCTGCAGGGGGCGGCTATGCTGACCGGTCGGTTGTTCTAATTGGATCCGATAAAAAAGCCTGATGGGAGAGTGGGTGACAAATTTTCTGCCCTTAAACAGCTCATCAATCTGTTTACGGCTTTTTAATTTCTCCTGTTTACCCAAAGTATTTTTCATGAAACCAATTTATCGTTTGTTCGGATAGAGGACGTAGCGTAGAGTAAATAGAGCAATTAGACGCTCCTACAAAGATATCCCTATTTGTAATTTGAATTAAATGGCCTACTCTGATTCAAGTTTTAAGGACTTATATAGAAAAAGCGCTATAAAAAATTATTTTACAGCGCTTTATTAATATTGTTGCTAGTGATTTATTCTAGCTGCTAAAAGAGAATTGCTCTTAATCGACTATTTTAATTTCCTTTCATCAGAAACCGTTAATTTTTTACGGCCTTTAGCGCGACGTGAAGCCAATACTTTGCGGCCATTGGCGGTAGACATGCGCTCACGGAATCCGTGTACAGATTTACGGCGGCGGTTATGTGGTTGAAATGTACGTTTCATCAGTTCTTTTTTTTAATAATTTGACTATATAGTTACTCTAAAACAAAACAGCGACCATTAACTGCTTTTGTTGTGAAAGGTGGGCAAAAGTAAATCATTTTACCCAAATAGAAAAAATATTCGGACTAATTTCTCAAAAATTACCAACCTATGCTTAACGATCCATTGGAGTTTTGAATATAGAGAATGGTGACGATTTCAGTTTATAGCTATATGGATATATAACTACCTGATTACCATTTTTTACTCTGATATTTGAGTTGACCTCAACACTGCTTCCGGTATTAGCCTGTTGGGTGTTTTCCGGAAAGGAACCACCAGGGCTGACAAACCTGAATTTACCCAGACTGGATAAACTGGTGACATCACCGCTACCAGAAGAAATGGAGGATAGAGAGAAGAAAGGTTCGGGACTCTGCAAGTCTTTGAGACTCAGTTTTTCCGTTTTATCTTTCTTTTTATCCTTGTCTTTGTCATCCCGATTGTAGGCGTTTGTGCTGCTGAAAGAGGCAAAAGACATAGCTACCATGGTGCTGAACACCAGCGTAAAAATGACTTTAATATTTAATATCTTTCCTAACATTACCGCAAAGGTACGACCTTTGTTAAAGATTGCAAAAATTATTTTTCTTTTTTACGTTAAGAAATTATGAACAAATGTGGATTTTTTCAATGGTAATTATCAATCAGTTATAACTTATCCAGATATTCACATTTGGGTTTTTTAATGTTGGTTATTTCAATTTCCTGCCCTACATTAGATGTATAGAGTTTTATAGGCTTTAAAAGCCCTTAGACGGTTGAAAATAGTATCATACTTTGAGGTAGATTGATTGTATTTATTTGATTATCAGTGAATATTGAATTTAACATGAACAAGTGTTGTTGAATGTTTTGATAAAATTATTTTAAAAGTACGCAACCCTAAGGATTATGATACATATTGCAGGTTTTAGGGCTGTCCAGAGTAACCACGGGGCATACTTAAGAATGTTGCCGGTTTTAGGTTTGAGCATTCTAATCGCCCTAATTTAGGAACTTTATAAAAGGAGGGGTCTATGCGAGAAGATAATTTCAGAGATGAAGAACAATATTTAGGAGATTGGTTACATAGTTATGAAAAACTTCGTAGTGGAACTGAGCAGATATTTATGGAAGAAGACGCCTTTTTAGCTGTTATTGAATACTTTGATGAATTGGATAAGGTTAAAAAAGCCATGGAAGCCGTAGATATCGCTTTACAATATTATCCCCATTCAACACCATTACTGGTCAAAAAAGCAGATTATCTGATTGTTTATAAGCAGTTAGATGAAGCAATGGACATTCTGGATGAGGCTATTTTGTATGATAACCAGGATGTTAATATATATATTCTTAAGACAGAAGCCTTATTGGCTATGAAAAAGAATATGGAGGCCAAAGAGGTGCTTCAAACTGCTGCGGAATTATTTGAAGGTGAAGAACTGGCCGATTTGCTTTTTGAACTGGCGGATGTTTTTGATGATTATGAGATGTATAATGACGTATTTAATTGCCTGGCTTCTATTTTGGAAATAGATCCAAATAATGAAGAGGCTCTTTATAAAATTTGTTTCTGGACAGATTTTACCAATCGCCATTATGAAGGCATTCAGCTTTATAAACGAATTATTGATGCCTATCCTTATAATGATCTCGCTTGGTTTAACCTAGGTGCAGCCTATCAATGTATTAAGCGTTATGAAAAAGCCCTGGATGCTTATGAATATGCCATAGCCATCAATGATAAATTTGATTACGCCTATCGCAATATGGGAGACGCGCTTATTCATATGCGCCGTTATAAAGAAGCAATAGAGGTGCTTAAAAAAACACTGGAATTATCCAAGCCCGATAGTGTGGTGTATGAGGCAATTGGTTATTGTTATCATCGGCTGCTCAATGGAGAAAATGCTAGGTTTTATTTCAGGAAGGCTATTCATATGAGTCCTACAGAGAGTAAACTCTATTATAAAATAGCGTTAACTTATATGGATGAGATGAAATGGTCGCAGGCCTTAAAATCGCTAGACACAGCCATGGCTTTCAATCAGGATGCTTATGAATATGAGCTGGCAAAAGGTGAATGTCTGATGAATATGGAAGAGTATACTGAAGCCATATTCTCTTTTGGAACGGTTGTTAAACACCGCAGAAAGAGCATTACGGGCTGGTCAAATTTGATAAAATGCATGTACCTGGCAGGAGCCTATGAAGATGCGGAGGAACAGGCGGCCATTGCCTATGAGGTGACCGGAGGCAAGGCAATATTTTTATATTTTACGGCTTTTTCCCAGTATGAACAAGGCAGAGTGGCTGATGCGTTGATTAACCTGGAATCTGCACTGATGGCCTCTCCAAAGCAATTTAAAAAAGTACTTGAACTCAATCCTGCGATTTTACAAAATCACCGGGTTGTTAATTTATTGGCTCAATTTAAAAAGCCCAAGAAGTAAGCAGGACATGAATTTAATCATTTTGAAGGTAGAATTCAATCAATAAGCTTATTTTTGCGCCCAAAGTAAAAACTTTCTTAGATGAATTTTAAATTATCCCAGATCCCTGAGCGAACAATATCACCAAGGACATACGGCCTGACTATGGTAATGGATAAAGGCCTGAGTCTTGAAGAAGCAAAAAATTTTGTAAGTATAGGTAAGCCTTATATTGATATTGTAAAGCTAGGTTTCGGGACTTCAATGGTAACACCGAATCTGAAAGAAAAAATTGATATTTATCGTTCCAATAATATTGCTGTTTATTTTGGAGGTACTTTGTTTGAAGCTTTTTTAATTCGTAATCAGATAGAGGATTATATTGCCATTTGCAAGGATTATGGTATCGAGTATATGGAAGTAAGTGATGGTTCCATTTCTATTCCACACGCTGAAAAATGTGGTTATATTGAAAAACTGACCCAGCACGCAACAATATTGAGCGAAGTGGGCAGTAAAGATGCAACCAATATCATGGCCCCTTACAGATGGATACAACTGATGCAGGATGAACTTTCTGCCGGAGCCTCTTATGTAATTGCAGAAGCCAGAGAAGCGGGCAATGTCGGATTGTACCGCGATAGCGGGGAAGTAAGGCAAGGTCTGGTTAATGAGATACTTACTAAGATTCCAAAAGAAAAAATTATTTGGGAAGCTCCTCAGAAAAATCAGCAGCTTTATTTTCTGGAACTGTGTGGCTGTAATGTTAACTTAGGAAATATTGCTCCTACTGAAATTATTCCTCTGGAGACAATGCGTATAGGCCTTAGAAGTGATACCTTCCATTTATATTTAGATAAGGACCAGCAAAGTGCTTATTAATCTCTTGGTCGTAAGTATTTATAATTAATAAGGCATGAAAAAATACGGAATTATCGGACGTCCGCTCGGTCATTCATTTTCAAAAAAATATTTTGAGGATAAATTTGCTGAAGAAGCATTGTCTGATTGTGTGTTTGAAAATCATGAATTAGAAACGATTGATCAGGTAAAAACGCTTATTTCAGATCCTGATTTGAAGGGTTTTTGTATTACTATTCCCTATAAAAGAGCCATCATCCCTTATCTGACAGAAATGTCAGACGCAGTCCGGGCCATGGATGCCTGCAACTGCGTGCAGATTAAGAAAGGCAAATTGATAGGCTATAATACAGATGTGATTGGTTTTGAACAGTCTTTTGTGCCACAACTAAATAAAAATGATCATTATGCTTTAATTCTCGGCACGGGTGGTGCGGCTTCAGCTGTTTGTTATGTTTTGGAAAAGCTTGGCTTAGCCTATAAGTTTGTTTCAAGGAGCCCTTCCAATGAGCAATTTTCCTATGAGGAAATAAAATCGCCGGAATTATTAAAACAGTATACCGTCATCATTAATTGCAGTCCGGTGGGCACCTATCCTAAGGAAGAGCAGGCTCCGGATATTGCCTATGATTTATTGACGGAACAACACTATTTATACGACCTGGTTTATAATCCACCGCTTACCCGTTTTTTACAAAACGGTCAGGCAAATGGGGCCAGGATTCAAAATGGATACCCTATGCTAGCTATCCAGGCAGAGGCCAATTGGGTAAACTGGAATAAAGAGTAAATACCGCTCGAAAGACAGAATTGCTTCTGGCAGTTCTACGGTATTTGTCAGAAAAAATATATTCTAGCCGTTAACGATTCGTTACGGCTATTTTTTTTGAACTTCATTTTAATTTGCATCTTCAGGTGAACAAACACTCGAAGTAGATATTTGGTGTAAGTACACTTTGTAGAAAAGGAGTTAACTAATAAATATCAAGTATTGCTATGGGACAGACAGCTCGGATTTTTTCAAGTCTTTTTAATATTTATTCAGGGGGCGGCCGGTTGCGAAAAGTAATGCATAATTTATTTTATGTAATGCTGCTCCTTTTATTATTAGGACTGCCACAAGTGAATACTGTACTCGCAAATTCGATTTCAGATAGTTTACCGGCCGGACTACTCGCATCTTGCAAAATATATGTGGCACCCCGAATTGATTACCCTTTAGATATAGATGGGAAATTAAATGATAAAGCCTGGCAAAAAGCGCCCTGGTCAGACTTATTTGAAGATATTGCCGGCCTTTCCATTATCAAAGGAACCCGTAAAGATTCAGTTTCCAGGATTTTGCCTACCCAGGTTAAAATCTGTTGGGATCATCATTATTTATATATCGGCGCAAGGTTAATGGATCCTAATTTGCAGGCAACCCTGCACAAAAGAGATACGATTATTTATCATGATAATGATTTTGAGGTATTTTTCACAACGAGCCCGGAGGTAAACACTTATTATGAATTAGAAGTAAATCAACTTGGGACTTTGCTGGATCTTTTGATGCCTAAGCCTTATAGAAGTGGGGGAAATGCATTGATTCACTGGGATTTAAAAGGACTAAAACTGGCCGTTGCTTTACAGGGATCCTTAAATAATGCCCAGGACAAGGATACCGGCTGGACAGTGGAAATGGCTATTCCTTACACGGGTATTTTACCCTTTGGTGCAAAAAGCCCTAAAGCAGGTGATTATTGGCGAATTAATTTTTCCAGGGTGCAATGGGATGGCCATAATGGAACTTCCGGATGGGAGCGTAATAAAGGGGAAAATGGTGAATTGCTCAGAGAACATAACTGGGTTTGGTCGCCGCAAGGCATTATCGATATGCATGCACCCGATAGATGGGGGTATTTATTTTTTGAAACAGACAGCACTACCAAACCGGAATTACCGCTAATAGAAATACAAAAGAAAGCGCTTTGGGACATTTACTACCGGCAGCAAATTTACCGGATGCGACATGGAAAATTTGCACTAACTTTAGCAGAGCTTGGAATCAGTGCAACAGTTGAACTAAGAGATCCTGCTTCTAAAGGTAAGTTTCCTTATTCCTTGCAATTAACAGCGGGGAAGGATTGGTTCAGATTATCACTGCTAAGTCCTGCACCTGGTTTCAGAAGGATACTTAGCCTGGATCAAAATGGCCTTGTAGATGTATCCGTTCAAAGAAAATAGTCTTGGCTGAATATACACTTACTTAAAAAAAACAATGTAATGGACGACAGAAGAGATTTTCTGAGAAAAGCAATGATGGCATCTGCAGCAATGGCAGCAACGCCTCTATTAGTCGCAGCAAATACGGGTAATAAGGCAGACCGTTTTGTTCGGGCAAATAAGAAAAGCCTTGCAAAACGCACACTCAAAAACTGGGTCTGGATTAATCCTGATCCTAAAAAAACTGCTTCAGAAATGGAAGCGACTTACAGCAGTTATGTAAAGGCGGGAATTACCGGTGTCTTTTTTGAACAAGACAGTGAAAAGCATTTTAGAGCCGCCAAAAAGCAGGGTCTGGAAACACACCGCTGGATGTGGACCATGAACCGGGGAGAAAAAGAACTGTTGGCTGCCCATCCTGATTGGTACGCCGTTTCAAGATCGGGTAAAAGTTGTTCAACCGAGCCGCCCTATGTAGATTATTACCGGTGGCTTTGTCCTTCAAAGCAGACGACACTGGCTTATCTTAAAAAGCAGGTTACGGATATTCTGGCACTAGATTATGTAGATGGCATTCATTTAGATTATGTTCGCTATTGTGATGTGATTTTGCCGGTTAATCTATGGAGTCATTATCATTTGGATCAGACTAAGGAATTGCCTGACTATGATTTTTGCTATTGCGATCATTGTAAAGAGGATTTCAACAAGTGGGCGGGGGAGCAACTGCAGGACATCGAATTTCCTGAGGCCAGTTTGTCCTGGCGGCAGTTTCGTTATAATCAAATCAATCATATTGTCAATCAATTGGCAGACATTGCTCACCAGGTAAATAAAAAAATTACAGCTGCCGTTTTCCCGACCCCAGAAGTCGCCAGACGTAATGTGCGGCAGGACTGGACAAATTGGAATATAGACGGTGTCTGTCCGATGATTTACCACGGTTTTTATAAAGAGAATACCAGATGGATCGGGGACGCGGTCGCCGAAGGAATTCATTTTCTTCATGGAAAAATGCCGCTTTACGCAGGCTTATATTTGCCGGATTTTAAAAGTAGCGGAGATTTAAAAGACGGGATTCGGTATGCTTTGCAAAACGGAGCGGGCGGCGTTTCTTTTTTTGGGAACGTAAAGGACGGTGACCTGGCCTGTCTTCAGGAAATCGCAAAACAGTTCCAGGAAGGTTAAATTCAGGAGCTTGTTAAAAGATCTATCGTCTTTTAGGTGATAAAAAAAGCCTCCTGCAAATACCAGCCAATGGCTGGTATTTGCAGGAGGCTTTTTTTGTTAGGTTAATACCATGTTTAATTTTGCCCGATTAGGAAAGTCTATGAAGTGATGACTCCCTTGCTAACTTTTAATAAGCGGCTGTAATCCCCACATAATTCTCCGGAGAAATAGCCCTTAATTCATCTTTTATCTCCTTGGATACTTTCAGGGTGGTAATAAATTTTTGAATGTCCTTTTTGGTAATGGAGGCTTTACCGCGTGTAAGATCCTTTAATGCTTCGTAAGGATTTGGATAATTTTCCCTCCTCAGGATGGTTTGTATGGCTTCTGCCACGACCGCCCAGTTGTTTTCCAAATCAGCCTTGAGCTTAGATTCATTGAGCAATAATTTGCCTAGTCCCTTTTCGATAGAACGAATGGCAATTAACGTATGTGCAACAGGAACGCCCAGGTTGCGCAATACTGTAGAATCTGTCAGGTCTCTTTGCAGACGGCTGATGGGTAGTTTTGCACTTAGATGTTCCAGTAAGGCATTGGCAATACCTAGATTTCCTTCTGCGTTTTCAAAATCAATAGGGTTGACTTTGTGTGGCATAGCGGATGAACCAACTTCTCCTTTTTTGGTTTTTTGTTTAAAATATTCCATGGATACGTAAGTCCAGATATCGCGGCAAAGATCAATGAGGATATTATTAATTCTTTTAATGCCATCAAACTGTGCTGCTAATAAATCGTAATGCTCGATCTGTGTGGTGAACTGCATTCTTTGCAGACCTAAGCGTTCTTCTACAAATTCATTACCCAATTTAATCCAGTCTTTTTTAGGGAAAGCAACATGGTGGGCATTGAAATTTCCTGTAGCTCCGCCAAATTTAGCCGCATAGGGTACTGCGCTTAACAAATCGATCTGATGGATGATTCTTTCTACAAATACCATCCATTCCTTTCCAAGGGTAGTAGGGGAGGCTGGCTGGCCATGTGTTTTTGCCAACATCGGTATTGTTTTCCAGTTTGTGGCCATTTGGTGTAGATGCATCTGCAGATTTAATAAAGCTGGAAGATACTGGGATTCAATGGCGTCTTTCCAGCCCAGAGGAATGGCTGTGTTATTGATGTCCTGGGAGGTGAGTCCAAAATGAATCCATTCTTTTAAAGCGCTGATACCCAAAGAGTCCAGAATTTCTTTTAAGAAATATTCTACAGCTTTTACATCATGATTGGTTGTTTTCTCAATCTCTTTAATACGAACGGCATCCTCCAGACTAAACTGATCAGCCGCTTCCAGTAATTTGTTTTTATCCTTAGCGGATAATTTGAAGATTTTCTTGTCTGCCAGGAAAATAAAGTACTGTATTTCTACATACACGCGGTATTTAATAAGGGCATATTCTGAGAAAAATCCTTCAAGTGAACTAACCTGTGGATGATAACGGCCATCTACCGGAGAGATAGCGGTGAGCTGGTGGAGATCCATTCTATTTTGTTTTTGCTAACGTTTGATTATTTTGATAAATCTTATCTTTGCGGACAAATTTACAGCATTTGGATAAGATTAAAGTCGCAGCCGTTAGTTATTTGAATACAAAGCCCTTATTATATGGTGTAAAAAGATCACCAGCCTTGTTGTCCCAGATGGAATTGATTGAGGATTTTCCCTCAAAAATTGGTAAGATGTTGGTAGACAATGAGGTAGATCTGGGGTTGATTCCCGTTGCTTACATACCTCAACTGAAGGACTGGAAAATAGTATCCAATTATTGCATTGGCTCGGTAGGCCCGGTGGAAACCGTTTGTCTGTTCAGTGAAGTGCCGGTCGAACAAATTGAAACCGTTATTTTAGATTACCAGAGTTTTAGTTCAATTAATCTGTGCAAAGTCATCTTTGCTCATTTCTGGAAAAAAAAGGTGACCTATCAAAAGGCGACACCTGGTTATATTGATCAGATTAAAGGTACGACTGCGGGAGTGATTATCGGAGACCGGGTTTTTGAACAAAAATATGGTCTGCATCCTCAAAAATATATTTATGATCTGGCTGAAGTCTGGACTTCATTCACCGGATTGCCTTTTATGATGGCTGCATGGATAGCCAATAAACCCCTCCCAGCGGCTTTTATTCACGACTTTGATTTGGCCAATAAAGTGGGACTGGATAATTTAGCTGCCGTATCAAAGGAGAATCCTTACGGCTATTTTGATCTGGAAACGTATTACAGGGAAAAGATAAGCTATCAGGTAACCGAAGATAAAATGAAAGCACTGGATTTGTTCCTGAATCTCATGAAGCAAACTGAAACGGGGACTGAAATTCAGGACACCTCCAATTAATCAAATCAGTATCCATAAATTTAAAGAAAACGGTCCGTACATTCTTTGACCGACAAGAGATTATGAAACTAGAAAAGACTTATCGTATACTGAGTGCTATATTAATGCCCATTGTATTTATTCTGGCTTTTTTTGGCATGTTGTTTTTGATGGCTGCTTTTTCTAATCCTGCCTTTTTATTTGCTGCCTTTGTTCTGATTTGTGTGACCATATATATGGTAAAATCTACGCAGTTTTACAGACGTAATATTGAACCGGGAATACCTGCCAAGGCAAATGTAAGGGACTGGATCCGTGTAAATGCTTTTGTGGCTATTTTCTTTGTTTTGCAGGTTATTGTCAGTGCGATTTATTTGCTGGCCATGAAAAAGCAGGTAATGGCCAATTTTCAGGAGCTGTTAAATCAGGTGCAGGATATGCAGCCTGGAGCTGCAAGCGCTTATTCTCCTGAGAATTTATATGCTAGTATGAAAAATATTATGATTTTCTTTATT
>Ga0164242_10009951_pt1 | contig 10214 bp, 8 predicted proteins | sample OricomgcompostMG_FD_108783 | JGI IMG/M metagenome (GOLD analysis project Ga0164242, IMG submission 108783) | Miracle-Growth compost microbial communities from Emeryville, California, USA - Original compost - Miracle growth compost (MG) ... | reverse complement strand
GGGCACCGGCGGGTCCAGCGGCGTGAGCTTTCTCAAGCGCGCGCTCGACCTGACGTTCTTCCCGGAGCTCTACTCGGTGCGCACCGAGATCGGCCAGTGACGTGGCCGTCGACATTCTCACTCGGCTGCCGGATCGTTTCGTCGCAGAAGCGAGAGCGCTCGATGAAGGCGACGCGCTGGCGGCATACCGGGAGAAGTTCGTGCGGTCCGAGGAAGTGGTCGCCTACCTCGACGGCAACTCACTGGGCCGCCCTGTGGCTGCGACCGCTGAGCGCCTCGGTGAGTTCGTCACGAAGGACTGGGGCGACCGGCTGATCCGCGCATGGGACGAACAATGGATGCAGTTGCCGTTGCAACTCGGCGACAGCATCGGTCGCGTCACCCTCGGAGCCGCCGCCGGCCAGACGGTGGTCGCCGACTCGACGACGGTGCTGCTCTACAAGCTCGCTCGTGCCGCCCTGGAAGCTCGGCCCGGACGCACCCGGATCGTCGCCGACACCGAGAACTTCCCCACCGACCGGTACGTCGTGCAAGGCATCGCCGCCGAACTCGGACTGACGGTCCACTGGATCGAGCCGGACCCCACGTCCGGGGTCACGGTCGACGAGGTGCGCGCCGCCGTGTCGGACGACACCGCGCTGGTGCTGCTGAGTCACGTCGCGTACAAGTCCGCGCACATCGCCGACCTGCCGACGATCACCGAAGTCGCCCATGACGCAGGCGCGCTCGTGCTCTGGGACCTGTGCCACTCGGTCGGTCTGTTGCCGATCGGGTTGGATGCCGCCGGCGTCGACTTCGCCGTGGGGTGCAGCTACAAGTATCTCAACGGTGGGCCCGGTGCGCCCGCCTTCGGGTATGTCGCGACGGCGTTGCAGAAATCGGTCGTGCAGCCGATCCACGGGTGGATGGGACACGCCGAACCGTTCGCCATGGGCCCGTCATACAGTCCGTCGGACGGGATGCGCCGCTTCCTCAGCGGCACGCCGCCGGTGCTCGGCATGCTGCCGATGCAGGACATGTTGTCCCTCATCGAGACCGCCGGCGTCGATGCCATCCGGGAGAAGTCGATCCGGCTCACGGAGTTCGTGATCGACGTGGCCGACGAGGTACTGGCACCACTCGACGTCAGCGTTGCGTCACCGCGCGAGCCATCGGTCCGCGGCGGTCACGTCACGCTCGAACACGATCGCATGCAGGATGCAATCGTGCAGTTGTGGCAGCGCGGTGTCATACCGGACTTCCGGCGGCCACGCGGCTTGCGTGCCGGAATGTCGCCGCTGTCAACGAGTTTCGGCGAAGTGGCAACTGCCCTGGCGCATTTGCACCAGATCCTGAGCGATCTCGCAGGCTGAGCGGCTCACGCGCCTTGTGCGACCACCGTGCCGTTCGGCACCCGAGTCGGGTTGGGATTGGTGGTTATTCGGCGGGGGTGGTGGTGTAGGTGTGTGTGGTGGGGCTGGTCCAGGTGCATACGCCGTCGGGGGTCATGGTGACGGTCCAGCCGGTGGCTTGTTTGGTGCGGTGGTGGTGGCGGCACAGGCAGTGCAGGTTGGCGGGGGTGGTGGTTCCGGCGGGCCAGGGGGTGAGGTGGTCGATGTCGCAGTAGCGGGCGGGGCGGGTGCAGCCGGGGAACCGGCAGTGCTGGTCGCGGGTTCGCACGAACGCGGCGAGTTTGGCGGCGGGCCGGTAGGAAGTGTGACTGGTTTCGACGGTGGTGCCGGTGGCGGTGTCGGTCAGGGCGCGGGTGATCGTGGTCCCGAACGAGCGGGACAGTTCCTGGATCACCGGGGCGGGGATGATGCCGACGCCGGGGATGAGGGCGTCACCCAACCACGCGACGCCGGCTGGTGCGGCGGTAGGGCCGTGGGCGTTTCGTGCCAGTGGTGGCGCTGCACTGGTTCCTGGCGTGTGGGTTGGCCTCGCGTGGGGTGGTGGCCATCGCAGGGCGGGGGTGGTGGTGTCGTCGCAGTAGCGTTGGTGTTCTTGCCATGCGGCCCAGTCGTCGGCCAGATCAGCGGGGTCTTCGTCGGCAGGGTCGGGCGGGTAGAGGCGTTGCAGCAGGGTGTTGAACTCGGTCTCGACCTGCGCGGCGGTCTTCAGTGTCGCGCCCGTGCCGACTGCTGCGGGTGAGGGTGGCCCACCGGTCGCAGCAGGCGGGTGGACGGGTAGCCCGGTGATCGGGTGCGCGAACACCGGCGGCCACCCTGGGTGTCGGCTGTTGCCCCCGGGGCCGGCGTCGAGGTGATCGCCGGTCGGTGGGTGGAACGCGGTCCCTGCCGCGCCGGTGGCCGCCGGTGCGTGGTGCAGGGGGACGTGGATGACCAGGTCGGTGGTGATGTCCGCATGGTCGAGGATCAGGTCGGTCAGGGCGTCGGCGCGACATTCGGCCAATGTCTTGCCGGTGGTGGTGTCGGCGTGCAGGTGGTGGGCCAGCTGGTCGACGGCGGCCATGACGCTCGCGGCCGCCTGGGTGGGCAGGATGGCGTGCAGGTGGGTCAGGCCCGGTTCGTCGTCGGGGTGGGTGAACACCCCGACCCGGTCTCGGCGGCGCCGTTCGGCGGCACCGGTGGCGGCGGCCTGGTCGACGGCGGCCAGGATCTTGGTGGTGCGTTGCCCCAGTTGCCGGGCGGATTGCCGGACCAGTAGTCCCAGGTTGGCCTGTTCGGCGGCGACAGCGTCGGGACGGTCGGTGGTGGCCGCGTCGTCGGGGTCCTCGCCGAGCAGGGCGGCCTCCACCCGCCGGGCGTGGTCGAGGGTGACCGGGTGCCCGTCCTCGCCGGCTGTGCTGGTCCGGGCCAGGGCCCGGTGCACGGTCGCCAACTTGGCCGGCTCCAACTGGCCGGCGGCCATGTGCCGGAACAACCGTGGGGTGCGGGTGATCGCGTCGGTGGCCTGGGCCACCCGGGCCAGCGCCTGCCCGCTGGCCCAGCCGAGCAACGGCCCGACCTCGCAGCCGATGAATTCGTCCTGATACGCACCGATCGTGTGCCGGATTTCCCGGGTGCGGTACCCGCCCGGTGCCGTGTGGTCACGCACCGGTGTCTCTTCGACCGCGGCCGCTTGCGCGAGCCTGGCGGACTGGATTGCCCACGCCGTGTTCAGCACCTGTTGCGCCGCGACGGCCTGGTCCAACAACTCTTGTTTGGTCAGCGTGATCGCATCGACCCGGGCGTCCTCGAACGCGGCCACCAACACCGTGAACGCGGCCGCTAGCTTCTCGGCCGCGGCCGGCCCACCACCCTGCGCGGCCGCGGTGCCGTTGATGTGCTCCCCCATGTGCTGATGCTACACGTGTTCGAGGTACGATTCAAGCATTTCGATCGACGTATTTGACTGGCGTGCAGTGGTTTCGGATTGACGCGATGTCTGCGGGGTAGGTTCACCCTCTGGACAATCCGGGTTACGCCTTGCTTGTCGCATTGCTGAGTTTCGAGAGCACTGTGGTCACCGCTGCGGAGCGGTGCGATCTCCACTTTCGGCGATCGTCGTGTCGCAAGGCGAGTTCCCCACAGCGTTCACCATCGCATGACGAGTAGGGTCCGACGTCGCCGAGTGGCCGGTCACTGACCGATCATCAAGCGGGTCCAGCGCGTCGACAACCGGCCGAGAGAAATTGGCGTGAAACAGCCTCCGCGGCCTGCAACAGTTCCAGGATGACTGAGGGAACTTTCATCGAGGGAGGGACGGCCCGGATCCGACCCTTGGAGCAGGTCGATGCCAGGCGTTTGGCCGCGGGTTTCGCACGACACGGCTGGCACAAGCCGGTCGAGACGTTTGACGGCTACCTCGACGAGCAGCGACGCGGTGCGCGAGCGTGCTACCTCGCTGAGGTCGATGGCGTCATAGCCGGCTATTGCACGCTGCTGTGGGAGTCGCCGTATCAGCCCTTCAGAGCCGGCGGAATCCCGGAGATCGCTGACCTGAACGTGTTGCCACCCTTCCGCTGTCGCGGCATCGGCAGCGCACTGCTCGACGCCGTCGAAAGTGCCGCCAAGGACCGCAGCGCAGTCGTCGGGCTCGGCGTTGGCCTCTACGCCGATTACGGCACAGCGCAGCGGCTCTACGTACGCCGCGGCTATGTACCTGACGGGCGCGGTGTCATGTACGAGTACCGCACCGTGGAGCCGTGCGAGTCCATCCCGATCGATGACGACGCCACCCTGATGATGACGCGTACCTTGAGGGACTGACCTCCTGACGGTCCGTCACACGGTTGATACCACTCGTTGCATTTCACTCCTGCGGACGGACCATCCGGCGCGGTCAGCCCGAGGTCGGCGCCGCGGCAGGGTCTGCGAGGCGTGCCAAGACCAACGGAGCCAGCGGACTCCGGGGGCGTACTTGTCCGGTGCGTTCGGCCCACCGGTCGAGCGCCCAGTCGTACACGCGGGCAGTCTCCAGCAGAGATCGGCTCAGCTCCTCGAAATCGCCCGATCGCGGCATCGCGTCATGCACGCGCTGCATGTCCTCGGCCGGCAGTTGGGATTCGGCGGTGTGCCACTCGCCACCGAGCATCGGCACCACCCGGCCCATCAGCGTGTCGACCACCCCGGCGCGGACGGCGAACCGCTGGCCGTGCCGCAGCCGTCCTTGCAAGCCCATCAACCACGGCCAGGTGAAGCGGTCCAACGCGGCGGCGTCGAACTCCGGAGCGGACCACTGCTCCACGGCTGCGGTCAGTCGCTCCTCGACGTCGGCCCGGTCCACCAGCACCTCGAACCCGCGCGTGATGCCGCCGAACACGTCCACCGACCCCTCGGCGATCGTCAGGTCCAGTTCGTGCAGGTCTGTGTCCCACACCTGGTAGCGGAACTGTCCCTGCCAGCTGGGCTCCTGGGCACACACCGCTGCGGTCCCCATGATCTCGGCGGCGATCGCCACCCGGTCGTCCCACAGCTCCTCCCGACGGCCTGGCTCCGCGACCAGAATGAGGTCCAGATCGGAGTAATCGTTGTCGACTCCTTGAGCGACCGAACCGAAGATCACGACGCCGCGCAACGCCGCCTGCTCGGCTGCCCACGCGGTGGCTCGCTCCGCGAATTCCCTTGCCTTGCTGGTCAACACGACCTCCTGATCAACCTGCCCCAACACACGCATGGTGCTCGAGGCTGAGTGGTGGTGACACTAGCGCTGCCCCAACGTTCCTCGCCGGCTGCGCGCAGTGGTGGAGCGGGCCCCTCCCGGCTCGCTCCCTTCTCTCCCCGCCGGCTGCAGGTCTCGGGATCGAGCAAGCCTTCTTTCGTCCCGGTGCCGATCCTCTGGTGCGCGAGCGTGGCCAAGGAGACCGTCGTCGTCCGAGGGCGCTGTCGGCCATACGCGCTACTGCGTCACCAAGGCGGTCAGCGCGGCCAGCCGCTCCTGCGCGATCTGCGCCATACTTCGCCTCTCCCCCGCGGCGATCCACTGCTGGAACGACAGGTGGAAGACCATGACCCCGATCTCTGCGGCAAGCGTCGCGGCAGGCTCCCCGATGCCGCGCTCGCGCAGCACCTCCCCGAGGCGGAGCTTCAGCATCGCGAGCTTGGACAGCTCGCGCTCCTGCAGGGCCGCTTCCGCCGCGATGATCGCCGCACGCGCACGGGAGTACGCACGGCGTTCGTTCGGGAAGAAGTCCCCGGCGCTCGCGAGGGATCGCGCGATGAGTTCGTAGGGCGCGGTGGCGGCGGGGGCCGCATCGATGGGATCGATGAAAAGTTGCAGGAAATCGTCCTGTCCCGCGAAGAGCACCTCTCGCTTGTCGCCGAAGTGCCGGAAGAACGTCCGTTCGGTCAGACCGGCCGTCTCGGCGATCTCGGCCACCGTGGTCTGCTCGAAGCCCTGGTCTGCGAACAACCGCATCGCGACTTCTCCCAGTCGGTCGCGTGCACCGGGTTCCCAGCGGGCCATGCGGAAACTCTACTGATGACAGTGACTGACGTCGAGGTGTACGGTAGGTGATGTCAGTTAATGACATCACTCTCCAGACGCACATCAGGAAGGACGCACCATGCGCGTTTTCGTCACCGGGGCCACCGGATGGATCGGCTCGGCAACCGTGAACGAGTTGCTCGGCGCCGGCCACGAGGTCACCGGCCTCGTCCGGTCGGACTCATCAGCCGAGCGGCTCGCTGCCACCGGCGCCACCGTGCTACGTGGCGACCTGGACGACCTGGACTCCATCCGGAAGGGAGCGGACGCAGCCGAGGGCGTCATACACCTTGCAAACAAACACGACTGGACAAACCCGGCCGCTTCCAACGCCGCAGAGCGAGCTTCTATCGAGGCGATCGGAGAAGTGCTCTCGGGCAGTGACCGGCCGTTCGTCTTCGCGTCCGGTGTCGCCGGCCTCGCGCAGGGCAGACCGGCCACCGAGGACGACCCGAGCCCGTTCGTCGGTCCCGACTCGCTGCGTGGTGGCGGCGAAAACCGCGCGTTCGACTTCGTCGGGAAAGGCGTGCGGTCCATCGCAGCCCGCTTCGCACCCACCGTGCACGGCACCGGCGATCAGGGCTTCATCGCCCAGATCGTTGCCGCTGCACGTCGCAACGGCGCGTCGGGGTATGTCGCCGCCGGCTCCAACGGCTGGGCCGCAGTGCACCGGTCGGACGCAGCGCGACTCGTCCGGCTGGCGCTGGAACACGCGCCGGCAGGCGCACGCTTGCACGCGACGGCAGAAGTCGCCGTCTCGACCAGGGCGATCGCGGAGGCGATCGGCGCCGGGCTGCAGCTGCCGGTGATCTCAGTCGATCCAGAGGATGCGGTGGATCACTTCGGCTTCGTCGGCCGGTTCTTCGGCATGGACGGATCGTCGACCTCGGACAAGACCCGGGCGCTGCTCGGGTGGGAACCCACCGGTCCGACCCTGCTCGAGGACATCGCGGCGGGCGCCTACTTCGAGGTCTGAGCCGGGGACAATCGGGCGACCGCTTCCGCGATCGGGGTGTCCCCGTTGTTGAACTCCACGAAGGCACCCACGGAGTTCTGCGCCGGAATGAGGGCAGCGATCACCGCGGCGGCATCCGCGCGGGAGACCGCCATGGGCGCGAGCCGGCCGTCGTAGTTCACCTCGATCAGGCCGCTACCCGGGTCGTTGCTGAGTCGGCCGGGTGCCGCGATGGTCCAGGCCAGTCCGGTGCCGCGCAGGTATTGATCCGCCGCAGCCTTGGCCTCGGCATAGGGGAAGAACGGATTCTTTTCCGGCACACCGTGATCCGGCGATGCGCCGAAGTAGGAGACCATGACATAGCGCTCGATGCCGAGCTCGGCCGTGGCGTTCATGCTCCGGATCGCGGCATCCCGGTCGACCGCGTAGGTCCGCGCCGGGTTGCCGCCTCCCGCCCCGGCAGACCACACGACCGCATCCACGCCCTCGATCAGCTCCGCGACCGCGGGGACGTCGAGTCGCTCCACATCGGCCACCACCGGCATCGCACCGGTCGCCGCCACCTCGGGCGCATGATCTTCGTTGCGGAACAGCGAACGGACCGAATGCCCTTGTGAAGTCAACAGTTTCGCAAGGAGCAAAGCGATCTTGCCGTGCCCGCCGATGATTGCTGTCGAGCTCATCCGAGCTCCTTCCTCCGTCGCAGTCTCACGGGCATCGATCCGATGGGCCGGCTGCACTCATACCGTCTCACTTCTTCCGGGCGCCGAGCGACTGAAGCTTCTCGACGATCTTGGGTGTCACCGGCTCACCCTTGCCCACCTGCTTGCCGGCGGCCAGCATCGCCCGGTCGTACACCGGCCGCACGAAGCGCTTGGCGGCATACGCGACATGCCCGTCACGATCGGTCAGGATGATGAATTTGCCCGCCTTCATACCCGCAAAAGCAACCGCCGCAACCTGATCAGCGGACCGCGGTGCCTTGTTGATCATGTCGGTGCCGCTCGCCTCCATGTCGACATCCTTGCCGCCGAAGGACTGCGCGAGGTTGGTGCGGAAGAACGACGGGCAGATCACCGACACCGAGATGCCCGACGGCGCGAGCTCCGACCGAAGCGTCTCACTGATCGCGACCACACCCGCCTTCACCGCGTTGTATGACGCCATCGCCGGTGCGTGCACCAGTCCCGCGAGGGAAGCGGTGTTGACGAGCTGACCGCCGGAGCTCTGCTGCTTCATCATCGGCACGAAGGTGTGACAGCCGCGCGCGACCCCGAGCAGGTTGATGTCGGTGATGCGCCGCCACTCGTCCATGTCGGCGACGTCGATGCGGCCGCCCGCGGCGATGCCGGCGTTGTTGATGAGCAGGTCGAGCCCGCCATACGTGCTCTCGACCCAGTTCCTGGCAGCATCCCAGTCCGCGTCACTGCTGACGTCCAGCGTGAGGTAGTCGACACCCGGTGGCAGCGAGCCCTGTGGCGCGACCGGGTGGACGTCACCGACCAGCACCCGCGCGCCGTCGGCGACGAGCAGCTTGACCAGAGCCTGTCCGAGCCCGGAACAGCCGCCGGTCACCAGGCACCGGGCGGCGGCATACGACCTGGACGGCTTGGCGAAGAGGAGACCCATACCCCCACCCTAGACACACCTACCGACGGGTAACCACCTTTACTGCAACAGTGCTCGGATGTCCTCGGGCGTGATCGCACCGCCCCCGCCGCCGTCCCCGTCGACCACCTTCTCGAAGAGTTCGCGCTTGCGCTCCTGCAGCGCGACGACCTTCTCCTCGATGGTGCCCGCGCTCACCAGCCGGTAGACCATCACCGGCTTGTCCTGGCCGATCCGGTGTGCCCGGTCGATCGCCTGGGCCTCCGTCGCGGGGTTCCACCAGGGGTCGAGCACGAAGACGTAATCGGCCTCGGTGAGGGTGAGCCCGACGCCGCCGGCCTTCAACGAGATCAGGAACGCGGCGTCGTCGCCGCTCTTGAAGCCGTCGATGACCTGTTGCCTGTTGCGGGTCCGCCCGTCCAGGTATGACGTGCCGAGGCCGGCTGTGGCGAGCGCCTCTCGGGCGAGCTTCAGGAACGAGGTGAACTGGCTGAAGACCAGCGCCCGGTGCCCCTCGGCCGCCAGCTCACCGACCTGCTCGACCAGCAGCGCCAGCTTGGCGGACGTCTCGGCGGCGTTGCTCGGCACGTCGTCGACCAGGCGCGGATCGAGCGCCAGCTGTCGCAGCCGGGTCAGCGCGGCCAGGATCGCGACGCGGTTGCCGTCCGGGTCCTCCAGCAGGCCGAGCACCCGCTGCCGCTCCCGCTGCAGGTGCCTGTCGTAGGTCTGCCGGTGCTTGGCGCCCAGCTCGACCGACTGCACCTGCACCTGCTTGGGCGGCAGATCTGCGGCGACCTGCTCCTTGGTGCGGCGCAGCATCAGCGGACGGATCCGGCGGCGCAACTGCGCCAGCAACTCCGGTGCCTCGCCCCGCTCGATCGGCTTGCGGTAGCGCTCCTTGAAGGAATCGGGGCGCGGGTAGAGACCGGGCGCCGCGAGCGCGAGCATCGACCACAGATCCATCAGGGAGTTCTCGAGTGGCGTGCCCGTGATCGCCAGCGTGAACGGCGCGCCGATCCGTTTGGCCGCCTGGAAGGTCTTGGACTGGTGGTTCTTGATCCACTGGGCCTCGTCGAGCACCAAGCCGTTCCACCGGGCAGCGGCGAACTCGTCGGCGTCCAGCCGCAGCACGGCGTATGACGTGACCACGACGTGCGCATCGCCGATCGCCTCGCCGACCGTCGTGCCACGACGCTTGCTCGTCTCCGCGAGCGGCACCACCCGCAGGTCGGGCGCGAACCGCGCCGCCTCACCCACCCAGGTGCCGACGACGGAGCTGGGCGCGACCACCAGCACCGGCACGTCCAGCTCGCCCTCCTCGCGGGCCCGTGCCAACAACGCCAGCGTCTGCAGCGTCTTGCCGAGGCCCATGTCGTCGGCGAGGACACCGCCCAGCGCACAATCCCAGAGCGCTGCCAGCCAGGTGAATCCCTCGACCTGGTAGCTGCGCAGGGTGGCGTGCAGCGACTCCGGCACGCTCGGCGCCGTGAAGCGGTCCAGCCCGCGGACCCGCTCGACCTGCTGCATCCACCGCTCGCTCTGCTGGTCGACAACACCAAGACCCTCCAGCTCGTCCCACAGCCCGAGGTGGAAACGGTTGATCGACAGACCTTCGCGGTGTTTGTCGGAGATCTCGCGGGCCTCGGCGATCAGGCGTTCCAGCTGTCGCAGCTCCGGTCGGTCGAGGCTGAAGTAGGTGCCGGACATCAACAGCATCGCCTCGTCCCCGCGGGCCAGTGCCGCG
>Ga0164242_10009950_pt1 | contig 10214 bp, 13 predicted proteins | sample OricomgcompostMG_FD_108783 | JGI IMG/M metagenome (GOLD analysis project Ga0164242, IMG submission 108783) | Miracle-Growth compost microbial communities from Emeryville, California, USA - Original compost - Miracle growth compost (MG) ... | reverse complement strand
GCCGGTCTGCGACGCCGCCGTGATCACCGGCTTGTCGGCGTTGCCGATCGCCGCCGTGATGTCGGCCGCGGCCAGCTTCGTGATCTCGCCGTCCGTGGTGAACGTGACGGTGACCTTGCGCAGGTCGGTGACGCCGGTCGAGGAGTACGCGACCTTCACGATCGCGCGCGCCTTGAATCCGCGGGTCCCCCCGTCGGTGTCGTACCAGCGCACGTACAGCCGCGCGGCGTCGCCGAACTCGCCGACGCACGCCTCGACCATCTCCTGCGCCGGGTTCGGGGTGCCGCCGGAGATCAGCGAGTTGTACGACACGGTGACGGTGCCGGACTGCTGCGTGATCTCCGCGCTGGCGTAGCCGCCGTTGTCGAAGTCGGACGAGTCGACGCTGTTCGGGCTGATGTCCGGGTTGGAGTCGGTGCGGCCCGGCAGGTTCAGGTAGGTGACGTCGTCGCTGGAGATGTCGACGGCGACGTTCCGGGCGAGCCGGCGGACGGTGGCGGTCATGGATGCCTCCTGGGCGTGATGGATTCACCCGCCGGCGGCGGGCAGTTCAGGGCTGGCTGGTTCAGTAGGACCGCAGCGCGGTCGCGGGAAGGTCGAGCTGGAGCGTGTAGTTGCAGGCCCGCTCGCGGTTGCCGTTGCCGTCGAGCCCCATCGGGATCGACGAGTACGAGGCGCAGTCGGTCAGCATCGCGGCGCCCATGGCGAGGTTCTGCAGGCCGTGGACGTGGTCGTAGAGCGCGCTGTCCAGGTCGTCGATCTCGCCGACAGTCGCGGCGCGCAGCCAGAACTGGATCCGCAGCTGCGTGGTGGGGTTGGCCGGGTCGTCCGTACCGGCTCGGTAGGTCTGGATGCCGATGCCGGGGCATGCGTCCGGGGGGAGCTCGCCGAGGTAGATGTTGCCGGTCGAGCCGTCCGGATCCCATGTGCCGACACCGGCCGCGTCGAGCAGCTGCGCGAAGCCGACCGCGACGTCGGACTGCCAGCCCATCTAGAGCGCCTGCCGGATCTGTTCGGCGACGATGCCGAGCGCGGTGTCCTTCTCGGTCGCGAGCGGCTGTTCCAGGAACTTCGCCTGGCCGTGCTCGTGCCGCAGGTCGAGGCGCTCGTGCTGGTAGCGGGCGTACGGGCCGTCGTAGGTGATGCTGGCGGTGTCGCCGTCGACGTGCACAGCCGCTGTTCCGGCGAGGCGTCCGGTCTCCACCGGGGTGAGCTCGACGGCCGCCGCACGGATGTGTTCGGCTCCCATCGCGAGCGCGCGCGGCGCGGCATCGTCGATGGCCTTGGTCAGCTTGCGGACGTCGAGGCCGGAGGGGTCCATGCGCAGCTTGCCGTCCATCACTGCAGCCAGACCTTGACTCGGTCCATTCCGGTGATCAGGTTCCCGCCGGTCGATTCCTGCACGGTGATCACCGCCCGTTCCTTCGCTCCGGTCACGCCGGCCCAGGTGCCGTCTTCCTGCAGCGTCGCGATGTGCTGCACCAGTGATCCGGTCGCGAACACGGACGCCGCCGTGCCGTCGAGCACGGAGAACGACGACGAGGACAGCACCTGCTCGGCGTTCGCGTCCCGCACCAGATGCCGCTTGATCGACAGCCAGCCCTCGACGGTGACCGGGTCGGCGTAGGCGATGGTGCCGGAGCCGGTCTTGCCGAGATAGGTGCGGACCGTTACGCGGTGGATGCGGAACTCGGCCAGGTCGTCCGAACTCATCCGTACTCCCACGTGCGCGTAGAGGCGAGCCCGGCCTGCTTGAGGATCAGCAGCGACTCGTCGCACAGCTGTGTCGCGATCCGCTGGCGCGCCGCGACGGCCGCCGGGGACGACGTGAGCGTGTTGTCGTAGGTGACCGCACCACCATCAAGGCTCTTGGAGGTGATGGTCCGAGCGCCCTGCATCGGCAGCACACCGGCAGCCGGGTCAACACCCGCCGACGTCCAGGCGAACACCTGGGCGGTGGTGGCATCCTTGAACGCGGCCAGCGTGTCGGCGTCGGTGGGCAGCCCGGTGTCGTCGGTGTCGTAGATGTCGCCCATCGTCGCTTCCCGCACCCAGCGCGAGGCGGTAGCGAGGTAGCGGTCGATCGCGTCCGGGGCGGTGCCGTAATCGGCGTTGGTGTAGTCGGCGCTGGTGGCGTAGACGAGGCTCACGGTTCACCGCCTTCAAGTCGGATGGGAGAGGCTGGGCCGGCGCGCTGGACGCGCTGCTACAGGGGCGGAAAGGACCGGGCATGGACGCCCCCAAGCGGCCATGCGGCGAATGCGAGCCGTGTTGCCCGGCGCCGGTTTGACGCGCCGGCCCAGACGATCTAGGTGGCCTTGCGGCCGGACTTCTTCGTCGCCTTCGCCTTTGGCTCCGGCCGGTCGAGGCGCTCCCAGTTGTCGAGCGCTTCGAGGCGGGCGTTCGGCTCGTCGTACTCGACGACATCGCCGGTGTTGCGGTTGCGGTACCGCGCCATGACGGCTCCTTTCGCTCGTCGGGACTCGCGAGGTCGGCGCCCGCACCGTGAGGTACGGACGCCGACCGTGCGTGGATCAGGCGCCGTCCGGTCCCTGGATCAGGACGGCACGGTTCGCGTCGAGCGTCTTGACGCCGTACAGGCAGTCGATCGACACCACGTCCTGCTTCTTGTTGACGTCGTAGTCGTAGACCACGCGCAGCCCGAAGCCCTGGTAGTTCAGGATCGCGGCGTTCTTGGCGCCCTGCGGCAGTGCCAGCGGCCGGAACACGAGCGCGAACGCAGTGCGGTGGAACGCCACCGACTGCTCCGTGGTGGGCAGGCCCGTGCCCTGGGTGCCGAGCTTCACGTTCTGGGACATGTAGCCGTCGAACCCGAAGACACGGTTGCCGAGGCTGGCCTCGCGCAGGCCCTGCGTCGAGCCGGACTGCTGCGCCTGCTGGAACAGGTCGGTCTTGAGGTACGCAGCCTTGGTGCGCGGGCCGACGACGAGGCGGCGCTCGGTGAGCGGCACGTTGTTCTCGTCCAGAGTGGCGCCGGCGTCGACGAGCGAGTCCGGGTCGTCCCAAGCGGGCGTGGTCTGGCCGACGATCTGCGTGACGTCCGAGCGTAGCGACAGGACGTCGCGGTCGATCTGCTCGGCCATCGCCTGCATGGCGGGGTTGAGCAGCTGCGTCGAGAAGTCCTTGATCGAGAGCGTCAGGTCCTCGCTGGTGACGGCGAAGCTGACGTCCTTGAACTTGTTCAGCGTCAGCGGGATGCCGGTCTCCGTGGCGTCCTGGATGGTGATCGCGGGGTTCGAGCGGTCGAAGTCGTGCGTGGTGAACGTCGCCGGCTTGCGGATCGTGATCGTGTCGCCGACCTTGTTCGCGAACTCCGGTTCGTAGTCCCGGTGCACGAGGTTCGCCATGACGGTGTTCTCGTACAGGTTCGCCAGTGCGGCGGCGGCGATCACGTCCGGCGTGAGGAACGTGTTGGCCATGATGGTCTCCTACGGGGTGATCTTGCGGATGGGGTGATCGCCGCGGCGTGCTCAGCTGCTGGGGCGCAGCTGCTTGCGCATGTCGTCGACGGAATTGCCGCCCGTGGTCTTCTCGCCGGACCCGCCGGCACTGTCGACCGAGCTCGCTGCCGCCGCCTGGGTGGCCTTGAGCTTCGGGTTGGCGTCCACCGTCGTCTTCACGAGAGCGTCAAGCTTCTCGGCGAAGTCGTCGGCGGTGGGGTCGAGTTCGCCGAGGGACTTGGCGAACGCGCGGGAGTCGAGCAGGGCGTCGACGTCCGCGCCGTGAGTACGTGCGGCCTTCTCGGCAGCGCGTTCGATCTTGAGCAGCCGCGTCTCAGTCTGGGCGGCGGTGAGCTGCTCAGTCAGCTTGGCCGGGTCGGGCTTTTCGTCGTCCTTGATCAGACCGAGGGCCTTGCCGATGCTCTTGGTGAGCGCTTCCTGCGCCTCCTCGGCGGCCTTCTTGCCGGCGACGCGGGCGTCGCCGGCTTCCTTGCGTGCGTCGCGGATGACGCGCTGCGCCCAATCGGGCAGGTCTTCGACCCTTTGACCGGCCGCGGTGTCCGTGGATTGACCGTCAGCCTGGCTGGCGTTCTGGTCCTGCTGCTCGGATTCGTTGGCCTGCCCGACGTCCTGGGTGTTCTGCTGCCCGTCGGACTGTGCGGCTTCCTGCCCGGTCTGCTGCTCGTCGCTCATGGCTGGTGTCCTGCTTCCTCCGGCGCCAGGCCGGATCGGTTGCACCTCGCGCCAGGCGAGGCGGTCCTACGGCTTGTTGCCGAGGTCGAGTTGTTCGCGGCGGCGCCTGCGCACGAGGCCGTGCCGCCCGGTGTGCTCGCGGATGCGTGCTTGGTAGGCGCGGATGCGGCGTGCGGCGCGCTGTCGGGCCAGGTCGTCTAGTGCCGCAGCCTGTTGTCGCTTCGCGGCGCGCAGCTCGCGCTCCATCCGTCGTAGTTGCTGCGTGGCGCGGTAGCGCTGCTCGTCTGCCGTGCTCCAGCCGCTCGTCCCGCCGGTTCGGGTGACGCCGGGGAAGTACGGCAGGAGGATGTGCTTGCAGTTCGGATGCTGCAGCCCGGCTGCGCGTGCCTGCTCGATCGTGCCGGCGACGCGGACCCCGGTCGGGCGCCCGGTGAGTGCGTGTGACGTGCTGACTAAGCCGGTTGGTCCGGTCGACAGGATCGCGCCTTCCCATGGCTTGCACAGTGGGCAGGGGCGGCCGTCGTGGCTGATCGTGAAGAACTCGATGCCGACGCTGGTCATGCGTGCCTCGTGTGCGGCGTTGTAGGCGCGCTGCACGGTGGTGCGGGTGGCCATCTCGACGTAGCTGGACAGGTTCCACGAGCGGCCGGCGGTGTCGGTGTAGCCGGTGATTCCGCGGCGAGTGAGCTCGGTCCAGGCGCGCTGCTGCGCTGTGGTCGGTGTCAACTGCTCCCGACTGAGGATCAGCCGCGTGGAGGTGTCGGCGACGGCGGCGCGGTAGGCGTCGTCAGCGAACCGAACGATCCCGGCCCGAGTAGCGTCGAGCTTGCTGGCCAGGTCGATCGCGATCATGTTGGCGGATGCGATCCGGTGGCCCGTATCGGCGAGATAGAGCCGCGCCAGGCCTTGATGCCCGGCGACCGCCGCGCGTAGTGCCCGCAGCGCGGCGGCGTCGCCGTCCCGGGCGGCCTGTTCCACAACGCGGGACGTCAGTGGCCCGGTGCGCAGTGCGAGGCTCGTGACGAGCCGCTGAGCGGTGCGGCGCATCTGTCCGAGCATCGCCAGCTGTGCGGTCGCGGTGGTGTCGTTCAGGCCATGTCGAGCTACTCGCGCGAGCGCGGTAAGCAGGTCTTGCTCGGCCTGCGCGTACAGCGCGACCAGCGTGTTCGCCAGGGCATCGACGGTTACCGCTACACCGGCACTGGACTCGCCGGCGGGTTGGGTCATGCGCCGAAGCCGGAGAACCGCTCCGCGGCGGTCAATGTCGACGGGTCGGGGACGTGCGGCATGGTCGCGGCCTCGTCCTGCCGGATTCGGTCCACCTCCTGCGTCACCTGCGTGTCGTCCCAGTCCGGGTGGATCAGCTGCACCAGGGTCTGCGTCGAGGCGGCGCGGGCGGCAGACAGCGCTTGCGCGGTCTGCGCGAGCGTGATCTGCGATTCCTGCACCGAATCCTTGAACTCGACATTCGGCAACTGCGCGGTCACGCCGGGCGTGCGGAAGATCGCCTGATCGACGGCGAGCAGCTTCCGCACGATCTGCGACGTCGGGCTCTCCCAGAGCCGGATCATCCGATCCCGGGTCATGAACGAGCGCCGCTCCCTGGCCTGCACCTCGGTCGCGGTCAGGTTCGATGCGCGGGCCGAGTCCGCGGCGATGCCGAACGTCTGACTGGAGAACCCGGCGGTGCGCAGGATGTCCTCGAGAAGCTGGTTCGCGGTGCCCTGATGCTCGGTGACGCGGATCGCGAACTGCTGCGCGACGAGCGAGCTGGACGCGGCGCCGTTGGTGCCGTTGGGGTTGAGCGAGCCGGGCGGCGTGTTCAGCGCGGTGAAGATCTCCTGGTCGGCGTCGAACGTGGAACCCTTGCCGGCGCCGAGGTCGGTGAGCAGGTCCTTGGTGGCGAACACGCGCGCCTTGCCGAGGCGGATGTCCCGCATCCAGGACGAGTACGTCTCGTCTAGTGCGTCCATGAGGTGCTCTACGCCGTCGAGGGTGGAGCGGCCGAGGTTGCAGCCGATCGGGTCCTTGCGCCACCGCCGCTGGGGCCGTTGGTTCGGCACGTACACGACCGCCAGGCCGGGGCTCTCGGTGGAGATGATGGATTCCTCGTTCACCAGCCCGGCAAGGTCGGCGGTGGCCTGCGCCTCGTTGAACGGGACGTTGCGGCCGAGATTGCCGTCCTCGCCCTCGTACAGGCCGTGCAGGATGATCCCGTTTCCCTGCGCGTCGAGTTCGTGGCGTTCGACGTGCCGCCACACGGCCTTGTCGTCGCGCTTCACGACCCGCCAGAACGTGACCGCGGACAGCCGGCCCCATGTGAACTCCGGCAGCGCGGCGTCGGCGTGCACGCAGGTCAGGAACGGCCGGTCCGGGACGACGCGGCGGTCCCAGGTGACACGCAGGTAGGAGCCGCCGAGCGCGCCGCCGATCTCGGCGGATTCGGCGAGGACACCGTGCAGGGTGTCGTCACCAAGATCGTTCAACCGGTCCTGCGTTCGGATGTTCTTGCCGCCGTTGGTGTCAACGGTGAACGTGGGCGGTTCGGCGAACAGCAGGTCCGCGCCGGCCTGGCACAGGTCCGACGCGATGGGCACGTGCAGCTTCGTGTTGTAGGTGCCGGTGTTCGGCTGGCCGTGGAACCAGCGCTGCAGCCGGCCGATCAGCCCGGGCTTTGTTGTGAAGTGGTCGAGCGCGCCGCCGATGATCGGCCCCATGCGGCCGTAGTGCAGCGCCAACTTCTCGACGTCGCCCGCGTACCAGGCGTCCCAGGCGTCCATGTGGTGCAGCACGTCCTTGAGCTGCGGCGGCGGCCACGGGGACTTCTCTGCGGGCAGTCCAGCCACTATGCCGCCACCTCCTGCCTGCTCGTGTCGATCTGGCCGCGCCAGAGCGTCTCCGTGGTTGTGACCGCGTACCGGGCGGCATCGAGGGAGTGGTCAGCCACCTTCACCGGCTTGTCCTCGCCCTTCTCGGTGGCCTTGGAGTCCCAGCTGTAGCCGGGGATTTCGGTGATCAGGCCGGTGCAGCGGTCGGACACTTTCAACCAGCCGCCGCCGAGCCCGGATGCGGTGGTGCGGATGCCGTAGCTGACGTCGTTGTCGGCGTCGACGACACCGGTCAGCCCGTCCGTACTGAGCTGCACCTTGAACGACGCGGCGGCGGGGTCGACGACGATCCACTCGTTGCGTGGCTCGTGCCGGCCGGGCCGTTCGGTCAGGCGCGGCTTGGCGAGCCACGCACGCAGCTGGGCGGACAGTTGTGCGTCGGTGAGACGCACGTTGGTTTGCCGCGGGTCGTGCCGCCACTCGTCGAGCAGGTACAGCCGCCGGTCGATGCCGATGCCGAGCTGTAGCGCGGCGGTGGCGTTCGTGGTGCCGTAGTCGACGCCGACGGCCAGCATCCGCGTCATGTCCGGCAGCTCGTCGTGCGCGATCACATGCTTGGCCGGGTTCCACATCGAATAGACCGCGCCTTCGGCGGCGACCCATTCGCCGAGGATGAACCGCCGGTACCACAGGCCCGTGTATTCACGCTTGATCGACTCCACGTAGCCCGGCGAGAGGGACGGGTTGTCGTCGAGGCGGAACTGGAAGCGTCGCCAGTCGGGCAGGTGCAGCAGCCGGTCGAGGAACTTGGCCTTGAGCCAGTGCGCCGGGTTGTCGGGGTTGGTGGTGGCGAACAGTTGCGCGCCGGGGACGCTCATGCGGCCGAGGAGCTGGGTGAAGAATTCCTCGGGGATCGTGGTGGCCTCGTCGACGTAGGCGCCGGCGACGGTCAGGCCACGAATGACGCGTTCGGCTTTCGCGTCCGAGGCGCCGAGCACGAACACGCGGCGGCCGAGGATCGACACCGTCGGGGCGCCGTAGTTGCCGATCACCTGACCCGCGACCGCGCCGAACAGGCCGCGGTCCTGCAACGGTCCGATGACGTTGCGCCAGGCCGCGTCGCGGGTGCGGCCGATGATCACCAACTGACCACCGGTGGGGGCGGTGGCGATGAAGATCAGCCAGCGCAACAGTGATCCGATGGTCTTGCCGGACCGGATCGAGCCGTCCCAGATGTTCACGCGTCCGCACGATTCACGGACCGAGGCAACCTGGGCCGGCGAGAGCGGCAGGTCCGGCTCAGGCATCGGGTCTAGTGACGCCAAGTGCGGCGCCGAGCTGGGTGAGCATGGCGCGCGCGTCCGCGGCCTTGTCGTCCGTGTCGTGCTTGGCCAGGTCGAGGGAGCGGCCGAGCGCGGCGGAAGCGGCCTGCATCAGCTTGTGCTTGTCCGCCGGTGTCGGTTCGTCCATCGTCCAGCGGGCTTCGTCGAAGTCCTTGCCGCCGTGGTCGACGTACTCGTGCGGCTGCCAGATCTGCTCACGCAGCCGCATCGCGTCATCGAGTAGCACTTCCTGCAGCCGGGCGCGTTTGGCGGCTAGGTCGACCTGCCGGGCTTCGGTGGCCTTCTTGATCCGCGACCGGTCGAAGTTGAGGCCGGCGCGTTTCACGATCCCCGACACCGAGGATGTGCCGACACCGACGCGGCGGGCGATCTCGTTGCGGGCGACGCCCTGGCGGCACAGTTCGATGATCTCGGCCTGCGTCTCGGGTGGGACGGTTGCACCGCGCTCGCCGTAGTTGCCGCGAGTGTTGTTGGTGGCCACGGGTCACCTCGCAGCGGTCAGGGCGGTTGCGCGAGACGCCAGGTCTGGATGCGCGAGCCGAGCGCCAGGCTCGGGTAGTTCAGCCGGGGCCGATGCGCTTGCCGCGGATCTTGCCCCCGTGCTCCAAGCGGTATCGGTCACTTCCGGTCGGTGCCATGACCTCGTTGTGCCACGCACTTGTGGTGCGGTCCAGCTTGCCGGGATCGTGGATGTACTTCGCCAGGTGCCGGCGGAGCGCCGTCCACGGGTGCGGCGACGCGGCCCACTTCGCCAGGCCGGGGCCTGCTACCCAGTAGCGGTGTAGGCGCTCCTCGTTGTCGTGCAGCACGTCCTCGTGATCGGTGGCCATCACACCCTCCGTGCCGGTCGAGGCTCGCCACACCACAGGCACAGGTCGGGATGGGCGAGCGGCGACCATTCATGCCCGTCGGTGCCGCGCAGCCAGCCGACGACCCGGCAGGCGAAGCGGCGGTGTCCCCACCAGATCACGTCGAGCAGCGACAGGACGCGGCCGCGGTTCACGTGATCGCCAGCTCGTTGCGCTGCACCTTCTGCCACAGGACGAGGAGGCGGTCGACTTCGGTCTCGTGCCAGTCGGCCTCGCCCATGTGCCCGGCGTGGTATGCGTCGAGGTAGAGCTTGCGGTGCTGGGCGATCTCGGCCTCGATGCGGGCGAGCCGCGCGGGCCTGGGGTCGTCGGCCATGGCGGCCTCCTGAAACAGCGAAAGCACCGCGGACCCGTTTTTGGGTAGGCGGTGCTTGCCGGAACAGTCTCACACAGCGAGCTAACGCGTCAAGCGGCGCGCTTACCGGCGCGTCGCAGCATCTTCTCGCGCTGGTCGAGGACGTCGCCGACGCGGACCATGATCGGCTCCCGACCGCGGGCTGCGATCAGGCCACGGCCAAGCATGTTGCGGATCTGCTTGTCTGTGACCGGCCGGCCGAGCGTCGTCAGCGTGGAAGCGACCTGACGGACGGTGCCGAGCGTGTCGACCAGCTCGGTCAGCATCGAGGCCTGCCGCTCGGCGCGCGTGTAGGACGCTCCGCAGACCGGACAGTCGATGCGTTGCGCCTGCTCGCGCGACCATAGCTGAGTGCCGCAGCGGCCGACCGAGAGTCGCACGTCCTGGCCTTCAAGCTCGGCGGCGACGTCGGCGGCGTCGCAGAGGCCGTGGAACTCCTCCTCGGGCGGCGGGGGCATGATCCAGCGGCGGTTCTCGACCGGCAGCGACGTGATCTCGTCGTGGATCTGCGCGGCTGCCTCGTCGTGGCGGATCGCGTCGAGGCTGGACAGCAGCCAGCGGGACGCGGTGAGCGCGTCGGCAACCCACGCGGGCAGTTCGACACCCCTGCTCGACGCGAGGTGCCGCGCCCAGGTCGTGACGGTGTTGCCGACCACCCAGAGCTG
>Ga0164242_10009949_pt1 | contig 10214 bp, 5 predicted proteins | sample OricomgcompostMG_FD_108783 | JGI IMG/M metagenome (GOLD analysis project Ga0164242, IMG submission 108783) | Miracle-Growth compost microbial communities from Emeryville, California, USA - Original compost - Miracle growth compost (MG) ... | reverse complement strand
GGAGCCGAAGTCGTCGATCGACACACGGACCCCCAGCTCTCGGATCTGCCGCAGTGACGCGACGAGCTGGGGGTCACGACCATCGAAGACTGCCTCGGTCACCTCGACCGTCAGGCGATCAGGAGGGAGGCGATGGCGCTCGAGCGTCTGGATGAGCTGGGGCACGTAGCTGGGGCTGCGCAGCTCGGGCACCGAGACGTTGACGGCGACCGTATGCAGGCCCGGGGTCTCCGGGTTCGCGGCGGCCACGCGGCAGGCCTCGTCGAGGGTCCACGCGCCGAGGGAGTGGATGGCGCCGGTGTACTCGGCCTGCTGCACGAACTCCCCCGGCCCGACGAGGCCCTTGCGGGGGTGGTTCCAGCGCACCAGCGACTCCGAGCTCACCGGGGAGCCGTCGGCGAGCCGCACGATCGGCTGGAAGTGCAGCACCATCTCGCCGGCGTCGATGGCGGCCTCGAGCTCGCTGGCGCCGCGCTTCGGGTCGCCGTAGACGACGGTCTGGTCGCGGCCCATCGACTTCGCCTCGAAGAGCGCCACGTCCGCCCGGCTGACGAGCATCGAGGGCGAGTCGCCCGGAATCCACGTGGCCACGCCGGCCGACACGGTGACCAGCTCGGGCGAGGCGTGCCGCAGCTCGTCGGCCAGGTCGGCCGCCCGGCCGAGGCCCAGGCCCGGCAGGAGCACCGCGAAGACGTCGCCGCCGAAGCGGCACAGCACCTGGTGATTGCCCAGGTGGCGGCGCCACTGGTGGGCGCACTGGCTGAGGATGCGGTCGCCGCCGCGGTGGCCCTGCTCGGCGTTGACCCGCTTGAACTGGTCGATGCCGAGCAGGATGAGCGAGAGCTGGTGGAAGTCCTTGTCGCTGCCCTCGAGCGCCTCCTCGAGGCGCCAGTCGAGGCCGCGGCGGTTCGGCAGCATCGTCAGCGGGTCCTCCTCCACCGCGTGCGCGATGCGGGCCAGCCAGGCCACCACGCCGCCCACGACGAGCAGAGCGCCCACGAGCACGACCACCGGCCCCGCGTGGATGCCGACGTGGTGCAGCGAGACCGCGGCGCAGAGCACGACGATCGCCGCTTGCAGCGCCATGCCGAGCCAGGTGAAGAAGAACGCGATGATGATGATCGGGAAGAGGTAGATCGTCGCCGCGGCCAGCGAGAACGGGCCGCCGCCGATGAGGACGATGACCGCGGTGTTGATCGCCGTGCCGGCGGCCACCAGCACGTGGAAGATGTCACGCGGCAGCGCGCGCCCGAACGAGAGCAGCGCCGGGCCGCCGACGCAGGCGAGGACGCCGAGCGCCAGGACGATCCGCATGCGGTGTCCCTCGACGCCCTCGGTCGAGCACGCGAGCAGGATCAGGAGGCCGGCGGCGATGTAGAAGATGCCGGTGGCGCGGGTCAGTCCGCGACGGGTCGTGAGCGAGGACGCACCGACGGCTTGCTGCACGCCGTTTCCCAGTCCCCACAAAGACACGCGCGCAACATACCGCCTGGGACCCCTGGGGCATGCGTTTCAAAACGCGGTTCAGAGGGACTTCAAAGGCGGTCGTCCGAGGTGCCCCAGAAGACCCGGTCGACGACCGCGCTCGCCCGCCGCGTGACGCGGAGGTGGTCGTTGAGCATCTCCTCGGCCGAGTCGGCCGGGTAGCCCAGGATCGCCGCCACGGCGCGGCGCTCGCGGGCCGACGACGGCAGCGTGTCGGAGGCCCGCCCACGCGCCAGGACGATGGCGTTGCGCATCCGGCTGACCTGCCGCCAGGCGCGCTCGAGAGCCGTGGCGTCGTCGCGGTCGAGCACGCCCGCGTCGGCGGCGGCGGCCAGCGCGTCGAGCGTGCGCGGCGTCCGGAGACCCTCGACGTCGGCGGCGTGCCGCAGCTGCAGCAGCTGCACCGTCCACTCGATGTCGGCGAGGCCGCCGCGACCGAGCTTGAGGTGCGTGTTGGGGTCGGCGCCGCGGGGCAGGCGCTCGGCGTCGACCCGTCCCTTGATCCGGCGGATCTCCACCACGTCGTCGTCCGAGAGGCCGCGCTCCGGGTAGCGCAGCGGGTCGATGAGGGCGGTGAAGTCGCGGCGCAGCTCCTCGTCGCCGACGACGGCGTCGGCCCGCAGCAGCGCCTGGGCCTCCCAGACCTCCGACCAGCGCGCGTAGTAGGCGGCATAGGAGTCGAGCCCCCGGGTGAGCGGGCCGCTCTTGCCCTCGGGGCGCAGGCCGGCGTCGAGGACCAGCGCGGCGTCCGGGCCGGGCAGGGCCAGCAGGTCGCGCAGCTCCTGGACGACCTGCAGCGCGAACTGGCTCGCCGCCTGCGGGTCGGCGCCCTCGGCGGGTCGATGCACGAAGAGCACGTCGGCGTCGCTGCCGTACGACAGCTCCATGCCGCCGTAGCGGCCCATCGCCACCACGGCGATGCGAGCCGGCGGCTCCGCGAGGCCGAGCGCGCGCAGCGCGGCCGCGCTGACCGCCTGGAGCGACGCCTCGATGGTCGCGTCCGTGATGCGCGAGAGCCCGGCGCCGACGCGCTCGACGTCGAGCAGCCCCAGCGTCTCCCCCGCCGAGATGCGGAACAGCTCGCGGCGGCGGATGCCGCGCAGCGCCTTGACGATGCCGGCGACGTCACCGTGGTCGTCATGACGGCGTGAGACCAGGGCGGCCATCTCCTCGGCGAGCGCCTCCGAGGAGAGCGGCTCGAGCCCGTCGCCGAGCATCCGGATGCCGAGGGGCTCGCGCTCGAGGAGCGCGGTGACGTACTGCGACGTCGACAGCAGCAGGGCGAGCCGCTCCGCGGTCAGGCCCTCGTCGCGCAGCGCGCGGAGATACCAGGGCGTGGCGCCCAGCGTCTCGCTGATCCGGCGGAAGCCGAAGACGCCGGCATCGGGGTCGGGGCCGTCGGCGAACCAGCCGAGCATCACCGGCATCAGGGTGCGCTGCATCGCGGCGGTGCGACTCACCCCGCTGGTGAGGGCGTCGAGATGGCGCATCGCCGCGGCCGGGTCGGCGTAGCCGAGTGCCGCCAGCCGCTCCTCCGCGGCCTCGCGCGACAGGCCCGCCGCCTCGCCGGGCAGCCGCGCGACGGCCGAGAGCAGCGGCCGGTAGAAGAGCTTCTCGTGCAGCCGCCGGACCTCGCGGCGCCAGGCGCTCCACTCCTGCTCCAGCCGCTCGACCGGCTCGCGCAGATAGCCCAGGCTGCGGCCCAGCCGGCGCAGCGCGGGCTCGTCGGTGGGCACGAGATGGGTGCGGCGCATCTGGAAGAGCTGGATGCGATGCTCCAGCGTCCGCAGGAAGGCGTAGCCGCGGTGCAGCGCGTCGCCGTCCTCGACGCCCACGTAGCCACCGGCGGTCAGCGCGTCCAGCGCCCCCAGGGTGTCGCGGGCGCGCAGGCTCGGGTCGGTGCGGCCGTGCACGAGCTGCAGCAGCTGCACGGCGAACTCGACGTCGCGCAGGCCGCCGACGCCGAGCTTGAGCTGCCGGTCGGCGTCGCGGCTCGGGATGTTGTCGACGACGCGACGGCGCATCGCCTGGGTCTCCTGCACGAACCCCTCGCGCTCGGCCGCACGCCAGATGAACGGCGTCACGGCCTCGACGTAGGCTGCGCCGAGCTCGCGGTCACCGGCCACGGGGCGCGCCTTGAGCAGCGCCTGGAACTCCCAGGTGCTGGCCCAGCGCTCGTAGTAGGCGACGTGTCCCTCGAGCGTGCGCGTCAGCGGGCCGGCCTTGCCCTCCGGACGCAGCGCGGCGTCCACCTGCCAGATCGATCCCTCGGGCGTCTGCACCGAGCATGCCTGCATGAGATGGCTGGCCAGCTGCGTCGCCGCGGCGCGGGCCTCGTCCGGATCGGCGCCGGGGGCGGGCTCGTGCACGAAGATCACGTCGACGTCGGAGAGGTAGTTGAGCTCGCGTCCGCCGCACTTGCCCATCGCGATCACGGCCAGGCGCGCCTTCGCGGCGGCCTCGCCCACCCGCCGGCGGGCGACGACCAGCGCGGCCTCGAGCGCCGCGGCGGCGATGTCGGAGAGCTCGGCGGCCACGTCGCCCACCCCGAGTCCGTGCGCCAGGTCGCGGGCAGCGAGGCGCAGCAGCAGCCGGCGGTACTCGACCCGCATCGCCGTCAGCGCCTCGGCGTCGGAGCCCGCAGCCTCGACCACGGCCAGCAGGCTCTCGCGCAGCGCGAACGCCGGCGGGCGGGTCGAGCCCAGCAGCGGGTCGGTGAGCTCGCGCCAGTGGTCGGGGTGGCGGACGAGGTGGTCGCCGAGCGCCTCGGACGCGCCGAGCACCGAGACCAGCCGCATGGCCGTGCCCTCGTCGTCGGCGAGCGTGGCCAGCAGTTCCGCGGCGTCCGGGCCCAGCGCGGCGACGAGCCGCTCCAGCGCGGCCAGGGCCACGTCGGGATCGGCCACGGTGCCGAGCAGGTCGAGCAGCGGCTCGGCGGCCTCCTCCAGCGCGTCGAGCCGGACGAGGGCGGCGTCGACGTCGGCGAACCCCAGCCGCAACAGGGTGCCCTTGCGCGTGACCGGTCGAGACACGCCCGTACCTACAGCACGGGAAGCATCTGGTCGCGCTCGAAGGCGCTGACCTGGGCGCGGTACTGCGCCCACTCCGCGCGCTTGTTGCGCAGGAAGAAGTCGAAGACGTGCTCGCCGAGCGTCTCGGCGAGCAGCTCGCTGCGCTCGGCCACGCTGATGGCGTCGTCGAGGCCGCGGGGCAGCGGGTCGATGCCGAGGGCGGCGCGCTCGCGCTCGGTGAGCGCCCAGACGTCGTCCTCCGCCTCGCGGGGCAGCTCGTACTCGTCCTCGATGCCCTTCATGCCCGCGGCGAGGATCGCGGCGTAGGCGAGGTAGGGGTTGCAGGCGGAGTCGAGGGTGCGGATCTCGACGCGCGTCGACTGCCCCTTCACCGGCTTGTACATCGGCACGCGCACCATCGCGGAGCGGTTGTTGTGGCCCCAGGAGATGTACGACGGCGCCTCGCCCTCGGCGACGATCCGCTTGTAGGAGTTCACCCACTGGTTGGTGACGACGCTGATCTCGGCCGCGTGCTTGAGCACCCCCGCGATGAAACGGCGTCCGGTCTGCGAGAGCTGGTGCTCGGCGCCGGCCTCGTAGAAGGCGTTCTGGTCGCCCTCGAAGAGCGACACGTGGGTGTGCATGCCACTGCCGGGGTGCTCGGTGAACGGCTTGGGCATGAAGCTCGCCCAGATGCCCTGGCTCAGCGCCACCTCGTGGATGACGGTGCGGAACGTCATGATGTTGTCGGCCGTCGAGAGAGCGTCGGCGTAGCGCAGGTCGATCTCCTGCTGACCGGGCCCGCCCTCGTGGTGGCTGAACTCCACCGAGATGCCCATCGCCTCGAGGTAGTTGATCGCCTCGCGCCGGAAGTCCGAGCCGCGCGCCCGGCTGGTGTGGTCGAAGTACCCGGACGAGTCGACCGGCACCGGCATCTCGCCGGGCCTCGGCTCATCCTTGAACAGGTAGAACTCGATCTCGGGATGCGTGTAGAAGGTGAACCCCTTGTCGGCGGCCTTCGACAGCGTCCGCTTGAGCACGAAGCGCGGGTCGGCATACGACGGCGAGCCGTCGGGCATGACGATGTCGCAGAACATGCGGGCCGTCGCCGGGCCCTGGTCGCGCCACGGCAGCAGCTGGAACGTGCCGGGGTCGGGCAGGGCGAGCATGTCGGACTCGCTGACCCGCGCGAACCCCTCGATGGCGCTGCCGTCGAACCCGATGCCCTCGTCGAAGGCACCCTCGAGCTCCGCCGGCGCCACTGCCACGGACTTCAGGAACCCCAGGACGTCGGTGAACCACAGCCGCACGAACCGGACGTCGCGCTCTTCCAGTGCCCTGAGAACGAAGTCCTCCTGCTTGCCCATGTCCCGAACCCTAGCGACCTCAGAGACGGAGCAGCGCCAGCGAGGCGAAGGCCACGAGCCACGACAGGAAGCTGCCGACCAGGAAGTACTCGGTGACCTCGTCGATCGCGGTCGAGGTGGCGCTCTGGTCGGCGCGGACGGCCTGCAGCTCCGGGAACCGCAGCAGCCCCTTGGCGGCGATGACGACGCCGGCGGCGGTGTAGTCGCCCGCCATGCCGAGACCGACGATGAGGAGGCGCTCCATCGGGCCCAGCAGGCGGCCGCCACGAAGCCGCGCCGGCGCTCCGCCCCGGTTCGGGCTGGGCGTGTTGGTGGCGAGCAGCAGGAGGCGGACGAGCAGGTTGCCGGTGGAGAGCTGCGCGACCATCGCGCCGAAGAGCAGGAGCGTCGCGCTGGGATCGCGGCCGGCCAGACCGGGCCAGGTGGCCGCGTCGAGCCATCGCTCGATCGCGCCTCCGACCGCGGGAGCCGCGGGGTTGGCGACGAAGCCGGCGGTCACCGCGAGCACGAAGGTGCCGAGGGGCAGCCAGGCGCCGCGACGCTCGTCGCCACGGACGTCGGAGGTCACCAGCCACGCCACGGCGGCGACCAGGACGACGAGCGTGCCGGCCAGATCGCGGGCGGAGCCCACCATGTCGCCGAGGAGCGCGAAGACGACGACCACGACGACGCCGGTCACGACGCCGGGGAACGGCCGATGCCGCCGCCCGGCGACATCGGCGGCGAGATCGCCGAACCCGACGCCGAGGAGGAGAAGCGCCACCCAGCTCATCGAAGCTCGCCCAGCAGCTCGTCGACGCGGACCAGGGCCGCGATGCCGTCGCGGCGCACGCGCTGCGAGACGGCGGCCGACGTGATGCCGAGGCTGCGCCCGATCTGCTCCTGGGTCATGCCTCGAAGCATGCCGTCGAGCACTGACAGTCCGCGCTCGTCGAGCCGCGCCAGCATCGCGTCGCGCGACACCAGGGCGGCGTTGACGGCGTTCGGCTCCGGACCCTCGGCACCGTCCGCGAGCACGAACGCGGTGCGCAGCGATCGCCACGCCGCCCGCCTCTCCCGCTGCTTCACGTCGTCGATCGCCTCGCGGGCCGCCCACCAGCCGGGGCCGTCCTCGACACGCGGCTCCTCGGACAGGACGCTCACCTCGCCCCAGCCGACGCCATGGCGCACGTCGGACGCCCCGGCGAGCGCGAGCCGGAGCCTGAGCGTGGCGCTCAACGCCTGGCCGAGCGCGGCGAAGCCGCCCTGATACTCGTCACCCACCGTGATCCGCAGAGGGATGATCGGATCGAGCATCTCGTTGACGGACTCGATGGCACGCTGCAAGGCGGCGTGCAGAGCCGGCCGATCCGGGCTCGTGCGGGAGGCGATCACGTCGCCGATCAGGGTGGCAGCGAGCGTCATACGAAGAGTATAGCTTCATTATGGCGATATTAAGCCAATGCCTTCATATCCAGCGTCGGAAGCAGGCGCCTTCAGGACCTCGGCACGTGGGCGTCGAGCTCGGCGAGCCAGGCCGTCGGGCTGACGTCCGAGGGCATCCGCCAGTCGCCGCGCGGCGACATGGTGCCGCCGTTGCTCACCTTCGGGCCGTTCGGCAGGGCCGAGCGCTTGAACTGCGAGGCGAAGAAGCGCCGGATGAAGACCTCGAGCCAGTGCCGGATCTCCGGCAGGTCGTAGGCGACCCGCTTGTCGGCGGGGTAGCCGGGCGGCCAGTCGCCCTCGGCGGCGTCGTGCCACGCGTGCCACGCCAGGAAGGCGATCTTCGACGGGTTGGCGCCGTGCCGCAGGACGTGGAAGAGCGAGAAGTCCTGCAGCGCGTACGGGCCGACCATGGCCTCCGTCGACTGCGCCTCCTCACCGGGCACCAGCTCCGGGCTGATCTCCTGGTCGAGGATCTTCTGCAGCACCACGTTGGTGCCCGCGTCCGTGGAGGTGTCGAGCTCGCCGCTCGAGATCACCCAGCGGATGAGGTGCTGGATGAGCGTCTTCGGCACGCCGGCGTTGACGTTGTAGTGCGACATCTGGTCGCCGACGCCGTACGTGCACCAGCCCAGCGCCAGCTCGGAGAGGTCGCCGGTGCCGACGACGATGCCGCCGCGCTGGTTGGCGATCCGGAAGAGATAGTCGTAGCGCAGGCCGGCCTGCACGTTCTCGAACGTGACGTCGTAGACCGGGTCTCCGGCGGCGAACGGATGGCCGATGTCGCCGAGCATCTGCCGCGCGGCGGCGGTGATGTCGATGGTCTCGTGCGTGGTGCCGAGCGCGTCCATGAGCGAGAGGGCGCTGCCCTTGGTCTGCTCCGTGGTGGCGAAGCCAGGCATCGTGAAGGCGAGGATGTCGCTGCGCGGCCGGCCCAGCCGGTCCATCGCCTTGGCGGCGACGATCAGGGCGTGCGTCGAGTCGAGGCCGCCGCTGACGCCGATGACGACCTTCGTGTCGGGGCCGATGGCGCGCAGGCGCTGCTCGAGGCCCGCGACCTGGATGTTGTAGGCCTCGTAGCAGTCGAGCGCGAGCTTGTCCTCGTCGTCGGGCACGAAGGGGAAGCGGTCGACCTTGCGGAGCAGCCCCTTCGTGGTGAGCGGCGGGTCGAGCTCGAACTCGATGACGTCGAACGCGTCGATGTCGCCGTCACCGCTGAGCCCGCGGCGGTTGTCGTCGAACGTGCCCTGCCGCAGCCGCTCGGCCATGATCCGGTCGAGGTCGATGTCGACGACGGTGCGGCGCGGCCCGTCCGGGAAGCGCTCGCTCTCGCCGACGAGGTCGCCGATCTCGTAGACCATCGTCTGGCCGTCCCAGGAGAGATCGGTGCTGGACTCCCCCGGCCCGGCGGCCGTGTAGAGGTAGGCCGCGAGGCAGCGCGCTGACGCGGCCTGCACCAGCATGCGGCGCGCCTCGGAGCGGCCGACCGTCACCGGGCTCGCGCTGAGGTTGGCCAGCACCGTCGCGCCGGCGAGCGCGGCGCGGGCGCTCGGGGGCACCGGCACCCACATGTCCTCGCAGATCTCCACGTGCAGCACCAGCCCCGGCACGTCGCGTGCGCTGAAGAGCAGGTCGCTGCCGATCTGCACCTCGGCGCCGCCGATCGTCACCAGGCCGCTCACGTCGTCGCCCGGGGCGAACCAGCGGCGCTCGTAGAACTCGCGGTAGGTCGGCAGGTAGCTCTTGACCGCGACGCCGAGGATCTCGCCGCGATGGATGACGACCGCCGTGTTGAGCAGCCGGCTGCCGTGGCGCAGCGGCGCGCCGACGACGATGACGGGCAGCAGCTCCTCGGACGCCACGACGACCGCCTGGATCGCGGTCTCCACGGCGTCCATGAGCGGACGCTGCAGGAAGAGGTCGTCGATCGCGTAGCCCGACAGGCACAGCTCCGGGAAGACCGCGACCGCCACCCCGTCGTCGTGGCAGGCGCGGACCTGCTCGATGACGGTGCGCGCGTTGGCCGCCGGGTCGGCGTCGACGACCGGGATGGTGCAGGCGGCGACGCGCGCGAAGCCATGGGCGTATGCGGAGTAGAAGTCCACACCGGAAGTCTAGGGAGCGCCCGTCGGCGGTACTGTCGCGTCGTGACGACGACCGAGGAGCCGGCCCCTTACGGCAGCGGCGCTCAGAGCGGAGCCAAGCCCGTCAAGCGCGTGCGCACCCACCACCTGCGCACCATGAAGGAGCGTGGCGAGAAGTTCACCATGCTCACGAGCTACGACCAGTACACCGCCCGGATCTTCGACGAGGCGGGCATCGACACCCTGCTGGTCGGCGACTCGGCGGCCAACAACGTCCTGGGCTACCAGACGACGCTGCCGGTGACGCTCGACGAGCTCATCCCGCTCGCACGCGCCGTGGCCGGAGCCGCCAAGCGCGCGCTCGTGGTGGGCGACCTGCCCTTCGGCAGCTACCAGGCCTCGCCCGAGCAGGCGTACCTGTCGGCCGTGCGCCTCATGAAGGAGGCGCAGGTGGCGGCGGTGAAGCTCGAGGGCGGCATCGAGATGGCGCCCACCGTGCACAAGCTCGTCGCCGGCGGCATCCCGGTGTGCGGCCACATCGGCTTCACGCCGCAGTCGGAGCACGCGCTGGGCGGGTACCGCGTGCAGGGCCGTGGCGACACCGCCGAGCGGGTCATGGCCGACGCGCTGGCGATCGAGGAGGCCGGCGCCTTCGCCCTCGTCATGGAGATGGTGCCGGGCGACGTCGCCACCGAGATCACCCAGAAGCTGACCATCCCGACCATCGGCATCGGCGCGGGCGCGGGCACCGACGGGCAGGTGCTCGTCTGGCAGGACGCCTTCGGCCTCAACGACACCGTGCTCAACCGGTTCGTGAAGCAGTACGCCGACCTCCACGGCGTGCT
>Ga0164242_10009948_pt1 | contig 10215 bp, 19 predicted proteins | sample OricomgcompostMG_FD_108783 | JGI IMG/M metagenome (GOLD analysis project Ga0164242, IMG submission 108783) | Miracle-Growth compost microbial communities from Emeryville, California, USA - Original compost - Miracle growth compost (MG) ... | reverse complement strand
TGGCCCTCCAGGTCTACCGGCGCAAGGCCACGGTCACGCTCAACGGCGCCGGCTCGAACAACACCCTGGACGCCCGGTCCCTGACCGGAAACCTCCAGCGCATGGTCATGCTGGTGGTCCGGGACTCGAACGGGGCGCGCCAGGACTACCTGACCGACCCCATCGTCTTCAAGATCGATGACCGGACCATCGGGAACTTCACCCAGGCCGACCTGTTCGGCCTGATGAACGACTTCTACGGCACGGAGATCCAGGTCCGCCCGACCGGCGCCTACCTGTGGCCGCGGTTCTTCAACCCGGGGACGCTGGTGGGCCAGGGATGGCTCCCGACCTCGGGCGCGACCAAGGAGATCTGGACCACCTCCACCTCCGGCTCCGCCTCCAACGTGCCGGGCACCGTGGACATCCTGATTGAGGACCTGGTTCCGCTCCAGGGCCTCCCGGCGACCCTCACGAACATCTAAGGGGCCAGACATGAAGAACCAGTCCGGCCAGTGGGAGCCCTCGGTTCTCTACCTCCTGGCGCTGGTCATCGCGGAGATCGCCATCATGGGCGCGCTCCGGTACTTCACCAAGCACGGCGGCTAGGAAGGACACTGACATGAAGAACAAGTGGGTCTGGCTCCTGATCGGCTGGGTCATCGGCTCCTACTTCGGGCTGAGCCACGTGCTGTCCATGTTCGGCGGCGCGAAGAAGTCGTGAACCTCGCGCTGGCCATCCTCTTCCTGTGGCTGGGCGCCATGCTCCTGACGGTGGCGTTCCACCCGCTGACCTCTCCCGGCTCCACCCCCGGCGCGGTCCTGGAAGAAGTGGAAAGCAAGATCAAAAACCAGGGCAACGCGTACGACACGTGAGAGGAGGGGCGCCGGTGGCCACCAAGCCGGCCGCGAAGAAGGCCGCGGCGCCCAGCGCCAAGCCGGCCGCGGCGAAGAAGACGGCCGCGAAGTCCGCGGCGAAGAAGGCCGCCGCGGCCGAGGTCGCCGGCGGAGGCCCGGAGGACCCGTTGGCCGATGCCGCCGCGGCCTCCGCGCTGCTGCCCAAGCCGGGTGCGACGCACAAGAGCTCCGGCCCGGCTCCGGGCAAGGCCTTCTCCAAGTCCAATCCGGCCCGCTGGGTCCTGGTGGAGTTCCTGGTCTGCTTCGTGATCCTGGGCCTGGGGACCATCGTGGCCCCGGCCGGCCAGAAGAACGGGGGCGCGGCGCACCTGGCCGTGAAGGGCTCCGCGCTCGCGCTGCTGTTCTTCATCCTGGGCCTGATGACCGGAGGCGGGGCCAAGTCCCAGAAGGCCGCCGGCGCGCTCGGCGGCCTGGTCACCGCGGCCTACGTCTTCACCTCCCAGGACTCGGCCAACCTCATCAAGTGGGTGGACGGCTTCTTCTCCTCCGGCAGCTCGGCCGCGGCGGCCGGCGGCGCGGCCGGGGCCGGCGCGGGTGCGGGCGCGGCCGTGGGCAGTCTTGGCGGAGCGGTCGCCGGCGGGATCTCGGGGGCCGCGGAGTGAGCGGCCACGACTGGGGAGACGTGATCGCGCTGGTGTTCGTGCTGGCGCTGTTCATGATTCTCACGCGTGCCAGCTCCAACGCCCCGACCATCATCGCCACCCTCGGCTCCGCGTTCGCGCACATCATCAGCTACGCCACCGACTCCGGGACGGCCGGAGGGGCCGCGGCGGCCGGCGCGGGGATCGGAGCCCTGGGATGAAGGTGGAGAAGGTCACGGCCTACGTGGTCCTGGCGCTCTACGTCGTGATCCTGATCACCCTGCTGAGGCCCGGCGGGTCCGGCCAGACCGGGGTGGCGAACTGGGGCCTGGGCCTCACCGGCCTGTTGACCGTCTAAGGAGCCTGCTATGAACAAGTTCACCGAAGTACTGATCCTGGTCATCTACCTGGCCATCATCTTCACCCTGGTGCGCCCCAACTCCCAGGGCCCGAGCCTGGTCAAGGCGTTCGGCTCGGCCTTCTCCGGCATCATCGGCTCGGCCACCGGAGGCGGCAGCTTCAACCAGAAGCTGTCTTAGACCCCTTACACAGAAGGGAGCGGGAGGATGGGCACCTTCTCCGAGATGATGACGCGGGTCCTGAACCCGAACCTTCGACTTCCGGTCAAGCCCGAGCAGATCCAACCGGTGACCACTACTCCGGCCATCGGCTGGGGCCCGGCCCCGACCGGATACCAGCCGGACCACAACGCGGAGACCATGGGCCAGGTCTCGGCCGACTACCCGGTCACCGAAGCGCACAACTCCCCGGGCGGCCCCCGCGTGCCCGTGGAACCGCTCAACACCGCGGAGAAGGTGGACCAGCACCCCTTCGTGCAGGTCTCGGCCACCTGGCAGCCGCTGCCCTCCGGCCTCAACGGCCGCCAGGACGGCCTTCACGACCCGCTTCCGGACGGCCTCCCGGAGCCGGTGGTCCGCCTGTTCGGCTCCTGGTGGTACCCGAGCTCGGGCACCAGCCGCACCCGCTACATGGACGTCCCGGACGGGCGCACCTTCCCCGCCGTCGGCTCCCAGGACGGCCAGTCCTGGACCTACTACGTGGACACCGCCACCGCCACCGGTCCGTACGATCCGGCGATCCCGTACGACCCGGAGAACCCCGAGGGCACCGGCCAGAACGCGGACTCCCTCCAGGCCCTCCCGCCGTCGCCGGCGCACGGCTGGTCGGAGATCCCGGTGGAGTCCGGCGTCAAGCTCCAGGCGGGCAAGCGCACCTCGATCAAGCGCCAACAGCAGTACGTGACCCAGAACCGGCTGGCCAACAGCACGTACGCGGGCCAGACCTACTCCCAGCAGACCTCCCACGTCCAGAACCCCTCCGGGGTGGGCGCCGTGGCCAACGACCCTTGGAGGGAGCGTGGATAAGTCCCAGCGCGTGGTGGCCGTCGCGGCCGTCGCCGCGGTGGTCGCCCTGGCCGTGATGTACCGGATGGGCAAGACGCCTTCGGTGACGCTCGCCCAGGAGGCCGTGGGCCAGTCCTACACCCCCTTCGTGTTCTGGATGCACCAGAACCCCATCGGGTACTTCCACCACTTCCCCGAGACGATCGGGGTCAACACCCTGCCCCAGCCGTACCAGACCGAGGACGTCGGCCAGGCCCTGAACCACGTGGAGCACGCGGAGGTGATCGACAATGCCGGTTGCGCCCAGTAAGGACTTCCTGACCCAGAAGGCCGGCATCCTGCCCGTGTGGGGTTGGGGCGCGATCGGCCTGGGCGCGGCCTACGCCTACTCCCGCTACAAGGCCAACCAGGCCGCCGCGCAGGGCAACGGCACCACCTCCACCACGAACGCGGCCGGGGAGTCCACCGCGTCCGCCCCACAGTTCATCATCGAGAACCAGGAGCCGAACAACCCGAGCTCCATCTCAGTCCCGGTCACGGTCAACAACCCCGCGCCGGTCCCGGTGACCACACCGCCCGGCACCACCACCCAGCCCCCCACGAACCAGCCCCCGCTCCAGGGCCAACCGGTGGGCTCCCCGGTCGGACCGGTTCCGGTCGGTGCTCCCCCGACCACCACGGCGCCGGCGAAGCCGACCGCCCCGGCCGCGCCGAAGTACACCGTCTACAAGGTCCAGTCCGGCGACACCCTGTCCTCCATCGCCGCGAAGTACCACACCACCTGGCAAGCGCTGTGGTCCTTCAACACCGGCTCCTCCTCCCCAAGGACGGCATCGGCGAAGGCCACGCTCCTCAAACGCGGCCCGAACCTCCTCTACTCGGGTGAAGAGATTTACATTCCGTCGTAAAAAGTCCCGGGGTGTCCCGGGCACAGCAGGAAGGGCACACCATGCCTACGGTCAAGCTCCGCCAGGACTACTACGGCCACGTCCAGGCCACCTCCAACGGCTCCGGCGCCAACCTGACGGCCGGCGCCGTCTCGACCACCGCGCAGGGCACCATCGCCCCGACCACCGCGGCCGGCGCCACCCCCACGGTCACCTTCGGCACCGGCCAGGCCGCGTGCGACATGGCCGGCTCCTTCACCCTCAACCCGGTCACCGGCGGGGGCGCCCAGGCCGCCGGCGCCGTGGTGGAGGTCTTCTTCGCCCAGGCGTTCGAGACTGTCCCGAAGGGCGTCGTGGTCTCCATGTGCGACAACGCCGCGGGCACGGGCGGGGTGGCGGTGCTGTGCGCCGCGCAGTCCATCACCGCGGCCTCCTTCACGGTCAACGTGGCCTCCGCGCTGACCACCGCGCACAACTACACCGTGTCCTACGTCGTCATCCCGTAAGGAAGCTGACATGCCCGCTCCGTTCGATACGGAAACGCTCGGCAACGGCAACGCGCTGTTCCGCACGGACGGTGCGGGCAACATCTTCCTGCCGGGCACCGCCAACATCGGTACCGCGATTGCGTTGCACGCCAACGCGAACGCGCCCATCCAGGCTCCCGGACAGCTCACCCTGTGGACCCCGGACGGCAACAGCCTGTCCATGGTCTCCCCCTCCGGCGCCGTCACCCCCGTCTCCTTCGGCCCCCAGTTCGCCACGGTCACCAAGTCCGCTCCCCAGACCGTGACCGGCACCACCGCCAAGACGGCCCTACTCACGGCCGCGGCCCTGCCGTCCGGGACGCTGGCCGCCGGCCAGGTCTACCGCGTCACGGCCTGGGGCGCGCTGACCACCACCGCGAGCACCCAGACCGTGACCTTCGAAGTGGACTTCGGTTCCACCTCGGTGTTCGGCTGGGGAGCCCAGGAGCCCAACTCCGGCGGCACCGAGACCGGCTCCGCCTGGTTCTGGGACGTCACGCTCCTGGTCCAGGCCGGCCCGAAGGTCACCGGCGCCGGCACCGACTCCCTGGCCTTCTTCCCCTCCGGGACCAACCAGTCCACCCCCACGACCGTGACCAACACCGGGACTCAGGGCTTTTCCATCCAGCTGACCAACTCGGACGTGGCCGTGTCCGTCACCTGCAACGGCGCGATCATCCGCCGCGTGAACTAAGGAAACTGACATGGCGGACACCTCCCTTGCCTCCGGCGCGGCCCTGACCCTGATGGCGCTGGCCGAGGGCTTCAACGTCTATGGCGCCCTCAACTCCTCCCCCTGGACGGCCGAGAATTTCGGCGCCGACCCGGACAAGGCCCGATCCTGCCGGAACTACGTGCTCCAGGCGGACGCGGTGAACATCGCGCTCGGCATCGGAACCTCACTGATCGCCAAGAACCCCTGGCCGCTGGTGGGCCTGCTGATCATCACGGTCTACATGCACTACGCGTATGAAAGGGCCCTGAAGAAGGGAGCGGTAGCCGGCACCAAGGGCTGGGCGAAGCAGTGAGCAACAACGGGTGGTCCAACCAGACCTCCCGCCGCATCGTGGTGGTGGTCGGCACCCCCTACTCCGGGATCTTCTTCTATGACCCCGTGATCGGCCACGGTGACCTGTTGCTGTCCATCGCCGCGGACGCCGGCACCGACCCGTACAACAACAGCTATCCCCAGGGCTTCTCCTTCGGCTTCTCCGGGAGTGCCCAGGTGGTCATCGGGACGCTCGGCGGCAGTCCCCTGATGTACTTTCCGACCGGCAACGCGGACACGCACAACTCCGCGGCCATCCAGACCATCACCCAGGGGTCCGGGACCGGCGAGTACGACCAGATCCAGGTGCTCGGCGCCCAGTCCACCGCCCAGAACGACAGTGTCCTGACAACGTGGCTCGGCTCCAGCGAAGACGGCACCCAGCAGCCGCAGATCCAGGAGTACTACCACGACCCGTCCGGGACCTACCACCTCTACCGGCTGCTCACCTTCGCCGGCAACGCCTCCACCGGATCGGTCACGGCCGTGGAGCCGGGCACCGGCACTTCCCGCGCGAACGCCGCGGTCCCCGAGGTCTGGCACGTGGTCGGCACCGCCGGCAACCCCGCGTTCGGTACCGGCTTCACCTCCGGCGGGACCGACCAGATCCCCCGCTTCCGCATGGAGGGCACCGCCGGCGGAGTCTGCCGCCTGGACGGTGTGCTCTACTCCTCCGCGGCCACCGCGGCCGGCGCCACCGGCTTCACGCTCCCGGTCGGCTACCGGCCCACCACCCGCAAGCGCTACGTGTGCTCCACCAACGCGAGCGGCAACGCGCTCGGCGGAGCCGACATCGACGTCTTGCCCACCGGCGCCGTCACCGTGGGCCCCGCCATGAACGCGGCCGGCCAGCAGGTGGTTCTGGACGGCATCACCTTCCCCGTGGACTGACGCTCTCTCGAGCCTTGACACCAGCCGGAACCACGTGAAACCATGCCGGTATGAGTGCTCCCTACGTTCAGATCCACCCGAAGGTGAACCCCGAGCTGGGCAAAGCGCTCCAGACCTTCGCCCAGAACAACGGACTGACCCTCAACAAGGCCGTGGTCCACGTGCTGACCCTCGGCCTCAACGAGATGTCCGCGCAGTTCGGGGGGTCGCTGTCCAGCTACATCAGCAACATCAGCCTGAAGGACCAGGAGATCCACTGATGAAGATGATCAATGTTGGCCTGCTGGAGCAGGTCTGGGGCTACGCCCAGGAACACCCCGAGCAGTACACCCAGGACGCCTGGGGCGTGCGCAACGCGAAGGGAGAGGGCACCGAGACGCACGACATCGCCGGCCTGACCCTGAAGCTCCTGGGCGCCCAGTTCGTGTGGACCCCGGTGGCCGACTACCCGCCGTCCGCCGCGCTGGAGGCCGTCTGGGGCACCAACGACGTGGTGTTCTCCTCCCTCCCGTCCACCGTGACCCGCGCCATCGTGGAGTGGGTCCTGGCCGTGCCCACCGACCGGTACGCGGACTACTTCTGGCACGCCGTGACCTCCGACCGGTGCCCGATCGGCCTGGCCGCCCGCGTCGCGCTCGGCATCGACTCCTCCGACACCGTGATCCTGTTCGAGGAGGACGCCAAGCCGGGCGAGATCGCCCGGAAGGTCGCCGAGCTCCTGGCCCGCGGCCGGTCCCAGTGGGAGAAGGCCCAGATGGCCATGGACGCGAAGGCCGGCATGGACGCGCTCCCGGAGAACCAGGTCAACCCCGGCGCCTACCTCGGCGCGTGCCTGGCCGCCCGCGGCGTGCCGGTCACGGTGGTGGAGCTGTGAGCGACAAGCCGTCCATGGCCCGCCTCCTCGATGCCTGCCACCTGCTGGACGTGGGCCTTCTGTGGGACCCGGAGAAGTTCCCGCTCGGCCCCACCGAGGAGCACCGGCCCGTGGTCATGGCCTCCCTCGGGATCGCCATGGAGCAGTTGCGCGCACGCGAGATCACCCCCCGGGTGATGCCCGCGATGCGCCACATCCACGGAGAGGCCCTGAACGGGGACCCTCACGAGATCGCCAAGCACGCCGTGACCGTGCTCTCCTACCACGCCGAACTGTTGCGCGGCATCCTGGAGGCCGACGTGGTGGAAGACGCGGTGTCCCTGATCACCGCGGCCGTCTCCTTGCTGGTCAGCCACCTGGAGCAGGTCCCCTACGCGCGCATCCGCCTGGCCACCTTCCACCCGGACGGCACGGACGGCCCGTGCATGACCTGCGGCCAGGAGCACTGATGGAACTGTTCAACCGCGCGGCGGAGCTCACCGGCTACTCCGTCCTGGTCATCGCCGCACTCGGGATATGCGGGTCCACCGCGGCCTGGGTCAACGACATGATCCGGCGCAACTCCGAGGACCAGTACCCCGAATACGGCTGGTCCCGCGAGATCCCGCACCACAACTCGATGTGGGACCAGCTCCAGGCCCAGCAGCCCCCGGCCGCCCCCGAGGTCCCCGCCCCGGTCCTGGCCGCCGAGACCGCGGAGGAGGCGTGATGGACACCGCCGGATATGAAGTACTCGCCCAGGCCCACCAGCAGAAGCTCCAGGCCATAGCCGACCTGGAGCGCTCCGCGGAGCGGTTCTGGTTCCGGGCCAACTCGATGCTGAACGGCATCACCGAAGACATGATCATGAACGACATGCGCCAGACCATGTGCCGCTCCAACATCGCGCGCGCCTGTTTCGAGGGTGCCGCCTATGCGAAACGCGAAGCCGCGGCCCTTCGCGCCAGCCTGTCCACGGAGTAACATCCGACCACAGGGATCAGTTGGAGAACAGGAACGGCCCCGGCTGACAACCGGGGCCGTTCCTGGTGGCACACGAGATCCAACGTGCGCCACGCCCTTCGACGCATTCCGCCCGACCCCGGAGGAGGGGGCCGGACGGGGGCCGCGATCCCTCACGGCCAACACAACCTGAGAGGTAGGGTATATGACGACTACCGCCCCCTCAAGCACGCTGGAGACCGCGTGGCAACTCGCCAGCGTCTCCGCCACGGAGGAACACCTCCGCTCCCTCCCCCCGATCACCTATCCCCACCTGCTGGCCCCGTTCCTGCCCACCGGTTTGACCGTGCTCTACGGCGCGGCCGGCTCCGGGAAGTCGATGCTGGCCCAGCAGATGGAACACTGCCTCGCCTGGGGCGTCCCGCTCGGGGGCCTGCGACCCGCCCAGGCCGTCCGCTGCCTGATCGTGGACCTGGAGGGCAACCGCATCCTGACCCAGGAGCGGAGCCTGGACCTCCTGGAGTACGGTTCCCTCCCCACCGACACTCAGGCCCCTGACACCGATTACGGGATGATCCAGTACGTCTACCGGCTCCCCGGGGAGACGCTGGCCGAGCGCTTCGCCGGTCTCGCGGACATCCTGGCCGACGCCCAGGCCGCCGGCCGCCCCTTCGGCTACGTCCGCATCGACACCATGCGCCTGTTCCTGGGGGCCAACTCCAAGCAGGTCAACGCCTACGAGTGGGATGCGCTCCACCTCCGGCAGCTCGGCGCGCTGGCCGAAGCGCACATGATCTCGATCGTCCTGGTCCACCACCCGAACAAGGCCGGCGACGTCTCCGGTTCGGTGGCCGTCGCCGGCACCGCCACCCAGGTCCTGAAGATGAACCGGACCAAGGGCACCTACGAAGGCATCCTGACCTCGGAGAAGAACAGGGTGGGGCCAGAGTTCGAATACCCCATCGAGATGACCGACGGGAAGTGGGCCTTCACCGACCGGATCACCGTGGTCCAGGCCAAGCATCGCGGCGCGCCCCGCGCGGTGCTGGACTACCTCTTCTCCATGCCGCCGGCGTGCGCCGCGGCCACGAAGAAGGACCTGGTGGAGGCCACGGACCTCCCGGAGGAGACCGTGAAGAAGGCCCTCTACCGGCTCATGCGGGAGGGGGTGGTGGACTACTTCGACGGCCTGTGGTCCTTCACCAGGAACGCGGACCTCGGCCGCTACCGCCCCGACGTCATCGGACCGGTGGCCGAGGAGCCGGCCGTCCCCGCACCGACCCCGCGGCCCGCGGCCGAAGTACCCAACGGATCAGGGGAAGATCCCGCGGCGCCTGTGGACAGCGTAGACGATGACGACACGGAAGAACAGGAGGCTACACCGTCTGCCATCCAGGCGTTGAAGGCCTCCATCACCTCCTCCCGCAAGCACCCGGTGATCAACATCCGGAAGGAGGACCGCACCCAGGAGCGCTGGGAGATCATGACCCAGCTCATCGACGGCCGCCACCGCTGGAAGTGGGAAGGCGCGGTCCAGGATGAGGAGACCGTGGAAGTCGTGGTCCTGGACGACAACGGCCGCTATATCGCCGCGTGCTCCTCGGTGCCGGTGTGCGCCAACGTCCCGACCCGCACCGGCCCCCTGGAGGCCTACGATCCGAGGTTCGCCGGCGCCTACCTCATCCAGCCCACCGCGTGGCCCTCGGAGTTCATGGGCCACCCCCTCGGCGCGAAGGCCGAGCGGGCCGCGCGGGAGGGGGGCCGGCTGTGGGTGCCCACCCCCCATATCAGGTTCCTGACCAAGCGGGAGCAGGGGTGGACCGGCGAGATCTTCGACTCGGTGACCGGCCCGGCCGCAACCAACCTGTTCGAGGACTATTACCGGTGGGCCCACGGCCAGCGGGAGGCGCACCGGGAGGATGCGGAGCGCTACGCCGCGGTCAAGCGTGAGACCTCCATCGCCCTGCGCGTGCTGTGGCCGAAGAAGGCCCGTAGCCCGTTCTGGCGCCCCGACTACCACCAGTCCGTGGTGGCGGAAGCCAACCTCCGGCACTGGATCGCCGGCGCGAAGGCCGTGGAGGCCGGCTACCCGATGGTCGGCATGCGCAACGTGGACGAAACCGTGATGATCCGGCCGCTGCCCGCCCCCAAGGACTGGGTACCCGAGACCTTCACCGTGGGCCTGGGCCTGGGACAGGTGAAGA
>Ga0164242_10009947_pt1 | contig 10217 bp, 8 predicted proteins | sample OricomgcompostMG_FD_108783 | JGI IMG/M metagenome (GOLD analysis project Ga0164242, IMG submission 108783) | Miracle-Growth compost microbial communities from Emeryville, California, USA - Original compost - Miracle growth compost (MG) ... | reverse complement strand
CTGGCAGCGACCTTGAATGCCGCGCAGCCCGGTCACTGGGTCGTCGGATGCGGCAGCCTGCCGCCCGGAGCGCCCAGCGATCTGTATGCCGACCTGGTCGGTCGTGCCCGCAACCTCGGCGCCCGTGTCGCGATCGACTCGTCCGGCACGCCGTTCAACGACGCAGTCGCGGCCAGGCCGTCACTCATCAAGCCCAATCACGAGGAACTCGCCGAGCTGCTGGGGCGGCCGCTGCCCACTCTCGGCGACGTCGTGGCCGCCGCCCGCACCCTGGTGGACGACGGAATCGAGATGGTCGTCGTGAGCCTGGGAGAGGACGGCGCGATCGCGGTCGATGCGACCACCCCCGACTGCGGCCCGCTGTGGGCGAACGCGACCGTCGAACGACCGCTCAGCACGGTGGGCGCAGGCGACTGCCTGCTCGCCGGTGTCCTCTTCGGCCTGGACGCGGGGGAGAGCCTTGGAACCTCCCTCGTGCGGGGGGTCGCCTGGGGTGCGGCGGCGGTCGCGCTCCCGGGCAGCCGGGTCCCCGCCCCGGCAGACGTTGCCGCGATCACCGTCAGCACCTCCACCCAACCGGACCTGTCCATGCCGATCCGCCTGAACGGCACGCACGACCGCACTTCAACACCCACCACACCGTAAGGATCCGATCACCGTGTCTCTCATCACCACGGATCAGGTCGTTCTCGACCTGACTGGAGCAGATCGTCACGAGGCGACCGAAAAGCTCGCCCGAACGCTCTCCGACAGCGGACGCTGCACAGACGTCGGGGTGTTCCTCGCCGATGTGCGCGAGCGCGAGTCGAAGATGGCGACCGGGCTACCCGGCGGCATCGGCATACCGCACGCACGCAGTGCCGCGATCACCGAGCCGTCCCTCGTGTTCGGGCGCTCGAGCGACGGCATCGACTGGGGCGCCAAGGACGGTCCGGCGCACCTGATCTTCCTGATCGCTGCGCCGGAGGGCGGCGGTGAGGCGCACATGCAGATGCTTCCCAAGCTCGCAAAAGCATTGATGAACAAGGAATTCCGGGCGCAGCTGGAGTCCGCGACAACGAGCGAGGAGGTTGTCGGCATCGTCAACGAGCATGTGCATCTCGACGAGGCCGCAACGCCGGCAGCCGGCTCTGCCGCGCCGACGCAAGCCGCGGAGGTACCTGCGGGCACGGCACTGAAGCTCGTGGGAGTGACGTCCTGCCCGACCGGCATCGCGCACACCTACATGGCTGCTGAGGCGCTGGAGCGGGCCGCGCAGGACGCCGGACACTCCATGAAAGTCGAGACGCAGGGCTCTGCGGGCGCCAACGCCGTCAGCGCGCAGGACATCGCCGAGGCGGATGCAGTGATTTTCGCCCATGACGTGGAGGTGCGGGACAAGGTCCGCTTCCACGGCAAGCCGACGATCGACGTCGGGGTCAAGAAGGCGATCAGCGACGGTCCGGCCCTGATCAAGGAGGCCGAGCGCCTCGCCGCCGAGTGGAGGGCCGACCCGAGCAAGGCCCAGGCCGCTGCTGCCACAGGCGGCGGAGCGGGTATGGCGACCAAGGTCGACGACCAGGGCGGTGTCGGAACCCGCATCCGCCAGTGGCTGATGACCGGTGTGTCCTACATGATCCCGTTCGTCGCGGCGGGCGGCATCCTGATCGCGATCGGCTTCATGATCGCCCAGTTCGCCGGCGGTAAGACCGGCGCGATCGACGTCACAACCCACTTCACGCTCGACCCCAGTTCGACGGTCAAGGGCGTGGCGATCCTGCAGAACAGTTTCGACCCGACCAGCGGGATGAACTGGGCGGCGCTGTTCTACCTCATCGGGTCCGCCGCGTTCGGCTTCCTGGTGCCGATCCTGTCCGGTTTCATCGCCTACGCGATCGCCGATCGGCCGGGACTGGTGCCCGGCATCGTCGGTGGCGCGGTCGCCTCGACCATGCACGCCGGCTTCCTCGGCGGCATCGTGACCGGCTTCCTCGCCGGCTTCCTCGCCAAGTGGGTCGCCAGTTGGCGGGTCCCCAAGGGTGTGCGCGGCGTGATGCCGGTTGTCGTCATACCCCTGGTCTCGACGCTGATCACCATCGGCTTGTTCATCACGGTCCTCGGCCGCCCCATCAAGGGCTTGTCCGACGGGCTGGCGCATGCACTCAACTCCATGAACGGCACGAGCGCCATCGTGCTCGGTCTGGTCCTCGGCATCATGATGGGCTTCGACCTCGGTGGCCCGGTCAACAAGGTCGCCTACACATTCGCGACGACCGGGCTGGCTGCGGCCGGGACGGCGACGAACGCGCCGCAGCTGAAGATCATGGCAGCGGTCATGGCGGCCGGGATGGTCGCTCCGCTCGCGATGGCCCTGGCGACCTCGGTGCGCCCGGCCCTGTTCAGCGAACCGGAGCGGGAGAACGGCAAAGCCGCCTGGCTGCTGGGCGCCTCCTTCATCAGCGAGGGTGCGATCCCGTTCGCGGCGGCCGACCCGTGGCGGGTCATCGTCTCCTCGGTCGTCGGATCGGGGATCACCGGAGCCCTCACGATGCTCTTCGGCGCCACATTGCGGGCACCGCACGGTGGGATCTGGGTGCTCCCGTTGATCGGCAACTTCGCGATGTTCGTCGTCGCGCTCGCGATCGGGGTGCTGGTCAGCGCCGCCATCGTCATCGTGCTCAAGCAGCGCGACCCCGCACGGCTGATGACGGCCGAAAACGCCTGATCCAGGCACTGTTCACACCGACAAGGACAATCCGTACCACCCGAAGGAGAAATTCTCATGGCCCAACGCACCGCAACCATCGCCTCGTCCGTCGGACTGCACGCACGCCCCGCCGCGCTCTTCGTCGAAGCCGCCAGTGACACCGGACTCGACGTCGAGATCGCCCGACCCGGTGAGGACCCGGTGGACGCGACGAGCATCCTCGGTGTCATGGCGCTGGGCGCCAAACACGGCGAAGAGGTTGTTCTCACCGCTGACGGCGACGGGGCCGACGAGGCACTCGACAACCTGGTCGCGCTGCTGTCGCGCGACCTCGACGCGGAGTGATCATGGCCGGCGAATCGACGGAGGCACTGCTGGGCATCGGCGTCAGCGGAGGCACGGCCTACGGCCCGGTCGTCAAGGTGGCACCGGCCGTGCGTCCTCCGGCGAACGAGCCGGCCACCACCGATCCGGACACAGCACTGGTCCGGGTCAAGGCGGCATACGAAAAGGTGGCCGCCGACCTGGAGGAACGTGCCAGCACGTCCGACGACACTGCGCAGCAGATCCTGAAGGCGACCGCGCTGATCGCGCGGGACAAGGGACTGCACAAGGCGACCGGGAAACAGCTCGTGGCGGGCCTCGGGCCGGCCACGGCGGTCGACGCGGCGGTCGAGGAGTATGCCGCGCAGTTCGAAGCGCTCGGCGGGTACTTCGCCGAACGCGTCACCGATCTGCGTGACGTCGGGTCTCGCACCATCGCGGCCGTCCTCGGTGTGCCCGCACCGGGCATCCCGAACCTCGTCCGACCGAGCATCGTGCTTGCCCACGACCTGGCGCCGGCGGAGACCGCGACCCTCGATCCGGCTCTGGTCGCGGGCATCGTGACCGAGGCGGGCGGTCGCACGAGCCACACCGCGATCCTGGCGGCCCAGATGGGGATCCCGGCTGTCGTCCACTGTGGCGGTGCGCTGGACATCCCGGCCGAGGCCATGGTGGCGCTGGACGGCGACACCGGCCAGGTCAGCATCGACCCGAGCGCCGACTTCGTGGCCGGTATGACGCAGCGGCGCGAGCGGCGGACCGCCGCACTGGCATCGTCCGCCGGGCCGGGGCGGACCAGCGACGAGCACCGCGTGGCGCTCCTGGCGAACATCGGTGGTGTCGAGGACGCGGTCGCCGCCGGCGCACAGGATCTGGAGGGTGTTGGGCTGTTCCGCACCGAGTTCGTCTTCCTGTCCGCCACGTCAGCGCCGACGGTCGAGGAGCAGACGTCGATCTATCGGGCGGTCTTCGAGCCGTTCGGTGGCCGCAAAGTGGTCGTGCGCACGCTCGACGCCGGCGCCGACAAACCGTTGTCGTTCGCCGACCTCGGGCCGGAGGAGAACCCTGCACTGGGGCGCCGCGGACTGCGGCTGTCCGCGATTCGTCCGGACCTGCTCGATGCACAACTGGCCGCGCTGGCCGCCGCTGCTCAGGAGACTGAGGTGGATGTGCAGGTCATGGCGCCCATGGTCGCCACTGCGGAGGAGGCGGCATGGTTCGCCCGCCGCGTCCGTGAGCACGGCCTGCCGAAAGCGGGCGTCATGATCGAGGTACCGGCCGCGGCGCTTCGTGCGCGTCAGGTGCTGGCCGACGTGGACTTCGCCAGCCTCGGCACCAACGACCTGGCGCAGTACACCATGGCGGCCGATCGGATGCAGGGCGACCTGGCTGACCTGCTGGACCCGTGGCAGCCCGCTGTGCTCGATGTGATCGCGGCGGCGTGCGAGGGCGGCAAGGACACCGGCAAGCCCATCGGGGTGTGCGGTGAAGCAGGTGGCGATCCGCTGCTCGCGCTGGTCCTGGTGGGACTGGGCGTGGCGTCCTTGTCGATGGTGCCGTCGAAGGTGCCGGTGGTCCGCTACGCCCTGGGTCGCCATACACTCGCGCAGTGCCAGCACGTCGCGGCACTCGCGCGTCAGGCGCGCACCGCCGCCGACGCGAGGGCCGCCGTCCGGCACGCCGCCGATCAGGATGTCGTCGAGATCCTGTGAGTTCGTCTCGCGACAACTCTGCTCGCTCGTACCTCGCGAGCCTCCTCCCAAATCCCGCTGCACCCGATAAGTGAAGTTGGGCCCCGACGAAAAGCGTGTCGGGACCCAACTTCATGTGGCGGTGGCGGTGGGATTTGAACCCACGGTGGAGTTGCCCCCACACAACATTTCGAGTGTTGCACCTTCGGCCGCTCGGACACGCCACCGCCGAAGAGGCTACCCGACGACGCCCTTCACGCCAAAACGAGACTCACGGGACGACGTTGCCGCAGCCGGGAGGTGGTGTCACCGTGGTCGGGGGAGCCGATTTGATCGCCGGGGCGTCGTCACCGAGCACCAGATCGACCGAGTCGTCGGTCCGGCCGTCCTGGACCAGGCTGGCACCTGGCAGGTACTTCTTGACGAACTCCACGGCGTTCTTCTTGCCCTTCGGGCCGAAACGGATCTGACCCACCCCGGAGAGCGACTCCTTGTAGGGATCATTGCTGATCGTGCCGACGTTGAAGCCGCGCGACTGCATGGCGATCGCGGTCCGGTTGGCCATACCGGTGTCCGAGGATGCGTTGTAGACGTTGAGGATGAAGATCGACTGCGGCGCAGCGGTGGTCGTCACCGCACAGGAGGACGACGCACTCGGGTCCGGGGACCCCGAGGAGCTGATGTAGCCCCACGCGTAGGCGAAGGCGCCGAACACGAGCACCACCGTGATGATCAGGATGATGATCGACCGGCGTTGCCGGCGACGGCGGGCATGGGCGAGGCCGTCCTCGCGGACGTAACTCACAGCACCAGGACCCGTGCGTGCACCACGGGACGTTGTTGCAGGGCCGCTCGCAGCGCACGGTGCAGACCGTCCTCCAGGTAGAGGTCACCCTGCCAGGACACGACGTGCGCGAAGATGTCGCCGTAGAACGTGGAGTCCTCCGAGAGCAGGGTGTCGAGGTCGAGCGTGCGCTTGATGGTGATGAGTTCATCGAGGCGGACGACCCGCGGTGACACGGTCCGCCAGTCCTTCGGACTGACCAGACCATGATCCGGGTAGGGCCGCCCCTCGCCCACCGCCTTGAAGATCACAAGGCACAGCTTAAGTGGCCGCACCGAGCGGAACCCTTCGAACTCGCGCGTGGCGCGGCTATTCTCAGGCAACGTGACGGATACCACGGCGAGCGACCAGCTCGAACAGATCAAGAATGGCTACTCCTTCGAGGGTGCGGCGGTCGAGCTCGGTGCCGCAGTCGTCGACGACAAGGCACATGCGGACGTCCCGGTCCGGTTGCCGATCTCGATGATGAACCGGCACGGCTTGGTGGCCGGCGCCACCGGGACCGGCAAGACCAAGACCCTGCAGTTGATGGCCGAGCAGCTGTCGGCGGCCGGGGTGCCGGTGTTCCTCGCCGACATCAAGGGTGACGTGTCCGGCATCGCCTCACCCGGTGCAGGCGGCGACAAGATCGACGCCCGGGCCAAGGAGGTCGGTGAGGACTGGACCGCGACCGGGTTCCCCACGGAGTTCCTCTCCCTGGGCGGCCAGGGCAAGGGTGTGCCGATCAGGGCCACCATCACCTCGTTCGGTCCGACCCTGCTGTCGAAGGTTCTGGGGCTGAACGACACCCAGGAGTCGTCGCTCGGTCTCGTCTTCCACTACGCCGACAAGCGAGGCCTGAGCCTGCTGGACCTGAAGGACCTGACGGCCGTCATCCAGCACCTGACCTCCGACGAGGGCAAGGCGGACCTGAAGGGCCTGGGCGGCCTGTCCGCGTCGACCGCCGGCGTCATACTCCGCAACCTGATCGCGTTCTCCGACCAGGGGGCCGACGCGTTCTTCGGTGAGCCCGAGTTCGACACCAAGGACCTGACCCGCACCACGGACGACGGCAAGGGCGTCGTCACCTGCCTGGAGCTCCCGGGGGTGCAGGACAAGCCGGCCGTCTTCTCGACCTTCCTGATGTGGCTGCTCGCGGACCTCTTCCACGACCTGCCCGAGGTCGGCGACGCGGACAAACCCAAGCTGGTCTTCTTCTTCGACGAGGCGCACCTGCTCTTCAGCGATGCCTCGCAGGCGTTCCTGCAGGCGATCGAGCAGACGGTGAAGCTGATCCGCTCCAAGGGAGTGGGCATCTTCTTCGTCACGCAGACGCCGAAAGACGTCCCGAACGATGTGCTCTCCCAGCTCGGCAACCGGGTGCAGCATGCGCTGCGCGCGTTCACCCCGGACGATGCCAAGGCGCTCAAGGCGACCGTGCAGACCTTCCCGACCAGTGGCTACGACCTGGAGAAGCTGCTCACCTCCCTCGGCACCGGTGAGGCGGTTGTGACCGTGCTGTCCGAGAACGGCGCGCCGACCCCCGTTGCGTGGACCCGGATGCGCGCGCCGCTGTCGCTGATGGCGCCCTCGCCTGACGCGACAATCGACGGCATCATCGCCAAATCGCCTCTCGCGCCGAAGTATTCGGAGGCGATCGACCGCGAGTCGGCATACGAGATGCTCAACAAGAAGCTCGCCGACGCGCCCGCGGGCACCGACGACAAGACGCCCGCGGAAGCGGCTCCGAAGAAGGCCGAGCCGAAGAAGAAGGACGAGCCGAACATGGTCGAGCAGGTCGTGAAGTCTCCGGCGTTCAAATCAATGGTGCGCTCGGCCGGCACGGTGCTCGGTCGCGAGATCACCCGCAGCCTCTTCGGGGTGGCCAAACGGCGCTGACGACGGCTCTACCCGGGCTTGGTGGTCGGCGAGCAGGTGGCCGTCGGCGACGGCTTCGTCGGTTTCGGTGTGGCCCGCGACACCGGCACGATGGCCTTGTCCGACCACTTGCTGCCGATCACCACGTCCACCGTATCGCTCTTGCGGTTGTCCTCGACCATCCGAACATCGTTGAACTGCAACGCAACCCGGCGTGCAGCAGGCTCTCCCTTCGCGCCGTAACGCACAATCACCGCATGCTTGGGGTAGAAGTCGGTGGTGTTGCCGATCTGGTCGACGTGGAAGCCTCGCTTGCGCATCGCAGCGGCGACATCGCTGGCTGTGCCCGGTATGACGTAGGCGTTCAACACGTTGATGGTGATCTTCGAGGGTGCCGGTGGTGGCACGGGCACCAGCGCGAACTTCATCCCGATCACGACGTCGACACTCGGATTGGTCCGGTCGTCCTGCACCAGTTTCGCGTGCTGGATCTGCTGCGCGAGGGTCAACGCGATCTGCCGGCCGTTGGGGCCGTACCGGATGATGGCGTGCTTGGGCGGCGCCTCCGCGCTCGGGTCGTTGCCGGTCGCGATGATCTTCACCCCGCGCCAGGTCAGCTGCGATGCCACACTCGCGGCCATCCCGGTCTTGCCGCTGGCGTTCCACACATTGGCGTGGATGGAGCTCAGCGGGATCTTCATCGTCGGCGTCGCCAGCGAGGTGCTGCAACTGGAGGTCGCCGCGTGGTCCGGATCGGAGCTGTTGCACGCAGCCACCAGCGGAAGCAGCAGCGCCACGACCGCAGCAACACCCACCGCGCGTGTGCCGGTCAACCCCATCGTGCCCACCCTGTGCGCCCTGAACGAACTCTTGTCGACACACAGTATGGGTGGTGGACCCTGGGAACCCGCACACCCCTCGGTCACGCGTCGGTCACGACCACCTGTGTGCCGTGCGATCGTGCATCAGTGCCGCCGCGGGCGCTCCAGCCGGAAGCTCTCGTACGGTGTCAACTGGCCTCCGACACCCGTCACGTCGTAATAGGTGACGGTGATCGAGGTCTTGCCGCCGTGGTGGCCGGGGTCGACGTCGAAAGCGGCGAAACCGTAGGAGTGCGCCGGGTTGCGGACCGCAGACCACGGTGCGTCCTCGTGCACGTAGACCGGTGTCCGCTTACCGTTGCTGCCCTTGGCGCCGACGCCGGTGATCACCCGGCAGGCCGGCGGGTCGAAGAAGAGCTGGTTGGAAGGTGCCGACGTGCCACCACCGCCGATGACCATGTGCACCGTGCCGCGGGTCGTGTCCACCACCTCGGTGTCCGTCGCGCGCGGGATGGGCGTCCTCGTCCGGTTGTCCCGCCGGCCGCGGATCGGGTGCGACCGCTCGTAGTGGTGCTCGTGTCCGCACACGACGAGGTCGACGCCGTACCGGTCGAACAGGGGCAGCCACTCCTCCCGGATGCCGAGGTCGGCGCCGTTGAACTGGTCGGCGGTCGAGATCGCGACCTGGTGCATGCAGATCACGATCCAGTCGACGGCGACGTCGTGGGCGGCGTCGCGCAACGCCGACTCGAGCCAGCGCTTCTGTGCGCCGTGGGAGTAGCCGCGCACGTAGCTGTCACCGCCGTCCTGGTAGCAGACGTCGTCGTTCGCGATCGAGATCACCCGCACCGAGCCGACCGTGAACGCATACCAGAGGCCGCGGGTGGTGTCGGTCTGCCCGGTGGCGGCGGGCAGCTCGAAGAAAGTCTGGTAGGCGGCGTACCCGATCGGCCCGTTGCCCAGCTCGTTCTCGTGGTTGCCCGGTGACGGCATCCAGGGCCGGTGGCGGGCACTGCGGCTGTTGTTGGCCCAGAAGTCCCACCAGGTGCGGATCCGGTCGGTCGCCAGGTTGGCGTAGCACAGGTCGCCGTTGAACAGGTGGAACAGCGGCTGGACCCGCTCGACGCCCAGAGTCGTGTCGCCGGCCGCGAACGAGCCGAGATTGTCGTTGGCCATGACCGTCGTGCCATCGGCGTTGGTCACCTTCTTCCCCACCGTCGGGGTGCCCTGGTCGCCGAAGCTGGTGAAGGTGAACGCTGCGCGCCCGTGCGGCGCTGTGCGGAAACTGCCACCCTCGGCGTCCGCGCCGGCATGCGTCGCCAGGTAGAGGTACTCGGAGTCGTCCTGCAGACCGGTCAGCCGAGCGTGATGGGCGTACACCGTCGACCCGGATTTGCCGTCGACGTAGGTGCGTGTCACCGCCCGGAACGAGCGGCGGTAACCGTAGGTGGTGCCGAGCAGCACCCGCGCCTCGTGCACCGGCTCCAGCGTGTGCCACGAAACGACGACCTCGTGCCGGGCGTCGCTGCCGAACTGAGTGTGCAGGCCACTGACCGGTGGCGTCACGCCCTGCTGGTCCCGCGGCGTCGACGTCGCCGGGTCGGCGCTCGCCGCCGACGCCGTGAAGAAGCCGGTCATCGTCGCCGCTGCCGTGGCCGCTGCACCCGCAACCACCTGTCGCCGGCCCAGTCGGGCGCCGAAAACTGCCGCGTCCGAGGGGTCGTGGAAACCTGCGTTCTGCTCATCCGTCATGAGCCAAGAGCCTGTATGTCGCGCCTGACGGCTGCGGGACGTGCGGGTGAACCCCCGGCATACATCCGAGAACGCGGAGAGGGACCGCCGCAAAGCAGTGGGCGGTCCCTCTCGGTCAGTGGCGGAGGATAGGGGATTCGAACCCCTGAGAGCTTTCACTCAACACGCTTTCCAAGCGTGCGCACTAGGCCACTATGCGAATCCTCCGCGCAGGAGAATACCCGCTCACCGCCCGGACACCG
>Ga0164242_10009946_pt1 | contig 10217 bp, 8 predicted proteins | sample OricomgcompostMG_FD_108783 | JGI IMG/M metagenome (GOLD analysis project Ga0164242, IMG submission 108783) | Miracle-Growth compost microbial communities from Emeryville, California, USA - Original compost - Miracle growth compost (MG) ... | reverse complement strand
TGCCCAAAACTCGAATACAGATCTGCGCCAGGCGCGCAGGTGAGTAGACTTACCGTCATGGGATCTGCCCTCGGGGCAGAATCACTGTTTAAGGCGGCCAGCCGAACAGGGGTGGCGGGAACAGGCGGTTGAATCTGCGCCGTCTGCGCCACCGCATTTTGTGCTGAGCAGCGCATAACTAGCTGAAGGCAGCAGAGACTTAATATCAGGCTTAAACCTGCCCTTTGCCTAAAATAGCGATAAGCGTTTTTTATGGGACTATTTTGTGTCATGACTCATTTTTTGACCAAATTTCTTAACCTGTAAGTAATATGCCATTTTATAAAGAGGGCCGCTATTATTGAATAAGCCGGATTATTCATTTTGTAGCTTTATAGTACCTGGTTCCTTTTTGAATGGATTTATAGACACAAAGATGCAAATTCTGGGGCAGATTGTCCTTTTTTAAGGCTGTCTTTCTTATTTTTGGGTCCATTTAACTAAGATTCATGAATATTAAGCAGCTCGCAGGGACGATTTTTCAACAACAATCCTTTTTATGTGTAGGTTTGGATACAGATCCTGATAAACTGCCTGTGGGCTTTAAAAATACACCTGAAGATATTATTCGCTTCAATAAAGGGATGATTGATGCGACTTTGAAACATGCAGTTGCTTATAAAATCAATACGGCTTTTTATGAGGCGATGGGCATTAAAGGCTGGCAAATCATGGAAGAAACCCTGGCTTATATCCCCCATACACATTTTAGCATAGCGGATGCCAAAAGAGGGGATATTGGCAATACCGCTGCCCAGTATGCCAAGACCTTTTTTGAGACCTATCCTTTTGACGCAGTAACGGTGGCGCCTTATATGGGTAAAGACAGCATTCAGCCTTTTTTAGATTATAAAGATAAAACCACCATTGTGCTGGGCCTGACTTCCAATAAAGGGTCAGAGGATTTTGAACGTTTACAACTGTCTGGTGGAGGACAGCTTTATGAGCAGGTGCTAACCACCGTTTCGAGTTGGGGCAGCCCGGATAACCTGATGTTTGTAGTAGGTGCTACCCAGTCCGCTGATCTTCAAAGCATTAGAAAAATAGTCCCGGAACATTTTTTACTGGTGCCCGGTGTCGGTGCGCAGGGAGGAACCGTTCAGGAAGTGGCGGCTGCTGGTTGGGCGCCCAACTGTGGCTTACTGGTGAATGTCAGCAGAGGCGTGATTTATGCCTCCCGGGAGTCTAATTTTCAGGAGGCTGCCGGACTGGCTGCTCAGGCTTATCAGCAGCAAATGGCTGCCGCATTTAAATAACCGGGCCAATTAGCCTTAGTAAGTGATATTGGCGTAGCCCGCTGAAGGGGGCGCTGCCTGTTTATCAGGGTTTTAAATAAGGTCAGCTCATCAAGAATAGCTGCGGGTACAACATCACCCGGCAGATAATCAAGTGTGGACAAGCGCAGCTTAGAGGGCAAAAACGGGCGTGGCATTTGAAGGGAAGTAATAATATTGCTTCTTTTCGTATCTTATTTTCAATTAATCTATTATAAATATTTTAAATATGGAATCCAGGATTGCCAAACAAAAGCTAAGGATCCTGAGGGGATATTGGATGTCTCGGTTTGCGTTTTGTTCCATCATACTGCTCCTGGTTAGTTGTGGCGCAAAAAAAAGTGGCGGCCGTATGGCTGATTCCGCCAAGAGCAAAACGGTACCTGGCAAAGGGGATTCCACGTTTATTACCAAGGTAACCCATAGTGAACTACAGGTGATTAAACTTCAAAATGATTCTTTAATAGAAGTCACTGTCAAACAAGGGTCGATACCGGACTCTATCTCTTTAACCCTGGACCATCATTACCAGCAGTTGCATGTGCGGATATTCCAGGTAAAGGAGAAGGATTCTCTGGTGGCTGTTTTACATGCGCCGGGAGAGGGGAGAAACCTGCGCTTCAATCAGATTCAACTGCCAGATGGAACACTAGACGGACCTTTCGGGCATGAGCTGCATTATGCGGCTAAGCAAAATGGAGACTACACCTTGATCCTCGGAAAAGACAATATGGCGGACGGGAGCGTTAAAGGACCGGTAGTCATCTACTTAACACTCAAATAATCGTTCAAGTGAATGCCAGCGCCGGGATGGCCATGTAAAGTGATGATTATAAAGAAGCGTACCGTAAAGCAGGACAACAGATAGGTGCTGAACCCAAAAATGTAATAACGAATTAAATACAATACAATTTGCTTATGAAGCGTAATAATGAGTGGAATGAGGTGCATCATCCACAAAAAAACGGGCGGCAGCATATGTCCATGACTAAATTCCGGCGTTTACAACAGCATCTAAGGTGCAGCGGTGGCGTCAGTCTGTTATTCGTGGCGATGCTCTCTATTACTCAAGTTCAGGCGCAGGGGGCGCTACCGGCTGATCAACAGGGGCAGTCTGTTACGAAAGCCAATTACCAGCTGGCGGCTAAATTCTCTCCGGAAAGGCAAAAAAGAATGGTATTTTCTACCCGGGTTACTCCTCATTGGCTGGAAAAAGCAGACCGGTTCTGGTATCAGTTTGAGACCAGTCAGGGGAAAAAATGGTACCTGGTGGACGCTGCCGCAGCCACAAAAAGGCCGTTGTTTGATGAAAATAAAGTGATTGCAAAAGTGAGTGAAATCGTTCAGGAGCCATTTACGGCCCAGCATTTTCCCATTGATAGTGTGGAGTATTTGGAAAATGAAAATGCCATTCGCTTTCAGGTTCAGTCTAAACAGGAAATCAGCGATGAAGACTCGGCGAATGTTAAAAAAGACAGTGTGGGTAAGGTGCATACCGATAAAAAAGTCGCTGCGTCAAAAGACAAGAAGACCCATAAGAAGGTCTATTATTTTCGCTATGATATCAGTCAGAATGCATTGACGGAGCTAAAAGATTACAAAAGAAAAAAACAAACCCAGTCCTGGGCCAATATCTCTCCCGATGGCCAGACGGTTGTATTTGTCAAGCATTATAATCTGTATTGGATGGACCGGGCAAATTTTGAAAAAGCCCTGGTCAATGATAAAGATAGCACGATTGTGGAGCACCCTTTAACCACGGACGGGGAATTGTATTACACGTATGGAAGAAATTCAAGCAATATCGGGACGGATAATGTTCAAATGGAAAAAGATAAGGACAAACGTTCCAGACCTTATTTACTCTGGTCGGCTGATTCTAAATATTTTGCGATGACCAGAGAAGATGACCGCAAGGTCGGTAAACTCTGGGTGGTGCATAATATTAAAGAACCGCGCCCGACACTTGAAACCTATGCTTATTCCATGCCCGGGGATACAGCACTTTCTATCTATCATCTGCTGGTCTTTGATATGTCCAGCAAGACCCAGAGAGAAATTGATGCACATGCCTATAAGGATCAAACCCTGAGTATTCAGGGGAAACCCTATAAATCTTCTGACCGGGATAAGCCTTATGTGCCATTAATCTGGTCAGGAGACGATACCCATTTTTATGTAACCCGGCAAAGCCGGGATATGAAAAAAATTGATGTGGTCAAAGTGGACATCGTAACGGGACAGGCAAAATCCATTATCGAAGAAAGGATGAATACTTCTCAGGAAGCCCAGAATGTAGGGGTTATTAATGGAGGTAAGGAGTTGATAGAATGGAGTGAGCGCAGTGGATGGGCGCAGTTTTATCTATATGACGGGGACGGACATCTGAAAAATCAGATTACACCGGGTGGATTCCATTGTAATAGTATTGAAAAGATTGACGAGGCCGGCCGGGTGCTGTATTTTACTGCCAACGCTAGGGAGCAAGGAGAGAATCCTTATTATATGCATCTATACCGGATTAACTTTGATGGCAGCGGTTTGCAGCTGCTCAATAAAGGAGATTATGATCACGATATCAGCATGAGCGATTCCAGGAAGTTTTTTGTTGATAATTACTCCAGGGTGAACACGGTGCCTAATACGGTACTTAGAAATAATCAGGGTAAAAAAATTATGGAACTGGATTCTGCGGATCTGAGTCAGTTATTTGCAGCAGGCTATAAGTTTCCACAAATCGTACAACTAAAAGCAGCGGATGGCATCACGGACCTGTATGGCGTATTATACAAACCCTTTGATTTTGACAGTACCAGAAAATATCCCTTGGTAGAATACGTCTATCCGGGACCTCAGACCGAAGCCGTACAGACTTCTTTTACCCGGGTGGCCGACAGGACGGATAGACTAGCGCAGATTGGTGTAGTGGTCTTAACCGTTGGAAACAGAGGGGGAAGCCCTTTAAGGTCTAAATGGTATCATAACTATGGATATGGTAATTTAAGAGATTACGGTTTAGCCGATAAAAAAGCGGCAGCGGAGCAAATGGCAGATCGTTACAGCTATATCGATATTAATAAGGTAGGGATTCATGGGCACTCCGGCGGTGGCTTTATGACGGCGGCCGCTATGTTTACCTATCCGGATTTCTTTAAAGTGGGGATTTCATCCTCAGGGAATCACGATAACCGCATCTATAATAACTGGTGGAGCGAAAAGCACCATGGAATCACGGAAAAAATAAATGACAAAGGAGATACCAGCTTTGTATTTAAAATAGCGACCAACCCGGCAATCGCCGCTCATCTAAAAGGGCATCTGCTTTTAACCACCGGGGATGTAGATGATAATGTGCATCCGGCCAATACCATCCGCGTGGTCAATGCCCTGATTAAAGCCAATAAACGTTTTGACCTGGTCGTGTTGCCCGGCCAAAGACATGCTTACGGGGATATGGAGGAATATTTCTTCTGGCGCCTGGCGGATTATTATAGCCAGTGGCTGATTGGCGATTTTTCTCACGCCGCTCAGGTGGATATGCTGGAAGCTAATCAGGATAAAGCGCTAAGCGATGATTAACGGCAGTCATGGATATTGTATATACTGATCAATACCTGAAATGATATATAGGAGGTCTTCTGACCTCCTTTTTTGACGCGTTAAAGAGGGGCCAAATAAGCCCGGGGAAGATGAACAATTGGCATTTTAATTGTAATTTTACCCTATAAGTAAATGATTTTATTGACCAATATCCCTATATTATGGAAGCACGTGAATTATTACAGGCCGCAATAGAAAAATTCAGCCATGGGGCCGACAGTTCCGAAATTCGTCCGGGCCGAAAAAAGTTTCTGGATGATATTACCTGCAGTGATGATAAAGAGGGGTTAAGGATGATCGAGACCATTGGTGGCGAAAGAAATAATATGGTTATTCTGGCAGGTAAGCAGCAAGACGGCACCTCGGGTGTCGTGTCTTTTTCTTTTGTCAGGAAAGAAGGCTTTTTTGCGCTTCAGGTGATTTCTACCATTGCGGAATTTATCCCGACAGAGCAAGTCGTGTTGGGCTTTAAAATGGAAAACGGGAAGGAAGTGATTTCCGGATTTGTATTCCCGCCGGTGGAAGTGGAAGGGACGCATTACTGGGCCAATTATGCACAGCTGGCTCCAGAAGATATTGGCGCTTTTATGGAATCACCTGTCGTCGCCTGGCAGTTGAAAAATAAACTCAATAATAACCATATGGAGAGTGATTTTACCATTTTGGCAACGGATATTTTACCGCAATCTGAAGCCAAATACCTGATACAGTCTATGGCTGCCGCCATTGCCAGGGATTATTTGGCATCCATTTAAGTAAAACATTGGGTAATATCGGCGTGTACAGCATTACCCGACGGCACAATAAAATAATTTATTCAATTATAGAATGGCTACTGCAAAAAGAGCGCATTACCTGCAACATGTGGATTTTGAGGGTTTAGGCTATATTGAGGATTGGTTGCGGCACAACTGTTTTGAACTAAGTGCAACGCTCTTTTTTAATCCTGCCTACGTATTCCCGGATCCGGCAACTTTGGATGTATTAATTGTCATGGGGGGCCCGATGGGCGTCTATGATGAGCAGCAATACGGCTGGTTAAAGGCGGAAAAGGCCTTTATAAACGATTGTTTAGCTGCGGGTGTAAAGATATTGGGTATCTGCCTTGGCGCCCAACTGTTGGCAGATGTATTAGGTGGCCAAGTACAACCTGCCACCCATAAAGAAATCGGTTGGTTTAAGGTTGCGCTCAGCCCAAAGAAAGCATCCACGGAAACGGCATATGCCGCAAATACAGAAGCCGCTACTACAGCCATTTCTCCAAACACTTGCCTGGCTTCCTGCATAGAAAATATTTTTAAACAGGCACCCACCGTCTTCCACTGGCATGGAGATCAATTTTCCATTCCGCCCGGATGCAAGCGGCTGCTTTTTTCTGAGGCAAATATCAATCAGGCCTTTGTTCTTAAAGATCAGGTACTAGGATTACAGTTTCACCTGGAAGTAACGGCAGATAGTCTGGCAGCGATGCTAAGCCATGGAGTAGCGGAGCTGCAGTTCTCAGGAGACAGTAAGTATCCTTTTATACAAACAAAAGAACAACTATTGACCGGTGCTTCTTCCATTACATCCTGTCATCAGTTGTTATCTGCTATTTTAGATCACTGGATATTGCCTGAACAGCCGGACGGCTGTTTATTGATATCTTAGATCGCTGGCCTTCGGGGTATCTTCCTCCGGGGGCAGTGTCTGCGAAATATATTGTCCCTCATAGGCAGGGAGGGCGGCGAGGTTTTCCTGAATACTTTGATTCCATTTAGCCTGATTGGCATGGAGCAGACCGTGCAGGGTCTGACGCTCATAGATTTGCTGAACCTTGGAAAGTTCCTGATTCATGATCGTCATGACCTGGGCGATTTCTGCCTGAAAATGATTGGTAAACTTAATCTGTCTTAATTGCTGAAATGTTTTCCGGGTATAAATCTCATTGAGATCGAAATGGCCTTGTTCATGCTGTAATAACCCACTATCTTGGATGGCATCAGCAGAAACCCAGGATTTATTATAACTGAACCGGTTGGTCATAGAAATTTTCAGCACTCTTTGTAAATCGATATTACTGACACTGACTTCCACTCCCGGTTGACTGGAGGTGACCGCCCCTACAGATAGTGCCTGTTTTTTTCTGGCGGGTTGAATAACCCTGAAATTATCAAAAGTCAAACCCGATGGGCTCCAGTTGACATCCCGGGTGGAATCGGTGAATTGTGCCTGGGCGGTACTAAATAGAAGCAGGGCTAAAATTAACCCTGCCATCCATAATAAAATACCTCTTTTTATAGGTTGAATGTTCCTTTTTGTAATGGTTGACATAACTTTTAGACTGAGTTTATCAATGCAAGTTACATGCTAAAGGCGCTTGTCCAGCCCCTTGCTATATTAAATTAGGAACTTATATATAAATAATTATAATAATTTAGGTTAATATTTTTTATTTGGATCCCAATTTTCAATTTCCTTGACAATCCCATCCAGGAACATGGACCCCATGGCACCATCAATAATACGGTGGTCATAACTGAGCGATAAAATCATAATATGACGGATACCAATGGTATCACCCATTGGTGTTTCAATAACAACGGGCCTTTTTTTAATGGTACCAATCGCTAAAATGGCTACCTGAGGCTGATTGATGATGGGGGTCCCTCCCAGGCTGCCAAAACTACCGACATTGGTTAGGGTAAATGTACCTTCCTGTGTATCAGCAGGTTTTAATTGATTATTGCGGGCCCTGCCGGCCAGATCGTTGACCGCTTTGCTGAGTCCTACCAAATTTAAGTGGTCTGCATTTTTAATGACCGGTACAATGAGATTGCCAGAAGGTAGGGCGGTGGCCATGCCTATATTGATATTCTTTTTCAGGATAATATTATTACCGTCTACTGAGCTGTTAATCAATGGAAAACGCTTAATCGTTCTCGCCACACAGTCAATAAATAAAGGAGTAAAAGTAATTTTAGTTTTTTCCCGGGCTTCAAAGTCTTTTTTGACTTTTTCCCGCCACTGCACCATATTGGTCACATCTACCTCTGCAAAGCTGGTAACCGTTGCATAAATATTCTGACTGTCTTTCATATGCTTGGCGATCAGCTTGCGCATCCGGTCCATCTCTATGACTTCCGTTTCTCCACTAAAGCTAATAGCGGAACTATTACTGCCAGCCAGGCTGGGCCCGCTAGTCATCGCTTGGGCCGTTGCCGGGGACGCACCTGTGCTGATGGAGACTGCGCCCCTGTTTTCCAGATAGCCTAATAAATCTTTTTTAGTGAGTCTGCCATCGTTACCGGTGCCGGTAATCTGGGCCAGCTCAGCCGGGTCTATCGCTTCTTTAGCGGCTATACTCATGACCAGGGGAGAATAAAATCCGTTATTACCCGTTTGGTGCATGGTTGCCGGGGCATTATTTGATGCAGCAGGTACATAGGGAACGGAGGCAGCGGCATCTTGTTTTTCAGGTGCCGGGGCTTCGCTGTCTGCCTGTTTTTCGGAAGTGGCGGCGTCTGTATAGGTGTCACCAGCCGGCTTTTGAGGTGCATTCAGCTGAACGCCGTTACCTTCGGCTTCAATCAGGGCAATGGTGGCCCCAACGGGAGCGACCTGGTTTTCCTGGAATAATACTTCTTTCAATAGGCCGGTAACGGTGGAAGGTACTTCACTGTCCACCTTGTCGGTGGCAATTTCCAGGACCATCTCTTCTTCCTCTACCTGGTCTCCGGGCTGCTTGAGCCATTTTAGGACAGTTGCTTCTATGATTCCTTCGCCGAGTGCCGGCATTTTCAGTTCAATTAACGCCATAAATAAGTTTTTGTGCCTGGTCTATGCCAAATTAAAGTCACGTCCAGGCCTGGAAAAGTACGATTAAGTTTTCTAACCTGGAAATTCAGGTAAGGGGTTTTCGGCTTCTATTAGTTTGCGTAACAAATTAAAAGCCTGCAGAGAAGTTGCTTCCCGGTTATGCAACCGGTCATACCTGAAATGGCATAATTTAGTCACCACTTCATGGGCGCTGGCTACAGCGATCCAGACGGTCCCGACCGGTTTATAATCAGTGCCTCCATCTGGCCCCAGAATACCGGAGACCGCCATACTGTAATCGGCTCCCATCAAAATACGGACCTGTTTGGCCATTTGTATGACCACCTCTTCGCTGACCGCCCCTTTGGTATCCAATACTTCCTTGGGGACCTGAAGGAGGTTTTCTTTAACGGCATTGTCATAGCTGACAACGCTGCCATGGATATAGGCAGAGGCCCCGCTGAGTGCGGTGAGTTGCGCTGCCAGGTAGCCACCTGTACAACTTTCTGCGGTGGTGACTCTTTTGTTGTATTTAAGTAGTAAGGAAGCGATGCATTCAGGTAAGCTGATGTCCTGATCAGTGACCAGGATTTCACTTAAACGCTCCTTGATCTGGTGAAAATAGTGATCTATGAAGCTGGATGCGCCTGGTTCCAGCACTTCAGTGAGCCTTAGCCGCACTGCCTGATGACCAGGTAAATAGGCTAATTTTATAGAATCAGGCAGACGATCTTCTATATCTGCAATTCGCTGGGCTACAAAGGACTCTCCAAGTCCCATGGTCGTCATGGTGCGGTGCAGCACTTCACCTAAGGCAAATTTCTGTTGGATGGCCTTTAATACATAAGTTTCTGTCAGTCCTTTCATCTCAAAGGGGACGCCCGGCAGACTAAAATAAAGCTTGCCGTCCCTTTCAAATTGCATGCCCGGGGCTGTTCCACGTGAATTCAGTAAAACGGTGCATACATCTGGCACTTCTGCCTGCTTAATATTCACCGGCAGGATGGGCCGATGTGTGCGTTCAAATATCCCTTTAATGATTTCTAACGAGGGCTCATGAAGGATTAATTTACCTCCAAAGTACTCATTTAGAAGGGGTTTAGTCAGGTCATCCTGGGTGGGGCCCAGCCCACCGGTGATGATAATAATATCAGAAGAGGTGGTCGCCTCATGTAAGGCACCCAGGATGCCATCCTTGGTGTCGCCTACTACGACACGTTTATCCACCCAGACCCCAATATTATTGAGCACCTGACCCAGCCAGGCGCCATTTGTATCGATTACCTGGCCAATCAGCAATTCATCCCCAATCGTTAGAATAGTAGCGGTTATACGCTGCATATAGGACATATTAGTTGGGTGCAATTTACTAAAAAATGGGGTTTAAGGGGAAGCGAATTAAATAATTGATAATTATTAAGTTATGTATATTTTTATTGCTGTATCTGTTTTAGGTGCTGTTAACGGCTCTGTACAGGGAGAAATTCGACTGCAATTTTGCTCATT